>OOCB01002928.1_pt1 | contig 17961 bp, 16 predicted proteins | sample 1671351 | NCBI WGS metagenome assembly OOCB01 (sample SAMN06348148, study PRJEB24527) | human gut metagenome | biome: human gut; feature: ankylosing spondylitis patient; material: feces | host: Homo sapiens | place: China | collected 2015-10
TCACCGACGACGACAAGAAGTAAGTCCTGTATAAACAACGAAAAGGAGCGAAACATGGATTTCACATTGACAAATGAACTGCTGATGCTCCGCAAAATGTATCGTGAGTTTGCGGAGAATGAGATTAAGCCTTTGGCGGCTGAAATTGATGAGGAAGAGCGCTTTCCGAAAGAAAGTATTCCCAAGCTGGCTCGATATGGCTTCTTAGGGATTCCCTTCCCCAAGAAGTACGGCGGCCAGGGCGGTACGAATCTTGCCTATGCTATGGCAATTGAAGAACTTGCAAAGTGCTGCACCACGACTGCTACGATTGTGGCTGCCCACACGTCCCTGTGCTGCTACCCCATCTACGCCTACGGTACAGAGGAGCAGAAGATGAAGTATCTGCCGGATCTTCTCAGCGGCCGCAAGCTGGGTGCGTTCGGCCTGACTGAGCCTAACGCCGGCTCTGATGCCTCCGGTCAGCAGACTATGGCCGTTCTGGAGGGTGACCACTACGTTCTCAACGGCACCAAGTGCTTTATCACCAACGCCACCGAGGCAGATATCTTCGTGGTGTTTGCCATGACGGATAAGTCCAAGGGCAACCACGGCATTTCCGCTTTCATTGTGGAGAAGGATTTTCCCGGCTTCTCCATCGGCAAGCACGAGAAGAAGATGGGCATCCGCGGCAGTGCCACCTCCGACCTGATCTTCGAGGACTGCATCGTCCCCAAGGAGAACATGCTCGGCAAGGAGGGCAAGGGCTTCAAGGTTGCCATGGGTACGCTGGACGGCGGTCGCGTTGGCGTGGCTGCGCAGGCAACGGGCATTGCAGAGGGCGCGATTGAGGAAACTGTGAAATACACCAAGGAGCGTATGCAGTTCAAGAAGCGCATCTCTCAGTTCCAAAATACGCAGTTCCAGCTGGCAGACATGAAGACCCGCGCCGATGCGGCTCAGCTTCTGGTGTATCGTGCCGCCGCTGCCAAGGATGCAGGTGATCCCGATACCGGTTTCTATTCCGCCATGGCCAAGCTGTTTGCTTCTGAAACGGCTTCCGATGTGACCCGCCGCGCCGTGCAGCTGTTCGGCGGCTATGGCTACACGCGTGAGTACCCCGTGGAGCGCATGATGCGCGACGCGAAGATCACCGAGATCTACGAGGGCACGAGCGAAGTCCAGCGCATGGTCATTTCCGGCCGCATGGGCGTTAAGTAATTGAAGGAGGTAAAGAGAATTATGAAAATTATGGTAACTGTGAAGCAGGTTCCCGATACCTCCGGCAAGGTGGCAGTGAACCCGGACGGCACGCTGGACCGTGCGTCCATGCAGACGATCATCAACCCCGATGACCTGAACGCCGTTGAGGCGGCTCTGGCTCTGAAGGACGAGCTGGGCTGCAAGGTCGTGGCCTTCACCATGGGCCCGCCGCCGGCTGAGGGCATGCTGCGCGAGCTGATGGCGATGGGCGTCGACGAGGGCGTTCTGATTACCGCCCGTGAGTTCGGCGGCTCCGACACGTACGCGACCTCCCAGATCATCGCCGCCGCGATCGACACCTACGGCGTCGAGTCCGACGACATCATCCTCGCGGGCCGTCAGGCCATCGACGGTGATACCGCGCAGGTCGGCCCGCAGATCGCTGAGAAGCTGCATCTGCCGCAGGTCACCTACGCCGGTGAGATCAAGAAGGACGGCAATACCCTGACCGTCAAGCGCATGCTCGAGGATGGCTACATGACCGTCAAGGTCAGCACCCCCTGCATGATCACCTGCATCAAGGAGCTGAACCAGCCCCGCTACCTGTCCGTCGGCGGCGCGTTCGAGGCCTACAGCAAGCCGCTGGTCACGATGACCTACGAGACGCTGAAGGATCACCCCCTGATCGACAAGAGCACGATCGGTCTGGCCGGTTCTCCCACCAACATTCTGACCTCCTTTACGCCTCCCCAGAAGGGCGCGGGCACGATGCTCGAGGGCGCTGACAAGGCAACCACCGACAAGCTGGCCGGCATTCTTGCCGCCAAGCACATCATCTAAAAATACTTCACAAAAATGCAAGCATTTTTGTGAGCATTTCGGCAGACTGCGCGCACTCGCTGCGCTCGCACACTCCGCTTGCCGAGCGGTATTTTTCGCCACGTACACGCCGCGGCGAAAAAACGTGATTGCAGCTTGCCGAATCGAAACGTGCTGAAATGCTTGTCAAATCTGAAAGAAGGGAACTTAAAAATATGTCTTTTAATAGTTCGGACATTCAGTCCTTCAAGAACGTATGGGTGTTCTGCGAGCAGCGTCAGGGCGAGATGATGCCCACCACTTTCGAACTGATCTCCGAGGGCCGGAAGCTGGCCGACGAGCTGGGCGTTGAGCTGTGCGGCATCCTGCTGGGCGACAACGTCGACGGCATCGCGGCGGAGCTGGGCAACTACGGCGCGGACAAGGTGTATGTGTACAACAGCCCGCTGCTGAAGGACTTCACGACCGACGGTTACACGAAGGTGATCGTGGAGGCGGTTGAGGAGCTGAAGCCCGAGGTGCTGCTGTTCGGCGCCTCGAACATCGGCCGTGACCTGGCGCCCCGCTGTGCGGCGCGCCTGCACACGGGTCTGTGCGCGGACTGCACGCACCTCGACATCGACATGCCGAACTACAAGGGCTTCCTGAAGGAGGCCTCCACGCTGCCCGAGGAGCGCATCGAGAAGCTGGGCACCGTGATGATCAACCGCGAGCCGCATCCCGTGGATCGCGACCTGAAGATGACGCGTCCCGCCTTCGGTGGTCACCTGATGGCCTCCATCATCTGCCCGCGCTTCCGTCCCGCGATGGCGACGGTTCGCCCCGGCGTGATGAAGAAGCGCGAGTGCAAGAAGAACGTCGAGATTCTGCATCCCGCGTTCGAGCTGGCTGCCAGCGATATCAAGACCGAGGTCACCGAGACGGTGAAGGCGGCGAAGAAGCTCGTCGACCTGATCGGCGCGGACTTCATCGTGTCCGTGGGCCGCGGCATCAGCAAGGACGTCGAGAAGGGCATCGCGCTGGCCGAGGAGCTGGCCGAGGTTCTGGGCGGCGTTGTTGGCTCGAGCCGCGCGTGCGTAGATGCCGGCTGGATCTCCGCTGACCACCAGGTCGGCCAGACCGGCAAGACCGTCCACCCGAAGGTCTACATCGCCCTCGGCATCTCCGGCGCGATCCAGCACAAGGCCGGTATGCAGGATTCCGAGTGCATCATCGCGGTGAACAAGAACGATACCGCCCCGATCTTCGAGGTCGCGGACTACGGCATTGTCGGCGATCTGTTCAAGGTCGTCCCCGAGCTGATCGAGTCCATCAAGGCTGTGAAGGCTGAGAAGTAAATTACGCTATCCATCTTCTCTTTTCAGAATGCAGGGAGCCCGGGTGCATCGCCCAAACGATTGTCTTCTTTTATACCTCATTACAATCATTGAATTCTTTTCTTTTCCACCTTTACTCCTAAATATGCCCAACATATTTTGAAGCACATCCTCCGGGCGCGTGCACCCGGGAATCGCTGCAGCAAAAGAGAGTTCTTTTCGGCGGAGGATTTCGCCAACATAATACGACAAAAAAGCCGGAAGGCTTTTCTGAAAAATCAAGGAGGTAATTCCATGACAGAAATTCGCTGGCATGGCCGCGGCGGCCTGGGCGCCTTCACCGCGGCGCGGCTGCTGGGCTGCGCGGTATCCCTGTACGAGGGGAAGTACGCACTGGCATTTCCGTCCTTCGGACCTGAGCGCCGCGGCGCGCCGGTCTTCGCGTTCACCCGTATCGACAACAAGCCCATCACGGACCGCAGCGAGGTCGTCGAGTGCGACATCGCGATCGTTCTGGATGACACGCTGTTCGGTGATCCCGTGCGCAACGGCCTGAAGCCGGGCGCGACCGTGATCGTGAACACGACGCGCGACAAGGCGGAGTTCGCCATCGAGGGCTGCAACGTTGTGGCCGTCGACGCGACGGGTCTGGCGCTGGAGATTCTGGGCCGCCCCATCACGAACGTGCCCCTGCTGGGCGCGCTGATCGCCGCAACGGGCATCACGAGCGTGGAGGCCGTGGAGGCCGCTATCGACAACCAGCTGGCCCCGAAGCTGCGTGAGAAGAACAAGAAACTGCTGAAGAAGACCTACGAGGTCGTAAAGGAGGGACTGTAAATGGAAAGACCCCAGGCTGATCTGAGCTATGTGGTGGAAAAGATCCCCATGGGTCCGGCCTTTCCGACGGGCCAGCTGCATGACATCAGCTCCGGCATGCGTACGTTCCGCCCGGTGATCGACACCGAGAAGTGCGTGAAGTGCCTGCGCTGCTTCCTGGTCTGTCCGGACGGTGCGATTGACAAGTCCGGCGAGCATCTGGAGATCGACTACGATTACTGCAAGGGCTGCGGCGTTTGCAATCGCGCCTGCAAGCTGGGCGCAATTACCATGGTAAAGGAGACGGAAGTATGAGCGAGAAGCTGTTTGTTTCCGGCGACGAGGCAGTCGCGCTGGCCGTGCGTCAGGCGAAGCCCCATGTGATCGCCGCTTACCCCATCACCCCGCAGACCATCGTGGTCGAGCGGCTGAGCGATTTCGTGGAGGATGGCTCCCTGAACAGCCAGTACATGTACGTTGAGTCCGAGCACAGCGCGATGTGCGCCTGCCTGGGCGCGAGCTCGATCGGTGCGCGTACCTTCACGGCGACGTCCAGCCAGGGCCTGCTGTACATGGTCGAGGGCCTGCACTACGCGAGCGGCTCCCGCTTCCCCATCGTCATGATGAACGCAAACCGTTCCATCGCGGCGCCCTGGAACATCTACGGCGACCAGCGTGACTCCCTAGCTGAGCTGGAGAGCGGCTGGATCCAGCTGTACGCCGAAAACGCGCAGGAGGCGTATGACACGATTCTCGAGGCCTACAAGGTCGCTGAGGATCCCGATGTGATGCTGCCCGTCATGGTGAACCTGGACGGCTTCGTGCTGACCCACACCTATGAGCTGCTGCACACGGTCGATCAGGATAAGGTCGACGCGTACATCCCCTATCAGCAGTTTGCCAACCGCATGGATCTCGACAACCCCAAGGCCACCTGCATCACCGCCGGTCCTCTGTACAACATGGAGTTCCGTTATCAGCAGCATCAGGCGATGCTGAACGCCGTGGAGAAGATCAAGGCGGCGGACAAGGCGTTCGGCGAGACCTTCGGCCGCAGCTACGGCGGCGTTGTGGAGGCCTACAAGTGCGACGACGCTGAGGCGATCCTCATCACCCTCGGCAGCGTGGCCGGTACGACCCGCTGCGTGGTCGACGAGATGCGCGAGCAGGGCAAGAAGGTCGGCCTGCTGAAGATCCGCTGCATGCGTCCGTTCCCCGCGAAGGAGATCGTGGAGATTGTGAAGAATGCGAAGTTCGTGGGCGTTCTGGAGAAGGATGTGAGCTTCGGCTTCGAGGGCGTTGTGTATACGGACGTCAGCTCCGCTCTGAAGAGCGCGGGTGTGGAGATTCCCGCGGCGAACTACGTCGGCGGTCTGGGCGGCCGCAGCATCTACAAGACCGACATTGAGAAGATCTATGAGGAGCTTCTGGCCGGGACTGCCAAGGTTGGCGAGGCCAGCTTTGTGAATCTGAGGAGGGATATTTGTGGCGCTTAACGCAAAGACGATGACAAATAAGGAACTCTTTTATGGCCATAAGGCCTGTCCCGGCTGCGGTGCGGCCCTGGCGATCCGCCTGGCACTGAAGGTGCTGGGTGAGCGTACGATCGCGGTGATGCCGCCGAACTGCATGTCTACGGTTGCCTTTATCTATCCGCATATGCCCCTGTATGTCAACGGCATGATTCCTCCCTTCGCCGGTACGGCGGCCGCGATGAGCGGCATTCTGGCCGGTGCGAAGGCACAGGGTCTTGAGGACTACCACGTTGTGGGCTTCGCCGGCGACGGCGGCACGGCCGATATCGGCCTGCAGGCTCTGTCCGGCATGATCGACCGCAACGATAAGGCGATCTTCATCTGCTACGATAACGAGGCGTATATGAACACCGGCGTTCAGAAGTCCGGTCTGACCCCCTACGGCATGAAGACGACGAACACGCCCTCCGGCAAGAACTTCCACGGCAGCCAGAGCAGCAAGAAGCGCATGTTCGAGATCGTGGCCGCGCACGGCATCCCCTATGCCGCGACGGCGTCCCTGGGCTATCCCGAGGACTTCATGGCGAAGGTTGAGAAGGCCATGAACACCGACGGTACGTCCTACATCCACGTGATGGCTCCCTGCCCGACCGGCTGGGGCACGCCGACGGATGTGACGATTGATATCGGCAAGGAGGCCGTTGACTGCGGTCTGTGGTATCTGGCCGAGTACGAGAACGGCAAGTTCAAGATCAACCGCGACCCGAAGGAGTTCACCTCCGTCGAGGATTATCTGAAGAAGCAGAGCCGTTTCGCGAACTTCGACGCCCACGACTTCGAGCGTGTCATCGCCGAGCGCGACGCCACCTGGAACCGCATCCGCAACGATTGGAACAAGTAATTTATTTGAGGTGGAAGACATGGAACTGCGTTTGTCGAATCTGGCGAAGACGTATCCGGCGTCGGGAATCCGGAAGATGTTCGATCTGGCGGCGGGGTATGACGATGTCATCGCACTGACGCTGGGCGAGCCGAACTTTGAGACGCCTGCCTACATCAAGGAGGCGGCGAAGAAGGCGCTCGACGAGAATTACACGCACTATGCGCCGAATGCCGGCCTGCCGGTGCTGCGCGAGGCGATTGCCAAGCGCTATCAGAAGAGCCACTGGACGGGCTACAAGGCGGAGAACGTGATCGTGACCGTGGGCGCTCTGGAGGGTCTGACGCTGGGCATGCTGGCGCTGCTGAATCCGGGCGATGAGATTCTGGTCCCGGATCCGGGCTTTGCCAACTACTATGGTCAGGCGAAGATCGTGGGCGCGGTTCCCGTGCCGGTGCCGGCTCACGAGGAGAACGGCTTCAACATGACGGCGGCCGACATCGAGAAGTGCATCACGCCGAAGACGAAGGCGATTATCGTCAACTCCCCCTGCAACCCGACGGGTGCGGTGATGAGCGAGGCGGATGTGCGCGCGATTGCGGAGGTCGTGAAGAAGTACAACCTGTGGGTTTTCTCCGATGAGCCGTATGACGCGATCGTGTACGACGGCGTGAAGGCGTTCTCGATGGCGGAGATCGACGAGGTGCGCGATCACGTTGTGATCCTCAACAGCTTCTCGAAGACCTATGCGATGACGGGCTGGCGCGTCGGCTTCCTGCTGATGAACGACCCGAACTACATCAAGGAGATGGCGAAGCTGAACGAGGGCCTTGTGTCCTGCGTGTCGAGCTTCTCGCAGGTTGCTGCGGCTGAGGCGCTCAGCAGCAACGAGTGCGTGAAGAGCATGGTCGCCGACTATACGCGCCGCCGCGACATTCTGGTCGACGGCATCAACGCGGTGCCCGGCTTCCGCTGCGCGAAGCCGAAGGGCAGCTTCTATGCCTTCGTGAACATCAAGGCCTTCGGCAAGAGCTCTCAGGAGTTCGCCGAGGAGCTGATCCGCGGCGCGCACGTCATCTGCGTGCCCGGCACGGCCTTCGGCGCGATGGGCGAGGGGTATCTGCGTCTGGTGTTTGCCAACTCCGACGAGAACCTCGAGGAGGCCGTCCGCCGCATCGACGAGTACGTCCGCAAGGCGTACCCCGACATGAAGTAAGGCATAGACAGTACGCTTGCACTGTACGATTAATAACGTTGGGGGTGGGTACTCAAGGAGTATCCGCCCCCAACGAGCCCCGCGTTTTAAAACGGATGCCCCCGCTGCTTCGGGGGTGCAAAAAGAGAGGGGTTATAGAGAGTCATTCATATCATTTTTTCTGTTCCGGACAAGGGCTTTTGAGAGGGCCTGCGTCCGGGAACACTATCATGTAGGAGAAGATTGTTATGAACGACAAAATGAACTGGAAAAATGTACTCACAATCGGCGGAGCCTATACCGCGTACTGCATCGGCGCGGGCTTTGCCTCCGGACAGGAGACGCTGCAGTATTACGCCTCCTGGGGCGGAATCTATCCCTTCGTCCTGCCGGCGCTGACGTTTGTTCTGATGTCTGTCATCTGCTGCGGGACGTTTAAAACCGGCTACATCAACCGCTTCCCCAGTCCCAACGCCGCCTACGGCTACTACTGCGGCAAGGTGCTGGGCAAGATTCTGGACATCTTCTGCACCGTTTCCATCGCACTGAGCACACTGATCATGTTCGCGGGCAGCGGCGCGACGGTCAACCAGTACCTCGGCGCACCCGTCTGGGTGGGCACGCTCGTCATGGGCGTTGTGTCTGTGGTCGTGGTCTGCTTCGGCCTTGAGAAGGTGACGAACGTGCTCGGCTTTGTCGGTACGCTCATCATCGTGATCCTGATCGGCGTCGGCATTTACTGCTTCTGCACCGCGGACAACACCGTCATGCAGGCGCAGCAGAATGTCCAGCAGTATGTGGACGCGGGCGTCATCATGCGCGCGAACTTCCTCGGCATCGAGAACCCGATTCTCGCCGTGACGTCGCTGATCGGCGCGTATATCACGCTGGGCCTTTCGTTCAACGTCTCCCTCGGCGGCCGCTGCGGCAGCCGAGGGGAGGTTTCGGCGAGCGCGGTTATCTCGGCGGTGCTGTTCTGCCTGGGCCTGTGCATGGTGCTCTTCACCATCATCTTCAACATGGATTATATCGCGCAGACCGGCGCGCAGATCCCCATGCTGGCCGCGATCCAGAACATGCTCCCGGCGCTGGCGCTGCCGTTTTCCGTCGTGATTCTGCTCGGCGTGTTCACGACGATCACGGGCTACCTGTGGGCGGTCGGCCGCCGCTTTGCGGAGGACCGCACGAAGAAGCAGGCGGTTGTCGTCGTGATTACGGCGGTGCTGGGCGTGTCCGTGGCGTCGGTGATCCCGCTGGACAAGCTGGTGAACTTCATCTATCCGCTGATCGGCGCGGCCGGACTTGTCATTTTTGTGGGTATTGTGATAAAATTGGTTACGGAGGGCCGCGCACCCGCCGCAGAAAACAAATAAACAGCCGTCGGCGGGGCGCATCCCCCGCACCCCGCCGACGAGAAACGTTTACCATTCGGTTTGCACGCAAACCCGAAGAAATATGAAGGAGGAAGAACTATGTCTACTGTATCTATTCGCAAGACGACGGGCGACGATTACGCGGCCATCAAGGCGGCGGTCGACCAGGTGATCGCTGACATCGGCGGCATCGAGGACATCATCAAGCCCGGCTACAAGGTCATCATCAAGCCCAACCTGGTGGCCTGTCCGACCGACCGGCTCTCCGGCGGCGTGACCCGCTGGGAGGTGTGCCTGGCCATCTATGAGGCCGTGAAGGCCCTCGGCGCGGAGCCTGTGATCGCGGAGTCCTCCGCGGCGGGCGCCGACACGGAGCTGACGATTGCCAAGTGCGGCTATCAGGAGCTGCGCGACAAGGGCATCCCCGTCATCGACCTGAAGCAGAAGGAGAACGCGCGCTGCACCGTCGAGATCGAGGACGGCGAGGTGTTCAAGAAGATCAACACGTGGGAGCTGGTGCGTGACGCGGACGCGATCATCACCGTGCCCGTCATGAAGACCCACGACCAGACCGAGGTCACCCTCGGCATGAAGAACCTGAAGGGTCTGCTGGTCGACACCCAGAAGAAGGACTTCCACAAGAAGGGCCTGATCGAGGGCGTTGTGGACTGGAACCTGCACCTCAAGCCCTGCCTGGAGATCATCGACGGCACGTATGGCCAGCAGGGTCTCGGCCCCATCTTCGGCGAGACGAAGAAGATGGACCTGATCGTCGGCTCGAAGGATCTCGTCGCGTGCGAGGCCGTCACGAGCAAGATCATGGGCTATGAGCCGAAGGAAGTCATGATCACGAACGCCGCCTATAAGCGCGGCTTCGGCGAGATGGATCTCGAGAAGATCGAGGTCATCGGCGAGACGATCGAGGGCGTTGCGAGCCGCTTCAAGCGCTCGAGCGAGGTTGAGATCGAGGGTATCCCCACGAGCTTCAACCTGATCTTCAGCAAGGACGCCTGCACGGGCTGCCACAACACAGTCATCAGCTCGCTGATGGACATGAAGGCGCAGAATCTGTTCCCCTATCTGGAGAACATGAACGTGTGCGTCGGCCCCGTCACCGAGGACATGCTCCCCGCGGACGCGAATGCGGACAACACCGTGTGCATCGGTGTGTGCTGCAAGAAGCTGGCTGACGCGAAGGGCTTCCGCTGGGTCGTCGGCTGCCCCCCGGGCAACGCCGACGTCGTCAAGGGCATCCTCGGCGACCGCAAGGAGTACGGCGTTCGCTACGAGTAAGCCTTAAATCCCTCTGAAAAATCTGCCCCCGGCAGCGGAGTAAAAGAGTACAGAAGAGTTTTAACCCCCGCGTTTTGGTATTAAGCCGGAGTGTGCAAGCCGGCTTGATATAGAAGGAGTGACCGGTGCGTCCGCACCGGCCGAGACAAAACACAGAGTATAAGGAGAGTTGAAATGTCAGAGAAAAAAGCAAAAGTCGTCAAGCCTGAGGTGCAGGCGAAGTTCGGCCCGTCGCTGCTGGTGTTCCTGCTGGTCACCGCGGTGATTCTGGTCGGCATTCTGGTTCTCGGTCTTGACGCGCATATCCCCATCGTGATCGCCGCGATGATCGTGGCCGTTTACGGCATCATCCTCCATGTCCCGTTCAAGGATCTGGAGCACGCGATGATCAAGACCATCAGCGAGTCCGTCCCCGTCCTTCTGCTGATCTGCATTGTCGGTATGCTGATCGGCTCTTGGATGTCCGCCGGTACCGTACCCGTCATCATCTATGTCGGCCTGGAGCTGCTGCGTCCGTCGATCTTCCTGCCGTTCGTGGCGATCATGTGCGCGATCCTGTCCACGATGACCGGTTCTTCCTGGACGACCTGCTCCACGATCGGCGTTGCCTTCATGGGCATCTCCGTCGGTCTGGGCATCCCCCTGCCGATCACGGCCGGCGCGGTGGCCTGCGGCGCCTACTTCGGCGACAAGCAGTCCCCCATCTCCGACTTCTGCATCTATGCAGCGGGCGTCACGAAGGTTGACATCTACAAGCACGCGAAGAGAATGATCTGGACCACCGGCCCGGCATTCCTCATTTCTCTGGTTATCTTTACCATCATTGGTCTGAAGTACAGCGGCGGTACGCTGGACGCTTCTGCCATTGAGACCATCCGCGGCGGTCTGGCCGACGTCTTCAAGATGGGCTGGCCCACCATCATTCCGCTGGTTGCCCTGATCATCATGATCATCCTCAAGCTGCCCTCCACCGCCTCCCTGACGCTGGCCGCCGTGATCGGCGCCATCGTCGCGTGGCTGTATCAGGGCATGGATATCGCTGCCGTGCTCGGCAACATGATGAATGGCTTCCACACCGATTCTCCCGTTGCTGAGGTTGCCAAGATCTGCAACCGCGGCGGCATCACGGCCATGGGCTACACGCTTGAGCTGATGGTCGTCTCCCTCGCCATGGCCGGTCTCTTCGAAAGAACGGGCCTGCTGAGCTCTATCGTTGCCAAGTTCGACCGTCTGGTGCGCAAGCCGTTCGGCCTGATCACCGCGACGGAGGTCGTCTCCGCCCTCGGCGGCTACGTCTTCTGCGACCCCTACATGGCCGCTATCGTGCCTGTCAAGGCTTTCGGTAAGCGCTATGAGGAGCTCGGCCTCGACAAGTGCGTCCTCTCCCGCTCCATCTCCGATGGTGCGCTGACCTTCTGCCCGATCGTTCCGTGGGGCTCCTCCGGCGTGTTCACCGCGGCCGCTCTCGGCGTTGCGACCGTGCAGTATCTGCCGTACTACTTCATGTACCTGACCCCCATCGTCGGCATCCTGCTGGCGGCGTTCGGTCTGGGTATGTACAAGTATGACTACGCGGCGGATCCGGAGGGTCAGAAGATCGAGGACTGATCGCTCTTTCATCCGCCCCTGCGGCTGCGGAGGGGGAGCGATCCCCCTTCCGCAGTACGCGCGGCGTGAAAACAGCGAAGCGTGTAGCAACAAGGGAGGTTAACTATGCAACTGCAACTGAAGTCCAAGCTCGGCGACCTGCGGGAAACCGACGCATCCTTCCTGCAGGAGGCCCGTGAGCGCGGCCGTGCGCTCAAAGTCGGCCAGACTGCTTTTATCAAGAACAGCGACTACTCCTCGGAGGTCGCCTATAAGCGTGTGATGGCCAAGAAGGGCCAGATCATGTATCATTATCACCTGTGCTGCCTGGATCACGCGGATTTCCGCCGCCAGATGGCAGACTTCGAGCAGCTCCTGCCGGAGCACGGCGTCCATCTCGACCGGTTCGGCATCAGCATCGACCCGGCGATGGCACTGCCGCGTGAGATCCGCGACAAGAACCGCAAGGGCGGCGCGCTCTTCTTCCAGACGCAGGCCGACTGGGACATGCTGGGCATCTCACCGATCATGCAGCCGCATCTCGGCGACAACATGATCGGCAGTCCTGCCTGCTATGAGACGGCCGCCTGCGCGCTGCAGGCCGGCGTGACCACGATGGGCAACGTCTCCCAGTTCTTCGGCTATGAGTACCCGGAGTTCACCGACGTCGACGCCCGCGTGCGCAGCACGCTGCAGGCCATGGCGCTCATGGCGGAGACGCGCGACAAGGGTGCACTCATCCACTCGAACCTCGATGACGGCTATGGCGACATGGCACCCGATATGGGTCTGCTGCTCGGCTGCGCCAAGCTTGAGAAGTATCTGGTGGAGGATCTGATGGGCGCGAAGATCGCCCACTCCTACGGCGACATGTTCTTCTCCCCGATGAAGCGCCTGATTATGCTCTCGGCACTCAAGCAGCTCCACGGCAAGGACATCGTTGGCTCGATGGTCTTCACGAACAAGCTCGGGCGCAATCACAAGGACATCTCTCTGAACGTGCCGCACCTGTCCATGTCGCTCATCTATGACATGGCCGGTCAGTACGTCTATCAGACGGGTCACGCCGTGACCACCATGGCCAATCAGGGTCTGACCACCGACACGACCGTCGAGGACGTGGTCAAGACGCTGGAGTATGCCAAGGAGCTCGAGGCGTATCTGCCCGCCGTGGTCGACACGATCGACTTCGACAAGATCGACCGGGAGGCCGCCAAGGTCTGTAAGCGCGGCGAGATGTTCTTCGAGGCGACGCTCGAGGCGCTCTCTCAGGTGATCGACGTGCGCAATCCGTATGCGCTGCTCTCCGCGCTCAAGCGCGTGGGCATTAAGAATCTGACGGCCGCGTTCGGCAAGGACGATTCCGACGTGATTGTGACGGACTACAACCTGTTTTCCCACGAGTATTAATCGAAAACGTTGTATTGATAGGCAATATGCCCGCAATTTTCCTGCGGGCGCGGAGTAAAGGAGTTATATTATGTTCGAAGGTAAAGTCGCACTGGTAACGGGAAGCTCTCAGGGTATCGGTCAGGTCATCGCCACCAAGTTCGCCGAGTACGGCGCGGACGTCGTCGTCCACGGTCTCGGCGCTACGGACGACTGCAAGACCTGCCAGGACATCCGCGCCATGGGCCGCAGGACTGCCGCCTATGATGTGGACATCACGAACGTCGAGGCCGTGAACGAGATGGTGAAGGACATCATCGCGAAGTTCGGCAAGATCGACATCCTCATCAACAACGCCGGTATGTACCCGGCGATGCTGGTTACGGATGTGACCGAGAAGCACTTTGACCGCGTCATCGCCGTCAACCTGAAGGGTACCTTCTTCGTCACGCAGGCCGTTGTGAATCAGTCCATGATTCCCAACAACTATGGCCGCATCGTCAACATCAGCTCCTGCGACGGCAAGACCCCCGCCTCCGGCGTGGCGATCTACGGCGCGGCGAAGGCGGGCGTCATCAGCCTGACGAAGTCCTTCGCGCTGGAGCTGGCCGACTACGACATCAACAGCAACTGCGTGGCTCCCGGCTGGGTGGAGTCCGAGGCGGTGCTCTCCGGCGACAGATGGAAGACCTATCTGCCTCAGATCCCGTCCCGCCGTCTGGGCAAGCTCTCCGAGATTGCGGAGTCCTGCGTGTTCCTGTGCAACGACAAGGTTTCCTACATCAACGGCGAGATTCTCGACGTCAACGGCGCCATCATCATGGACTAACAGCCGACCCGTATCGGATTTTCAATTCATTTTCGCGTCGGCAGCGGCGGATTTTGTTCCGTCGCTGCCGGCGCAGCAACCGCATTTGGAGTATTGGGAGTATTTTTAGAGTTTTTAAGGAGTTTGCGTAAGAGGGGGAAAATATGGCAAATTACGCAATGATGATTGACTTCGGCAGTACCTACACGAAGATCGTGTGCGCGAGCCTGACGGAAAAACGTCTGATCCGCGCGGGGAGTTTTCCCTCCACGGTCCGCTCGGACGCCCGGGTCAATCTGGAGCAGTGCATGGAGTTTGCGCGCGAGACGCTCGGCAAGGAGAACCTCGAGCAGTCGCTCAAGCTCTGCAGCAGCAGCGCCGCGGGCGGCCTGCGCATGGCGGTGATCGGCCTGACGGAGCGACTGAGCTATGTCGCGGGGCGCAACACGGCCTTCGGCGCGGGCGGCAAGATCATCGCGAGCTATTCCGGTGCGCTTACGCCGGAGCAGATTCACGAGCTGGAGCTGTCGCAGGCGGAGATCATCCTGCTGTGCGGCGGCTATGAAAGGGGCAACCGCTCGATCGTGATGCACAACGCGGAGATGCTGGCAAACAGCCACATTTTCATCCCGGTGATCTATGCCGGCAACAGCAGCATCGCCCGCCAGGTGCGCACGGCGCTCGTCAGCCGCGAGAAGAAGTGCCTGCTGGCGGACAACATCATTCCCGACGTCGGGGTGCTGAACACCGCCTCGGCCGAGGAGGCCATCCGCGACCAGTTCATGAACCGCATCGTCAACATGAAGGGCATAGGCTGTGTGCGCAGCGAGCTCGGCGAGGTGCTGATGCCGACGCCGGCGGCCGTTCTGGCGGCGGGTACGCTTCTCAGCGAGGGCAGCGCCACGCAGAAGGGTCTCGGTAAGCTGATGATGGTCGATGTCGGCGGCGCGACGACGGATGTGTATTCTTTCAATGAAAACAAGCCCTATCCCGGCGCGCGCCTCATGGGCGTGAGCGAGCCGTACGCCAAGCGCACGGTGGAGGGCGACATGGGCATGCGCGAGTCCTCGATCTGCATTCTGCGCGAGGTGGGGGACAAGGCTCTGGCGAGCGGCGCCGGCGTAACGGCGGAGCAGATCGAGCAGGGCGTTCAGACGCGCATCACGACGACGGGCTATCTGCCCGATACGCCGGACGAGCAGCGGATCGACCAGGAGCTGGCCGGGCAGGCGGTCGGTGTCTCTGTGCGGAGACACGCCGGACACGTCGAGCATGTCTGGACCACCGGTTCCAAGCAGTATCAGGTCGGCAAGAACATCAGCGAGGTCAGCGAGATCATCGGCATCGGCGGCGTGATCGTCAACAGCCCGGATCCGGCGGCCATTCTGCAGCGCTCGACGCTGCGGGCGGGGGAGTCGGAGGACGTGCTCATCCCACGCGAGCTGAATGCGCATATCGACCGCGACTATGTGTTCTACGCGGCGGGTCTCCTGCGCGATTACGACGAGGAGACGGCCATGGCCCTGATGAAGGCCAGCATTCGATAAACAGGAATACTGCCGTACAAGACAGAGCAGTACGCAGGTAGGCGCTGCTGTGCCCTGTACGAAGTAGATATAGTAAAGAGTTTGCGTAAAAAAGAGTTATGGAGGAGCTATTATGGAGCTGAAAATCAACCGCCGGTTTAATGAAAAGGATCTTCCAGATGTGCAGACGATCCGCGACGAGGCGCACAAGCGTGCTTCCCAGATCGTGATCCCCGAGACGCTGTTCATGAAGACCAACGGCGTCAAGTCCGAGGCAGAGTACAAGAAAAAGATGATGGCTCAGCACAAGGTCATGACCCACGCCCACATCGGCTGGGCCGAGGTCGACTACACGGCCAAGGCCTTCCATGAGGTCTATGACGCGCTGCATGCCGAGGGCTATGAGCTCAGCCGTTTCGGCGTATGTCTCGACGGCAGCATGGGCGTGCCCGAGAAGTACCGTGACCGCGTGATCTCCGGCTCCGGCCAGGTGTATCGCAGCCCCGACGAGTGGAAGATCCTGCCGAACGAGGTGCCCGTCGCCGTCCATATGGGCGACCACATGATCGGCTCGCTGAACTCCACGGCCAACGTCTGCAACGCCCTGAACGCCGGCGTGACCACCATCGGCAACATCTCCCACTATTTCAGCTATGAGTACGCGGGCTTTGATATGGAGCTCGAGCGCACGATCGATGCCTGCACCGCTATCGGCATCATGGGCGAGCTGCGCGAGAAGGGCACCATCATCCACTCCAACCTCGACGACGGCTTCGGCGGCCAGCTGCATGACGTGGCGAACCTCGTCGGCTGGGCGCGTCTGGAGCGCTACTTCGTCGAGGATCTGCTGGGCGGCGGCATGAACCACTGCTTCGGCAACCTCTTCAGCGACCCCATCCTGCGCATCATCTTCAGCAAGGCCATGTGGGAGATCAACACCTTCAAGACCCCCGGCTCGATGATCTACGGCAACACCACCGACTTCGGCGGCAACTTCCCCAGCAACTACAGCGCTCTGGCCTCCTTCACCATGGCCGATATCATCGGCCAGCGCAAGTGGCCCACCGGCTGCGCCGTGACCGGTATTCCCGTCACCGAGGCCATCCGCGTCCCCTCCGTCCAGGAGATCATCGACGCGCACATGTCCATGAAGACCACTATGGAGAAGGCCGAGTACTATGCCAAGTACATTGATTTCGACCTCATCGAGGAGCAGGCGAACACCCTCGTCGTGGCCGGCAACACCTTCTTCGAGCGCGTCATCAACGCGCTGGATGATCTGGGCGTCGACATCAATCATCCCGGCCAGGTCATGGCCATGCTGAAGGCCATCGGCGCCGAGCAGCTGGAGATCAACTTCGGCGCCGGCAAGAAGGACGCCAACGCGATGCGCGGCCGTGTCCCCGTGTGGCCCACTAACATCATCGCCAAGATCAACGACGCCGGTGACGAGTTGGTCAGCAACGTCAAGGGTCTTGAGAGCAAGCCCCTGCAGGGCGTGAACGTCGTCATGGCGTCCACCGATATCCACGTCTTCGGCAAGGAGGTCATCAAGCGCCTTCTCCGCGAGGCGGGCGCGAACATCTATGATCTGGATCAGTCCGTCCCCACGCAGGAAGTAATTGATACCGCCGTCGAGACCGAGAGCAAGGTGCTCTGCATCTCCACCCACAACGGCATGGCCTATGGCTACGCGAAGGAGCTGTCCGACAAGCTGAAGGAAGCCGGTCTGGACGACGTGCTGGTCATCATGGGCGGCCTGCTGAACGAGGCGCTGCCCGGCAAGAACCTGCCCGAGGATGTGTCCGGTCTGGTGGCGGAGTTGGGCTTCAACGTCGACAACAACGCGGAGGACATTGTCAACGTCATCGCCAAGCACGCTGGTAAGGAGGCGTAAGGCATCATGGCGGAGCATAAGGATCACTATTCCCACTATTGCAACCATGAATGTGAGTACTTCCCATGCCACAAGGTGCCGGAGGGATTTGACTTCAACTGCCTGTTCTGCTATTGCCCGCTGTACGCCCTCGGCGACAAGTGCGGCGGCAACTTCAAGTGGGGGCTCGGCGGTCTGAAAGACTGCAGCGAGTGTCTCGTGCCGCACGGCCCGAACGGGTATGAGCATGTGATGACGAAGATTCCTCTGCTGATCGACATGACCAGAAAGCAGGAAGACTGAGAATAAAAATCGGCGCGGCTATCAAGCCGCGCCGATTTTTTGTCTGCTTTTGATAGCTGGGGAGGGGAATCGGTGCGTTATGTCTTTGGTGACATACTTTTTGCCAGCAGCGGCAAAAAGTAT
>OOCB01002929.1_pt1 | contig 17956 bp, 10 predicted proteins | sample 1671351 | NCBI WGS metagenome assembly OOCB01 (sample SAMN06348148, study PRJEB24527) | human gut metagenome | biome: human gut; feature: ankylosing spondylitis patient; material: feces | host: Homo sapiens | place: China | collected 2015-10
AACAAGAACAAACGTTCGAGTCAATGCGATTCTTAGAGGAATAGCAAGCACAGCAAGTGTAGCTACACTTGCGAAAACGGCGTGGGTTGACCGGGATTTCCTTGTAGAGTAGCAAGCAAATCCGGTGTGGCCCCACACCGAAAAAATGCGCGTCCCGACCTGTCATCTGAGACGCGCGTTTTTTCATTTTGGGATAGTCCCAAGCCCTTAAAAATCTAGAGAATTGCGCAGCAACGCAGCGTCTATCACTCAGGGCAAGCAGGCTTGCGAGTTAGGGCGCTTGATGTGCGGTATATTCTGCCTCGAAAAGCTTTATATGCGGGGTTCGCTTTGCATAGACAAAGCCATAGTCTATTTCCTTCCCCGCTTGTACCGGCATAACGGTCAGTCCGGGCAGGCCGTCAGGCGGCAAACAGAATCCCGGCAAAATTGCAATACCATACCCGGCCTGCGCCAACGTAATCGCCTCCTGATCGTCCTCGCAGCGGATGCCGGGATTTGACTGGAGATATACGAGTATTTCCTTTTGCAGCGCATTGCTCACCTGAAATGGTATGAATTTGGGATGAAGGGTAATCAGACAATCTGTACGGCTTTGATCAATGGAAAAAGAATTGCCGCCTGCCAGCGGATGCTCCGGAGACATCAGGGCATAGCTTGTGTGGCAGCGTACTTTGTGGAAGGTGCCTCCACGAATTTGATCTGCAATTTCACGGGACACCAGCAGCAAATCAAGCTGACCGTCCTCAAACAGCTTTTTCAGGCCAAAGTAGCCATCTATGACAATGCGCGGACAAATCGTCGGATACTTCATGCGCAGAGCGGCAAGCGGTGCAGCGAGGCGCGGCAATTCAGCACGACTGACGCAGCCAATCCGAAAGAACGTGACACGGCTCTCCTCTGCCTTCTGGACGTGCTTGAAGGAGAGTTCCATACGCGTCAGGATCTCGGCTGCATCGACATAAAAGGCCTTCCCTGATTCGGTCAGCCGGACCATGCGGGACGTTCGCTCAAACAGCTTTGTGCCGAGTTCTTCTTCCAGACTCTGGACGTGGTGTGTGACGGTCGGTACGGTAAGATACAGCTCGTTTGCCGCCTTTGTAAAATTCAGATATTCGGCGACGCAGACAAAGCAGCGAAGCTGTTGTGTATTCATGGCAGAACCTCCTCACATGGATCGCTTTCCGTTAACAGTATACTGTTTTGCTGCGAACTTTTCAATAGAATATTAGATATCATCTAATGATATTGACCTTTTTCAAATTCACTTATGCAAAACAAAGTGTTATACTATGAACCGTTCGCAAGCGAATGATTCTTGCAGAAGGAGGACACGGGATTGGATGATGACAGCTACAGATTTTATGCTTCCGTGCATACACTGTATATCCTGCTGGGGCGCAGCTTTGATGCAAACGTCAGTCATCATGGCATCGGAGTTTCACGCGGGCAGTACATGATTTTGTATCTGCTCTCAAAAAACGGACAAATGCCGCAGCGCCGGATCGCCGAGCTTTGCAATCTGCAAAAGCCAACCGTAAGTCAGCATCTGAAAGCTTTGTGCGAAAGCGGTTACGCCCTGCAATATCATATACCGGGCAATCAACGCTGCAAAATGGTAGCCGTGACGCAGCGCGGAAGAGCAGAGCTGGAACGCATGAATGCGCTCCTGAAGCAGGACGTTGAGAAGAGGTTTTCGAAAGACGAGCTGCACCGCATCAACCACGCGCTTCAGGGCCTGTGCTCCCATTTTACACCAGCTCAGAGTGAAGAAGAAAACAAGGAGGAGAGACGATGATAAAAAAGTTGGCCCGATCAATTCGGGAATATAAAAGAGACTGCATCCTGACGCCGGTCTTTGTCGTGGTAGAGGTAATCATGGAGGTTCTGATTCCGTTCCTCATGGCAAAGCTGATCGACGAGGGTATTTCCAGCGGTGATATGGCCGTGATGCGCAGCACCGGCACAGCGTTGATCGTATGTGTTCTCATCGGATTGCTGAGCGGCGTGCTGGCAGGTGCCTTCTGCGCCACGGCATCCGCAGGCTTTGCCAAAAATCTCCGGCAGGACCTCTTTGATAAGATTCAGACCTATTCATTTGCCAATATTGATAAGTTTTCCACGTCCGGCATCGTCACAAGGCTGACCACTGATGTGACCAATGTTCAGAACGCCTTTATGATGATCATTCGCATTGCGGTCCGTGCGCCGTTTACGCTGCTGTTTTCGCTGGTGGCTGCGTTTCTGGTCAGCGCAAAGCTGTCGCTGTACTATCTGGTTGCTATCCCGATTCTGGGCGTGGGGCTTTACCTGATCGTTCATTTTTCGCACCCCTGCTTTGAGCGTGTGTTCCGGATTTATGATGAACTGAACGGCGACGTACAGGAAAACCTTTCCGGAATCCGTGTGGTCAAAAGCTTCGTGCGGGAGGATTATGAAGGCAAAAAATTCGGAAAGATATCCGAAAAAATCTATAAGGTCTTCCGAAAAGCAGAAAGTATTGTTGCATGGAATATGCCGTTGATGCAGTTTGCAATTTACGCCTGCATGCTTTTGATCAGCTGGTTCGGCGCACGTATGATCGTGCTGAGCGGAGCGACGGAGCTGACCACAGGCGAGTTGTCCAGCATGATCGCCTATGCCATGAGCGCACTGAACAGCTTAATGATGCTTTCCATGGTGCTGGTTATGATCAATATGGCCCGGGCCTCCTCCGAACGTATTATGGAACTGCTGGACGAAGAACCAACGCTGAAAAATCCGGATGCCCCTGTTATGACGGTTAAAAGCGGGGAGGTCATCTTTGATCATGTGGGATTCAGCTATCAGGGAGATCGCACGAAGGAATGTCTGCATGATATTTCTCTGTGCATCCCCGCAGGGTCTACCCTTGGCATCATCGGTTCCACCGGCTGCTGCAAATCTACGCTGGTGTCGCTGATCCCGCGGCTATACGATGCAACGGAGGGTTCCGTCAGCGTAGGCGGAACCGATGTCCGGGCCTATGATATCCATGCGCTGAGAGATCAGGTCGCAATGGTTCTGCAAAAGAACGAGCTGTTCAGCGGAACAATCAAGGAAAATCTGCGTTGGGGAAACGAAAATGCTTCTGATGCAGAGATCGTCCATGCCTGCCAGCTGGCACAGGCGGATTCCTTCATTGAAGCCTTTCCTGACAGGTATGATACTTATATTGAACAGGGCGGCACCAATGTTTCAGGCGGACAGAAGCAGCGGCTGTGCATCGCCCGCGCCCTGCTGAAAAAGCCCGCTATTCTGGTGTTGGACGATTCAACGAGCGCCGTCGATACAAAAACCGATGCCCTGATTCGCAAAGCGTTCCGGGAAGAAATTCCGGATACGACAAAAATCATTATCGCACAGCGCATTTCGTCGGTTCAGGATGCAGATGCGATTCTGGTATTGGATGACGGACGTATTTCCGGTTACGGGACGCATGAACAGCTTTTAGCGTCCAACGAGATTTATCATGATATCTATATTTCACAGACGAAAGGAGATAACGGCCATGATGAAGCCTAAGGCGAATACTGCGAATACTGCAAAAATGGCAAAGCGGTTGCTTTCCTATATCATCAGCCGGTACAAGGCCACCTTCGCCGCCGTGTTGTTCTGCATTTTCGTCAGTGCGGGTGCAACTGTGGCAAGCTCTTTGTTCTTGAAGACACTGGTGGACGGCTATATCACACCCCTGCTTACTACGGGCAGCACGGACTTTTCGGGGCTGCTGCGTTCGATCCTGACAGTCGGGGTGATTTATCTGTGCGGCGTACTCGGCACGCTGCTGTATAACCAGCTGATGGTCAAGGTGTCTCAGGGAACCTTGAAAAGCATCCGGGATGAAATGTTTGCACATATGCAGAAGCTGCCGATCCGTTATTTTGATACCCATACGCACGGCGACATCATGAGCTACTATACAAACGATACGGACACGCTCCGGCAGTTTATCAGTCAGGCACTGCCGCAGCTGATTCTGGCAGTGATTTCGATTGTTGTCATTCTAGCGTCCATGCTGGCAAGCAGCGTTCCTCTTACTCTGGTAGTGCTGGCTTTTACGGCTCTGATGGTTTATAGCACCAAGGTGGTCGGCGGCAGCAGTGCCCGTTACTTTGTCCATCAGCAGACAAGCCTCGGAAATATCACCGGATATATTGAAGAGATGATCAACGGGCAAAAGGTCATTAAGGTTTTCTGCCATGAAGAGCATGCCAAAGAGGGATTCCGGCAGCGCAACGAGGCTCTTTGCAGCGATTCGGCCAATGCAAACAAATATGGCAATGTGCTGATGCCCCTTATCATGCAGCTGGGAAATCTGCAATATGTTCTGATCGCGCTGATTGGCGGTCTGCTGGCGCTGAACGGCTCCAAAACGATCACGGTAGGACTGATTATTGCCTTTCTGAATCTTTCCAAGACCTTCTGCATGCCGGTTTCTCAGGTGTCTCAGCAAATCAGTCTGATCTCGATGGCCCTTGCCGGTGCAGAGCGTATTTTCCAGCTGATCGATGAGCCGGTTGAGCAGGACGATGGATATGTAACGCTTACGCACGTCGTTGAGCAGAATGGCGCATACATAGAAACGGACGGTCATACCGGAATCCCTGCGTGGAAGTATCTGCACCATGACGGCACGCTGACCTATACACAGCTCCGGGGTAATATTGAATTTCATGACGTTGACTTTGGCTACACGGAGAAGAAGCTGGTGCTGCACAATATTGAGCTATACGCAAAACCGGGGCAGAAGATTGCCTTTGTTGGCGCAACCGGTGCCGGCAAGACAACCATTACCAATCTCATCAACCGCTTTTATGATATAGCCGACGGAAAGATCCGTTATGACGGCATCAACATCAGTAAGATCAGAAAACCGGATCTTCGCCGGAGTCTGGGAGTCGTGCTGCAAGATGTGAACCTGTTCACCGGAACGATCATGGACAACATCCGTTACGGAAGGCTGGATGCAACAGATGAGGAGTGTATCGCTGCTGCAAAGCTGAGCAACGCAGATGCCTTTATCCGGAATTTTCCGGATGGATACCAGACGGTCCTGACACAGAATGGCGCCTCACTCAGTCAGGGGCAGCGGCAGTTGATTTCCATTGCCCGCGCCGCCGTTGCAGACCCTCCCGTTATGGTTTTGGACGAGGCTACATCCTCTATCGATACCCGCACAGAGGCGCTTGTCCAGCAGGGTATGGATAACCTCATGCAGGGGCGCACTGTATTTGTAATAGCACACCGGCTGTCCACTGTCCGCAACTCTGATGCGATCATGGTGCTTGACCAGGGCCGCATTATTGAACGCGGCACACACGATCAGCTGATTGCGCAAAAGGGTGTGTATTATCGTTTGTATACCGGTGCGTTTGAGCTGGAATAACCCCAGTGCACAGGTGAAAAGAGCCTCTGTTGATACTCAATCTGGTATCAGCAGAGGCCCTTTTCGCTGCTCCGGCGACTTCAAAATAAGCGTCAAAATCGGCACTTATCTGCACTCTGAAGCCGAATCTTTGCAAGGAGTATCATCGTAAGCGGCAGTCCGCCTGCGTTGCTTACAGCGAAGAAATTCCTTGATTTTTAACCTTTATCACGGCATATTTTTCTGTGTTCTGTCTACCGTCCGTGTAGACAGATGCGAAAAGCAAGATTCCCGTTCTGGGCGATTCTGAGAGCCGAGCATGATGCGCTATTCGAATCGACACACTTGCCGTTTTGTGAAACCATGGGATTATGTTCTAATCCGTAAGACCCTTTCCGAAACCGTGTTCTGTGTTTACGGTTTCGCGGCACACGATTTCGTGTAATTGGTTTTCCGGACCGAAAAATATTTTGCGGATTTCATTTGCCTTTATCCAAGCGCCCTGTTTTTCAGGTCTGTAAATGAAAAAATGCTTCCAAGCTAAAGGGGTATGTACCATTACGGCACATACCCCTTTGTCAGCAACCCTTGTCTGGCAACTGTCACATTATTTGTTTCGTGAAACCTGTTTTATGAACAGCTACCCGACGGCGGCCTTTTTATTTGTTTTCCAGACGTTCACGCAGTTCAACTCCATATGTGTTGTATCATTTCAAGTATATCTGAAAACCGGTAATCTGTCCAGTGGCGCAATAGCTGCTGCCGGTCTGGTTTACCGGCTTTCAGATATGCTCTGAAATACAGCACGCAGGGCTGCCCCCCCCTAAAAAGGGGGGGCAGTCCTGTGCTGCAAATTGGGATTATGAGGTCAGTTCAGTACATTTTTCACGAACCGGTGGAGGATCGCGGCGACCTGTGCTCTGGTCGCGTCACCCTTCGGCATGAGCTTGCCGGAAGCACCGTTGATCAGGCTCTCCGAGACAGCCCAGCCGAGCGCCTCGCTGGCATAGGCGGAAACGCTGTCCGCGTCGGTGAAGCTGTTCAGCTTTGCGCTCGCATCGGTGTCCAGCTTCCTGTACTGCGCATAGCGGTACAGGATCGCGGCAAGCTGCTCGCGCGTGACCTTGGCGTCAGGGGAGAAGGAGGTGCTGTCCGTGCCGGTGACGATGCCGTTGGCGGCTGCCCAGATGACAGACTTTTCGTAATACGCGCCGGAACGCACATCGATAAAGCTGCTTCTGCCTGTGACGGTGGGTTCGCCCTCGAGCCGGTAGAGAACCGTGACGAGCATGGCGCGCGTCATGGACGCGTTCGGGCTGAAGCTTCTGCTGTCCGTGCCGGAGAACAGGCCGTTTTCGTATACGAACGCAACGTCGTCATAGAACCAGTCGGACGTGGAAACGTCGGTGAACGGAAGCTTGACCTCGGGCTTCGAAGCGGGCTTCTTATTGTCGGCACCCGGAGTGATCGGCTCCGGAAGCGCGGCGGTATTGACCGTGACGGTGTAGACTGCAGTGGTCACGCCGTCCTCAGCGGTGACGGTGAAGCTCCAGATATTTCTGGTGTTTGTCAGAGCGCTGACAGTCGCGCGCGGATGCCTCGTGACGATCACGAAGCTGCCGGTCTTGACGACCGTGCCATAGGGAACCGTGACGGTGTAGCTGTTGTTCGCACCGGCCACAGCCTTGAAACCCGCAACGGTGATGCTGCTGACACCCGCGTCATTGGACTTCGGGGCTTCGGTGAACGAAACGGTGACGGTGTAGGTCTTGGAGGTCACGCCATCCTCAGCGGTGACGGTGAATGTCCAGACGTTTCCGTCGTGCGTCAGAGCGCCGACAGTCGCGCCTGCGTCACTTGTGACGATCACGAAGCTGCCCGCTGTAACGTCCGTGCCGTAGGGGAGGGTAACGGTGTAGGTGTTGTTCTCGCCAGCAGTGGCCTCAACGCCCGCAACGGTGACGCTGCTGACATTCGCATTGCTGGACTTCGGGGCCGCTGTGACCGTGACGGGGAGCCACGGGGAGAAAATGTTGGTGAACTCGTCGCCCATTGCGGACAGAACATAGCTGCCTGCGGCGGCAAACGAGAGCGTGACCTGCCCATTTTCGCCGATGACCTTGCCCTCGACCGGCGTGAGCGTGCCGTCTTCGCCGACTGTGCAGATCTGGATGTCCTCAGGATCGAGCGCCGCTCCGTGCGTTACACGGTCCTCGGGCTTCAGACCGCCGCCGTAGGCGTACATATAGCCGTCCATACCGAGCGTGAAGTCGGTTCCGGCCTGAACCGTAAAGGTATCCAGACGGTTTCCGTCCGTATCCGTGAACCACGTATAGTAGTCCATGTACATACTGGTGTCCTGATAGAAGAAGAACTCAACGGTGCCGTCCTCCGCAACGGGGGTCTGGCTGATGGTATAGCCGGTGTAGCCGTACTGCGTGTTGTATTCGCCGTTCTTGTCGCAGGGGAACTCGCCGTTGACCGCGAAACTGAACGCGGAGGTTTTTTCTCCGTTGACCGTGGTGATCGTGCCGTTGCTGACGACGAGATAATCGCTCTTGCTGTCCTTCGTGAAGTCCTCACCGAAGGTGAGCTCGTGGTACTTCACGAGCACGTCCAGCGCGGAAACGCCGTCTGTGACATCATCGGCGTAGCCATAGCATTCGGCGAGATCGCTGGAGACTTCCACGCGGGTCGGAACCATGATAAACATATTTTCTGCCTGCATGGAAATGGTCGCGTGGATCGTCTTGGCCTCTTTCACCGTGACCGTGACGGTGTAGGTCACAGCGGTGCCGTCCTCAGCGGTCACGGTGAAGCTCCAGACGCCGCTTTCGCCCTCGGTCGGGCCTGCGGTGACGCTGGCCTTGTCGTCGGAGAGCGCAATAACAAAGCTGGCTGCCGTGACCTCCGTGCCTGCCGGAAGCGTTACGGAGAAGCTGTTTTCAGCCGTACCGGCTGCTGCCTCAACGCCTGCGACCTTGACGGACGCAACGCCTGCGTCAGAGGACTGAGCTGTGCCGAACACCACGTTGATGGTGTAGGTGCGCTTGCCGTCGCTCGTTTTATTCATGGTGGGCCAGCTGTCGTCTGCACAGACGACGGTGATGACGCTGCCATTTGCGATGGGGATCAGGGACGTGCGGGAATATTCGCGGCCCGTAGCCTGCGTGCCGAGATAGGCGCGGACCTGATAGTTCTTGTTTGCCGCCGTCGGTGTGACGAGCAGCGAGGTCGTGCCTTCCGGCACAGTCAGGGTGTAGGTGAAGGTGTCGCCGCTGAACTTGGGCGCCAGCTTACCTGCGCTGAACGTGAGCGCTTTGAGGCGGGTGTCGGAATTGTTCCAGCTGCCGCCAAGATCCTCAACGGTACGGGTGTACATGATGCGGATCTCGTCGCCCGCGCAGAGCGTGCCCTTTGCAACGGTAAATTCACCAAAGCCAAAGTTTGTGAACCAGTCGTTGAGTGTGCCCATCCAGCCGGACATGGTACCGCCGTCAAACGCCTTCAAGTTGTCAATGGAGGAGATGTAGTTGCTTTCCGCGCCGACGACGGTGTGGCCATCCAGTGCTTCCACAACGCAGCCCATCATGGTCGATTCGCCAGTCAGCTCGATCCAGGTGTCGGCCAGCGTGCCTTCCCAGACAGCGCCCTCCGCCTTCGGGAACGTGGTGTTCTCCACGATCACGCGGGCCATGCCGGCCAGCGTCAGAACGCTGACATACGCCATATCCGAGCCGCCCTTGGAGGCGTCGTCCTTCACATAGGAGAGCGTCAGCGTGTAGCTGCCTGCTGCAAGCTGCTTTTTGATGCTGCCGCTCTTCTCACCGCTGACAGCGTCGGCCAGCGTTTCCGGGCTGCCGCCGTCTTCTGCGAGCGTGATGGTCAGCTTGTCATAGCCGTTTTCCGAGGAAACGCCGTAGCCGAAGCGCAGAACAGTGGGGGCGCTCAGCGTAAAGGCAAACGAGGTCGTGGAGCTGGTCTTGTCCTGATTCTGGTTGCTGCTTTCAAAGCGGTCCAGATCGGCATTGTAGACCCAGGGGTAATTGCCGTTGTCGGAAACGCTGATAGAGGTGACAGTCTGCTCGGGGTAGGAAACATGGCCGAGGCGGTCGTCGTCCCAGACCGTGTAGGTTTCGCCGCAGACGGCGCAGACGTAGGTCTTATAGCCGGTGAAGACCTGCTCGGTGCCGTCCTTGGGCGTATGGCCCTTGGCGGGAACGAGGTCTTCCTTCGTTTCTGAGCAGCCGTCTCTGCGGCAGGTACGGACGATCTTGCCCGGCTGCGTGCAGGTGGGAGCCGTCAGGACACAGCTGTTGTCGCTGCCGTCCAGATCCTCGCAGAAGTCGTGGCCGAGCGGTGCAGTATAAGCCGTGCGGTAGCTTTTGCCGCACTCGCTGCAGGTGAAGCGGGTATAGCCCTTCACGGTGCAAAGTGGGTTAACGACCGTGCCCTCGCCGTTCGCCTTGTGGAAGGTCGCGTCGGTCTGCCATCTGAGCGCGGGATAGCCGCCGCAGACCGGGCCGAACGCGTCGGACAGGTCGGCGTCCTTGAGGTCAGCTTCGTTCAGCGCTTCGGCGTTCGCGTCCGCGTTCAGCGTGTTCAGATAATAGCACTTGGAAATCTCGGAGGAAGCAGTGTCAACCGTGCCGAATACGGCGCTGCCCGCTTCGCCGGTGGAGTAGCAGCTGGAGATGGTGATTTTCCCCTGCACAGTGCCGCTCCAGTTCACATTGCCCTTGACCTCGCCCGCGATGCCGCCGGAGGCCGTGCCGGAGATCTTGCCGGTGTTGTAGCAGCTTGCAACAGTCATTTCGCTGCTGGTGCCGCCGATGATGCCGCCGGCCTTGCTGCCGGTCGCGGAAATTTCTGCGGTGTTATAGCAGCCGGTGATGGTCGAGCCGTTGCTGACTGTGCCGCCGATAATGCCGCCGACGCTGCTGCCGCCGGTGACAGCGCCGAAGTTCGCGCAGTTCTCGATCACGGCGTTCTGATAGGTGTATCCCACAAGACCGCCGACGTTGCTACCGGTAGAGGTGATGACTGCGTAGTTGAAGCAGTTCGCGATTTTCGGAGCAGTGCCGCTGGCATAGCTGGCGATCGCGCCTGCGCTGCCCTTGCCGGAAACTGCGCCGCGGATGGTCAGATCATGGATGTAGGAATTCGAGCCGATCTGCGCAAACAGGCCAGCCGTGGCGTTCAGGCCGGTGATCTCAAAGCTTGCGCCGTCAAGCACGACCTTCTTGCTGGAGGAGATGTTCAGCCATGCGTATTTGCCGAGGTTGATATCGGCCGTCAGAACGCCGGAAACGTCCGCGTCCTTGCTCTTCGCGACGAACCATGCCAGCTCCGCGCCGGTGCCGATCCGGTAAACGCCGTTTTCGTCGGTCTGCGGTTCGGTCTGCGTCTTGCCGTCCCATGCGCCCGCTGCGGTTGCCTGCAGGGTGATGGTGAATTCGTTGGAGCCTTCCTTCGTCATGGTGACGCTGCCGGAGGCATATTCAACGCCGGCACCGGAAACGGTGTAGAAATATTCCTCGGCATAAGCCTTGAACGTGCCGTCTTCCGCGACCGCAATGCCGTTGCCTGCGCTGTCCGCCAGCGTGACGGTCAGGTTCTTGCGGTCAATGGCCGTGCCGTTCTGATCCTGGAAGCTCAGCTTGCCGGTCAGGAAGTCAAGCTTTACGACCGGGATCGTGATCTCCGGCAGACGGCTGAGAATGCCTGCCGTCTTGGGCGCGTCGAAGCCGGGATTCGTGCCCACAGCATAGGTGATGCCGCGGTGCGTCGGAACGCCGGGCCAGCCCGCCTGCTTGATCGCGCCGCTCAGCGTGTAGGTCTCCTCAGCCCAGAACTTCGGGATGGTGATAGTCAGCTTCTGCCGCTCAGGGTTGCCGCTGAAGTCATAAACGCCGAAGTTTCCGCCGGGATCACTCTTGAAGAAGGTGCCGTCCGGGCCCTGCATATACAGGGAGAAGTTGAAGTTATACGCGCCGGAAAGCTTTTCCTTGGGGCTGATCAGGTTGGAGAACTGGATCGTGACGGAATCGCCCGGCTTGATGGCAGCCAGCTCTTCCTGCGTCAGCTCCGTGCCCTCCGCGTTGACAAACTTGTAGCTCACGCCGCGTGCCGTCACGACCTGATAGGTCGAAAGGCCGCCCTTCGTGACCTTGATGATATTGCGGCCGGTGATCAGACCGCTGACGGTCACAGTGCCGTCTTCAGCGGTTGTGACGCCAGTGTTTGTGAAGCCGCCGGAATACGTCATAGACGCAGCGGTCACGGTGGGGCGCAGAACGCTCACGGTGCAGCCCGCTTCGGGCTTGAAGCTGTAACTTGCACCCTCTGTTCCGGTGTAGAACAGAATGTCATGCTCCGCATCGAGCTGCCGCGCCTCATCCTTCTCGATGACCGCGTCCATGCGGTCAAGATTCATATTGGTCTGGATGGCGCTGCCGTCCGCGCCGACATTCACGACAAACACGCCCGTCAACTCCGGCCAGATGGCGGAGAAGCGATGTGAGGCCGTGCTGGTCTGGCCAACCATATGGGTCATTGCGTCATAGGTTACGAGCACGATTGCCGTGCCCTCGTGCTTGGCCTCCATCACAGCGACGTTGCTGTTCAGCGCGTTCGGCGTGATGGTCACGACGTCGCTGGCATTGCCGTTCACATCGATGACCTGATAGTGCATCTCCGGCAGTGCGACCTTGGCGTTCATAAAGCTTTCGATCGCGAACCAGTTGCGGAAGGAGTTGAGTTCAAACGTATCGCCAACGGCCATGTTTTTATAGCCCTTGGTGTTGATGTTCAGGTAAATGCCCGCGCGGTCATAGACGTTGTTTTCAAAATGATAGATCGTGTCCTTGCTGAAATCACCGGTCAGACCAAGATCCTCATCCGTGACCGTGTACGCTGCGTCGGCGCTCAGTCTGACGTAGTTCCAGTATGTTGCACCCTGCGGATGGCGGACACGGTAGAAGTAATCCGTGTTCTTATCGAGATGGAACGTGGCCGTGCCGCCCTCGACGGAACGCGCGAACGGCTCAAGGAAGCTGAACACATAGTATTTTGCGAGCGTACCAGCGTCGATGGTCGAGCCCTTCGGCGCTGTGACCGTGACCGTGACGAATTCCTTGCAGGTCAGGCTGAGGCTGTCGTTCATTGTCGGGGTCTTGGAAGCGGTAGCCGGGTTGTAGTTCGGATGCGTTTCCGCGTTCGGCGTGGCTGTCACGCTGACTGTATCACCAACGACAAACAGGCAGCTCATGTAAGTGCTTTCCCAAGACTGACCTTTACCGTTTACGGTATAGCCGAACGCTGCCTTGCGCTCCGCACCGGAAGCATCGGTGACGCGCAGCGAGAGGGTATAGTCTGTGTCCTTGACCCACTTGCTGGGGTTGACGGAGATCTGATACATCCGCTGCAGCTTGAAGTTGTTGTTCTCACTGCTGACGTTGATGGACACGCCGCCGTTGCGGTCGCCGTTCGCGTCATAGCCGTCGACCCAATAGGCTCCGGGCGCAAGCTCGACGGTATACTTGCTGTCAGCGGCCTGCGTTTCGGCCAGCAGATCGTCCGTACCCTTGACGCTGTCCGTGTAGGTATACAGCTTCAGGGAATTGACCTGCGCGCTGTGCATACCGGACAGTGTGACGCTGACATCGCCCTCTGCTGCCAGAACGCCTGCGGGCAGCAGGCTCAGCAGCATCACGAGCACGAGCAGCAGGCTCAGAATTCGTTTCTTCATACATTTTTCCTCCAGAATCAAAATATCTATCGCAAGCTCCTTATTAAATAGGAGCGGAAACAGGGGGCGCAGACGGCTTCAGGAGAAACGAAAGCCCGCCATTTTGACAAAATGGCGGGCGGATCTCCAAAGAAACAAAATACGCTGCTTTTCCTGTGAGGAAAAACGGCGCACCTGTTCCGAATGCTACAGGCAGAGCTCGTCCCACGCATTCATCCTTTCCGCCGCGAATGCGGCGCAGACAGCAGTTCTTCTGACTTGCACTCTGGAAACAGAACCTCTGTTTCCGCGCCCGTTTCCTGTCTTCTCACGGAATCGCTTCCGCAATGACTGACTTTCGTCCAGACAGCTTTCGCTGCTTCGGAACGGTCTTGTGCGCACAGCTCCGGTCGAGTGGTTTTCCCTTTCTCTTGCGCCGAAGCCTGCCCGGCGGCGTGCTTCGGTTACTGTACATCGGATGGCAATATCAAATTGTTAGAAAAAGCAAAATCTTGTGCTTTTCCGTCTGCTACTATACACGATATGGGCGTGATTTGCAAGCGGTTTGAAAAAAATATACCGCATTTGTCCCACCCTCTTGAAAAAAGCCGAAAGCTGTGTCAAAATAAAGAAAACCGCCCCGGCGGTGTTTTGACAGCACAACGGTTAGATGCAACTAACTGATACGGAGGAAGCGATGAAATACCATATTGAGAAGAATACCGTGCAGGAAACGCTCGTCATTCCGCTCTACGGGCGGAAAATGTGCTCGGAGCTGTATCCGAACCTTTACCGCGACGAGACGGCCCTGCGCCTGATCGATCAGATCGATTACGATTTTTCGCTTCTGTCCCAAAAATCAAAGAGCCTCATGCAGCAGTTCGGCTTTCTGGAGGCCGCCATGCGCCAGAACGACCTTGCATGGGAGGTGCGGGACTATCTGCGCGAGCATCCGAACGCGGCGGTCGTCAACCTCGGCTGCGGACTGGACGACACGGGCCGCAGCTGCGACAACGGCTCCTGCAGGATCTATAACCTCGATTTTCCCGGCGTGATCGCCGTGCGCGACGCGCTCCTGCCTGCCGGAGAGCGGGAGGAAAACATCGCCTGCGACCTGAACAACACCACTTGGTTCCGCCGCATCGACGCGTCGGGCGGCGCGGTCTTCTTCGCCGCCGGTGTGTTCTATTATTTCCTGACGGAGCAGGTGCGGGCGCTTGTGCAGGCCATGGCCGAAGCGTTCCCTGGCGGCAGGCTCGTCTTCGACGCGGCGAATCAGAAAGCAGTGCGCCTGATGCTCAAAACGTGGATCAAAACCGCCGAAATTCAGGATGTCGGTGCGTATTTCGCCGTTTCCGACGCAAAAAAGGAGCTTTCCGCCTGGTCGCCGCGTCTGCGTGCGTCGAGCCGGGGCTATATGCTGGGCTACCAGAGCCTGAATGACCCGTCAGTGTCCGGCTTCTATCGGTTTCTGGCAAGAGTCGGCGACGGCATGATGCGGATGCAGATCGTCCGGCTGGCATTTGCGGAAGGGGAAACAACACTATGAAATATGCCGGAATGCCAATGGGGATGTGGACGCTGTTCGCCGGTTCGTTCCGGAAGGACCTCACGCCCGCCATGTGCCGTCTGGACTACACCATGAGCGACGCCGGCGGCGCGTCCGACTTCGTGCGCGAATACACCCTCGCCTCCGGCGGCCCCTACTGCGACTGCGGGTATCATAAGCGAAATAAGCAGAATAAAGGCGCCACCGCGCCAGCGTAGGGGTCGATGCCCACATCGACCCGGCAGAATGCACCGTTTTTACGGAAGTCTTCGGCAAATCCGTAATTTCCCACTGGGCCGACAGAGTTGTTGGCCCCTACAGCGAAACTTCATTTTCTCACGTATCCCGTAGGGGCGGACGACTCTGTCCGCCCGCAGGATGCACTGATTTTTATGAAATCTCCGGCGAATTCGCAGTTTCCCAACGGGCCGATGTGTACCGGCAAGCGGCAGACCCACATCCGTAACGCTCCTTCGTCGCGAACGGCTGTGACCGGCATCGGCCCCTACAAAATGCCCGCATCAAAGCCCTTCCTTGAACGCAAGGGAAGGTGGCTTCGATACGGGCGTTTTATTTTTTATGATTTCTCCAGCAGTGCAATGCCTGCCTTTACACGCGCAATGGATTCCTCTTTTCCAAGCAGCGCGCACAGCTCCGTAGCGCCGCCGGGGGTCGAGGCCTTGCCGGATACGGCTACGCGCAGCGGCCAGAGCACGACGGAGTTCTTGAGCTCGAGCTTCGCCGCCAGCGCGACGAGCGCTTCATACAGACCTTCGTTCGTCCAGACCTCCAGCGATTCCAGCACCGGAAGAATCTCACGCAGGGAGGAGAGGCTGTTCTCCAGCGTCGTCTTGGACTTCTTGTGGACATACAGCTCCGTGGAGTATTCCGGCAGTCTGTCGATAAAGTCCACACGCTCCGGCAGATCGGACAGAATTTCGCAGCGCGGCTGCACCAGCGCGGCGACGGCCTTCAGATCAATCGCGGGATTCGTAATGACTGTTTTCAGAACCGGCTCGGCCTTGGCGAAAAATGCCTCGGGGCTGAGCTTTTTCATATATTCCGCGTTCATCCAGCGCAGCTTGTTGATATCGAACACGGCAGGGGACTTCGAAATGCCGGAAATATCAAAAATCTCGGCCAGCTCCGAAAGCGTGTAGAATTCGCGCTCCGCGTTTTCGCCCTTCGGGCTCCAGCCCAGCAGCGCGACATAGTTCAGCACAGCCTCGGTCAGATAGCCCTCGCGGATCAGATCCTCGTAGCTAGGGTCGCCGTGGCGCTTGGACATCTTGTGCTGCGCGTCGCGCATGACAGGGGAGCAGTGGACATATGTCGGGATCTCCCAGCCAAAGGCTTCGTACAGCAGATTGTATTTCGGTGCGGAGGACAGATATTCGCTGCCGCGTACGACGTGCGTAATGCCCATCAGATGGTCGTCGACGACGTTTGCAAAGTTGTACGTCGGCAGGCCGTCGGATTTCAGCAGCACCTGATCCTCCAGCTCCTTATTTTCTACCGTAATGTCACCGAAGGACGCGTCGTGGAACGTCGTCGTGCCCTCATGCGGGATGCGCTGGCGGATGACGAACGGTTCGCCCGCCTCCACGCGCTTCTTTGCCTCGTCCAGCGGCAGATCGCGGCAGGCGCAGACGTGCTTTTTGATTTCGCCCGTCTCGCTTCCGGCCTCCTCCACGTCGTCTTTCTGGCAGAAGCAGTAATATGCGCCGCCCTTCTCGCACAGCAGCTTCGCGTACTTGCCGAATAAATCGTGCCGCTCGGACTGCACATACGGCCCGACCGGCCCGCCGACATCCGGTCCCTCGTCGTGCGTCAGACCGCATTCGGCCATTGTCTTGTAGATCACGTCGACCGCGCCCTCGACCAGACGGCCCTGATCGGTGTCTTCAATGCGGAGAATGAACTTGCCGTGGTGGCGGCGGGCGATCAGCCATGTATAGAGCGCGGTGCGCAGGTTGCCGACGTGCATATAGCCCGTGGGGCTCGGAGCAAAGCGGGTGCGAACCTCGCCGTGCGGGATGCGCGCTTCCATCTGCTCAAAAAAATCCATGATGCGTGTTCCTCCAATATAAAAGTATGCTTATTATATAGTTTTTTTCAGAAACAGTCAATCATTGATTGCGCATTCCGATGGTTTGTGCTATGATATGCGCATCTATCGAATAGAAAGAAGGACGTATCATGGACGAAAAAAAACGTATCTTTTCCGGCATCCAGCCCAGCGGCGATCTGACGCTCGGCTCGTATATGGGGGCGATCAAAAACTGGGTCGCTTTGCAGGACGAATATGAGTGCGTCTATTGTATCGTCGATATGCACGCCATTACCGTCCGGCAGGTCCCGGCTGATCTGCGCCGCAGAAGTCTGGAGCAGCTCGCGCAGTATATCGCCTGCGGACTCGATCCGCAGAAGAACATCATGTTCATTCAGTCCCACGTGCCGCAGCACGCGGAGCTTTCCTGGGTGCTTGGCTGCTATACGCAGTTCGGTGAGCTGTCGCGCATGACGCAGTTCAAAATGAAATCACAGCAGCATGCAGATAATATCACCGCAGGCCTCTTTACCTATCCCGTACTCATGGCCGCCGATATCCTGCTCTACCAGACCGACCTTGTCCCTGTCGGCGAGGATCAGCGCCAGCACGTCGAGCTCTGCCGTGACATCGGCGCGCGCTTCAACAATTCCTTCCCCGATACCTTCAAGCTCCCCGAGGCGTTCATCCCCAAGATGGGCGCGCGCATCATGAGCCTCGGCAACCCGGACAATAAAATGTCCAAGTCCGACCCCGACGGCTGCGTGTTCCTCATGGACAAGCCGGAGGATATCATGCGCAAATTCAAGCGCGCCGTGACTGACTGCGAGACGGCTGTCCGTTTTGACAAGGACAATAAGCCCGGCATCTCCAATCTTCTTACGATCTACTGCGCCGCCACCGGCAAGACCATCGAGCAGGCCGAGGCCGAGTTTGCGGATCAGGGCTACGGCGTCTTCAAGCCCGCCGTCGGCGAAGCCGTTGTCGAGCTTGTCCGTCCCATCCGCGAAAAAACCGAGCAGATGCTTGGCGATAAGGCGTATCTGGAAAGCATCTACAAGGAGGGCGCTGAGCGCGCATCTTATCTCGCCAACAAGACCCTCCGCAAGGTCTACAAAAAAGTCGGCTTCGTCGCGCGGTAACGCACGGAGTCTGCTGCTTCCCTGTAGGGGCCGATGCCCACATCGGCCCGTTGGGAAGCTGCGAATTCGCCGTAGATTTCCGTAAAAACGGACATATTCT
>OOCB01002931.1_pt1 | contig 17955 bp, 15 predicted proteins | sample 1671351 | NCBI WGS metagenome assembly OOCB01 (sample SAMN06348148, study PRJEB24527) | human gut metagenome | biome: human gut; feature: ankylosing spondylitis patient; material: feces | host: Homo sapiens | place: China | collected 2015-10
ACTGTCAACATTCGATGGTCTCCGTTCATGAGGCGCCCAGCTCACTGCCGGGCGGGGGCAGACCATCTCATTAGCTTCCGTACGGATTATTGGCCCGGAGGGCATGGGAGATGATACCGGCGGCAATGCAGACATTCGAACGCTCTTGATGAAGCGCGGTCAATTTCAGTTCGGTCGGGGTCTCCCCTCTTCGCAACTGACCAATCGAGGCATTGCTCCTGCAAATACCTACGATAAAGATCGCGGACAAGGACATGTAAAACCCAATGTTTTGGTTGACGGCGTCCTGGAAACGACGATTGCCGGTATTAAGTTGCATCTTGAACAGGCTCCCGGAGAAACCCCCGAAGCCATGTTTGTCTGGTTGCCCGAGGAGCGCGTTCTTTTCTCGGGCGATAATTTTTACCAAGCCTTTCCCAACCTCTACGCAATTCGCGGAACACCGTACCGCGATGTGCGCGTATGGGCTGCATCCGACCGTAAGATGGCCGAGCTGAAGCCCGTTGCTTTGGTCCCCGGTCACTCGTCTCCCATCATCGGAGAAAAAGAAGCAACCGGTGCATTGTACGATTATGCCAACGCCATTCAATCGGTCTATGACCAAACCGTGGCGGGTATGAATCGAATGGAAGATCCCGTTACGATCGCACAAAACATCAAGTTGCCCGAGGATCTTTCCGATAAACCGTGGTTGAGACAGGTTTACGGTACTGTGGAGAACGCATCTCGCTCGATCTACAGTGGCCTCGTCGGTTGGTACGACGGCAATCCCATGAATCTGCACCCGCTTTCGAAGCAGGAAAGGGCGGTCAAATTTGTTGAGTTGCTCGGCGGTCAAGAAGCCGTGGAGACGGCTTTAAAAAATGCCTACAAGGCCGAAGAGTACCAATGGGTACTGGAACTGGCCGACCTTGTTGAGGCGCACCCGGATTTCACGGAAGATCTTAGAAAGAAAATTTTGAATCTCCGCATCCTCTCGCTTCGTGCAATCGGAGAGATGGAATCCAATCCGCTCAATCGCAATTACTACTTCAGTTACTCGAATTATCTGGAGAAGAAATGACGGAGGAAGGAAGCAAATGTATTGCGCAACCGCCGATTTCGAGTAATTGATGGATTTCTGAATTTTTCCCGTATTCCACGTAGCTTTACGGAACCGGCTTAGCTCGGATTTGAGAAAAAGCTCGGCACGAAGTTGTACAGATAGGGAAGGGCAACCCAATCGGTACGCAACCTCGTGCTGACGCTTCGTAACCTCGGCGAAGCGGCACTCGTTTTCGCCGTAGATCACTTTGACGGGCGAGAGAAACGACATCGGCGAGTTCCAGGTAAATTCGTCCGCGAGGTTCCGACGGATTCCTTCCTTCACGACGACGCTCTCGGGCGCCGCCATGCGGCGCTTCAGTTCGCACAGAATCGTGAGCGTCGCGAAGGAAAAGATGAAGCAACCCTCCATTGTGTACGTCGAGTGAGCGTGCAACACGTCCATGTTGAGGTCCGTCTTCCCGGCCATGAAACACTTTTCAACGCTGTCGCGTTGCCCGTACGTGTCGAGCACTCCATCGTGTAAACTATGGCAAAGAGCCCCGTACGCTTGAGTTCATGGGAAATGGCAGCGTCGTCACAAACAAGGCGGCACTCCCCCCGGAGCCCCGGCAGGCTTCTTGAACCAATGCAACGTCCTGGACTCCCCGAGCGCCTGGGCGATCACGTCGTCGTTGCTGTTCGTCCATTGTCTTCGAAAGCAACCGGATCCTCAAAGAGCTCCGCCTTATCGGAAATAGCACGATAGCGATCTTGGAACACGTGCATCCAAACCCGGTGCGAGTCCGTGAGGCCGAGTTCCAAGTCAACCGGAACGGTCTTTCCTTGAACCGAATCGGACAAGCGACAGAGGTGACTGCCAAGACTCGGAAGCGCACGAGGGTGAAGGCTCCAACGCGCGTGGGGGCGTAAGACGCATAGCTAGAGGCAAGGATGGCCGCTGTGGGGCGGGATCTGAGAAGTCCGTGGCAAACCGTTGGTCCAGCACATCTACGGCGGATAGGTGATGTGAAAGAGGAGTGTTTTAGAGATGCAGATGACGGACCGTGATGCGGCGAACACTCACGAGGTGATTGCCGAGATCTTCCGCGCCATGAGCCTCAATGCCAGCGAGCGTACGTTTGCAGAGCCGCTTCCGCGTTGGGCCGCGAAGTTTCCGTATGTCAACGGGGGACTCTTCTCGGACGCAGGGAGCGTTCCGAAGTTATCCCGTGTAGCACGCTCCTATTTGGTGCAGATTGCGACCCTTGACTGGAGGCTCGTCAACCCCGATATCTTCGGTTCGATGATTCAGGGCGTTGCGAACGATTCCGAGCGCGCCAATCTCGGGATGCACTACACGTCTGTTCCGAACATTCTGAAGGCTCTGAACTCGCTCTTCCTCGACGACGTCCGCCGTCAGCTTAAGGAATCGCGAGGCAATCCCCGCAAGCTTCTGGACCTGAAGATGCGTTTGGCGCGCACCTGCGTGTTCGACCCTGCGTGCGGCTCTGGGAACTTCCTTCTCATCGCGTACAAGCAGTTGCGAGAGATCGAGCAGGAGATCAATGTTTTGATCTTATTGCACAGCCATTGAAAGAATCGATATGAAAGTCTTCTCTTGAGTTCGAATAAAGGAAAAACTCTTATGAATGATTTGAAACCTACAGATATTGGCAGAATAGAGCCTAGAAGTTATATGGAGAAATCAATCTGGGCTTTAGATGTAGTACTTGATCTGTTTAAAAAGTACGGACCAGTCGGCTCCTATAAAAGGTTGGTGGATAATTCCTTGTTACATGCCAAGACAATGGATGAACTCAAAAAGCATAAGCCTTTCGTTCAGGAATTTTGCCCTGAATTTCTTTCTTTGTTTGATGATCTATCTAACACGGAATTAAGGGTAACTAAGGATAATGAGAGGTCCGTTAATTTCTTAGCAAACTATACGCCATGGCCTTACCCATTGAATCCGAAATGGTTTGATATTTATATAGATGCCTTGGATAGATTCAAGGGAGATTGCAAAAGCACAGGATTTTCTGGCTTGTATTCTAGAGAATTTTGCAACAGATACATCCCCGACATGCCTGAGCCTTTGCTAAGAATGGTAACCGGGGAAGATCCCGTTGATCGATTTGGTATATTTCTAAAATATAAAGAAGCGATGAGGCTAGGGGAGGAAAAAACACTAATTCTAGACACTCAAATTAAGATGCTCCGTGCATTGACGAATAAGGAAAAGAAGTTTAATCGTGGACTAGTGTATAGGATGGCAGTAACTTGTAATCTTATCAAGATGAATTGTACTTTGATGGATGTTGCTCAAGAACCATGGTTTGTTGAGTGCCTTAGACTTGAAGGGGTATCGTTAAAGGATTTAGGTTTCTAAAAGCTAGCTTCCTTTGAGGGTATACAGTTTCTACTATCTGCATGTATTTCAGGATCGGATCCGACCAAGCATTGACTGCCATAAGAATTTGAGCGCCTTGGTCGGATTTTTTACTATCAAGGTAAGGAGGCTCAGATTATGGCGAACCTCGTTTGTTGCACCATCTAGATGGTGAGTAAGTTCACGATCTCAGAATGTCGGTGCTTGTTGGTTGTGTTCCAACGTTGTCTGGCCGCCGTCGGACACTTCTATGGCACCTTTTCAAGGATCGCTTTGTAGAAGATCTGTGTATAAGGGCATGCCGCCGATGGCGCCTATCGCTATTTGAGTAAAGGCTACCGAAAGACTTCACTGCGACAGACAGACGACTGGACCCTTATCCGATTGCACGGTCAGTACGGATTTTAGGCTGTATTGTCTACTCTGCATCCTCGACGGCCAGGGTTCGAGAAAGTCTGGCAACGCTGTTGTATAGCATGAGAACGTTCTGAGGCATCACGGGTTCGTCGCTGTCCGCAAGGCGCGAACCCCTCAAGCTTCACGGGTTGGTCAAAATTGACGAGCTTTTCTTCGATCTCTCGTTAAAGGGCAACCATCACGAAAACTTCACGCTCCTGCGAGGAACTCACCATCGGGGATCGTTCACCAATCGGAGGAGAGCTCACTTCAGAAGGTATGCGTGAGTTCTGCAAGAGCCTGCAACGGCGACGCCGAGATCACGGCCTCCAACCTAGGCAACGTCTCAAAGACCAACATCAAGAATGCCTTCAGCGTCGTCGTGCATGTTGCTTCGAAGCTCTGCTCGGGCAGCACTGAGATCTACGAACATCTAGCCCAGGAAGGACATCCGACGTTTGATCGACTCTGTGGGAAAGAGAGTGGCGCGACATATCCCACATAATAGCTTCTAGCGTGATTGAGGGGCTTCCTGATGAGTAGCTCTCGAACTACCTGACGTGGTACGCCGCGATGGGTGGAGCCGTGCTTGATACCGATATATAACTGCATCGATCCGGATTCGATTACCTGGCTTATGGGTACGAGAACTTCCGGATCGAGTACCGGAGCCGATCACCTCGACACGGCAGAAGGTTTACCTTGATGAAATCTTCAAGAGCATGCGCATGAAAGCCGCATTAAGCTGCAACAAGCTCCAACATTCGAAGCGTCGGGATCTCGAGATGGATGAGGAGGTTCTGAAGGAACTTACCCTCTGATCTACCTGGAAATCAACATTTGGTAGGAACAGAGTCTATTTTCAATGTCTAGGATATTTGAATAGAAATCGTCAAACCCCCAAATTTCCCAATTTTCGTATTTATGGGACTTTTTGGTTAGGGATACACCAATTTTTTGATCCGTCCAAGCCAAATCAAGAATTTCACCATTTTGCAATCTTGCAAAGACATCTGGTATTGACCAATGATCGGAGCGAGCCTTTAAAATCCCATTGTGTAGAGCAGGATCTGCGAACTCAAATACCTTTTCCCAGGTCATTCGATCAAGGAGCTTTTGGTGATGACGAATTTCATTAAGCAATCGTAAATCATTTAGAGGAACTGGATTTTTTTCGTGCAAAGGCATCAGACGGTGGCAGCTCGCACACAACGGGATGAGATTCCCTTTAGAATTATCATTTTTGACGCCATTAGAATGATGAACGTGTAGCAGATGTTTATGATTCTTTAAGACAACGCCGCAATGACGGCACTTCCATCCTTCAGCTTCTCTGACGCGTCTGGATATTGCAGGCCAGTCGCTCGTGTATCCTGTCATGTCAGAGGTGATTTTAGACATGGGAGGATGATTGATAAAGACTGAGGAATATTGATCGAAGAATTCCTCGATATCGAAATCACTAATGTTTATTCGATTAAGGCTTTTTTGTGCTCCTTTGTAGTTGAGCTGGCGCAGGCAATTCTTGCAAACATGTAGTCTCGCCTCCCCTTCAATTTTATTTTTGTGTTGATTAATTCCGACGATCTTAAATAATCCGGATGTATTTGTTGTAGCTACATATCTGGCATATCGATTGATTGCTCGCATTTGCTTGATTGTTTTGCAGTCGGATAAATGGAACCTCTTCCCAAGACCCGGATCCCTTAAGGCATCTTCGACATAAAGTCCATGATCTGGGATGTAGACTAGGACATGTTGGCCACGATATGAAAGTAGCCCGCCATTTGTTGTAACGTCTTCGAGTTTGATATTGATGCCTGAAGTTTTCAGGCGATCTCTGAGTTTTTTGACGTCTGGAGGTACCCAGTCGGTTCCAATCTGCAGTCCGATGTCAACTACATCATCCGACACTCGATGAACTTGTTGCCATAAATCCTGTAAATCAATTTTGATCTTCATTATCGGCCCCCAGTATTCGTCGAATTTGTTGATCAGCGTTAGTCAGCAATCGAAATGTAACGCGGCGTGAGGCTCGTGCATCTTCGCGGCCATTTTTCATTACCAAGTGGCTAGAGGAGAATCCGATAGCAGCGATGTGTTTTCGAATCCACTCTTTTTCCTTTTCTGTTCTAGCCATATCGAGGATATAGAAAAGAACTGATCGAGTTCTGGCCTGAGATAAAACCATGTTATTGGCATAGGCTCTCTCTGGAGTGGTATCAACATTCCAGTAGGAGCTTGCGTGGCCTTCAATGCGGATTTCGGAAATTGAATCACGATAAGGTTTCAAAGATTGGATGTAGCGCGGAAAGAAGTCATCCAATATTTCCTCAAATCTTGGCTGCAGGGTGGCGGATCCCATTTTGAAGAGCACTTCGGTGTCCTCAAACTCAACAGATAGAGTGTCTCTATCGATTTTTGCACTCCACTTTTTGAGATCAGTTCCAAATTCAGTTTGAAGAGATTCGTAAATTGCTTTCTGAGTGATCTCATAGGCTTTGGCTACGTTCTTGACTTTATCACGTTCCATATAGGCATGACGCATGAGAGCGATACTGATGAACAGAAACACCATCATTAAGCCTGACATCAGGTCTGAAACACTTATCCAGTGTTCATGATCGGAATTGCCGGTATTGGAAGTTCTCTTGAAGATCATTGCACGCTTTTCCGAGTCTTAGATTCGTATTGATCTACTACGGCACGCGAAATGGTAGCCAGAGCATTTCCTAGTTCTTGCAATGCATGATTCAGTTCGCTTGTCATTGCATCATCAAGTTTTCGGAACTGGAAGTCGATGCTGTCTGAGGTCTTCTTCGTAGCTTCCTTGATGATCTGTTCAACCTCATTCTGAGTTGTGTTGAGCATTTCATAAACAGTTTGTTTCGTCTGCTCAGACATGCCTTTAAGATGTGACCTGAACTCATCAGCCAGCTCTTGAATTCGATTGGCTGATTCGGTAAGGGATTCTTTGGTCGTGTCTGCAGTTCTGCTAACTTCTTTTCCACATTCCTGCATAGAAGAACTTATTCTAGATGTGGATTCGCTAAAGGAGATTGCAGTTTTATCCAGGTTAAGTGCGATATGATTAACGGCCTTATCCATTGAATCTGTCATTGCTTCAATGGATTTTCCAATTTGAGGAATGGCATTGACAGCTTTATCATTCACATCAGATAGCGTTTCAAGTTCAGCTTGAAGCTTATCAATTTGTGCCTGAAGAACGTCCATTACGGATTCAAGGTTGGACATGGATTCTGGAATGGTAGCGCTCTTTTCTGCAATTACGGATACGGATTCTTTGGTTTTTTCGATAGATGAAATGGCCGTTTGGAATTGAGATTCAAGCGTGTCCAAATGTTCTTTGTAACGGTTTTGCCATTCCAAAAGTTTTTCGACAGCAGAATTCAGTTCTTTAAAATTTTCACCAAACTGTTCTGTCAGATTGTTGTTGAAATCCGAGATGACCTGTCTCAATGCGTCGATAATTTGGCTAGTTGCAGCGCCCGATAGAGATTTCGCGAAATCGTCAAGTTGCGACTTCAAATTTGTTGAAAACTTCTCGAATTTAGTATTCTCTTTCTCATGGATCTCATTAATCGTCCTACGTAAGACTCGTATTTGACCTTGTACGCTATAGTCCTTTTCTTCTTGAAGGGCGAAAGCGATTTTGCTCAGATTAGACTGGTGCTCCTGATTGGCTTCTTTTATATCGGTCCTTATGCCTTTCATAATTGATGCTAAAGAGTCACCATCTTCGCCGGCAATGATGGTGTTTAGCTTCTCCAGGGCCTGACGTTGCTGTATGATGTTTGCAATTAGGTTATCCATGAGATCCTGTTCCTGTAATTTTTCTGCAACATCAGGATCTGACTTCGGGAGGGTGAAGATCTTGAAGCAAATCGTTCCGATCATCCCAATGATGCTGGTTAGGAAGGCCGTCTTAAGGCCTTCCAGCAAATATGGGATGCTTTGGTCGATATTGTTAGTATCAAATTTAATGAGGCCAATTACAATGCCGAGAAACGTCCCAAGGATTCCTAGGGATGTCATAAATGTCGGAATAAATTGACGAGCAGGGCCATAAGTATTAGTCCGGTGTGCGTATAATCCGAATAGCAAGGCTATTACGATAAGGATTGATGTCAATAAGGTTGTTGGATCGTGTGCAATGAAATGACCGATCTGGTAGAGGGCATCAAACATATGAAGTTTTTCTAGATTAAATCAAAATTTTTTTTGCAAGATAAGGATGAGAGGCCTACATCCGTAAAACTTGATGTCTTTCAGATGGTTTGCTCTGGTACTCCAAAAGACAAAATCTAATTTTAAAGAGGCACTTGTTTGTTTGCGCGGTCATATTCTACGGTTCCACCGCAAGGAGGTGTGCTCAAGTTTTTCATGAAATCCTTACTGCGACTAGGTACTTTCCCTGCATACGGCCACAAATGATTCCTTGCGAGCTACTCGCGAGGTATTCTACGACCTGCGAACTCGATACTTGCGTCGTAGCGTACGAGTCCTATGTGAACCAGAACGTTACTGGAGCTGATAGCTGTCTTGCTACGTGATAGGGCAGTTAAATCTCAAGTGGCAGATGGATTAGCAGGAACGGCAGAGGCGTCAGATCATCGAAGCGAATGAACTGAGAACTCGGGGAGCTTCGGCTCGTAATTACTCAAGATGGTATTCGGAGCAAATCGTGCTTGTGCGGCGAATCAACTTGGAGGCACAGGGATACCTGTGCCCCCTATCCGGTTTTATTGATTCTTGCTACAGACGTGGATGATGGTTCGAGCCGCACAATGAACTTCGCCGAGGGGGCGTTCTTCGTTCGTGGGATATAGACTGTCGGATACGACGTCATTTATAGACTTCCGCATGCACTCCAACGCAAGCATATCTCTGAACGTGGCTCACCGGCTTCTCAAACCCGGAGAGCTCATCCTGCCCGCCTACCAACGTCCCTACCAATGGGACGAGTCGCTCGTTACGACTTTCGCCACTGACTTTCTCCGGGCGGATGAAGGTCTTCCGAACGACATCGGCCTTCTCGTTCTGGAGTACGGAAACGACGACAAGGAGGCCTTGCGTGTGGCAGACGGGCAGCAGCGGTTCCTCACCTTTTCGCTACTTCTCGAGGCGACGCCTTCGTTGAGTCGTCTCAAAAAGCTCCACGAGAGCGCTTGCCGGAATGCCAAAAGCGCATACCGCATCGAAGCCGTTAGGCGCTTACTCGAGCGGATCATTCCTGCCAATGAACGCTCCTCGACTTTTCAAAACGCAGGCCACTGTCTTCAAGCGTCCGGTACATGACATCGAAAACATCGAACGGCTTTTTGAAGATGCCAACACGGCGGGGCGTCTTCTGACGGGGTGGCAGATCCTCAAGGCACACCACTACGGCCGGATTGTCGCGATGGAGTCCGATGATGCGGACGAAACGGACAAAACGCTCAAAGCTCTTGAGGACTGGCGTCTCGGACGGCGAAAAGAAGTTTTTGAGGACGACGTGTTACACGACGGGCCGCCTCTCCGAAAAATGCCGCTCGACCGCATCGTTGACGGCTATGCTTGGACGACCTTCGGACAAGGCATCGTCGCGGCGATCTTCGGACTGCTCGCCGGGGAACGCAATGCGTGGTGGTGTGGCACGCCTGAAAAAAAACGCCGTTCGTCTGAGGGCGAACGGCGTTTCGGCGATTCGGGAAAGTTGAGCGGATCCCGGTCTTCGCGCGGGGAGTCGACTTACTGAACCTTGGCGGCCTTCACGACTTCCTGGAAGTGGGCCTGAACCTTCTGGTTGGCGAGCGCGTTGCGAAGAACGGGCTTCTGGCTTTCGAAGGAGGGGAAGAGCTCGGCCTTGCGCTTCGCTTCGAGCTTCACGACGTGGAAGCCGAATTGCGTGCGAACCGGGGTCTGAGCGACTTCACCGGGCTTGAGCGCCGAGAAAGCCGTACCGAAGGCGGGAACGAAGGAGCGGGGAACGACCCAACCGAGGAGCCCCCCCTGAGCCTTGTTGCCGGTGTCTTCGGAGAATTCGGTGGCAAGCTTGCCGAAGTCCGAACCCTTGTTGATGCGGGAGATGAGGTTCTTCGCCTGGTCTTCCGTCTTCACGAGGATGTGACGAACCTGGTATTCGGTGTCGCCGTAAGCGGCCTTTTCACGGTCGTAGGCGGCCTTGAGGTCGGCTTCGGAGACGGGGTTCTTCTTGGCCCAGTCCTGAGCGAGGGCCGTCACCAGGATCTGCTGACGGGCGTTTTCAATGGCCTGCTTGACGGCTTCCTGATTTTCAACCTTGGCCTTCTTGGCTTCCTGGAGGAGCACCTTCTGCTGAACGAGGATGTTCTTCACCTGGCGTTCGAGCTCGTCGCCCGCGGGTTGGCCCTGAGCGATCGCGCGATCGTAGAGCACTTTCTGTTCGGCAACGGTTACGGTTTCGCCGTTCACCTTGAAGGCCTTGAGTTCGGCGCTGGCCGTGCCGGCGGTGATGAGAGCCGCAAGACCGAGGGCGATGACTTTCTTGTCCATTTTTAAGCTTCCGAAAAAACGTTGGGTTGGTTGACGGAATTCGCGGTCCTCAGTACGGCCGCGTGTCCCACAGAGTGATTGGCCGAATAAAGATCTTTTAATTCTGCCGCTCGACCGCGTGCTTCGTCATGTAGAAGGCAACGCCAATTGTAAAAATCATTGTCAATGCGGTAAGGCCGAAAAGCTTGAAGTCGACCCAGACATCGGTCGAAAAGAGGTAGGCAACCGCGAGGTTGACGCAGCCGATGAGGGCGAAAAAGAGGATCCAGAGATTCTGCACGGTGCGCCAGGCCGCATCCGGCATGTCGATCTGACTCTTCATCAGAGCGCGCATGAAATTTCGCCCCGCAAAGTTTCCGTAGACGAGGATCGAGCCGAAGACCCAGTAGAGGATCGTGGGCTTCCACTTGATGAACATTTCGTTCTTGAGCCAGAGCGTGAGTCCGCCGAAGACGACGATCACCGCAAGGCTGATCCAGAGCATCGTTTCGACGCGCCGTCCTTTGATTTTGAGCCAGCCGATCTGGCAGAAGGTGGCGAGAATCGCCACGATGGTCGCGAGGAAAACGGGCGCCGTCATGGGTGTGACGCCTTCGCCCATGACGGACTGTGCAAGCGCGAGCGCGTCCGCGGAGAAGTGCTCGGAGAGTTTGAAGGTCGCGAAAAAGAGAATGACGGGAAAGAGGTCGAAGAGTAGTTTCATGGCGCTGCCGCCCCAAGAACGGGCGGCCCGGTGCGTTTCGAATCGAAGAAGGATAGCAGAGCTCGGCGCTCCCCTTCGGAGAAACTTCCGCTCGGTAGGGGCGTCGTTCGTTGCATACCTCCTTTCCGAGCGCCGTATTCCGGCTGCGGTCCGCTCCGTTTCTCCCCGTCCGGAAGCGTCCTGTCGCCCCCCGGGAGCGGACAAGCCCTTCGGTCGGGCCTCCGGGCCTTCGTAACAAAGCCTTCCGCACGGTAACATTACCGAACGTTTTCCCGCTTCCCGGTTACCCTTGCCCGGCCGAGGGAGCGTAGAGTTCGGGAAGACCGAATAACTTTCGACGGCCCGCGTGCGGCCGTCCGGCCCGCACGCGGGGTGTTCCGCGCAGAGACGGGTACGGACGGATTGCCGCCAACAGGGCCGCCTACCCGAGAGTTCCTGTTATGAACAAAAAAGCGGCAATGATGATGACTGCGGCCGCCGTCGCGACGATCGGATGCGTCGAAGCGGCCGAGGAGAAAAACATGAACGACATGACGCCCGTCCCGGTAGTCACGGTCGAAGGGATGACGGAATACCGCATGCCCAACGGCCTCAAGATCGTCCTCTACCCGGACGCCTCGAAGCCCACCGCCACGGTCAACATGACCTACCGCGTGGGCTCGCGCCACGAGAATTACGGCGAAACGGGGATGGCGCACCTGCTTGAACACCTGATGTTCAAGGGATCGAAGAATTATCCTTCGCCCACGAGCGAATTCACGAAGCGCGGTTTTCGCATGAACGGCTCCACGTGGCTCGACCGCACGAATTACTTCGTCTCCTTCACGGCGTCGGACGACAACATGAAGTGGGCGCTCGGCTGGCAGGCCGACGCCATGGTGAATTCCTTCATCGCACAGAAGGACCTCGACACCGAGATGACGGTCGTTCGCAACGAATACGAAATGGGTGAGAACAAGCCCGTTTCCGTCATGATGAAACGCATGCAGAGCGTGCTTTTCGACTGGCACTCGTACGGCCGTAGCACGATCGGCGCCCGGAGCGACATCGAAAACGTCGAAATCGAAAACCTTCAGGCTTTCTACCGCAAGTACTATCAGCCCGACAACGCGGTGCTGACGGTGTCGGGCAAATTCGATCCCGAAACGGTGCTCGGTTGGATCAAGGAGGACTTCGGCGCGATTCCGAAGCCCGAACGCGTTCTCCCGAAGGAGTGGACGGTCGAGCCCGTCGCCGACGGCGAGCGCGAATTCACGATCCGTCGTCAGGGCGAAACGCAGCTCGTGGCCGTAGGCTACCGCATTCCGGCAGCGCTTCACGACGACTACGAACCGACCGCAATGGCGGCGCAAATCCTCGCCGACGCGCCGACGGGGCGCCTTTATAAGGAACTTGTCGAAACGGGTCTTGCAACGCAGGTCTTCGGCTGGCCGATTGCGGCCGAGAAGCCGGGCTTTGTCATGTTCGGCGCGCTCGTCAAGAAGGGCGACGACATCGAACTCGTTAAGACGAAGCTCGTCGACGCGATTGAAAACGCTTTTGCCCGTACGCCCGCCACCGCCGAAGAACTCGGTCGTCAGCAGGCCGACCAGGCGACGATGTTCGAGCGCACGCTCTCCGACCCCGAGCAGTTCGCCGTGGGCCTTTCGGAATACATCGCGCTCGGCGACTGGCGCCTCTTCTTCGCGGATCGCGAAATGGTGCGCGACGTGAAGCCCGCCGACGTCGATCGCGCGGCGAAGACCTATTTCGTGCGCGACAACCGCGTCGTGGGTCTTTACATTCCGACCGACGAAACGAAGCGCGCCGAAATCACGGCGGCGCCGGGCGTCGACGAGGTACTCTCGCGCTACACCTTCTCCGAAAAGGGTTCCGAAGCGGAAGCGTTCGACGTCTCGCAGGACAACATCGACAAGCGTACGACGCTCCTTGACATCGGCGACGTGAAGGTTGCGCTTCTTCCGAAGAAGACTCGCGGCGAAACGGTTGTCGTGCAGATGCAGTTCAACAACGGCAACAACGAAACGTCGGTGAATGCCGCGATTCCGATGCTCGCCGTCGCGATGCTCTCTCGCGGCACCGACACGATGACGCGCGATCAGATCGACGACAAGTTCACGGCCCTCAAGATGGAAGGTTCTCCCTTCGGCTTCACGACGGACCGCGAACACCTCTCCGAAGCGCTCGCCTTCGTGGGCGAACTCTATTCGAAATCGATCTTCCCCGAGAAAGAGTTCGAAACCCTGAAGCGCCAGACGCTCGTCGGTCTTCAGTCGCGTTCCGACGATCCGCGCGTCAAGGGGCGCGATGCGATGACGCGTCACTTCAACACCTACCCGCAGGGGGACGCCCGCTACACGGAAACGTCCGAAGAGCTTGCGGCCGAAGTGGAAAAGGCGACGCTTGAGGACGTGCGCAATTACTGGAAGCGCGTCTTCGGCGTTACGAAGGGGACGCTTGCCGTCGTGGGCGACTTCGATCCGAAGGAAGTCGAAGACGCTTTGAAGACGAAGGTCGTGGGCGTCAAGAAGGCCGAAGTGCCCTTCGAGCGCATCGTGAGCGACTATCGTGAGGTGAAACCCGCGCGCTTCGTCGTCGACACGCCCGAAAAGGAAAACGCGATCCTCATGGCCCGCGTCGACTTTGCGGCGAACCTGGCGGATCCCGACATGGCCGCTCTTATCACGGCCGACTGGATCCTCGGCGGCTCGAGCGGTCTTTCGAATCGCATCGTGACGCGTCTGCGTCAAAAGGAAGGCCTCTCCTACGGCGCCTCCTCGAACGTGACGATCCCCGCTTTCGGCAACCGCGCCAAGTGGTCGATCGGTGCGATCGTGGCGCCTCAGAACCTCGCGCAGGCCGAAGCGAGCCTCAAGGACGAACTTCGCAAGGCACTCAAGGACGGCATTACCGAGCAGGAGCTCGAAGAAGCCAAACGCGGCATGATTGAAAACCGCGCCGTCAACCGCGCGCAGGACGGCATGCTTGCGGCGGGTTGGACGAGCAACCTCGAAATGGGCCGTACCTGGAGCTTTTCGAAGGAAACCGAAGACGCCATCCGCGCTCTCACGGTGAAGGACGTCAATGCGGCGATTGCCCGCATCGCCGACCCCGATCGCATGACTTTCGTTCTCGCGGGCGATCGCGCCAAGGCGAAAGCTGCCGGGAAGGACTTCTTCGACGAGTAAGTACGCGGCACTCCGAGCGGGAATCGGTCAGGAAACACATACGACCGAATTTCCGCTCCGACGCCTCCCACCCGTATGCGTTCCTTACGGACTTCCACCAAAAACCGCGCTCTCAGGAGCGCGGTTTTTTCATGTTGATGGAAAATCCGCCCTCAAACCTTCGACTTCGGTCGAGGCATAAGAGTGCAACAGGATTGGAGCACAAGACCTGGAATGCCCTGCATGACAACTCCCGCTTTCATTGTCGAACTCCCCGTTCGGGACGTCGACGACGTGTCGCGTTTCCTGAAGCCGAAGCGTTCGTTCGGCACGCAGGTGTGCAACGCGACGTTGGACACCGCCTTGGGGCGTTTTCAGAGATTGAAAGAGTCGAAGGCATGGCACGATGCCTTCGTTCTGTCCGAGAAGACGGAACGCAACGGGGAACTCACACGGCTTCGCAAGGAAGCAGGATTCACGGAATACGGATTCGTCACCGTCGCCAACAATCACCGCAACGCGGCCAAACGCTTCATCTTCGTGAAGACGTTCGGCGCGAAGGAAAAGTGCAAGGCCGACGGCTTTCTGCGCTCGAAGGCCAGCGTGCGAATGCAATCATTATTTGGAAGCCTTCGGAACAGGCGGTTGTTTGGAATAAGCGTTCGATGAAGGTGTGCTTCTTCCGTGAGGAGCGAATAAGGGTGGAATCCCCTCACGTCAGTGAGGAGAGGTTCCAACCCGAACGGAGGCGGGCCGATACGGACACCGGACGAAAAACGCCCCGGCAAGCCGAAGCCTGTCGGGGCGAGGGTTTCTCCGCGCGCCTCATGGACGACGCGCATTGAGAGAGGAAGGATTACTTCTTCGCGGCATCCTGCTGCTTGGCGAAGATATAGGCCTGCTGGCCGGCGATGCGACCGAAGGTCACGATGTCGGCCTGAGCGTTGCCGCCGAGGCGGTTGCCGCCGTGCACGCCGCCCGTGATTTCACCCGCGGCGAAGAGGCCCGGAATGATCTGGCCCTTGGTGTTGTAGACCTGGGTTTTCGAGTCGATCTTGATGCCGCCCATCGTGTGGTGGACGGCCGGGGTCACGAGGATCGCGTAGAAGGGACCCTTGTCGAGGTCGCGCGGCATGTCGGCGCGGCCGAAGGCGTCCTTCGACGCGGCCTTGCCCTTCTTCCAGTCTTCCATCGTGGCCTTGAGCGTGGCGGCGTCGACGCCCATCTTGCCGGCGACTTCGTCAAGCGTTTCGCCCGAGAGGCAGTACGGCTGCTTGATGTAGCCGTTCGTCGCCTTGAGGGACTTCTGCATGTCGGAGTCGAAGAAGAGGTAGGCCACGCCGTCCTTCTGCTTGAGGATGGCGGCCGAGACCGCGTCGCGCGTGTCAAGTTCGTTGAAGAAGCGCTTGCCGTCCTTGTTGATGAGGACCGCACCGTTGCCGCGAACGGCTTCGGTGATCATTTCGCCGACCTTCGGCACGACGGTCGGGTGGGTCTGAATTTCTTCCATCTGGATAAGGGCGGCACCGGCGTCCTTCGCCATCTTGATGCCGTCGCCCGTGGCGCCCGGATGGTTCGTCGTGGCAAAGCCCTTCAGGCGGGGCACGTAGGAAGCAACGAGGTCGTTGTTCGCGCCGAAGCCGCCCGCGGCGTTCACGACGGCCTTCGACTTGACGGTGTATTCGCCGTCCTTGCCCTTCACCTTGACGCCGATCACCTTGCCCGACTTGTCCTTCAGGATTTCGGTGGCTTGGGTGTTCGTGCGGATGTCGATGTTGCGAGCCTTGGCGGCCGTGTAGAGGGTGCGGATCACTTCGGGACCAACGAGAGCGCCGCCCGTGGGACGGTGCGTACGGGCCTGCGAGGCGCCGGCCATCAGGCCCACGTCGCGCAGGTCGCCGCCGAGGGCGAGGAGCCATTCAACGGACGAAGCGGACTTTTCGCAGAGCGTGCGGACGAGTTCGGGATCGTTCTTCCAGTGACCGCCCTTCATCGTGTCGAAATACATGATTTCGACGGAGTCCTTCGTACCCTTGGCGGCCTGGAGGGCCGTGCCCGTGGCGTTGAGACCGCCCGCGGCGCGGATCGTGTTGCCGCCCACCATGGCCATCTTTTCGAGCACGACGACCTTGGCGCCGAGGTCGTTGGCCTGGACGGCGGCGGAAAGGCCCGCACCGCCCGCACCGATAACGGCGACATCGACCGTAATGTCTTCGGCGGCGTTGGCAAGGCCGAAGCAGGAGGCGACGGCGGCAGCAACAAGAATCTTCTTCATTTGATTTCCTCGAAAGTTTTTTTATGAAGCGGCCCGCTTCTAAGGTAGTCCCAGACCGCGAAAGCAGTCTCGGGTCGCTTCGTTAGGTGGAATGCTACGGGAATGGAAATGTAAAGACGGGCGAATTTCTTTGAAGCAGCTCAAAAGTAGAGACGATAGCTCATCGAAAGGAGGTAGATTTCGAGGATGGGAACCGTGTTGGCGTTGAAAACTACCCTATTTGGATTATGGTAAAAACCCTTGTATCTTGTTCGATGATGGTCGCGTCGTATCCGATGTTTGCGAGCGGTGCGGACGCTAAAATTCCGATTCCCGGCTTCTTTTCGTCGTTTCCTGCCGATCAATCTTTTTCCGGTAGGTTTCCGTACGACTTCGAGACGTTTTCCCTGTTGATATGCCGCCCGCTGCTTTCGATCCCTCCGCATTCGCCCGTTCTGCTCCCTCGGATTCCGTCGACACCGAAGTCTTTCGCCGGCTCTTCGAGCGCGAAGCGGCGCTCTCGCCCGGCCTCACGCCCGAAGCGCTTCGCTCGTTGCTCCCCGAGGACGTGCGGATTCTGCCGCGCAATGTCGCGGACTACCCGAGCGCCTTCGCGCTTTTGAAGGACGCCCCCGAGGTAGTCGTCTGCGAGGGGGACCCGACGCTCCTCGAATGCGAAGCGATCGTGTCGATCGTGGGGGCGCGCAACGCAACGGAGGTTCGCACCGCGAGCGCTTTCGAAGCGGCACGGGCCCTTGCGCAGCGGGGCTTCACCGTCGTCTCGGGCCTTGCGGCAGGCATCGACCGTGCGGCGCACGAAGGGGCGCTCGCCGCACGGCGTCCGTCGGGCGCGCGGGGTCGAACGGCGGCCGTACTCGGTACGCCGCTTGCGGCTCCGTGGCCCGAGGAAAATGTCGAGCTGGCGCGCCGTATCGCCCGCGACGGGGTGCTCCTCTCCGAAGCACCTCAGGTGTCGGGGCTCAATTTCACGCCCGAAGCACGCACGCAAAGTCTTCACGCGCGAAACCGCCTTGTTGCGGCCCTCGGTCGCGGAACACTCGTCATGGCGGTCGAAAGCGGCTCGAGTACGCTCATCGAAGCCCGTGCGGCGCTCGCCCTCGGAAAGCCCGTCTTCATCTGGCACGAGGCGGTCGGTGATTCCGGCGCCCGGGAGCTCCTCGCCGAGTACTGCGAGAGCCCCGAGTGCGTGCGGGTGGTCGGGTCCGCGGACGAAGTCGCCGAACTGCTTTCACCCTGGCAGGAAGTGTGGTGGTTTTGACTTCCTCCCCGCCCTAAAGGGCGGGGATTCCTTAGGCCGCGCGGTCGCGCGGGCTGAGGATGGTTCCCATTGATGGCGTCGAGTCCTCCGGCCGAAAGCCTTGCTCCCCGACACTCACTACACGGGCGATGTGCTTTTTGTCGTGTGCACTCGGGCCGGTCCGGCCCTTCTTCAACACGTTTAGGGCGCCAACCACATCGGCATTCG
>OOCB01002971.1_pt1 | contig 17754 bp, 16 predicted proteins | sample 1671351 | NCBI WGS metagenome assembly OOCB01 (sample SAMN06348148, study PRJEB24527) | human gut metagenome | biome: human gut; feature: ankylosing spondylitis patient; material: feces | host: Homo sapiens | place: China | collected 2015-10
ACTCGTCAGAACTCGTCATTTTATAAAAAATTGGTGTCAAAATTGGTGTCAATCAGCAGAGAGATACCTTTTCTTGCTACAGTATATCAGTATCACAAATTGAAAAATTGAATATCGCAAGTAGATTATGGAACGCCGATATTGACGTTCCTTTTCTATTTCCAGCCGTTCAGAAATGGACGGCTTTTTCTATATCCAAACGAAAGGAGAATTTTAAAAGCTATGAAAAAGATATTGAAGCGATTAGCCACGGGCTTCCTTGCCTTTGCGACTATCGTTACCGCTTTGCCGACAACGGCAGTCCACGCTTCCGAGAAGCAATACTGGACAGAAAGTGCCGAGCGTGTCGGTATCGTTGAAAAAGTGATGAATGACGGTTCTATCGGTTCGACATTCAACGAGGGACACATGACCGTTGAGGGCGAGGACGCTTTCTGCGTGGATATTAACACTAACTTCCGCAACGGCTACAAGACCAGAGCCGACGCAAGCACACGCATGAGCTACGACCAGATTTCAGATGTTGCCCTCTCAATCGAGTATGTCAATCAGTATGTGCAGAGCCACAGCGGATTGAGCAGTCAGCATATTTACCTTTTGAAACAGTGCGTCGTATGGCAGAGATTGAGTGTTCATCTGGGCTGGCAATGCGATAACGTCAGAGCTTCCTATGATGAAATCCCAAAAGCGATACAGGACGAGGTGTACGCTGGTGCGAAAGCCTTTGCCAGCGAGAACAAGGGACGCTATGAATGTGGCGGTTATATCTACTCTGGCGAGGGACAGGACATTGGACAGTTCTGGGCGAAACTTGCCGTAGGAAATGCCACCCTTAAAAAGACTTCCAGTAATGCCAGCATTACCGACGGGAACGGGCTTTACTCTATCGCTGGTGCGACTTATGGTGTCTATTCTGATAAGGACTGCACAAAACAGCTTGCCACACTTACGACTGATAACAACGGGAACACTGATACCGTGGAAGTAAAGGCTGGTACAGTCTACATCAAAGAGCTTTCCGCTCCTGCTGGCTATAAGGTAGACAGCACTGTCTATTCCTTAAATGTAGAAGCTGGCAAGACAGCGACCTTGAACGTATCCGATACGCCAAAGGTCACAGATACCCTTATCGAGCTTTTCAAGATTGACATGGAAACACAGAAAGACGCTCCACAGGGCGACGCTTCCCTAGAGGGTGCGGAGTTCACATGGAAATTCTATGCGGGACACTATACCGCTGACAATCTCCCCAGCGAGCCTACCAAAACATGGGTGACAAAGACAATCGCTGAAAAGGACAGCGACGGCACTATCCATTATGTTTCCCGCCTTTCTGATGAATACAAGGTATCTGGGGACAGCTTCTATACACAGGACGGAAAGAACGTGCTTCCTTTAGGAACGCTGACCGTTGAGGAAACGAAAGCTCCTAACGGCTATCTTCTTGACGGTGCGTATATGCAGGCAAACGGTAGCGAAGAACAGATTAAAGGAATGTACCTTACACAGATTACCGAGGACGGCGATATTGCCGTACTGTCTGGAAGCAATCAGTTTTCCGTATCAGATGAGGTTATCCGTGGCGGTGTGAAAATCCAGAAAAGAGATTTAGAAACCAGCGATACCAAAGGTCAAGGAAGTGCGACCTTGAAAGACGCTGAATTTGAAATCATTTCCCTTAATGACAATGCCGTACTTGTCGAGGGAAAACTTTACAGCAAGAATGAAGTGGTAAAGACAATCCTTACCGACATTGAGGGCGTGGCTTCTACTTCTGCCGATTTACTTCCTTACGGAAAATACCGTATCGAGGAAAGCAAAGCACCAGAGGGCTATCTGACGAACGGTGCAGAACCGATTGAATTTGAAATCACAGAGGACGGAAAAATCGTTGACCTTACAGGGACAGACACATCAATCTACAATCAAGTGAAGCGTGGCGACCTAGAGGGTGTCAAGATTGGTGCTGGCACACACCAGCGTCTTGCGGGAGTGACCTTTAGGATCACAAGCAAGACGACAGGAGAAAGCCACATCATTGTAACCGACGATAACGGGCAATTCTCCACTTCTGCGGATTGGGCTTCCCATAAGCACGATACCAACGAGGGAAAAGACAGCGAGGACGGCGTGTGGTTCGGAACTTCTGAACCTGACGACACAAAGGGAGCTTTGCTTTATGATACCTACATCATTGAGGAATTACGCTGTGAGAGCAACAAAGGCTTTGAGCTTATCCCGCCGTTTGAAATCGTGGTGTCTAGAAACAATGTGACCGTTGACTTAGGGACACTCACTGATGAATACGAGAAAGAAATCACTATCCATACCACAGCCACAGGCAAGGACGGCGAGAAGTCTATCATAGCTGGCAAAGAGGTAACAATCATTGACACAGTTACGCTTGACGGGCTGGAAAAAGGCACAAAGTATCAGCTTAAAGGCTGGCAGATGTTGAAAGAGGAAAACGCCGAGCTTCTTATCGACGGACAGCGTGTAGAAAGTGATTACACATTCACAGCCGACAGCGGAGAAATGAAGATTGAAATGGAATATACGTTCAACGCTTCTTCTCTGGGCGGTCAGAACCTTGTAACCTTTGAGGAACTTTACGACCTTTCCAATGAGGACGAGCCTGTAAAGGTGACAGAACACAAGGACATTGACGACGAGGGACAGACGGTGCTTATCACAGAGCGTATCATCTCTATCCATACCACAGCGACCAGCGAGGACGGAAAGAAAGAGATTGAAGCAGGAAAAGACGTGACAATCATTGATACCGTTACCCTTGACGGATTGGAAATCGGCACAAAGTATCAGCTTGTAGGCTGGCAGATGATTAAGGACGAAAACGCCGAGCTTATCATAGGTGGTGAGCGTGTCGAGAATGACTATACCTTTACTGCCGACAGTGAAAACATGGAAGTCCAGATTGCCTTTACATTCGACGCTTCCGAGCTGGGCGGGAAAGAGCTTGTGACCTTTGAGGAATTATACGATTTGAGCAATCCAGACGAACCGACAAAGGTTACAGAGCATAAGGACATTGAGGACGACGGGCAGACGGTGACAATCACAGAAGTACCAGAAACGCCAGAAGAACCAACAGAGCCAGAACAGCCGACCACACCAGATACACCGAGCAAGACAACGGACGCTCCAAAGACAGGTGATAATACAAATATTGCCTTATTCTTAGGGCTTCTTGTTCTTTCTGGTGCAGGCGTGGCAGGAACATACTTCTTCAAGCGTAGACGCTCATAATCGGGCGGTCTGCTTATGATGAAGAAATCCCGTTCCCCGCCGTATGGATTTGTAACAGGAAATAAAAATCTAAACTGTTCCTTTTCTGTTCTTCTGCTTGCAGATCAACAGAAAAGAACAGTCCACTAGGGGCGTGGGGAGTGTAGCTCCCCACATATCAATCACAGAAAGAAATGAGGTATGAACACATGAAATTAAAATATATCGTGCCTGACATGGCACAGACTTTTGGAAATTTGGAGTTTGCAGGAGAAAATGACGTGGAGCAACAGCGTGTCAATGGTCGCTTTGTTCCCGTGACAAGAAGCTATAACCTGTATTCCGACATTCAGAGAGCCGACGACATTATCGTGGTGCTTCCCGCAAAGGCTGGTGAAAAGCGTTTCAAGTATGAGCAAAAAGTAAAGCTCGTCAATCCAAAGATTACCGCCGAGGGAAAGAACGTGCGAGGTCGTGGCTACACCAACTATATTTTAAACGCTGACGATATGCTTCCAGTCGAGGAAAGCAAGTAAAGGGGGATAACAGATTATGAGATTAGCAAATGGAATTGTATTAGATAAGGAAAAGACGTTTGGAGTGCTGAAATTCTCTGCCCTTAGACATGAGGTGCGTGTAGAGAATGAGGACGGGACGACCACCGAGGAAATCAAGAGAAGAACCTATGATTTGAAGTGCAGTCAGCAGGAACGCACGATACAGGTATCTATTCCAGCGGAAATCCCTGTCAAGGACTATCCGTACAATGCCGAGGTGGAGCTTATCAATCCCGTTGCCGACACAGTAGCTAACGCCAACTACCGAGGGGCAGATGTGGAATGGTACATCAAGGCAGACGACATTGTGCTGAAAAACAAGAAAACTTCGTTAACAGGAAGTACACATAACCTTAATCAACAAGGACAGACTAAGAAATAAAACCATATCATAGAAATAGTATTGTAGGAGATATGTAGGAATGTTATAATTAATTACAGAAAAAACGGACAAATAGGAAAGTGTTAATGTACTAATACTTTATCTGCTATAAAGGAGGAAGGATTATGTGGGTAAGAAATAAGTACACCGGACCAGGTGGCGGAATGTATACCGGGCCAGGTGGCGGAATGTATACTGGACCAGGTGGTGGGATGTGTACTGGACGGGGTGGAGGAATATACATTGGACCGGGTGGTGGAATGTATACCGGGCCAGGTGGTGGATTATATACCGGACCGGGTGGCGGATTATATACCGGACCAGGCGGTGGAATGTACACCGGACCTGATTCAAATCCATATATGAGTAATATTCCACCATGGCATATTTTTGTAAAAGAATTGGAAAAAAGAGGATATACTACAGAAGCAAATCTAATAAAGAAATATCTTTAGATAATATATTAGAATATTAATTGTATCGGTAATTCTATATTTAAATTTTAAGCGGTTAGTCTTTACGATTGACCGCTTTTTCCATATCCAGAAAGGGGTATTTATGAACCTATACAAATACAAAGGAAAGCGTATCAGAGCCAGCGACAAGAACCTTGTGTACCGCTTCTGTGTAAGTACGCTCCTGTTCCTGTTTGTGGCGGTTCTCTTGTTACTGAACATGGGACAACTCATGCGTGCCGATTGGGAGCAATTCAGCCTGCTTGATAATGGCATTACGCTTTCCACATACAACTATATAACCGTAGGGATAGCGACTGGTGTTTGTGCATTGGTCGCTTTTCTTTATTATCGCTTCTTCCATGACAGCTTCAAGAAGCTATTACACCGTCAAAAGCTGGCACGCATGATACTGGACAATAAGTGGTATGAAGCCCAGACCATACAGGACAGCGGGTTCTTCACTGACCTGCAGAGCAGATCAAGGGAAAAAATCGTCTGGTTTCCTAAAATCTATTATCAAATGGACACGGGACTGCTCCATATCCGCTGTGAAATCTCTATGGGGAAATATCAAGATCAGCTTTTGCGACTGGAAGATAAACTGGAAAGCGGGTTGTACTGTGAGCTGATCGACAAGACGCTCCATGACGGCTATATCGAATACACCCTGCTCTATGACATGATAGCGAACCGTATCACGATTGACGAGGTAAAGGCTGAAAACGGGGGCTTGCGTCTGATGAAGAACCTTACATGGGAATACGACGCACTCCCTCATGCCCTTATCTGTGGCGGGACTGGCGGTGGAAAGACTTATTTTCTGCTGACAATCATTGAAGCTCTCTTGCAGACGAACGCACAGCTATTCATCTTAGACCCTAAGAACGCTGATCTTGCGGACTTGGGTACGGTCATGGATAACGTGTATCACACCAAAGAAGATATGATAGAGTGTGTCAATGCGTTCTATGAGGGCATGGTAGCAAGGTGCGAGGAAATGAAACAGCACCCAGACTATAAGACGGGTGAGAACTATGCCTATCTGGGTTTACCGCCCTGCTTCCTTATCTTTGATGAGTATGTGGCGTTCTTGGAAATGCTGGGGACAAAGGAAAGCATGAGTCTTTTAAGCCAGCTAAAGAAAATCGTCATGCTTGGCAGACAGGCGGGTTATTTCCTTATTGTTGCCTGCCAGCGTCCCGACGCAAAGTATTTCAGTGACGGGATCAGAGATAATTTCAACTTCCGTGTGGGCTTGGGTCGTATCAGTGAGCTAGGCTACGGTATGCTCTTTGGAAGCGACGTAAAGAAACAGTTTTTCCAGAAGCGTATCAAAGGGCGTGGCTATTGTGATGTAGGTACAAGTGTCATATCGGAATTTTACACTCCCCTTATTCCAAAGGGGCATGACTTTTTACAGGCTATCGGTTCTCTCGTCCTCATAAGGCAGGACGGGACGGCGACGTGCGAAGCGAAAGGCGACGGAACGGACTAGCCTTGCTGGTGTGGCGTAAGCCACGCCAGCGAAAGAAGCCCCTCGGTATCTAACAGAGGGGCACAATTCCGCTGGAAACTACGGTCAAAAAGTCTGGAAATCCCTCTTGGTATAAGGCTTTTCTGAAACTGCTGACCGACTGTGACAATCGGCGGAAAATATCACACTTTTACGATTGGGGGTATGTAGGCTGAATGAAAGCACCTTTATAACCGCCTTGAAAGAGAAACGTCAGTCTTACGGCGTGTCCCAGACAAGGCTTGCAATCATGGCTGGTATCAGCCGTGAACACTTGAACCGTATCGAAGCGGGAAAAGTCAAGCTCACGGACGATATGCAGGAAAAGCTCATGGAAGCTGTTGAGAAATTCAATCCCGACGCTCCCATGTTCCTGCTGTTCGACTATGTGCGTATCCGTTTCCCTACGCTGGATATACAGCACGTTATCAGAGATATATTGAAGCTCAACATTGACTATATGCTCCATGAGGACTACGGACATTACAAGTACACAGAGCATTACTATCTGGGTGATGTGTTCGTCTACACCTCGCAGGACGAGGAAAAAGGTACGCTTCTGGAGCTGAAAGGAAAAGGCTGTCGCCAGTTTGAAAGCTACCTGCTGGCACAGGGGCGTAGCTGGTATGACTTCCTCATGGACGCACTCATTGAGGGCGGTGTGATGAAACGCCTTGACCTTGCGATTAACGACAGGGCGGGCATACTGGATATTCCAGATCTGACCGCCAAATGCAACCGTGAGGAATGTGTTTCCCTGTTCCGTTCTTTCAAGTCCTATGCTTCCGGCGAGCTGGTGAAGCACAACGAGCAGGACAAGGCGGGCATGGGACACACGCTGTATATCGGCTCTCTGAAATCGGAAGTCTATTTCTGCTGTTATGAGAAGAACTACGAACAGTACGCAAAACTGGGCGTGCCGATTGAAGAAGCACCCATAAAGAACCGCTTCGAGATACGATTGAAAGATGAAAGAGCCTATTATGCCGTCCGTGAACTGCTGACCCATTATGACGCAGAACAGACGGCATTTTCTATCATCAATCACTATATCCGCTTCGTGGACAGAGAGCCGGAGAAGCGAAAGACAGACTGGAAGCTCAATGACCGCTGGGTGTGGTTTATCGGGAAAGACCGCCCGCCTATCAAGCTGACAACAGACCCAGAGCCTTACACATTGGAAAGGACGCTGGGCTGGATAAGCCGACAGGTCGCCCCTACGCTGAAAATGCTGAAAAAGATAGACGCAGGCAACAGCACAAGCTATCTGAAAGAGATTGAGGACAACGCAAAGCTGACGGAAAAGCACTTGCAGATAATCAGACAGCAGACAGCGGACACAGAGGAGCTTATCACAGAGTAAAGGAGAATTTTGACTATGGCAGAACTTGTCAAGGACTTGGTGCTGGTATCGCTGGGAATGGGTATCGGTGTCGTCCTTATGTGTATCGCACAGGTCAGCAAAATGGCTGACGAACAAATGGAAGAAATCAAAAAAGAAAGGATTGATAAAGAATGAATTTCGGACAGAACTTATACAACTGGTTTTTAAGCAACGCACAGAGCTTAGTGCTTATGGCAATCGTGGTAATCGGTATCTACTTAGGATTTAAGAGAGAGTTTTCTAAGTTAATCGGCTTCCTTGTGATTGCCTTAATCGCTGTGGGGCTGGTATTCAATGCAGGCGGTGTCAAAGACGTGCTGTTAGAGCTGTTCAACCGTATCATTGGAGCGTAACAATCAGCAGTTTGCGGTCATGCAAACTTACCTGTCCCCCCTATGGGAGTTCGGGCATAGGGGGAATGAAAGGGGGTGACGGAATGGTACACAGATAAAAGATAGTCACGCTATGAATTTCATTGAATGACTGATTTTTAACTGATATAATGTGAATGTGGAAATTGACAAATTGGAAGTTGACGAGGATGATATTTGATATTAATAAGCCTGTAGCTCTTTGGTTACAAAATAAAGAATTGGAAAGTAGATAAAATGAGAAAAAGTATACTAAAGACTTATTTAAACAAAAGAACGGATGTATACCATCTTGTAGATCAATCTTATTTATCAAAATTTGAAGAAAAACAAGGTGCCTTTATGCTTATGAAATATTATGAATTTTACTGTTCATATTGTAAAGAGCATAATGTAAAAATCCAACCTATCGACAGATTTCTATTAAATGCAAGTAAAAAGAAGATTAAAATTATATAGGTATGTTGTCCGTATTGTGGAAGAATAGAGATGCTGATAGTGCAAAAAAAAATGTCGGAAATAAAAAAAATGCAATACTGTACTAAATGTGGGAAAAAATCCACAGCAGAATATGTTTTTTTGCAGCTTAGTTCTCTAATTAGAATGAAAGAGGTACATAATGCAGGATTTCAAGCATTAAGCAAAAATCATGATAAAGAAACAATGGAAATTTTTGAATATGATATTATGCAGACAGAAATAGTTGAACTTACATGCATTTTAGAAAAAATACTTCGAGATTTTTATATGGATATTGCACATATAGTCTATAAAACAAACCAGGCAGAGTATATCGAAAGACTTATAGAAAAAAGTACAAATAATGATTTTATGCATTTTGATAAAGCAAATAATCATTATAAAAAAGGATTGAATATCAATTTGCATGATAAAGTATCTACTGAATGCAAAAAAAATTTAATTGACTTAGTCAATCTTAGAAATATAATAATTCACAACAATGGATTTATAGATGAAAGATTTAAGAAAACGGAAACTTTTAGGCGCATATCTCACATGATTAATGGAGATTTGATATTTATCAAAGATGGAGATGTTACAAAATACTTAGGCTCAGTTTTAGAGTTACTAATAGCAATTGAAGAGGAATTTGACAGAAGTTTTAAAGAACAAATGAATATGTTGATAGCAAATTATTATTTTAATTTAGGAAATAATAATTTAAAATAATATATCTAAGCTGTCATAAATTCCTGTTTATTATGCAGAAAAATTCTGAATTTAACAATTTCATATCCCACACACAAAGCGGTTACTCCATTGGAGATCAACCGCTTTTTCTATACTCAAATTTCAGATTGGAGTGATTGATTGAACGATATTTTTACAGATATGCAGGCAAGAATCGGCTGTCCGTATCTCTCCGACCTGCCCTATTACAAGCGTGCGGTCTGGTTTGAGATGAAACGCCTTTGCCTGTCCGACTACCCTAAGAAACAGTTAGAAGATTTTTCACGCTATGTATTCGGTGTGCCTTACGCCGTCATACAGGAAGCGTTACAAAGAAAGGACGTGATGAAACATGGAAGAAATGCGTGTACAGATTGAAGCCAGAGAACCAACAGACGGCGAGATACGAGCCTTTTGGTTCACCCTGCCTATCGACACAGAACAGGTGGAAGAACTGCTGGGGATTGATGTAGATACAGACTATTACTCTATCACAGGCAAGGAGCTTCCTTTTGCTGATGAAGTGCAGGAAGATACCACCATTGAAAGGATCGACGACCTGTACCATATCTATGAAAGCCTACCCTCTGACTTGAAAGAGGACTACGGGGAGCTGATGTGCTATTTCACCGACCTTGACGAACTGCACCGATACAGAAACGACATCATTCATTATTCGTGGTGTAAGAACATGACGGACGTTGCCCGCCACATACTGAATAATGACCCAGACTTTACTTCCCTAAGCGAGAGTGTCACCCGCTATTTCGATTATGAAGCCTACGGGCAGTATCTCGACGACAACGGACGCTTTGTGGAAACCGACCACGGTATCTATGAACTTCCGTAGAAAAGAGGTGTGTGTCTGTGGTGGACGACATGAGGGTGTATATCGCTAATCTTGGCAAGTACAACGAGGGCGAACTTGTCGGTGATTGGTTCTCTTTTCCAATCGACGAGGAAGATGTTTCGGAGCGTATCGGGCTGAACAGCTATTATGAGGAATACGCTGTCCATGATACCGACAACTTTCCTATTGAAATCGGGGAGTATATCTCCATTCAAGAACTCAATGAGATGTACGAGATGATTTGTGAGCTTCCCGACTATATCACCGACGCTCTGGACGAGTTTGTTTCCTGCTACGGAAGTCTGGAAGAAGTCTACGAGCATAAGGACGAGATTTATTATTATCCTAATTGTGAGGATATGACCGACGTTGCCTATTACTTCATTGACGAGTTGCAGGTATTGGGTGAGATACCTCCACTTTTACAAAACTATATCAATTATGAAGCATACGGCAGGGAATTATCCATAGAGCGAACATTCATTGAAACAAGCCGAGGAATATGCGAGATACCATATTAGAGCTGGCAGATCAGCGACAAGCAACGTCGCTACTGACAGCTTTTTTCTATCAAGGACAGTCTGAAAAACGGCTGTCCTTTTCCATTACAACGAAAGGAGCTGAAACGAATTGAAGAAGATTAAGAGCTACACAGGTATCTGGAACGTGGAAAAAGTGCTGTACGCAATCAATGACTTTACTCTCCCGTTTCCCGTTACCTTTACCCAGATAACGTGGTTTGTCATTACGGAGTTTGCCGTCATTCTCTTAGGGGACTTACCGCCGTTATCGCTTATCGAGGGGGCATTTTTAAAATACTTCGGTATTCCCGTCGCCCTCACATGGTTTATGAGCCAAAAGACCTTTGACGGCAAGAAGCCTTACAGCTTCCTGAAATCGCAGGTTACGTTTGCCCTGCGACCCAAAGTGACCTATGCAGGAAAAGCCGTGAAGCTGGAAAAGGAAGTGTTCAGCGAACCCGTCACGGCAGTTAGGAGTGTGATGTATGTTCCCGATTAAATATATCAACAACAACCTTGTCTGGAACAAGGACAATGAGGTATTCGCTTACTATGAGCTGATACCATACAATTACAGCTTTCTATCGGCTGAACAGAAATTTATCGTCCATGACAGCTTCCGTCAGCTTATCGCACAGAGCCGTGAGGGAAAGATACACGCCTTACAGATAGCAACGGAAAGCTCCGTAAGAAGCATACAGGAGCAGTCAAAAAAGCTGGTAACAGGGCGACTTCGTGATGTGGCGATACAGAAGATAGATGAACAGACAGAAGCCCTTGTTTCCATGATTGGGGACAATCAAGTGGACTACCGCTTTTTTATCGGCTTCAAGCTCATTGTGACAGAGGAAAAGGTCAGCCTTGACAGCATGAAGAAATCGGCGTTTCTGACGTTCAAGGAATTTCTAAACGAGGTCAACCACACGCTGATGAACGATTTTATCTCCATGCCAGATGATGAAATCAACCGCTACATGAAAATGGAAAAACTGCTGGAAAATAAAATCTCCCGCCGTTTCAAGTTCCGACGCTTGGATAAGAACGACTTCGGCTATCTTATCGAGCATATCTACGGCAGGGACGGCGTGGCGTATGAGGACTACGAATATTCGCTTCCAAAGAAGAAGCTGAAAAAGGCAACGCTCATCAAGCAGTACGACCTTATCCGTCCGACCCGCTGTCTGATAGAGGAAAGCCAGCGATACATAAGGCTGGAACATGAGGACAGCGAGAGCTTCGTGTCCTACTTTACCGTCAATGCGATTGTGGGTGAGCTGGACTTCCCGTCCAGTGAGATATTTTACTTCCAGCAACAGCAGTTCACGTTTCCTGTTGATACAAGCATGAATGTAGAAATCGTGGGAAACAGAAAAGCGTTATCGACTGTCCGCAACAAGAAAAAAGAGCTGAAAGATTTGGACAACCACGCCTATCAGTCTGGAAGTGAAACCAGCTCAAACGTGGTGGACGCATTAGACAGCGTGGACGAGCTGGAAACTGACCTCGACCAGAGCAAGGAAAGTATGTATAAGCTCTCCTATGTGATAAGGGTATCAGCTCCCGATCTTGACGAGCTGAAACGACGCTGTGATGAGGTCAAGGATTTTTACGACGACCTCAATGTAAAATTAGTCCGACCTGCTGGGGATATGCTGGGGCTTCACTCTGAATTTCTCCCCGCAAGCAAGCGTTACATCAATGATTATGTACAATACGTCAAGAGTGATTTTCTGGCTGGACTTGGCTTCGGGGCAACACAGCAATTAGGAGAAAACACAGGTATCTATATCGGCTATTCCGTGGACACGGGAAGAAACGTCTATTTACAGCCCTCTCTTGCCAGTCAAGGTGTGAAAGGTACAGTCACAAACGCTCTGGCTTCCGCTTTTGTCGGTTCGCTGGGCGGTGGAAAATCATTCTGCAATAATCTGATTGTTTACTATTCTGTCCTCTTTGGGGGACAGGCGGTCATTCTCGACCCTAAGAGCGAGCGTGGCAACTGGAAAGAAACGCTTCCAGAGATAGCCCATGAAATCAATATCGTCAACCTTACCAGCGATAAGGAAAACGCTGGGCTTCTTGACCCGTTCGTGATTATGAAGAATGTAAAGGACGCTGAAAGTCTGGCGATAGACATTCTCACATTCCTTACAGGGATTTCCTCTAGGGATGGTGAGAAGTTCCCTGTCCTTAGAAAAGCGGTGCGAGCCGTGACCCAGAGCGATCAGCGAGGACTTCTCCATGTGATAGACGAGCTACGCAGAGAGGACACGGCGATTGCCCGCAATATTGCCGACCATATCGACAGTTTTACGGACTATGACTTTGCACATCTGCTGTTCTCGGACGGTTCGGTTAAGAACGCTATCAGCTTGGACAACCAGCTCAATATCATACAGGTGGCAGACTTGGTACTTCCCGACAAGGACACGACCTTTGAGGAATACACGACCATAGAACTGCTGTCTGTGGCTATGTTGATTGTTATTTCCACCTTTGCCCTTGACTTTATCCACAGCGACAGAAGCATTTTTAAAATCGTGGATTTAGATGAAGCGTGGGCTTTCCTCAACGTGGCACAGGGCGAAACCCTCTCAAACAAGCTGGTGCGTGCGGGACGTGCTATGCAGGCGGGCGTGTACTTTGTTACGCAATCCTCTGGCGACGTGTCAAAGGAGAGTTTGAAAAACAATATCGGCTTGAAGTTTGCCTTTAGAAGTACCGACATCAACGAGATAAAGCAGACCCTTGAATTTTTCGGTATCGACAAGGACGACGAGAACAACCAGAAACGACTTCGTGACTTGGAGAACGGACAATGCCTGCTTCAAGATTTGTACGGGCGTGTGGGCGTGGTGCAGATACACCCAGTCTTTGAAGAATTGTTGCACGCCTTTGATACCAGACCGCCCGTGAAAAGCGAGGTGGAGTGATGAAAGATAGGATAAAGGGGCTTCTGACAAGAAAGAAGCTCTTTCGTTTTTTCAAGATTGCTCTGATAGTCATTTTTACCTCTGTCGTGTTCCTCTCCCTGTTCGGGACGGTGGCTCATGCCACGGGGCTGGTTGATGATACGGTCAATGCGGACAACCTGTATTCGCAGTACCCTTTGGAGAATTACCAGCTTGACTTCTATGTGGACAATAGCTGGGGCTGGCTTCCGTGGAACTGGCTGGACGGTATCGGGAAGTCCGTACAATACGGGCTTTACTGTATCACCAATTTTATCTGGACTATCAGCCTGTATCTATCCAACGCCACGGGGTACGTCGTTCAGCAGGCGTATAAGCTGGACTTCATCAACGACATGGCAAACAGTATCGGAAAGAGCATACAGACCCTAGCGGGTGTAACGGAAAACGGCTTTGGAAGCACGGGCTTTTATGTAGGCTTCCTGCTTCTCATTATCCTTATCGTGGGTATCTATGTAGCCTACACGGGACTTATCAAGCGAGAAACCAGCAAGGCACTTCACGCCGTTATCAACTTCATAGTGGTGTTCGTGCTGTCCGCTTCCTTTATCGCCTACGCTCCCGACTATATCAAGAAGATAAACGATTTTTCCAGTGACATTAGTACCGCTTCACTGGATTTGGGGACAAAGATAATGCTCACTGACAGCGACAGTGAGGGAAAAGACAGCGTGGACTTGATAAGGGACAGCCTGTTTTCTATACAGGTACAACAGCCGTGGCTACTTTTGCAGTTCGGTAACAGCGATATAGAGGAAATCGGGGCTGACCGTGTGGAAGCTCTGGTATCTGCTAGTCCGTCTGCCGACGACGGGGCGACCCGTGAGGACGTGGTAAAAACGGAAATCGAGGATAACGACAACGACAATCTGACGATACCGCAGGTCATCAACCGTCTGGGAATGGTGTTCTTCCTGCTCATTTTCAATCTGGGGATAACGATATTCGTTTTCCTGCTTACGGGCATGATGATATTCTCCCAGATACTTTTTATCATCTTCGCCATGTTCCTGCCTATCAGTTTTTTACTTTCTATGATACCCAGCTATGAGAACATGGCGAAACAGGCAATCGTGCGGGTGTTCAATACGATTATGACAAGGGCAGGCATTACCCTTATTGTCACGGTGGCTTTTTCCATTTCCAGTATGTTCTACAACATCTCTACCGATTACCCGTTCTTTATGATTGCGTTCTTACAGATAGTATGCTTTGCGGGTATCTACATGAAGCTGGGCGACCTTATGAGTATGTTCAGCTTAAATGCTGGGGACAGCCAGAGCATGGGACGCAGGATATTCCGCCGTCCGTATCTGTTCATGCGACACAGGGCTAGGCGTATGGAACGACGTATCGCTGGTGCGGTCACGGCTGGAAGCATGGCGGGAGCTGTGGCGGGAAGTGCCGTTGCAGGTGCGGGAAATAAAACCCGTACTTCTGCTTCCAGAGGAAACAGGAGTAATCAGTCCATGAGTAGCCGAGCGGGTTCAGCCGTGGGTGCGGTACTTGATACGAAAAACAAGGTCGGGGACAAGGCAACGGCTGTCAAGGAGAATATCAAGGATATGCCGACACAGACCGCCTATGCTCTGCACTCCGCTAAGGAAAAGGCAAAGGAAAATGTGTCCGACTTCAAGCGTGGCATTGTTCAGGGACAGGAAACCAGACAGAGCCAGCGTGCCGACAAGCTCCAACAGCATAGACAGAATATTGCTGATAAGCGTATGGAACTTCAAAAGGCACAGGAAGCAAAGCAGGCTGGCAAAACGACGGACGGATCAGCGACAACAGGAGCTACCCGTCCCCATGATAGACCTGTCACCGCTTTTAAGGCAAATACAGGGAAAATGCAGGAAATCAAGCGTCCTGTCACTGCCGACAAGGTACATACCGAGACGACCTCTCCACAGCCTGTCAAGGAGCGTCCGTTGGCTTCAAAATCTGATGAACCTATACCACAGAAACACGGGACAAGGCTTAATGGTGTGGAGCTGAACCGACAGACCACCAGAAAAGAGCGAAACATTAAGAAAGCGACCATAAACACCACGGAAAAGAAAGGACGTAAGAAATGAAGCTGAGACATATTGCCATTATCGGCAGTCTGTTTCCCTTTCTTCTTGCGATAGTGCTTTTCTTTGGTGTGCTTATCAGTGCCGAGGACGACGATGGGGGCGGTGGTTCTTCCTCATGGGTTACGGGCATGAACCTGTCCGCAGAGGTGTTGAAACATCAGCCTATGGTGGAGAAATACGCAAAGGAATACGGCATATCCGAGTACATCCCCTATCTGCTGGCAATCATACAGGTGGAAAGTGGCGGGACAGCCGAGGACGTTATGCAGAGTTCCGAGAGCATGGGCTTACCGCCTAATTCCCTTGATACAGAAAGCTCAATCAAGCAGGGGTGCAAGTATTTTTCGTCCCTGCTTTCTTCAGCAGAAAATCAAGGCATAGAGGATATAAACGTCGTGGTACAGTCCTATAACTATGGCGGTGGATATATCGGCTATATAGCTTCCAATGGAAAAAAGCACAGCTTCACGCTGGCAGAGAACTTCGCCCGTGATAAATCTGGTGGGAAGAAAGTCACCTACACGAACCCTATCGCTGTCGCCCGCAATGGTGGCTGGCGTTACGGATATGGGAATATGTTCTATGTGGAGCTTGTCAGCCAGTATCTCACCGTCAATCAAGTGTCGGGCGAGCTGGCACAGAAGATAATGAATGAAGCTCTGAAATATCAAGGCTGGGACTATGTGTACGGCGGGAGCAATCCTAACACTTCTTTTGACTGTTCGGGGCTGGTTCAATGGTGCTATGGCAAGGCTGGTATCAGTCTGCCGAGAACGGCACATGCACAGTATGACGCTACCCAGCATATCCCGCTTTCACAGGCACAGGCTGGGGATTTGGTGTTCTTCCACAGTACCTACAATGCGGGAACATATGTAACCCACGTCGGTATCTATGTGGGAAATAACCAGATGTACCACGCTGGCGACCCGATAGGCTACGCCGACCTTACAAGCTCCTACTGGCAACAGCATTTGATAGGGGCTGGCAGAATTAAGCAATAGAAAGGAATGGAAATCATGTTCAAGAAGAAAGAAAAACCGATAAAGGAAAAGAAAGTCCGCACTATGAAAGTGGGGACATATAAGAAGTCCGTCATTGCCCTCTGGGTGGTGCTTATCACAAGCGTGAGCTTTGGTGTGTATAAGAATTTTACCGCTATCGACCAGCACACCACCCATGAAGTAGAAATCATACAGCTCTGCTTGAATGACACCAACGGGATAGAAAATTTTGTAAAGAACTTTGCGAAGTCCTACTACACATGGAGCAACAGCAAGGAAGCAATCGAAGCAAGGACACAGGCTATTAGTGCCTATCTGACACAGGAATTGCAGGATTTGAATGTTGATACGGTGAGAACGGATATACCGACCAGCTCCACGGTTACGGACGTACTTATCTGGGACGTGGAACAGTCTGGAGAGAACGCTTTTTCTGTCATCTATGAAATAGATCAACAGATAAAAGAGGGCGACCAGATAAGGAACGTATCAGAAACCTATACCGTGACCGTCCATGTGGACGCTGACGGGCATATGGTGATTATACAGAACCCGACCCTTGCCCCTGCTATGGAAAAATCCGATTATGAGCCAAAGGCACAGGAAGCAGACAACAGTGTGGACGCTGACATAGTAAATGACGCTACGACGTTTCTGGAAACATTCTTTAAGCTGTACCCCACCGCAACGGACAAGGAGCTTGCCTACTATGTAGAGGGAAATGTCCTTGAACCGATAAACGGAGACTATCTCTTTTCCGAGCTTGACAATCCTGTATTCACGGCTGACGGCGACAATGTGAAAGTAAGCGTTGCGGTGAAATTTATCGACAACCAGACAAAGGCAACACAGGTATCACAGTATGAGCTGACGCTTCATAAAGATAGTAACTGGAAGATTATAGGATAAATGAAAAAGGCTTGCACGTTACTTTTCTAGTGGCATACAAGCCTTTTAAATAATCTATTAATATAGTTGGAAATTCATTTCTTATCATGTTATTTTAGGTGTAAGTAAGGTAATGCGTATAGAATTATCACATTGACTTTACCCTTACGGGAAGGTGTAACATGAGTATGGAAGCGAGTTAAGAGGAGGAGATTTATGTTATCTATAGGTGAATTTTCGAGGATATGTAAAGTTTCTACAAAAACGCTTCGTTACTATGATGAAATCGGACTGATAAAGCCCAGCAAAATTAACCCAGAGAATAATTATAGATACTATTCC
>OOCB01002978.1_pt1 | contig 17717 bp, 14 predicted proteins | sample 1671351 | NCBI WGS metagenome assembly OOCB01 (sample SAMN06348148, study PRJEB24527) | human gut metagenome | biome: human gut; feature: ankylosing spondylitis patient; material: feces | host: Homo sapiens | place: China | collected 2015-10
ATCGAAGCATTCTTGCCGGGTTCTCAAATCGATGTTAAGCCTATCCGTGACTACGATGTATTCGTAGGTAAGACAATGGAATTCAAAGTGGTTAAAATCAACCAGGAATTCAAGAACGTTGTTGTTTCTCACAAGGCTCTTATCGAAGCTGAATTGGAACAACAGAAGAAAGATATCATCGCTAAACTCGAAAAAGGTCAAGTTCTTGAAGGTACAGTTAAGAACATCACATCTTACGGTGTGTTCATCGACCTCGGTGGTGTTGACGGTCTTATCCACATCACAGACTTGTCTTGGGGCCGCGTAAACGATCCGAACGAAGTTGTATCTCTCGATCAAAAACTCAACGTTGTTATCCTTGACTTCGATGACGAAAAGAAACGTATCGCTCTCGGCTTGAAGCAACTTCAACCTCATCCATGGGATGCTCTTGACGCTAACTTGCAGGTTGGTGACAAGGTTAAGGGTAAAGTTGTCGTTATGGCTGACTACGGTGCATTCGTTGAAATCGCTCCGGGCGTAGAAGGCTTGATCCACGTTTCTGAAATGTCTTGGTCACAGCACTTGCGTTCTGCTCAGGACTTCATGAAGGTTGGCGACGAAGTAGAAGCAGTTATCTTGACTCTCGACCGCAAGGAACGTAAGATGTCTTTGGGTATCAAGCAATTGAAGGCTGACCCATGGGAAAACATCGAAGCTAAATATCCTGTTGGTTCTAAGCACTCAGCTAAAGTACGCAACTTCACTAACTTCGGCGTATTCGTTGAATTGGAAGAAGGCGTTGACGGCTTGATCCACATCTCTGACCTTTCTTGGACTAAGAAAATCAAACACCCGAGCGAATTCACTCAGATTGGTGCTGACATCGACGTTCAAGTTTTGGAAATCGACAAGGAAAACCGTCGCTTGAGCCTCGGCCACAAGCAATTGGAAGAAAATCCTTGGGATGTATTCGAAACTGTATTTACAGTAGGTAGCGTTCACGAAGGTACTATCATCGAAATGGTAGAAAAGGGTGCTGTAATCGCATTGCCTTATGGCGTTGAAGGTTTCGCAACTCCGAAACACCTTGTAAAAGAAGACGGTACTCAAGCTCAAGTTGACGAAAAACTCAACTTCAAGGTAATCGAATTCAACAAGGAATCAAAACGCATTATCCTTTCTCACAGCCGTATCTTCGAAGATGAAGCTAAAGCTGAAAAGGCAGAAGCTAAGAAAGCTGCAAAGAAAGCTAACAAGAGCGAAGAAACAGTAGTTACTCCGACTATCGAAAAGACTACTCTGGGTGACATCTCTGAATTGGCTGCTTTGAAAGAAAAGTTGGCTAAGGGTGGCAAATAATTTGAATCTGATTTGAATTAAAGCTCAATATCAACGCAAGGGGCGTACCGAACGGTGCGCCCCTTGTTGCGTTTATGTGGGTTGTTTATTTGTTGCGAATTGACAGAAGAGATGTGTCCTGCCGTTGTCGGCAAGACGATTACAATGGTATGGAACTGATGCCGTTTACTTGTTCGTTCTCTTGATAAACAAGCTGAGCCGTTCCGTTACCGACAAGTTGTCTTTTGCTGTTTTCTTAAGGTCGGAAATCCGTTTCAGGTAGGATTCTTTGTGTTGCAGCATCATTGTGGCCTGCTGATAGCTTTTCTCCATGGCCGTTTCGCTGTAGTTGTACCAATCTACACCGTCCGTGTTTTTGGTGAGTTCCTCCTGGCAGGCGCGGAATTGCCGTATATATGATTGAAATTCGTTGTCGAATGAACCGTTGACCAGTTGTCGGATTTCAGCCGGCAGGCTTTCCGTCGGATGCTTTGCTTTATTCTTTGCAAAAAATGAAGCCATGAGCTGAAGTTCATTCAATTTTTCTTGAATCTCATGAATGGCTATTTCGAGAAGACCATGAGCTTTTGTTAGAAGGGAACTTTTCTTAATGAAGTCGCTCCGATAAAATTCAATGTCGATATTGTCCTTAATGGTTTGAACGTTTTTCTCGAGCTCGTTTTTGCAATTGGTGATGTTTTGCAAAATGTTGTCCAAACGTTTCTCGAGTTCCGTTAACCGGACTTCCGAGTTTTTGGAATATACCCGGTTGCTGTTCAATTCGTGAATAATGTCATTGGCTGATTTCTTGTAGGACTCGATGAATTCTTCTTTTTCTTTTCGATAGTGAGGTTGCGACAGTTGGCTGAACAGGAAGCCGTCGGTATTCTTTATTCTGCATCTGTCGGGATGGCGGTAGTGGAAATCAAAGAGTTCGAACAGTTGTGTCAGGCACTGTTGAGTGGCACCTGTCGCTTCTTGAATATCTTTAATTTTACGTTTCAGCGACAGACGAAGATAGAACAACGGTTCACGAAGCTGGTTAATGTAGTTGACGGCATAGTGGTACTCGTTGTCGCTTAGGTAGCCGAATGTCGTGATATAGTTTTGGTGGGTTGAAGTTCTTCCTTTTTTCCAGAAAGGTACGAATCCCATCATAAGGGCACAGATGTCTGTAGCATATTCGCTGTCTTTTTGCGGGTCTTTGCGGCTGTGCAGGTAAATGTGCGAAAATTCGTGACTTAATTGTGTCAGCAGTTTTTCGGGTGTCTGATGCTCTAAAGAGCCCACATATATTTTTATGGGAAAACCAACCATCGACGGTGTGCCATACCAAGGTAAATCGGACGGAACGCAAATTTGGGCACTGACTTCCGAAACGCTGTTGGCGTTGTTTTTCGTCAATCCTGAGGTTTGGAAACTGGAACTGAAATCAGGAATTACCCGAATGGGCAATTCGAGCTGCTGCGTGATGATATTGCAGTACGAAAGGAAGTTGAAATTATTCGGCTTTTCTGTTGGTATTGGAGTAGAAACGTTCATGCGAATGCCAATTGTTGCGAACAATTGGTCGATAATAGCCTTAATTTCCGATTCGCTTAAAACATTGCCTGATGCCATATCGCTTCTAAATGTTGGTTAGCAGAATTTTATATTATCCAAATTTAGAAAAAATCTATGGAAAAACCTCCGAAATTCAGCAGATTAACGCAATATAATCTGTGAATTAAGTAGTTAGGAGAAAATCACGGAAGTTGGGAAGAGGGCTGAAAACCGTTTCAAAGCGGATTGAAGCAAGAGAACGGTTTCCTATTCGTTACCCGATGAAAGTGCAGATTTAACAGTCGCCGTTCCGTTTGCGCCGCTCTGCGTAGGTTTGCTTATCAAGGTTTAACTCGTTGATTTATAGTTTTGCAACCAAAAAAGGACGAGTATGACAAGGAGTACATTTCGCGTGCTGTTCTATGCGAACGGCAGCAAGGAGAAGAATGGAATTGTCCCCATCATGGGACGGGTTACAATCAACGGAACGGTGGCGCAGTTCAGTTGCAAGCGGAGCATTCCAAAGACATTATGGGACGCAAAGGGCAACCGTGCCAAAGGCAAGAGCGTGGAGGCGAGGGAAACGAACCTTGCGCTCGACAACATCAAGGCGCAAATCATCAAGCACTACCAGCGCATATCCGACCGTGAGGCGTTTGTGACGGCAGAGATGGTGCGTAACGCCTATCAGGGCATAGGTGGCGAGTATGAGACGCTGCTCAAAGCCTTCGACCGTGAAAACGAGGTGTTCAAGAAGCGTGTCGGCAAGGACAGGAAGATGGCGACCTATCAGTCAAGGGTAGTGGCAAGAAACTATGTGGCGGCGTTCATCAAGTCGTTCTACAGGCGCAGCGACATGTCGATGCTGGAACTTACGCCCGACTTCATCAAGGAGTTTGCGGTCTATCTTTCCACGGAAGCGGGATTGCGCAACGGCACGATATGGGAAAAGTGCATGTGGCTGAAAGGCGTGGTGATGCGTGCGCACTTCAACGGGCTGATACCGAGAAACCCGTTTGCGCAGTTCCACATCAGCCCGAATATCAAGGAACGTGAGTTCCTGACGGAGGACGAGTTGAAAGCGGTGATGACGCACGAGTTCACAGACCCGAAGCTGGCATACATCCGTGACCTGTTCGTGTTTGCGAGCTTCACCGCCCTCTCTTTCGTGGACATCAAGGAACTGACCACCGACCGCATTGTGGAGGTGAACGGCGAGAAGTGGATTGTTTCCAAACGGCACAAGACGGGCGTACCGTACCAAGTAAAGCTGCTGGACATCCCTTTGCAGATAATCGAGCGTTACCGTCCGTTCCAAGAGGACAATCTTGTTTTCCCTAATCTGAACTATTGGTCTATATGCAAGCCGTTAAAGAAGATGATACGGGAATGCGGTGTAAATAAGTCGATTAGCTTTCATTGCTCACGTCATGGATTCGCAACCCTGGCTCTCTGCAAGGGTATGCCGATAGAGAGCGTAAGCCGTGTTTTGGGTCACACCAACATCAAGACGACCCAAATCTATGCGAAGATAACCACGCAAAAGCTGGACAACGACCTGACGGCATTCGGCAACCAGCTGAGCAAGTCATTCGGTGACATTAAAGTGGCAGGTGTATGAAACGTGAAGCCATAACGATGGACGGGTGCGGCAGGATTGCCGTACCGTCCGATACCACCAATGTATGGATGAGCGAAATGGAATTGGTGGAGCTTTTTGATGTAATTGCCCCGACACTCCATGCTGCCATCCGAGCCGTGTACAAGAGCGGAGTGTTGCAACCTTACGAAGCGGAAAGGCACGTCAAACTGTCCAACGGCTACTTTACGGACGTGTACGCCCTGCCAATGGTCGTGGCACTTGCTTTCCACATCAACACGCCCAACGCTGCAAGGGTGCGCAATGCCCTGCTGGAAAGGCTGTACTTGCGAAAAGAAAGGCAAGTGCTATGCATATCGTTAAGTGACGGACAGCCGTGTAAATGTTAATGGGTGCGATTATTCGTCAATACATCCATTCATCAATACGCCCGTGCTGTCACATATCCATATATTTTCAGTCCGAAGAAGTCCGGTTTTGCTTCTTCGGGCTTTTTCTTTTCGCCTTTCGATGGCTGATATTACCTGTTCCGCTCCATTTTCTTATCTGTCAGTTTCTTTTGCGCCGTTCTTCATCGTTTTACGTATCAAGGTTTTAGCCGTCCTGCCGTAGCTTTGCAACCATGCTTAATCCGCTTGCCGACAGGGTGTCGGCGGCACTAAATCTGTATTAAAAACATGGAAAAGAAAGAAGAATTCATCCGAGTAGGCACCACGCTCTACAAGATTGTGGACCAGCCCCGCATTGACGGCGGCTATGTGAGGAAACGCATCGCATGGAATTCCGAGACCCTGCGGCAGGATTACGGCAAGGACTACATGGCGGGCATCCCCAAGTATGACGGCTTCTGCACCGTACCCGACCATGTGGACTACAAGCCCGTAGTCGGCAAGTTCCTCAACCTCTATGAGCCGATAAGCCATGTTCCCGTGCAGGGCGATTTCCCCTGCATCCGCTCGTTGGCGGAACACATCTTCGGCGAACAGTACGAGTTGGGCATGGATTATTTACAACTGCTGTATCTGTACCCCGTTCAGAAGCTGCCCATTCTTCTGCTCGTGTCCGAAGAGAGGAACACGGGCAAGAGTACGTTCCTGAACTTCCTGAAAGCAATCTTCCAAAACAACGTGACGTTCAACACCAACGAGGACTTCCGCAGCCAGTTCAATTCCGACTGGGCGGGCAAACTGCTCATCATGGTGGACGAGGTGCTGCTTAACCGCCGTGAGGACAGCGAGCGGTTGAAGAACCTAAGTACCACGTTATCCTACAAGGTGGAGGCGAAAGGCAAAGACCGTGACGAGATAGGCTTCTTTGCCAAGTTCGTGCTTTGTTCCAACAACGAGCACCTGCCTGTCATCATCGACGCAGGGGAAACACGCTATTGGGTACGGAAGATTGTACCGTTACAGAGTGACGACACCGACTTCCTGCAAAAACTGAAAACGGAAATACCAGCTTTTCTCCATTTCCTGCAACACAGACGGCTATCCACCGGGAAGGAAAGCCGCATGTGGTTCAACCCGAAGCTGCTGGAAACGGATGCCCTGCGGAAGATAATCCGAAGCAACCGCAACCGACTGGAGATTGAGATGGCAGAACTGCTGCTCGACATCATGGCAAGCATGGATGTGGAGTCTGTTTCTTTTTGCCTCAATGACATCATCCCGTTGCTCGTCTGCTCGCAAGTCAAGGTGGAGAAGTCGCAGGTGCGGAAGGTGGTGCAGGAGTGCTGGAAGCTCACCCCTGCATCCAATTCACTTTCCTATACCACCTACCAATGCGACTACAGCCGTGAGTGCGGATATTCACCCGTCAAGAGGATAGGACGCTACTACACGGCAAGCAAGGCTCAGTTGGAAACATTCTGATATTTTGATGAAATGATGAAAGCATATATAAACATAAAGAATGACAGCGACTTACATTCTCATCAAATCTTCAACAAATGGATTTGGCTGATGAAAAGAGAAAGGCAGCACAACACCATTCATCACTTTTCTTTTGGCGAGCGGTTTGATGAAAAGATGTTGAGAATGCATTTCTTTGGTGGTCAGTGAGTTATGTTGTCCATTCATCAATTCATCGGATTTTCACCCCTCAACAAGTCCGCAGGGAAAGCAACAGAGGTGAACACCGCCATCCGCAGGCTGGTCAGACGGACTTCCATCCTGCCGGCCGACAGGGGAAAGCCCTTATCGCTGGCGAAAAGAAAAAGGCAACCGATAACAGCCAACATCACCGCCGACACCGCCGCAGGCTTTTGGGGAACCAAAAGCCATAGCTCATTAGGGCGTTTTCTTCACGCACCGCTTCGCCCATGCTAAAAACACCCTAATGAGCCAACGGGGTTACACCCCTTTGGACACCCCGTTTGTTTCCGGCAGAAGCAGCAAACTGTCCTTTGGGTTATCCAAAGGCTAATAAGTTACTCCAAAATCGGAACTCAGTTTTTCAATAGTAGCAAGTTTGTGTTTTGGGCAGACCAAAACCGCTTGCTGTCCCCCTGTTTGTTGAAACGTCACTTTATTTGTGCTCTAATCCTGCTCAAGCTCGCTTGTGTGACACCTAAATAGGTTGCGATACTTCCCAATGGTAACCGTTGCAACAAGTCAGGTTCTTTCTCTAATAACTCCTTATACCGTTCCGAAGCGATGGCGGACAACATGGAAATCAGCCGTTCTTCGGTGGCAAGCAACTCCATTTCAGCATAACGCCGCCCCCAATTGGCGATGTGCAAGTCTTCTGAAAACAATTCTTTCAGTTTCTTCCTTTCCAATACATACAGGACCGAATCCTCCATCAGCTCCATCGTTTCATATCCCGGTTCATCGTTCACGTATCCTTTCATGGAAACGAGAGTCGCCCCTTCTTTGCCGACCCAAAAAGTAATTTCTTTCCCTTCTACCGAAGTGTAGGCGCGAACAATACCTTGTTTGATGAAAAAGATGTCTTTCTCCACCTTCCCGCTTTCCAACACTCGGTATCCTTTGGGGTATGAAACTTCCGTCAGGCATTGCCGTAACCTGTCCAAAGACGTGTCCGGCATGGCATATCTCAGGTTGATGATTTGCTTAATATCCATAATTCATTGTTATCGGTGTGCAAAATTATGAAATAACACACAGAAACGGGAATGAACGGTTGTTTTTTTTGTCAAATGCAAAATGCGTTTTTGTCAAATGCAAAAAGTTATGAGGGATTACTTGTTTACCTTTGTGCCCGAATTTTAATAAATCATAGATATGAATTGGATAGTCTTATTGTTCGCAGGATTATTTGAGGTGAGCCTTACATTCTGTTTGGGGAAGACGAGAACGGCGTCAGGAGTTGAGTTTTATCTGTGGGGAAGCGGTTTCCTTGCTTCCACCGTACTGAGCATGGCTTTGCTTGCCAAAGCTGTACAGACTTTGCCTTTAGGAACGGCATACGCCATTTGGACAGGCATCGGGGCGGTCGGCACGGTCTTGATTGGAATATTCGTTTTCAAGGAGCCTGCCACTCCCATCCGGCTTTTCTTTCTGTTCACGCTTATAGCGTCTTTGATAGGATTGAAAGTTGTTTCATACTAAAAGGAGGCGACCGATGAAGTATGAATTGAGGGAGAACCAAGGTATTCCGGCATCTCTGCTGGCTCTGATGGCAGCCGCTACCGGACTTTCCGTTGCCAACTGCTACTACAACCAACCTTTGTTGGGCAGCATGGCAAAAGATTTTGCGGTAAACGACTTTTCTGCCAGCATGGTAGCGACATTAACCCAGATAGGCTATGTGGCCGGACTTGTGTTTGTAATTCCGCTTGGCGACTTGGTTTCACGGAAGAAGCTGATATTGACCAATTATATCGTTTCCATGTGTGCATTGCTTGCCATCGCCCTTGCCCCGAACATCTATTGGGTGTGGGGCGCATCCTTGCTTGCCGGTGCATCTTCGGTTATGCCGCAGTTTTTCATCCCGTTGGTATCTTATCATTCAGCACCCGCACACAAGGTGCGCAATGTGGGAATCATACAGTCCTGCCTGCTCATAGGAATTCTTGGTTCACGGGTGTTCAGTGGCTTTCTCGCTAATGTATGGGGATGGCGTTCCGTCTATTTGGTAGCTTGCGTGTTTATGCTCGGATGCTTTTTTATGATTCACAAGATGCTGCCCGTGCTGTCTGCCCGTTCACAAGGAAATTATATGGAGCTGATGAAATCCCTGTTGCGCCTGTTCTGCAAATACCCGTATTTGCGTATCGCTTCGTTAAGGGCGGCATTGGCTTATGGTTCGTTCTTCGCCCTATGGAGTTGCCTTGCTTTCCGAATGAAACAAGAGCCTTTCTTTGCGAGTGACGATATTATCGGGGCACTCGGTTTGTGTGGATTGGCAGGTGCATCTACGGTTGTATTCATTAGCGGTTATATCCAAAAGTACGGTGCAAGGTTCTTCTCTATTGTCGGAGGATGTGTGGTGTTGGCTGCATGGCTGCTGGCATTTTTTTTGAATGACAGCTACTTGTGGATGATAATCGCCATCCTTTTGATTGATGCAGGAATGCAATGCATTCATTTGTCTAATCAGACAAGCGTGGTTGCCCTCGATGCATCTGCCATCAATCGTGTCAATACCGTTTATATGACCATTTATTTCTTGGGCGGTTCTGCCGGTACATTCGTTTCAGGTCTGTCTTGGCAATATTATGGATGGACAGGTGTGGTAGGTGTAGGAGTTACCTTTACCGTGGCTTCCCTGCTCGTAAATTGCCTCAAGCCAAAAACGGCATAAGAGAGTGGATGCCAAGAGAGTGGATGACCATTCAGGCTGAAATAATATTTGGAATACTTCTTCCAGCCTGAATATTTTTTATACCTTTGCATCCGTAAGAGTTACCAAAACAAGCAAAGCGATGCAGACCACGGCAATCAGGACGGTTGCCAACTCATTACCCCAACGAAGTAATTCTTCTAACTCTCTTGATTTCAAGGAGGTTTATTCCTTATACAGATTTACGACAATTAGTTGGCTTTTCAAAGTTTTTGTTGAATTATAACCGGCTGACGGTTTTATTCTCTGCTTGTCTTTTTTTATCTTTGTAGAAGATAGGATACGGCTCTGCATAGTCTTGGCTGAAAACTGCGTTTTCGCCGGCCTCTGCACTCGCCTTGCACTATCTTTGTAAAATCAGTAAAGAAAAACATGATGAACGAGGCTAAAAAGATGAGCTGGGAACGGCTTATTTGCAATAAGCGTTTGGGAATGGAACGCTATCGTAGCGGTACGATTCAGTCGCGCAGCGATTTTCAGCGCGACTTCGACCGTCTGGTGTTTTCATCTCCGTTCCGGCGGTTGCAGAACAAGACACAGGTGTTTCCGTTGCCGGGTAGCATTTTTGTGCATAACCGTCTGACGCATAGTTTGGAGGTGTCGAGTGTAGGACGCTCGTTGGCCAACGAGGTGTCGATGCAGCTGTTGCCGCGCTATAAGGGCACTCCGGCGGAAGAGCGGTTACCGCACATGGTGGAAATCGTGGGTGCTGCCTGTCTTGCCCATGATTTGGGTAATCCTCCGTTCGGACATTCGGGAGAACGCACCATTGCCACCTATTTTTCCGAAGGACGCGGACTCGCCATTAAGGACCGCCTCACGGAAGAGGAATGGAGCGACCTGGTGAATTTCGACGGCAACGCCAATTCCTTCCGTCTGCTCGCGCATCAGTTTCGCGGACGTCGTGAGGGTGGGTTGGCGATGACTTATTCTTCGCTTGCTGCTATCGTGAAGTATCCTTACCGTTCGATTGATTCCGTGAAAAAGGGCAAGTTCGGCTTTTTCCTTTCGGAAGCGGAATGTTTTCGTACGGTGGCCGATGAATTGGGAATGATTGAAAAGCGCCCCGGGGTATATGCGCGCCATCCGCTCGTCTATCTGATGGAAGCGGCCGACGATATCTGCTATCAGGTGATGGACATCGAGGATGCCCACAAACTGAAGATTCTGACCAGCCGCAACGTGACGGAACTGTTTTTCAGTTTCTTCCCCGATGAAAAGAAGCAGAAGATGCAGCGCGTCATTGATATGATTGCCGACAACAATGAGAAGGTGGCCTATATGCGTTCTTGCGTTATCGGTGAACTGGTGGGGGAATGTGCCCGTGTGTTTGTTGAGAATGAGGATGCCATTTTGTCGGGAGAATTCGACGGCTGTCTGATTGACCATATTTCTTCATTACCGTTGGAAGGCTACCAGCGTTGCTCGAAAACGGCATGGGACAAGATTTACAATTCGTCGGATGTTGTCGACATTGAGTTGGCAGGTAATCAGATTATCACTTTCCTGCTCGACCGTCTGCTCGATGCGGTGCTTCATCCTGAAAAGAACTATTCTCAATTGCTGTTGAGCCGTGTTCCGAGCCAGTACGACACGGCGAGCCCGACACTCTATGGCAAAATCCAGTCGGTGCTCGACCATATTTCCGGCATGACCGACGTTTATGCCCTCGACCTTTTCCGCAAGCTCAACGGATTGAGCCTGCCGGCTGTTTAACCTTTAAAATTATTTCTTATGCTACGATATATTCTTGTATCCCTTGTCTTGTTTGTTGCGGGTTTGTCCGCAGGTGCTGTCGACTATACGGTGGAGCAGATTCCAAATGTGCACGTGGCCGACAAAACGCAGTATGTGACCAATCCCGACGGAATCCTTTCGCAGGAAGCCGTCGGACAACTGAATGCCCGGTTGGCTGATATTTGGGCGCAGTCGTCGGCGGAAGTCGTTGCGGTTGTCGTACGGTCGATTGGTGATGCTGAAATCAACGATTTTGCCACGCGGCTCTTTGAATACTGGGGCATCGGTAAGAAAGACACCAGCAACGGTTTGCTGATTCTTGTTGTGGAAGGTCAGCGAAAAGCCGTATTGCGTACGGGTTACGGAGCTGAAGGGTTGCTGCCGGACGTGATTTGCGGACGAATTATCCGCGATGTGATGGCACCATCGTTCAAAAAGGGTGACTATGATACCGGCATGATTAACGCCGTGGCTCAAATTCACAGCATTGTTACGACTCCCGGTGCCATTGAGGAGTTGCAGTCAAAGTATGCCAACGATGCCGCTGCGGGAAAGAAAACGGGAATGTCATGGAAGGTATATTCCCAGTTCGCCGTTCTGTTGGGAGTGCTGGCATTTCTATTTGTGTTGTTTTCCTCGATATCGATGGCAAAGAAGGATGCCTATGAGCGTTATTACCGTCTGAAGCAATTCGACCTCCCGCTGTTGGTGGTTACGTTCCTTTCGTTGGGAGCCGGCGTTTTTGCTTACGGGCTGTTGCGCCTGTTGCTTTACCGTTGCCGCAACAAGAAGCGTGTGTGCCCCAACTGCAAGGCAAAGATGCACAAACTTCCGGAAGCGGAAGACAATAAATATCTTACTCCTGCGCAGGATATGGAAGAACGGCTCAATTCCGTGGATTATGATGTGTGGCTGTGTAAGAAATGCGGTGAAGTAGATGTGTTCCCGTTTATCAACCGCAACACGCCGTTCCAGGAATGTCCGGTGTGTCATGCCAAGGCGAGCATGCTGGTGGCCGACCGTCTGATTCAGTCGTCGACGGCTTATCGTGAAGGACGTGGAGTGAAAACGTTCAAATGCCGTAACTGCGGAAACATGACCAATCTCACTTATGTAGTTCCAAAGGATGAGGCGCCTGTTATCGTTCCGTTTATCGGTGGATTTGGAGGCGGTCGCGGCGGAGACGGTTTCGGTGGTTTTGGCGGTGGTAGCTTCGGTGGCGGTATGACCGGTGGCGGAGGTGCTTCCGGTGACTGGTGATGGGAAGGAGTCGACAATGAAAACAGTCATCGCAAAAATGCGTTCGCAGTATCCGTTGTCTGACGATGCTGTCCGTTTGCTGTTGGAAAAAGTGGAACTGTGCCGTTTTCCGAAGCGGACATTACTCGTCAGTGCCGGACGGTTCTGCAAGTATGCCTATTTTCTGGAACAGGGTATGACCCGCTCGTTTTGGCTGGTCAATGGCGAAGAAATCACTACTTCATTTTCTACTGAAGGCGGTATCGTGTTCAGCATGGACGAGCTTTATTTTAATAAAGAAAGCGAAGAATTTGTGGAGACGCTTGAGGATGTGGTGGCCTATCGGATTCTGCTGACGGACTTGCTCCACCTGTTTGAAACAAACCTTGAACTGGCAAACTGGGGTAGGGTCATTCATCAGATAGAATACCGCCGATTGCACCGTTCGCACAAAGAGCGGCTCACCTTACCCGCCAAAGAACGCTACGAACAGTTTCAGGAGCAGTTCCCGGAAGTGTGTCAGCGTGCACAATTGGGTTTTATTGCCTCGTATGTGGGTGTTACCTTGCCCACACTAAGCCGTATTCGTAGCCAAAAGTGAAGGTGCCTATCGTGCCTTTTTTGATGTAGGACAAATTTTAGCCGTTGGATATTGCCTATTTTTGCCCTTGATTTACGAAAAACAGGAGTATAATGCAAGCAAAATCATCATCGGCTTTTTCCGATTCCAAACCTCATTACGAACTGCTCGACGGGCTGCGCGGAGTGGCTGCGCTCGTCGTTATTTGGTATCATATTTTCGAAGGGTTTTGTACGAGTCCTTTCGACCAGAATTTCAATCACGGTTATCTTGCTGTCGATTTTTTCTTTATTCTTTCAGGTTTTGTGGTTGGCTATGCCTATGATGACCGATGGAAAACTACGCTCACAACCGGTAACTTCATCAAGCGGCGACTGGTGCGCCTGCATCCGATGGTTGTGCTTGGCGCAGTGTTGGGCACTTTGACATTCTGTTTGCAGGGGTGTGAAAAGTGGGACGGTTCGCCGGTTGCCGTGTCGATGCTGATGGTGGCACTGCTGCTTCATCTGTTCTTGTTGCCGGCTTTGCCCGGAAGCGGTCCGGAAGTACGTGGTAACGGAGAGATGTTTCCACTGAATGGCCCGAGCTGGTCGTTGTTTTTTGAGTATATCGGCAATTTGCTGTATGCTTTCGTCTTGCGCCGTCTGTCCACTCCGGCCATGCGCGTGCTGGTAGTGGTGGCAGGAGCATTGTTGGCAGCTTTTGCCGTGACCGATATGTCGGGTTTCGGACATTTGGGAGTAGGGTGGACGTTGTCGGGCAACAATCTTCCGGGCGGTTTTCTCCGTTTGCTGTTTGCTTTTTCTGTCGGTTTGCTGATGTCGCGTAATTTCAAGCCACGTCCTGTGCGAGGTGCGTTTTGGATATGCTCGGTGGCGGTGATAGCTCTTCTTTCCGTCCCTTATGTCGGTACAAAACTTACGAACGGAATCTATGATGCCGTCTGTGTCATTGTCATTTTTCCGCTGTTGGTGCATATCGGTGCATCGGGAAAGGCTACAGATCGCTACACATCTCGTATCTGCAAGTTTATGGGCGACATTTCCTATCCCGTTTATCTGATACATTATCCTGTGCTTTATCTGTTCTATTCCTGGGTATGGACAAGCGGACTGGCGTTTTCTCAGGTTTGGCCGGTAGCCGTAATATTGTTTGTCGGATTTGTGGTGTGTGCATGGCTCTGCCTGAAATTCTACGACGAGCCGATCCGCAAATGGCTTTCCCGCCGCTTTGTAGAAGGAAAAACATCCAAAAAAGAATTATAATCCTTCCAATCTACATCTGTTAAAATATTTTGTTGTATCTTAGAGCATTGATAAATGCATAGAAGATATGAAAACTGTCGTAATAAATAAAGGGCAGTTTGCATTAAATTTTATACAATGACTAAGACTTTGGTAATCGTTGATTTTCAACGTGATTTTTACGAAGAAGGGGCGCCGTTGCAGGTGCCGGGTGCGGATAAGGCGGCCGAAGGGGTGCTACGTTTGCTTGAAACGGAAAGTTTCGACAAGGTGGTGTTTACGGTCGACTGGCATTCACGCCGTCACTGCTCGTTTCGTGAAAACGGAGGCCCGTGGCCGGTGCATTGCGTTCAGGGCGAGCGCGGGTCGGAAATCCATCCCGATATGTTGGCAGTCGTAGAACGTCGTGGCATACCTTATCAGGTGGTTCGTAAAGGTGAACGGGATGAAGAAGAGGAATACGGTGCGTTTTCTCGTCTGGAAGAAACCGCTGACGGGATAGTGGCTCATACGACTACGGATAGCTGTACGTTTCCTAAAAACGGTGAAGTCATTGTCTGTGGTCTAGCCGGCGACTATTGTGTATTGGAAACGCTGAAAAACCTGCAACCTTTGCATCCGACTGTCTATGAAGAAGGCATTGCTTCGATTGACGGGGGCAAAACGTTGAGAGAATATCTTGTTTCGCTACGATAGCAGTATGATACATAAACCAAGCCGCCGCAATGTCTGGAATGACGTTGCGGCGGCTCGTTGTTTTTAGTTGTTGACAAATCCTTTTGTCTGCCATTTTTTGCTTCGCCAGCGGATGGTAAACAGAATGCCGCGAATATTCTCGTCGAGCACAAATGCCCACCACATACCGATGATACCGAGTCCGAGCGTGATGCCCAGCACATAGCCGAAAGCCACGGCTACACTCCACATGACAATGACACCGATAATGAACGGGAAATTGACATCGCCGGCGGCACGCAGGGCATTGGTGGCGTAGATGTTGATTGGACGGCCAATTTCAAGTACGACATCAATCCATAGAATAGTGGTGCATAGACTGATGATCGTCGGATTGTCGGTCAGCAGGTTAACAATATACGGTCCGCTAATGGCGATGCATACGGACAGCAGCAGCGTGATGCTGACCGCTTTTTTCATCACATAGTTACCGAGAATGTATGCCGCATGCTTTTTCCCTTCGCCGACGAGGTGGCCGATACAGATAGCTCCACCTTGGGCAATGGCAATACTGAACAGAAATACGAACATGATAATGTTCACGCAGTAGGTTCGCGTAGCCAGTGCTTCTACACCGAGCATATTGATGAAATAGGTGATGATGAGCTGCGAGGAATTGTAGGAAATCTGTTCTCCTGCCGAGGGCAGACCGATTTTCATTAAGTTGCGGAATTCGTGCCACGGGAACGGGCGGAAATAGGAGAGCGGGAAGCTTGGAATCAGTCGGCGGTGCATGATGGTCAACAGGATAATCATCGCCACTCCGCGGCTGAGTGCTGTAGAGATGGCGGCTCCTTCCACTCCCAGTGCCGGCAGCCCGAATTTACCGAAAATCAGCGAGTAGTTGCCGATGATGTTCATGATGTTGACAACGAGTGTAACTGCCATCGGGTAGACAGCCTTGTTGGCGGCTCGTAGCGTAGCGGAAGCGGTGAGAGAAATGGCCTGAAAGAAGGCAAATGCACCGACAATGCGCATATAGGCGAGACCGTCAGGCATAAGCTGTTCGTTGAGACCCATCCAGCCGAGAATGGTACGAGCATCGAGAAACAGGAAGGCGCTGACTGCCAGTCCTACCACAAGGTTTACGATGAGCGAAATGCCTACCACTGTCACCATGCGTTTCTTCATGCCCGCTCCGATATATTGCGAACAAAGCACAGATGTTCCCAGGTTGATGACTTCAAAAATCAGGAAACAGAGCATTACGATTTGGTTGACGACTCCTACGGCGGCCACACTTTCGTCGCTGTGCTGCGAAAGCATTACGGTGTCGACGGCTCCCAGCATCATAATCAGGAGCGTTTCTATAAAGATAGGCAGCGCAAGTTTTGCCAGTTTCTTGCGGAGCGAACGTTTGTCGGTGGTTTCAATTCCTTTTTCCATCATACGGCAGTAACTAAAAAAAATCTTTCTTTCGGGGAACAGTCCCTTTTTTAGCGGTGCAAAGTTACAGAAAAAAAGTGTTCAAGATTCGGCCTCCAATAAAAAAAGAAAGCAAAAAGAACGGCAGCCGCGAGTGCGGTTGCCGTTGTGTTTAGTTGGGGCGTAGTGGGTTAGTCCTCATAGCGTTTGGTGATGGTACCGTTGTCGCTGATATGCAGCACCCAATCTTTTCCTCCCTGTTCTACTTCCACTTCATAGAAACTGTTGGCCGGAAGATGATGATATTCAATGTCGTCGTCCACTTTGGCATTGGCGAACTCGTTGTTGACGGCGTTTTTGATTATTTCCGGAACAGCGGTCCAATTCATATCCCAGCTGCTGCCTGCCCATTCCATTTTTCCGTTAAAGCGGATTTCCTTTTCATAGCCTTCGTGGCGTACTTCCAGGCAGAGGTAGCCGTCGTCATATTCCTTGCCGACAATTACTGCGCCCGGATAAAGTTTCTCGACAGCATCTTGAAGGACCTTGTCGACAGTGATGGACGGAGTGTTTTCCGGCAGTGCCGGTTTGTCGATGACATTACCGTCGGCGGTAATATATACATCCGTACTGCCGTAGTTTGATTCGAGTTCAAATTTATAGTAAGTGCCGTTTGCCTTGGTGATGTATTCGTCGATATCGTCAATTTTCGGATATTTAGCAAACTGCTCCGTGGCTTTCAGAGCGTCCATCACCAACGCGGGAACATTGGATGCCGGTAATTCAGTTTTGGTCAGCAGCCATTCGCCGGAAGCCGTAAACAGAATTTCGCGAACCAAGCGGTTGTCGATGATTTCCACTTCCGTCAAACCGTCTTCCTTGTCAATGTCGATGATACGTGCTTCCGGATAGTTTTCTTTGAGCCACGCATCTATTCCCGATGTCGGGGTTTGCGGCAGCATGTTTTCGTAGTCATTGTCCTTTTCAGCATCAACCACGGTTTTGACAAGAATACCGTCTTCCGAGTAGTAGAGGTCGATATCCGTTTCAGTACCGTTTTCTGTTTTTTCCACATCAATTACATAAAGTGTTTCAGCGTTCTTACGCTGTATTTTGTCGGCTTCATCGTCATGTGTCCACGGAGCTTTGGAATATTCGCTTTCGTTGAACGCAGAGAGAACCGCCTGTGGAAGCATATTGAACGGAATATCCATATCGGTCATTCCCCATTCCGCACTTGTCATGTGAAACCAGGCTTTCGTGTTGTGTTCGGCAGCCTTCGTTTGCGGTTGGCTGAACGACGCCACTGCATATTCACCTTTTTGTTCCCAAGAAATGTTGGTTGCATTCGGGTACATTTGGTTGAAATTGTTTACAACAGCCTCTGGTAGGGTGCTGATGGTAGGTTCATTTCCCGTTTCGTTGCAAGCAAAGAGTGTAAAAACGCCCGCTATCAGTGCCAATTTTGACAAATGTTTTGTATCCATAGTAGTAATATATTAAAGTTGTCGTTGCAAATTTTATATCAGATTCTGAATTAATTCTGAAT
>OOCB01002983.1_pt1 | contig 17700 bp, 15 predicted proteins | sample 1671351 | NCBI WGS metagenome assembly OOCB01 (sample SAMN06348148, study PRJEB24527) | human gut metagenome | biome: human gut; feature: ankylosing spondylitis patient; material: feces | host: Homo sapiens | place: China | collected 2015-10
TGAATAGGCATTTGCTGCTTTCTGCGACTCACTTCTAGGTGCCATAACATTAGTCATATACTGATGCCAGTATGGTGACGATGAAACGACATCAAATTTTTCATAATAAATCGTGCTCTGTCCGCGGTTTATGTAACTGCTGCCAATCATCTTTGCACCGCCGACAATTGATTTCATTCGTGTGTTCCACGGACGAAGCGAATCAGAATCCGAGCGGCTTGCATATTTCATGCCATTTACAACAGCTGAAATATTTCCGCTCTTTACAGCTCCCTGATTATAATAATTATAATATAGATAATGTTGATGTTGTTTTGCACGAAATGTATCACAGCGCAACCGTGCCTGAAAGCGCAAAGGCTTTTGCAAAAAAGTGTGAGCAAAAAGGAGTGGCTTTCTATTTTGTGACCTCCAAATCCTCTGCCGATTATGAAAGCGCAAGCGATATAAAAGATAAAATTATTTATAACTCAACACTTGAAAACGCTTATGCCAAAATTCTCCTGTCCGGCAAATAAAGTGTGAAAATATAGCGTTAAAACACAGTTTTAAGAAATTAAATTAAAAGTGTTGGTATGTTCAAACTGCCGCTTGTAAAAAGACAAGAAATCAGTCTTGAATATGTAAACTTAATAGGTTATGATAAAGTTAATCAAAGTAATGATTACAAAAGTATAGTACATTTCTTTCTTGACGATTATAAGTTTGAGAGCATATACAACAATCCTGAAAAGAAAATTGAAACTTTAAAGAATTTTAAGGCGGTACTTACACCCGACTTCAGTATGTTTGTTGAAATGCCGATTGCGTTGCAACTTTTTGCCACATTTAAAAACAGGTGGGTCGGTGCTTATTTACAAGAGCAGGGCATAAAGGTGATTCCGACTGTTCGGTGGGGTGATTTGACAAGCTTTAATTTCTGCTTTGACGGAATTGAAAAAGGTAGCATTGTTGCAGTTTCAACAATAGGGGTTAAAAAAGAAAAATCACATTTTTTGCTCGGTTACAATGAGATGTTAAGCAGAATTAAACCAAGTAAAGTTATTTGTTATGGCAAGCCTTTTGGCGAAATGAAGGGCGATATAATCGAAGTTGATTATGCTAAAACGAATAATTTGAAAAAATCAAATAAAAATTTATATGTTAAGACTGTTTATGGTTATATTGATAATGTATATATAAAAGGCGGCGGTTCTGCAAGCGGACAAAGTTCGGGTAATCCAGAGCATGAGTTTGATGAAAATTCGGATATGCCTAAATTTCCGGGATATGAAAACAAAGCGCCCGGTAAAGACTATGAATGGAGAGGCGGTAACATTGATGAAAATAAAGGCGGTTGGTATAATCCGAAAACCAAGGAAACACTGCATTGGGATATGAAACATCCTGAACCTCATGGTCCGCATTGGGATTATATAAATAAAAATGGTGGTTGGGAAAACGGTTACCGTATTTTTCCAAATGGTTCTTGGGAACGAAAAATATATGATGACATGGGAGGTATTATAAATGGATAACAGCAACAATTGGGTTGAAAAATACGGCGAAAGTTTTATGGATTTTCCACTAAAGGGATTGAAATTCAAAAAATCGGTTTGGACGGAAAAGAATAATCATACCCATTGCCTTTTTTGCGGAGATGAAATAACTGATGAAGAATATGACTATCATACCGAGAAGCAGGGATATGTGTCCACAACAGGATTTTGGTGGTCATGTCCTGAGTGCTTCGAGGTTTTCACGCAAAAATATAATTTGCCTGTTGTTAAAAATACCGTTAAAGATATAGAAACGGCTCTTTCGCAATTTAAAACCGTCGTGATTTCTCTTGAAAATAAGCAATATTTCATTAAAAATACAGATGGTAAAATAATCGTCAAGCACAACGGGGTAAGTAAAAGCTACGACGGTATTCTTTCAATGGAGAGAAAACAACTTTTTTACAGCAAGCCTCTTAGAGAAATTATTGATAATGTTTTTGTAGGTTTTTTAATTGAAAAAAGTAATTTTTAATTTATCTTGACATCATCACTTTAGTGTGATAATATAAATACACAATTTAAAATGTAAACCGTTGAAACGGAGATAAAAACGAGATACGAACTCACAGAGAGCTTTCGGTGCTGGGATGAAAGCAGTAAACGGCTTGTTAAATGGACCGTTGAGGGTACGGTGAAAAGCTTAGGCTTAGTATTCCGTAACGCGATGACCTGCGTTAGTGGCCGGAGATATGATAGTATCTTGCAAAGTGTATGGTTACCCATAAAACAAGGTGGCACCACGGAAAGTAATTTTCGCCCTTGGTAATACAATAGTATTACCGAGGGCTTTTTTGTTACCCTTTTGCAAGAGGAAAGACAAGAGGAATGAAAGTGAATATTAAACCGACTGTTGATGAAATCAAAGAAAAATATCAAGATTATTGCACCGTTGCTTTAAGCACAAGGCTTAAGGCAGATGTAACACCGCTAAAGGTTTTAAAAAAGCTTAAAAATGTGAGTTCGCACTGCTATATGCTGGAATCGTGCGATGATGCCAATGAAACAGGGCGTTATACATTTTTAGGATATGACCCTAAAGCAGAAGTAAGCTGCACAAATTATAATGTAACGGTTATTGATTCATTCGGTGTTAAAAAATGTGTGGGCGACCCAAGAAAATATATTAACCAAATTCTTGCCGAGCATAAAGCACCGAAGATTGAGGAACTTCCTAATTTTACAGGCGGGCTTGTAGGCTACTTTGGATATGATTATGTAAAATACGCCGAGCCGAGCTTAAAGCTTGACGCCAATGACGACGGAAACTTTAAAGATGTTGATTTAATGCTGTTTGATAAAGTTATAGCGTTTGATAACAGAAAAAATGAAATCATCCTTATAGTAAATATGCAGCTTGATAATCTTGAAGAAAATTACAGGATTGCATCAAAAGAGCTTGAAATAATGAAAAACATTATTATAAACGGTGAAGAAGCTGAAATTGAAAAGCCGAAGATAAAAACCGAATTTAAACCGTTATTTAATGAAAAGCAGTATACCGATATGGTGGAAAAAGCCAAGGATTACATAAAAGAGGGCGATATTTTTCAGGTTGTTTTATCAAACAGGCTTGAAGCCGAGATGGAGGGTTCGCTTTTTAACACATATAAGATTTTAAGAAAGCTTAATCCTTCGCCTTATATGTTTTATTTTTCAAGTAATGATATTGAAATGGCAGGTGCTTCACCGGAAACCCTTGTAAAGCTAAAAGACGGAAAGTTAAGCACTTATCCGCTGGCAGGCACAAGGGCAAGGGGCAAAACAAGTGAGGAAGATTTAAAGCTTGAAGCTGAACTTTTAAAAGACCCTAAAGAACTTGCAGAGCATAATATGCTTGTGGATTTAGGGCGAAACGATTTAGGAAAAATCAGCAAGTTCGGCAGTGTTAAGGTAAGCAAATATCATCAAATATTAAAGTTTAGCCATGTGATGCATATCGGTTCAACCGTGACGGGTGAAATAAGAGATGATAAAACAGCGCTTGACGCGGTAGATGCAGTTTTGCCGGCAGGCACACTTTCAGGCGCACCGAAAATCAGGGCTATGCAAATAATAAACGAACTTGAAAATAACAAGCGCGGTATTTACGGCGGTTCAGTGGGATATATTGATTTAACAGGAAATCTTGATACCTGCATTGCAATTCGCCTGGCATATAAAAAGCACGGAAAGGTATATGTTCGCTCCGGTGCAGGCATTGTAGCCGATTCCGTTGCAGTGAAAGAACATAATGAGTGCATAAATAAAGCAAAAGCGGTTATGACTGCTTTAAACGCAAGCGGGGAGGAAGAATAATGATACTTTTAATAGATAATTATGACAGTTTTTCATATAACCTCTTTCAGCTTGTAGGCGCAATCAACAACGATATTAAAATCATAAGAAACGATGAAATGACGGTGGATGAAATTAAAGAGCTTGCACCAAGCCACATTATTTTATCACCCGGCCCTAAAAGGCCAAAGGACGCAGGCATTTGCATTGATGTGGTAAAAGAACTCGGAAGCAAGATGAAAATATTAGGCGTTTGCCTTGGGCATCAATCAATTTGCGAAGCGTACGGAGGGGTTGTATCGTATGCAAAGCAGTTGATGCACGGAAAGCAGAGCAAATGCGAAATTGATAATTCATCAAAGCTTTTTAAAGGATTGGGAAATTCAATTGATGTGGCAAGGTATCATTCACTTTCGGCAGATGAAAGCACATTGCCCGATTGCTTAAAAATCACAGCCAAAATGCCTGACGGTGAAATAATGGCAGTTGAACATAAAAAATATAATGTATTCGGCGTTCAGTTTCACCCTGAATCAATAATGACACCGAAAGGAATAGATATAATCAGGAATTTTTTAGGGGTATAGTTATGATTAAAGAATTACTTGCAAAGGTATCTGCAAAGCAGGACCTGACTTTTGAAGAATCAAGGCAGGCAATAGATGAAATTATGAGCGGCGAAGTTAGTGATGCAGTTATTTCTTCATTTCTTACAGCACTTGCAATGAAGGGCGAAACGGAAGAAGAAATTGCCGGTGCCGCAACCGGAATGCGTGCAAAGGCAGCACAGTTTAATATCGGCGGCCACGCACTTGATATAGTAGGCACAGGCGGGGATAAATCAAATTCGTTTAACATTTCCACAACTTCCGCTTTTGTGGCAGCTTGTGCCGGTGTTACAATAGTTAAGCACGGTAACCGTGCGGCATCATCAAAGTGCGGCACGGCAGATTGCCTTGAAGCACTCGGTGTAAAAATTGATTGCGAAAGCGAACTTATGAAAAAATCACTTGATGAAAATAATATTGCATTCCTTTTTGCACAAAAATATCACACTGCAATGCGTTTTGTAGGCCCGGTCAGAAAGCAAATCGGTATACGCACCGTATTTAATATTTTAGGCCCGCTTACAAATCCGGGCAAAGCAGACAGAATGGTGCTTGGTGTGTTCAGCGAAGAATATGTTGAAAAAATTGCAAAGGCACTTGTTAAAATCGGTGTAACGGACGCAATGGTGGTTTACGGAATGGATTGCCTTGATGAAATCAGTGCATCGGCAGAAACCAAGGTTGCGGAAGTCAGGGGCAAAAATATTTCGTATTATACAATCAAGCCGGAAGATTTCGGATTTGAAAAGGTAAATAAAGATGAACTTATCGGTGGAACACCTGAAGAAAATGCGAAAATTACAACAGCAATTCTTCAGGGCAAAGGTACTGCCGCACAAAACACAGCGGTAGCTCTTAATGCCGGAGCGGCAATATACGCCGGCATTTTGGGAATTTCGCTTGCAGATGCAGTTAAAAAAGCACAGGATATAATAACATCAGGCGAAGCATACAAGGTTCTTGAAAATTTTGTAAAGGTAACTAATGAATAATGAATATACTTGATACCATTGCACAAAACACGAGAGAAAGATATAAAGAAATAATAAAAAACAAGCCTTATGATGAAATCAAAGCGCAGGCACTTGCAATGCCAAAGGGTGATTTTGAATTTGAAAAAGCACTTAAAGGCGAAAACCTTTCGTTTATTTGCGAAGTGAAAAAGGCTTCGCCGTCAAAAGGTGTGATAAGCGAGGATTTTGCGTATCTTCAAATAGCAAAGGAATATGAAAGTGCAGGCGCAAGTGCAATAAGCTGCCTTACCGAGCCGAAATGGTTTATGGGCAGTGATAAATATTTAAAAGAAATTTGCGAAAATGTATCAATTCCCGTTTTGCGAAAAGATTTTACGGTGTGCGATTATCAGATATATGAAGCAAAGATGCTTGGTGCTAAAGCAGTGCTTCTTATTTGTGCTATTCTTGATACGCAAACTATCAGCGAATATATCAAAATTTGCGATACTTTGGGCATATCCGCCCTTGTGGAATCGCATAATGAAGAAGAAATAAAATCAGCTATTGCTTCGGGCGCAAGAATTATAGGTGTTAATAACAGAAATCTTAAAGATTTCAGCGTTGATGTAAATAATTCCACAAGGTACAGAGCTATTATTCCTAAAGATATAATTTTTGTATCGGAAAGCGGAATAAAAACACACGAAGATATAGAAGTTTTGCAAAATAATAAGACAAATGCGGTGCTTATCGGCGAAACTTTTATGAAAAGCAGTAATAAAAAAGAAATGCTCAGGGAGTTGCTGTATGGCAAAGCTTAAAATTTGCGGGCTTAAAAGGCTTGAAGATATTGAATATGTAAATGAGCTTAAACCTGATTATATCGGCTTTATTTTAACACCGGGGTTTAGGCGGAGTATAAATCGAAAAACTGCAAATCTTTTAAAAAAGCATTTGGATAAGGGTATAAATGCGGTAGGCGTGTTTGTAAATGACAGCAGAGAAAATATTGAATATTTTACCAAAAACGGTATAATAGATACCGTACAGCTTCACGGTAATGAAACACCTGAATTTTGCAAAGGCTTTGATGTTCCGGTTATAAAATATTTTAATCCCCAAATGTTTGATAAAATTAACGATTATGATACCGATTATTTTTTGTTTGATTCAGGCACGGGAACAGGCAAGAAATTTGATTGGAGCATTTTGCCGAAAAGTAAAAAGCCTTTTTTCCTTGCCGGCGGGATAAATAAAGATAATTTGAAGTCCGCAATTGATGAGGTAAATCCGTATTGCATTGATTTATCATCGGCGGTGGAAACAAATTCAAATAAAGATTACAATAAAATTAAAGAAATTATGGAGATTATGAAAAATGAGTAAAGGACGCTACGGAGTTCACGGTGGCCAGTACATACCGGAAACCTTGATGAACGAAATTATAAATCTTGAAAATGCATATGAGCATTATAAAAATGACCCTGAATTTGTATCTGAACTTGATACACTTTTTAGGGAGTATGCAAACAGACCTTCACTTCTTTATTATGCCGAAAATATGACTAAAGATTTGGGCGGTGCAAAAATCTATTTAAAGCGTGAAGATTTAAACCATACCGGCGCACATAAAATAAATAATGTTCTCGGCCAATGCCTGCTTGCCAAAAAAATGGGCAAAACAAGAGTTATTGCCGAAACCGGAGCAGGCCAGCACGGTGTTGCCACTGCAACTGTCGCTGCTCTTATGGGGCTTGAATGTGAAATATTTATGGGCAAGGAAGATACTATCCGCCAGGCACTCAATGTTTACAGAATGGAGCTTTTGGGTGCAAAGGTTCATCCGGTTACAACAGGCACAATGACTCTTAAAGACGCAGTAAACGAAGCTATGCGTGAATGGGTAAACCGTGTTGATGATACCCTTTATGTTTTGGGTTCTGTAATGGGACCTCATCCTTTTCCTATGATTGTAAGGGATTTTCAATCCGTAATTTCAAAAGAAGCGAGAGAGCAGATACTTGAAAAAGAGGGCAAGCTTCCTACTGCCGTAATGGCGTGTGTAGGCGGCGGCTCAAACGCTATGGGTATGTTTTATAACTTTATAAATGATAAAGATGTAAGGCTTATCGGCTGTGAAGCAGCAGGCAGGGGAATTCACACAGGCGAAACTGCCGCAACTATTTCAACCGGCTCTTTAGGTGTTTTCCACGGAATGAAATCATATTTCTGCCAAAATGAATATGGTCAAATTGCCCCTGTATATTCAATCAGCGCAGGGCTTGATTACCCGGGTGTCGGCCCGGAGCATGCATATTTGCATGACATCGGCAGGGCGGAATATGTGCCTGTGACTGATGATGAAGCTGTTGAAGCATTTGAATATATTGCAAAAACAGAGGGAATTATTTGTGCAATTGAGTCGGCTCACGCAGTAGCACATCTTATGAAACTTGCACCGACTATGAGCAAGGATGATATTATTATTTGCTGCCTTTCAGGCAGGGGCGATAAGGATGTTGCCGCAATAGCAAGATACAGAGGAGTTGATTTACATGAGTAATATTTCAAATGCATTTAAAAACGGAAAAGCTTTTATCGGCTTTGTTACAGCGGGTGACCCTGATTTTGACTCGTCACTTGAAATTATGACAGCTATGGCAAACGGCGGCTGTGATTTAATCGAAATCGGTATTCCTTTTTCAGACCCTATTGCCGAAGGCCCTGTTATTCAAGAAGCAGATTTGCGTTCCCTTGCGCAAGGCACTACCACCGATAAAGTTTTTAAACTTACAAAAAAGCTCAGCAGCAGGGTAGATACTCCTTTGGTTTATATGACTTATCTTAATGTTCTTTTTAAATACGGATATGATAAATTTTTGCAAAATGCAAAGGATGCCGGAATAAGCGGTGTAATTGTACCCGATTTACCATATGAAGAAAAGGACGAACTTCAAAGCGTTGCCGAAAAATATGATATAGATGTAATTTCACTTATTGCACCTACGAGTGAAGACAGAATTAAAATGATAGCAAGTGACGCAAAAGGCTTTATTTATACCGTTTCTTCAATGGGTGTTACCGGTATGCGAAATGAAATCAAAACAGATTTGCAGTCAATAGTTTCACATATCAAAAGTGTAACGGATGTTCCTGTTGCAATCGGCTTCGGTATTAACAAGCCGCAGCAGGCAAAGGAATTTTCAGCATATGCCGACGGTGTTATAGTCGGCTCGGCAATAGTAAATATTGTGGCAGAGCATGGCAAAGACGCACCTGAATATGTATTTGATTATGTTAAATCAATGAAAGACGCAATAAGATAAATAAAATTATTAACCACCCTTATCCAATATGGCGTAAGGGTGGTTTTTTCATATACAAGTCCTTGTGGTTTGAAAAACGCTGTGTTATCGGGGTAGTATTGTTTATGAACAGATTGTAAATCTCATTTTTGCTATTGCACTATATATTGAAAATATGCACCAAATATGGTATAATAAGCACAACATATGGAAATGCATTTTATGTGTTAATTAAAAACGGAGGTGGTATAATGAGTTTTGAAAAAATGTATATAGTTTGGATTTGTGCCTCAATAATCTTCGGTGTGCTTGAAGCGGTAACAGTTCAGCTTGTATCTGTTTGGTTTGTAATCGGTTCGTGTGCCGCGCTTGTTTCAAGCCTTTTGGGTGCAAAACTTTATGTGCAGATAATTGTTTTTATCGTAACATCTGTTTTAACGCTGCTGATAACAAGGCCGATTGTTAAAAAGAAGCTTACCGTTAAGGTTGAGCCAACTAATGCAGACAGATGCATAGGCTTAATTGCCACCGTTATTGAAGATATAAACAATATTGACGGCACCGGACTTGTCAAAGTAGACGGAAAAATATGGACTGCACGAAGTTCGGATTCATCAATCATAGAAAAAGGAACAAAAGTTATTATAGAAAAAATTGACGGAGTCAAATTGATAGTAAAAAAAGAATAGCATATACTTATATAAAAGATAAAAAAGGAGAAAATTATGAAATTGGTAATTGTATTTTTAGTAATCATTGCAGTAATTATTTTGTTTGTACTTACAAACATCAGGATAGTACCGCAGTCAAAAGCTTTTGTAATTGAACGCCTCGGTGCATATTTTGCTACTTGGGAAACAGGGCTTCATGTTAAAGTTCCGTTTATTGACAGAATTGCAAAAACGGTTTCTCTTAAAGAGCAGGTAGTAGATTTTAAGCCGCAACCGGTTATTACAAAAGATAATGTAACTATGCAGATTGATACGGTAGTATTCTTCCAAATTACAGACCCAAAGCTTTATTGTTACGGTGTTGAAAACCCGATTTCCGCTATTGAAAATCTTTCGGCAACAACTCTTCGTAATATAATCGGTGAACTTGAGCTTGATTCAACCCTTACCTCGCGTGATACAATCAATGCAAAAATAAGAGTAATTCTTGATGAAGCAACTGACCCTTGGGGCATTAAGGTTAATCGTGTTGAACTTAAAAATATTATTCCGCCGAGAGAAATTCAGGACGCAATGGAAAAGCAAATGAAAGCGGAGCGTGAAAGAAGAGAAGCTATACTTCGTGCATAGGGTGAAAAGCAATCACGCATTCTTGTGGCAGAGGGCCATAAGGAATCAAAAATTCTTGAAGCGCAGGCAGATAAGCAATCGGCAATCCTTGCCGCAGAAGCTGAAAAAGAAGCTAAAATCAGAGAAGCAGAGGGTGAAGCAGAAGCTATTGCCAAGGTGCAAAAAGCAACGGCAGATGCAATCAAAATGCTTAATGAAGCAGATGCAAACGAGTCTGTTCTTAAACTCAAAGCACTCGAAGCTTTCGCAAAAGCTGCCGACGGTCAGGCAACAAAAATCATTATTCCGTCAGAAATTCAAGGCATTGCAGGCCTTGCCGAAGGCATAATTGAATCTGTCAAAAAATAAAGCATAACTAAAAAGCGTTGGGATAAATTTCTACACGCTGGCAGATTTTGGATAAAGCGAGATAAATTTTGTATTTTGTGAGTGGGAGCTGTACGACGGTACTGCCCCCGAGCAAAAGACAAAAAGCGCCAAAAAGAGCTTGGACTCAATGTCCAAGCTCTTTTTCATAATCCCTCCGAGTGCAACAAGTTGCACCCACCTCCCTTTGCAAGGGAGGCGAATAGGTTTATTTATTATATTCGTCGGCGCGTTTTAGCCGCTTTAGACTAATCTGTATCATTTTCAGGTGTGTATTCTTTGTTAAGCTTTTGAATTTCATCAATTGTATTTTTCAGCGTTTGTTCAAAGTCGCTTGAATTTTCACCTGAAAAATATGTCAAGTCATATTTTGATGTATCCACGCTGTCCTCATCATTTAAAAACAGCGGTACATTGTAGCCTTTTTGCTCCCACTCGCGATTATATACTCTTTCATCATTTATATAAAATGATTTATATCCGTAATCGTTAACTTCTTTTGCACTGTAAATCGGGGTGAATACACCTTTTCTATATGCATATTCTTTTGAATTTGCAGTGAAGTTGTAATTGTTTTCTTTATCATAATTATTTGTGCAAAGATTAGTCGTTTTCTTACCCTTTTTAAGCAGTAAGTAAAATACCGAGTCATCATCAAAATAAACGGAAACACATTCTTTATTTATTACACGCTTTGCCGAATTTCCGTCCCATTTGTAAATATCAAGGCTGTACTGCGGCTTGTCATAATAAATGTAATCGCCGGAGTATTCGTCATATTTGCTCATACTCTTGTATGTTCTGTAAACCATACAAAGTTCGTCGTTGCCGTCTGCGTTAAAGTCGATTTGCTTAACATATGCAACACCGTCAATGTATTTTTCTCCGTCATCATCGGTTTTAATACTCGGCTGACCATATTTTTCAAGCCTTTTTCTAACTACTTCGTAATACGCGTTTGCTTTTCTTTCTTTTTCACTTAATGTGTTTGCAATTGCCTGTGAACTGATGTTGCCGAATGCGTCAATATTTGCGCTCACAAGTTCGGTAGTTATTTCTGCCTTTGATTTTCTAAAACAGGAAAGTTCAATAGTTTCAAATTTATCTTTTATAATTTTGCCTTTTATAGAATAAGTGTCACTTGCAATGTCGTAACTTGCAGTGCCGCTTTTTTTGAATTTTCCGTTTCTCAGCGTGTATGTTGTAAGGTTTCGTGGGTTGTTTTTGTCATTTTTACAAATCAGGTATTTATTTCCTTTTCTGTAAAACGATACCCAGTAACCCTCTGCTTCTTTTTGCGTGGAGTTTGCTTCGTTTTTATACAGCTGGCAGAAATCACCCTTGTGGTAGCCCCAAACTTCAAGGTAATAAACATTATCACTGTTGTAGCAAAGCATAAGTTCGTCGCGTCCGTTGCCGTTAAAATCCATTTGCCTTGCATAGCAAACACCGGTAAGCTTGGCTTTGTTTTCACCGTACTTTGCTTCGTCAAGAGCCTCCCATTTAACCGAACCGTATTTTTTTATGTAGTTTATGCAGACATTTCCTGCATCTTTGTTAAACTGTTCTGCTTTTTTGTTTTTGCTGTTTAGTGATACGGAAAATGAAACCGCCATTATTATCGCTATAAGTATTGCGCCTGCAATCCATAATCCTTTAATAACTGCACTGCGCAAAAGCGGAAATTTCTCCACCACCTCAATATCTTCTTCGGCTTCTTCGTGAACGGTGGCTTCAATTTTTTTGAATTTGTTGATAATAGTGGATAAATCTATTTTACCTGGTTTTTTGGAATTTGATTTTTTTACTTCTTCAATTTCGTCTGCTTCATCATCAAAATAATTGTATTTTTTCACCGTTTCACCTCTTTTTTCGAATTATTTAATCTGATTTTTTCTTGGTGCTTTTCTTGTCCTTGTCTTTTTTATCCTTGTCTTTTTTATCTTTATCCTTTTTATCTTTGTCTTTTTTATCGCTCTTTTTGGTTGTTTTTTCTGTTTTAGGCTTGGAATATTTGCTGTAAGTTGTGTAATTTACTTCCCCGTTAACACTGCGGGTGAGTACATAACTTTTTCCGTCCTTTTTAATCTTTATGTCAACCTTGCCCGGATTTATGTCTTTTTTTGCTTCAACCGTGCAGGTCAATGTTCCGTCGTTTGCAGTAACTCTCAGCCTTATGTCACTGTCGGAATTATTTACAAATTGAAAATCCTGGCTGTTCCATTGAACAGTTGCATCACCGCCGAGCGGTACATAGCTTATTTCAAGCGAATGGCAGGCTCTGACTTTAATTTGCAAATTTGCACGCAGTACGCTTTGGAATACTGTGGAACTTACCTGGCATATTCCGCCGCCGAGTCCGTCTACAAATTCGTCACCCTGCACTACTTTAGCGGCTTCGTACCCTGCAAGCACAGTCCTTTTGCCTACCGTTTGGTTGAAAGAAAAGGTTTTGCCGGCAGGAATAACCACGGAGTTTAAATGGTCAACCGCTTCGTGAATGTTTTTCGTTCTTGTTTCGTTAGATGAAAGGTAGTAGCTTGTGTAGCTTGCAATTTCATATGGGAAAGAAGAATCAAAATCTTTTTTAAGTGCCGGGTAAATTTTATTCGTTTCAGCTTCTTTAAATTTGGTTGATAAATTTTCGGTTGTTCTCGCTGTTGTTGATTCGGTTGTGGAACTTGAATTTTCCGATTCTTGCTTGTTATCGCCCGAGGTTTGCTGAATGTTTGAACACGCAATAAATATTGTAGCAATAATTACCAGTGAGCAAAATACAGCCAATATCTTTTTCACTTATTTTTTCTCCTTGTATGGCTTTTTAATATTAACCCAATTTTCTTTTATAACTTGCCTTGCTCTTGCAACTGCAAGTGAATCGCCGGGTATGTCATCCGTAATGGTTGAACCTGCTGCAATGTATGCTTTTTTGCCCACTTCAACAGGAGCAATAAGGTTTGTGTTACAGCCGATAAATGCCCCGTCGCCTATGGTGCATCTTGATTTATTTTTACCGTCATAGTTGCAGGTTACGGTGCCGCAGCCGAAGTTTACATCTTTGCCTACATCGCTGTCACCTATATATGTTAAATGTGCGCTTTTTGTTCCTTCGCCCACAATTGAATTCTTAACTTCAACAAAATTGCCGATATGCACACCCTTTTTAAGTGTGGAATTTGCCCTTACTTTTACAAACGGGCCTGCATCAACACCGCTTTCAACCGTGCTGTCAAGTATTTTGCAGTTATCAAGTATTACATCGTCACCGATTTTTGAATTATCAATATATGTGTTAGGGCCGATTGTGCAGTTTTCGCCGATAACTGTGTCGCCTAATATAATTGTGTTAGGCAAAATAACCGTTGATGAGCCGATTTTTACATCCTTGCCGATTATTACACCGTCAGTGCATGGAATGTCAACTCCGCAAAGCATAAGGCTGTCGTTTATATTTCTTCTCATAATGTTGTTGAGAATGTTGAGCTGCTTTCTGTCATTCACACCAAGTACAACTTCGCTGTTTTCAACCACATATGCCCCTGCATTTTTGCCGGCTGAAATTAAAATTTCAAGGCTGTCGGTAAGGTAATATTCGTTTTGCACATTGTTATTTGTGATTTTTGAAAGCGCATAGCTTAAATCTTTACCGTTAAACCAATAGCAACCTGCATTTGATTCATTGATTTTCTTTTCTTCTTCTGTTGCGTCTTTATGCTCAACTATGCGCAAAAGAGTTCCGTTTTCATCACGCTTAATGTGGCCTATTCCGTTTGTATCGTCAACAAGCGCGCTGATAAGCGTAATTGAATTACCGTTTTCTTTGTGATAATCATAAGCTTTGTTAATCGTTTCGGCGTCCATAAGCGGACCGTCACCGTTTAAAATAAGTATATCATCATCAAAATGCTTATCAATAAATTTTTGTGCCTGCATAACTGCATGGCCCGTGCCAAGCTGCGGCTCTTGCAGTGCTGTTACAATACTGCTGTCCTTTTTAGCAAGGTATTCTTCAAGAACTTCGTGCTTATATCCGGTAATTACGCAAATATCTTTTGCTCCGGCTTCTTTAACCGCGTCAACAATATAGCTAATCATAGGCGAAAAAAGCACTTCGCACATAACTTTCGGGCAAGTTGCTTTCATTCTTGTGCCTTTACCGCCGGCTAAAATTATTGCACACTTCATAATGTATTTCCTCTCAAATATATATAATTTATAAAAACGCATACTTTTTATCGTTTCTAATTATGCAACAAAAAGCAAATATTTGCAAGTATTATTATAAAAACAACATATTTTCTTAATTTTTTTAGAAAAATATTTGTAATTTGCTTTATAGTATGTTATAATTCTATCGCATTATACTGTGAAGGCAAGAATTGTTATTTATTACGGCAATAAATTTTGGCCTTAAAAACGAGTATAAGAATATTAAAGCTATAAATAATTTTAGGAGGTAACTCAAATGGCAAACAAGTGGGTTTACATGTTTGAAGAAGGCGACATGACCATGCGTAATTTGCTCGGCGGTAAGGGTGCAAACCTTGCAGAAATGACTAAAATCGGTCTTCCTGTACCACAGGGTTTCACTGTTACAACTGAAGCTTGTACACAGTATTACGAAGACGGTCGCAAAATCAACGACGAAATCATGACTCAGGTTATGGAAGGCGTTAAGAAGATGGAAGAAATCAACGGCAAGAAGTTCGGTGATCTTCAAAATCCTCTTCTTGTATCAGTTCGTTCAGGTGCAAGAGCATCAATGCCTGGTATGATGGATACTATCCTTAACCTCGGTCTTAACGACCAGGTAGTTGAAACTATGATTGCAGGTAACGATGATCCTGCTTTCGAGCGTTTCGTATATGACTCATACAGAAGATTCATCCAGATGTTCTCTGATGTAGTTATGGAAGTTGGTAAGAAGTATTTTGAACAGCTTATCGACAAGATGAAAACAGAAAAGGGCGTTCAGTACGACGTAGAGCTTACAGCTGCTGACCTCAAGGAGCTTGCTATTCAGTTTAAGGCTGAATATAAGAAGCAGCTCGGCGAAGATTTCCCTTCAGATCCTGTTGAACAGCTTAAGCTTGCTATTGAAGCTGTATTCCGTTCATGGGACAACCCTCGTGCAAATGTATATCGTAGAGATAACGATATTCCATATTCATGGGGTACTGCTGTTAATGTAATGCCTATGGTATTCGGTAACCTTAACAATGAATCAGGTACAGGTGTTGCTTTCACTCGTGACCCTGCTACCGGTGAAAATAAGTTGATGGGTGAATTCCTTATCAACGCACAGGGCGAAGACGTAGTTGCCGGTGTTCGTACACCAATGCCTATCGCTCAAATGGAAAAAGAATTCCCTGAAGCATATGCTGATTTTATCAAGGTTTGTGATACTCTTGAAAATCACTACCACGATATGCAGGATATGGAATTCACAGTTGAAAACAAGAAGCTCTATATGCTTCAGTGTCGTAACGGTAAGAGAACAGCTCAGGCTGCTCTTAAGATTGCTTGTGACCTTGTAGATGAAGGACATAAGACAGAAGCTGAAGCTGTTGCTATGATTGACCCTCGTAACCTTGATACTCTTCTTCACCCTCAGTTTGATACTGATGCTCTTAAGAAGGCTACACCAATCGGTAAGGGTCTCGGCGCATCTCCTGGTGCTGCTTGCGGTAAAGTTGTATTCACTGCTGATGATGCAGAAGAATGGAATGAAAAGGGCGAAAAGGTTGTACTTGTTCGTCTTGAAACATCACCTGAAGATATTACAGGTATGAAAGCTTCACAGGGTATCCTCACAGTTCGTGGCGGTATGACATCTCACGCAGCAGTAGTTGCTCGTGGTATGGGTACTTGCTGTGTATCAGGCTGCGGCGATATCAATATGGATGAAGAAAACAAGAAGTTTACTCTCGCAGGTAAGGAATACCACGAAGGTGACTATATTTCAATTGACGGTTCAACAGGTAACATCTATGACGGCGTAATTCCTACAAAGGATGCTACTATTGCCGGCGAATTCGGCAGAATTATGGGCTGGGCTGACAAGTTCAGAAAGCTCAAGGTTCGTACAAACGCTGATACACCTGCTGACGCAAAGAAGGCTCGTGAACTCGGTGCTGAAGGTATCGGCCTTTGCCGTACAGAGCATATGTTCTTTGAAGAAGACAGAATCGCTGCATTCAGAGAAATGATTTGTTCAGATACAGCTGAAGAAAGAGAAGCTGCTCTTGAAAAGATTCTTCCTTATCAGCAGGGCGACTTTGAAAAGCTTTATGAAGCACTTGAAGGCTGCCCGGTAACAATCCGTTTCCTTGACCCACCTCTTCACGAATTCGTTCCTACTGAAGAAGAAGATATTAAGAAGCTTGCTGATGCACAGGGCAAGAGCGTTGAGCAGATTAAGGCTATCATCGCTTCTCTTCACGAATTCAACCCAATGATGGGCCACCGTGGTCTTCGTCTTGCAGTTACATATCCTGAAATTGCAAAGATGCAGACAAAGGCAGTTATTCGTGCAGCTATCAATGTTCAGAAGGCTCATCCTGATTGGACTGTTGCTCCTGAAATTATGATTCCTCTTTCATGTGACGCTAAGGAACTTAAGTATGTTAAGGACATCGTTGTTGCAACTGCTGATGCTGAAATTGCTGCTGCCGGCAGTGATATGAAGTATGAAGTTGGTACTATGATTGAAATTCCTCGTGCTGCTCTTACAGCAGGCGATATTGCTAAGGAAGCTGAATTCTTCTGCTTCGGTACAAACGACCTTACTCAGATGACTTATGGCTTCAGCCGTGATGATGCAGGTAAGTTCCTTAATGCATACTATGATGCAAAGATTTTTGAAAGCGATCCATTCGCTAAGCTTGACCAAACAGGTGTTGGCCAACTTATGGAAATGGCAGTTAAGAACGGTAAGGCTACTCGCCCTGAACTTCACTGCGGTATCTGCGGTGAACACGGCGGTGACCCATCTTCAGTAGAATTCTGCCATAAGATTGGTCTTGATTATGTATCATGCTCACCATTTAGAGTTCCTATCGCAAGACTTGCTGCTGCTCAGGCTGCAATCGCAGAAATGTAATCAAATTACATTGTTTAGGAAATAAAAGATTAGAGGACTGCTTCGGCGGTCCTCTTTTTGCAGCCGTTCGCAGTGGCAAGCACTCAAGATGCTACAAAACATTCCCCCGGAATGTTTTTCCCAAATCAAAGATTTGGAGCATCGGTCTCTTGCACTTCGTGCAATTCACTCTCAGGCTGCAATCGCAGAAATGTAATCAAATTACATTGTTTAGGAAATAAAAGATTAGAGGACTGCTTCGGCGGTC
>OOCB01003010.1_pt1 | contig 17536 bp, 22 predicted proteins | sample 1671351 | NCBI WGS metagenome assembly OOCB01 (sample SAMN06348148, study PRJEB24527) | human gut metagenome | biome: human gut; feature: ankylosing spondylitis patient; material: feces | host: Homo sapiens | place: China | collected 2015-10
GTATCAAGAAATCAAACGCTGTTATTATCCAAATATATTGCTCCTGTCCTGTATATTTTGTACATATCCAATATGCAGAATCTGGAGTTGTTTTTGCCGCCTTTTTTAGAATTTTTTTTTATTTTTTTTCTTACAACAAAAAAACGCAGGCAGCTTATGCTGCCTGCATGTTTTTTTGTAAGTTTTTCATCCGATACAACAGAGACATCGCCCCTTGTTTTGGTTTATACACATTATCTTCCACTGCTTCAAAATCAGTCATGGAATTTTCACGTGAACGCATCACCCTTCCATCTCTTTCATAATAAATGGAGACTGGGTATAAACCAAGAGACATAAAGACTTTGTCATTCGCATTTCCTACATCCCGTAATCCTCCGAGTCTGTTCAAAATCTCAGATTCTGACATATGAGAATCCATATCGCAGAGGTATGTTACCTGGACGAATTCGTCTGTTTCCGGCTCTATCAATACCAGATTGCGCATTTCCAGATATTTACTGATATTCATAAGTTACACCTCCGCCCTAATGTTTGAAAGCCTGGGACCTGTTTGCAATCTCTGCATCATTTGCAGTTTTGTACATTCTTGCCGCATGTATGCTTTCAAAGGTGGAAATCTGGGATTCTATGATATGCTGCATCCAGAACCACTCGTCAACTGTAAGCGAAAAGCTGTTTTTTATCTCCTGCTCTCTTTCCTTTGCAACAACATTCAAAAGCCCCTGCTCTGTCTGGATGACAGGCGCATAATAGTTGCGGATTTCTATCTCAACTGGCTTTGGAAGGTCTTCGTGCCAGTATATTTTTATTTCATAAACAAAACTTTTACCATTGTCAAGTTTTCGCCTGATTAATGGTCTGAATCCTGTTTTCCATACAATATCTTTATCTTCATTTGAAATCTGTACGGTTTCGGCAGCTGCATTTGCAGTATCTTTATTTAAAAGGCCTCTATTGAACAGGTCCAGAGCCTGATTGATTGCATCAATCTGTAGCTGGTTTTTCGGATATTTCGCCAAATTTTGTTTTAGCCAGTTAACCTGGTTTTCCAGCATCTTTTTATTTACTTCAGGATTTTCCAGCAATGCTCCGGCAGGTGTTTTTCCTTTCAGGGTTCCAGAGCCAATCGTCAGCTTGAAAGCTGGTGAATTTGTATCAATAGCCGCAGCTGCAGGCTTTCCACCATCCTGCGGTGCCCCGATTACTTTATGTACCAGCTTCTGCAGGGCCTTTGCATTAAACTTTAAGGCCCTCATCATCTTATTTTCATCACTGTTCATTTTTTTGAGCAGATTTTTATTTTTTATCTCCTCAAAAATCCCTGGAATTTCTGATACCGGGATATTGGCTGTGGCAGCCTTTTTATCTTTATTGATGATAACAAATCTGAACCGGCTGAATGTCTCATGATGGAACGTCAGTGGCTCACTCCCATTTTCGCATGTTGACGGTGTTAATTCATTTAGTACAAAAAATGTCTGCTGCTGCTGCAGGCAGAAACACTCTTTCGGATTCTTTAAACTCATTTTATTTTATGTCTCCTTTCTTTGCTTAAAATTTTATTTAAGGTTTACAGATACAATATGCTGAAATTTTAATGTCACAAAAAATATAAGCTGAATTTTGGAACAAAAAAAAGAACCGCAAGGTAATCACTTGCGGCTCTTTAGTTTAATCTTCCTCAAAAACCAGGATGACGGATTCGTCATCTTCTCCCGGAAGGCTTTCTTTATATATGAAACCTTCTTCACTTTTTTTTGACATTATTTCTGCCATTTCTGATTTTCTTACCTGACAGATACACTGTTTTTTTGGAAACAATGATTCTGCATCCCCTGTCACATGAGAATAAATCTTATTCGCAGTATGGCGGAATTGCTTCCAAAATGTCTTTGCGACACAAAATGCAGCATAAAGAATCAGGAATCGGCCAATAATAATACAGGCTGCCTCAACATAAATTAAAATATCTGTCATAACGCTTTTCCTGCTTTCTTCTTTTCTCGTTCTTTTATCATGCGTCTTACGCATTCTGACTGTTCCGCATCTTCCATAAGCCAGTCTTCTTTAGATTTACTTTTTGCGACACTCATCATTATAAGAATGAGTATTGTAGTTAACAGGATTGCAACAAGGGCAATAAGAAATAATAAGTTTGTCATTTTTTCTTCCTCCGTTCTTTGTTTAAAATTAAAAATTTCATACATAATATGCAGAAAAAATTGAAATAAAAAAACAGCCAAAGGCTGTCTTTTTCTAATTTGTTTCGAGTTAGTACAACGGTTTGACATTATCTCACAGAACAACGACGCCTTTGACGTCTCTACGGCTGCTAGGATATGCCGGATACAAACCGGAATTGCCTTTGCAACCTGCGGGCTATTTGTCCGCCGCATTGCATCAGCCGAAAGCTGTAAGAATATTTTCCGCTATTAGAAAGAAGTAACCATTGCGAGGAATCCCTGCATGTTTTTCTGCAGCATATGCTGCAATTTCAAGCCATCCTTTGCCGAAACAAGAAACATACGAGTGACTGCTTTGGTGAAAGTGGTGCCAATCTTGGCTTATGTTCCTGGTCATGCCCGGATGCGCGCCGGAATACCGGCAAAAAAACAGATATCTAAATCTGGATATAAGTATATTTTCTACTTGAAGTAACCAAAGCGTTTGGAGCCGTATATCATATTTTTCATCGCGAGTTAGTGTCTCGATATCTTTTTATATTTTATATATAGTATTTTTGTCTACGAAGTAATCGAGCCAAGTGCCGCAAATATAGAATTGCATTGCGGGGAACTTCCCCGCCTGAAAATCTCGTGTAAGTCAGACGGTATCATATTTTGCCAGCGGACTTGGCATTTTTTTTGTAAATTTGTATTTTCAATAACTTACCATTTTTAGAAGTAACCATCTGTAAAAAGCCGAAATTTTTGTCAAATTTTCGAGTAACAGTAACAGTACTCAGGTATCTTAACACTACAGGCAGAACACGTGCCGATTCTTACGAATGCGGTTACAAACAGCCATTCTTAGGCAATACCAGCTTTTAGGATTTAATTTTTTATTAAAAGAAGTAACTGTTAACAAAAGCCGAAAATTTGAAAGTTTTAAGCGACAACCACCCGGTTTTCTATTGCTGGCCATGCAGTCAAAGAATACAGGCTATCTTCGCTCCAGCCAATCCACAGCCATATGGGCATCCCGCCATGCATATGTGCTGCCAATGTCCATTCGCGCCCTGCACGGCAGGAATGCGCTACTTATATACACGGGCCTACGCAGATTCACCTTAACCGGTGGTCTATTTTCGCTTTCATATTCAATATGCAGGATTTTTTCAAAAGTGTAACACTTTTTGCAAAATATTTTTCCAAATATTTTTTCTTTTTTCTGGCTGCATTGCGGAAGTCTGTTTTTCCGGCCACAGGCTCCAGACATATCGTTTTCGATATTGTCCTTTCTCGTAGAGCCACCAGAAACATAAGAACCAAATCCTTACAAATCTAATATGCCAAAAAAAATAAAAAAGGTACGTTTTTTTTGCAAGAAATTTTATATTTTTTTGCAGCATTTTTGCACAAAAAAAAAGACGGCAAAGCCGTCTTATAACTACTTGCAAATGAGTTTCCATATTGCAATCCAAGCTACAATAATTATTGCAGCAATAATATCTTCTTTAATGCCGTGTATTGTTCTCATGACAATAAGACCAACGCCAACGACAATTACAACCACAATAAGTAACCATATTGCAGCAGTGACAATAAAGTCTTTAATTTTTTTCATTGTTTCATTTCCCCCTCTTGTTTGAATTTATATTTGTAATATGCAGAATTTTTTTCAATAAAAAAAACAGCCAGAAACTTTCTGGCTGTCAATTCCTTATTTAGTTAATGCCAATATTAACGCCACAATCCCGACAATTGCGAGAATCGGTATCGCAGCAGCGATTAACCCGCTTACCGCCATCAGAATCATTGCAATCGAGAAGAAAACAAAGGAAAGAATAATCTTCCAGACGCTCCAAGCCAATTTAACGGCCGCCCAGAGCAGTTCCCCGAACACCAAAAGCATCAATATGGCAAAAATTGCTGTTAACATAGCCATCACCTCCCATTATTCTTCCGGCCACTCCGGAAATTCCACCTTAGCATCAGCCTCAGGCTTTTCTTCTGTACTTCTTTCCGCCGTTGTTTTCATCTTTTCAGCGACATACTGCTGGCTTACCGGTTTTTTTGCCGGTGCAGTGTAGCCCTGCTTCGCCTCAGGTTTAACAGCTTTTTTCGGCTGCGCTGCATGTCCTGGGGCTTCTTTTTGCTGTGCTTTTTCTTCTGTGCCAGCAATCATTCTGCAGATTTTCCGGATTTCCGGCATCAGGTATTTTACCGCTGCAAGTGTGATAATGATTTCACAAAGAAAGCGGATTAAATAGATAAATGAATAGATAAAAGAATTAATCATTTTTTTTCACCTCTTTTTTTAGTTGTTTTTTCATATACAATATGCCAAATTTTAAAAAAAAAGAGAACCCATATGGATTCTCTTTGTCGTATCAGCCAACAAGAATAAGATTATCATTGTCTGTCTCCTGTTCCTGTGCAATTCCTGCACTCTTTGACATAGCCATCTTGTAGACGCGTTCAGCAAAGAGCTCGGCGCTCATTACGTACTTTGTCTGCAGAGCACTATATTCTGCTTTAAGCTTAGTGCATTCAGCATCTTTAGCTTCAAGAGCCTGCTTAGCACTTGACAGTTCAGCTTTCAGCTTCTCAATCTCGGCCGCCTGCTCTTTTACGATTTTCAGCAAAGTCGCTTCATTTGTCTTAGAAGCTTCCTCTTTGCTTACTCTGACCTCATCCGCGGTCATCTTCGGCTGGCGGACAACCGTTTCAGCTGGCTTAACTACCGCAGCAGCAGTTGTTTTTACAGCATCCTGACCTTTCGCTTCGCCATACAGCTGTTTGAATTTCTCGTACTTTTGCTGGTTGTTGATTCGGTATACCGGATGTTTTTTGATATCTTTGACAATATACCGAAAAGCAAATTCGTCATAATATGCTGGTATTTCATCAGCAAAATAATGAACGTGGTCTGGGTGCTCCTGTTTCATGCGATATAACCTGCTTGTCAGTGCTCCATGGGCAATTCCACTCATTTCCGCGATACCCTTAGCGGTCATGAATTTTCTGCCTTCGTGCTGCTTAACTTCTCTTGATGCTTTTACTGTGTTTGCCATAATTTTTTATTCCTTTCTTTTTACCAAGCAGCTTCGGCTGCTAAACTTTGTTTCGTATTTAATATGAATTTTTGCTTAAAACATAAAAAAGAGAATCCCGGAAAGATTCTCTTAACTAATTGAAATACATCAGCCAACAAAAACATCGTTGATATATTCAGACGTAGAGCTTGAAGCCCCAGATGATTTAGATTCCGCAAATTCAGCAATAATGCTTGCCATATTGTAGATTTTTTCAGCAAAGCGCTCTGTGTTTTTAAGATACTTTTCCTGCAGAGCAATATACTTTGCATTCAGTTCAGCATCCGGGTTCCGTTCTTTCAGAGACAATGTCAGCTGTGCATTCTGCGTTGCAAGTTCAGTAATCTTGTCTTTTAGCTCTGCAATTTCAGAGTTCTGCTGTTGAACAAGCTTTGAAAGAGTTTCTTCTCTGGCGCTGACAGATTGTTGTTCTGGCTGTTCAGCAGTTTTATTAATAGGGGCCATTTCTACAAGAGCAAAGTCAGGCCGGTCAGCATAGGCTTTACTATTATATGTTTTGCAAAAATTTTTGTACTTGTCCATATTTTCAATATCGCGAACTGGACGCGCTTTGGCGCTTCTTACAAGCTGGTGCAAGATATACTCGTCATAGTATACCGGTATCTTAGAACCAAAACAGCAAGTATGTTCAGGATACATTTTCTTTAATCTGAAGAACCTGTTTGTCAGAGAAGCGCGAGCAATACCACTGATTTTAGCGATTTCGTTAATTGTCATATACTGTTTTCCGTTTACTTTTCTGATTTCTTTTGTGTTTTCCATATTCTTTTCCCTTTCTTTGTATGCATCATATGCAAATTTTGTACACATTTAACATGCCATTTTCCCACAAAAACAAAAAAAAGACGGCTTTGCCGTCTTACTTATCTTTTTTTTTAGATAAATGGAGCAGAAGTGTAACCATTCCGGCAATTGCTGCAGTGGATGCCAGAATGATAATGGCACTCTTAATTAAGAACCATCTGTTCATCCAGACAACTGCGACAAAAATTGCAACCATGGCAACTACAATAATCAATGCTGTCATACTCATGGCAATTACAATAATCAATGCTGCCATATTCATGGCAACTGCAATAATCAATGCTGCCATATTCCTTAAAAAGTTTTTCATATTCTTTTCCCTTTCTTTGTTTAACACTGCAGTATTTTTTAACTGCAAAAATATTGTTTCGAATTTAACATGCCATTTCCCCACAAAAACAAAAACCCCGCCGCAGGGATTACATCCAAACGACAGGATTTTTTAACAAAGAAAGGAATTTCGACGGCGAATCCGTCTTATGTACCGAGGAGATTGTTTTTCCTCATCTCTTGTATATATTATACCAGATTTTCCGGCATACGCAAATTTTTGCCGGATTTTTTCAGCGAAACAAAAGCCCTGGATTTTTTCCAGGGCAAAATGCATTTTTCAAGCCAAATCTTTCAGTTTTTCACTAATCACTTCTTTCGCATATTCATCATCTTCGGCTTCCGTATTAAGATAGACAACTTCTCCGGATTCAGAAATTTTCGCGATTACCTCGCCTTCTTCGTTGTCATTTCCTGTTTTCCAGGCAGCCACGAGCCAGCGCTTTTCTTCTTCATCAAAGAAATCGCACCGGATTTCAGTCCACTTGCTCTTCTTCCCGGTTCTTTCGTTCAGGAGTTTCCTGATTTCCTTAACCATCCCATGAACTTCAGCAGTCTCTCCTTTCTCGTATTTTTCATATTCTTTTTTGCTCTGCTCGTTCATATTCGCAAAGTTCAGCCAGCCGATAGTGTCAGCATAATAACAGCCAAGGATGTTTTCACAGATGTCGTCTGCCCGCAGGTTTTCAAAATGTACCATGCCGCCAGGCAGGTTTTCGTCTAAAACATACACGTCATATTCTGACATGACGAAAAGAAAAGTTCCTTCGCCCTCTCTATCATACATTACGGCAGCCGCGCCTGTTTGGAGATACGTCAGACACATCTTTAAGGTGTCATGCATCACGTCTGTAAGATAGCTGAGTGCAGCAGTGAATTCTTTTTCCTCGTCTGCGAGATGGAAGCTGCACCATCCGTATTTTGGTGCTGACAAAATTAAATTCTCCATATTATTTTCCTTTCTTACAAGATATTGTATTTAAATGTCGTATTATATCAGCACACATTGGTATTATATCCGCACACATTGTCAGAGTTGCAGCAAAAGTATTTTCCAAGTCTCTTTCTCTTTTCTCTTTTTGCTTCTTTTCGTATTCTTCCAGTTTCCGAATCTGTGCTGGTGTTAACGACCGGCGCCATTCGTTATAACTGTATTCCGAGAACCAGGAAGATGCATCCCATCCAAAGATACAGTACCAGCTTCTGCGGTTGCATTCAGCTTTCCAGGCCATACTTATTCCTCCTATATATCTTTTCCTTCCGCAAACGGCTTAATCATTATCTCTTCCACAAGCTCCCCGAATGCATTTTGTACAGGGATACTTTCTGAAAAATCCTTCCATGCGGTATCAGCCAGTTTCTTCAGTTTTTTAATGGCACCAATAACCTCTGCTTCATTAAAAGCATCGTCACATGCTGCATGCAGTTTAACACTTCTTCCGATTATTGAAAAAGCATCTTTTCCATGCCAGTCAGGGCGGCTAATCCAGATTGTGTACCCGATTTTTCCGTCTCCCCAGCCGTAAGAGCTGATTCTTTCCTCGATATCCCACCATCCGGAATCAATAAGTTCTTTTTTTAAGTCCAATATTGTCTGCATTTTTTTTGCTCCTTTCTTTTTGTTTTTACATATCCAATATGCAGGATTTTCAGGCAAAAAGAAAAGCCGCACAAAACGCGCGGCTCAGTTTAACATAAAATATTCAGCCGCCGTAATATATTTCGCAGCATTCGTCAGTGCAAAAATCAGCTTTTTTTATATCCCAACCATCCTTCGTAAATTCGTCATGATATGATTTCTTGTAATATTCTTGTACTTTTTTTTCTGCTTCTTTTTCATTTTTCGCCATTACAATTCCAATCACCTTATCATCATAGTAGTTGTCGTATTGGTAATACGTGTATATTTCTAAGGCATCATCTCGTCCTTTGTTTATATCTTCACCAACGTTCTTAGCGTGGGCCAGCGACAAAACATTGTTGTTTTTAGAGATGAATACAATTGGTTTTTTTAGCCATTTTGCAAATTCAACCTTATAAGAAACATCTTCTTCCAGCGCCCCATCCGGATTCTGTAACGCTATTACAAGATTACACTCTGATATTTTCTGGAAAGCAGAATGCACCATGTGTTCAGCCGTGATATCTCCTGGAGTTACATAGTTAACCTCAGATTCATTTACAATTCGTTTAACTATCTCCATAACTTCATCATATTGAGATTTTGAGCCTGCGACAAATATTTTCATATTATTTTCTCCTTTCTTGTTTTACAACATCTCTTTTCTTCGTTAATATGCAGGATTTTCGGACAAAAAGAAAAAGCCGCGCAAAGCGCGGCTCAATAGTTTCAACCCTGATTAGAATAAGCAATATGGATTAGCCATCCTTCTTTGCGGATATCGCGTCCGCATCCCACAAAAGAAATTGCGACTCTTACTGAAACAACATCTTCTGGCTTCTTTAATGATACAGCCCAGACACTTCCTGTCTCGAGTTCATCCAGAAAATCTTGCTGCTCTTCCGTCAGGTCATTGTAATCATCAAGAATGCAGCATTCGGTAAAATACGGTCTGTAGCACTCTTTCTGAATTGCAAAATACTTTTTGTATGGTTTTGTCATGGACATTGACAGCAGCTCTTCTTCGCTTTTTTCGAAAATCAGGTCTGTTATCATCGCACAGTACGGCACACCGTTAATCGTGATATTGCCGTTTTCGTTTTCATCATCAATGTCAAAATCTCCCATCATTACAAGAACAGCATCTTTTCCATCATGCGGAACGCAGTCATCCAAAAAGCTCCACAGCTGGTCTTCTGGAGACATTGTAAGCATTTCTGCAACTTCCGGGTCATTGAGTGGATTGAGATTTTTGTTGTTTTTCATAATATTTTTCCTTTCTTTGTTTGAAATTTTATTTGCAAAAGTAATATGCAGAAAAAATGTCATGTGGAAAAATTACTGTTCAGTTATATCTCGCCTCATACTTTTCTCTGTCCAGCGTCAGCCTCCGCAGCCCATCTGCAAAGCTTTCTCTTAGGCAATCACACACTTCAACCGGCGTCATCTCGTCCACCGCATTATCCAACAGGTATCCGTTGGAATCAATCAACACATACGAGGCTTTCATATCCGGTTCTATGACAACCTCCCGTTTTGCCGTTTCTACTCCTGCCTTCGCTGCTGTTCCATCTTCTTTTCCTTTTCGTTTTCTGCTTTCTTTTTTATTTTTCTCTCTGTTCTTCTCTTTATTTCTCTCTACAAATCTTTCAAACTCCTCATCCGAAACCTGAATATCCAGGTTTGAGAAGTTGCCATATTGAAACGGCTTCATCCGTAAGATTTTCCACCGGTCAGCGGTGATTTCGTCAATAAAGGCAGACATCACTTCGTCTTTATTTAACGCTGAAACGACGGTGTTAATCTTAATCCGGCATTCCGGCGCATACTTCCGAATCAGCCCGCAGAGCTCCACAATCCTGCCGGCGGGTATTGCTTTTCCGTTTCTGTCGCACCTTCCAATCTTTCTATTTGTTTCATCGTTAATACTATCCACAGAAAAGCCGATGGTCTCATACATCCCGGCGTAGCTCTTAATCCATTCTTCGTCCATCAGCGAGCCGTTCGTGATAAGCGAAACTTTTACTCCTTTGTCTCGTATGTATTGCACCAGCTCCACCAGCCCCGGATACAGCATCGGCTCGCCTCCGGCGATATTAAACTCAGCCACATCAGCTCCGGCAATGCAGTTGTCTACGATTTTCTCCCAATCCTTCACCGACAGCAGCTTTTTCGTTCCAAATTTTGAGAAACACTGCCGGCATTTAAAATTACATGCCTCCAGAATATGGAGGTTGATTTTGTATTTCTTTTTCAATGTTTCTTTCCTCTTTTTTTGTTTCCTGAAATGGCCAGCCGATTTGGCTGGCCTGTTTTCTCAATTGACATAGTCCATATTTTTGATAAAATTCTCCATATGTTCCCAGTCCGGGATGTATTTACCGTTATCACATACTGCTGGGAGTTTGATTTTTGTAGAAAATACTTTGCCATTTTTGGCTTTTCTGCCATAGCTGTATTTTTTCTGTTCCTGCTTCAGCAACGGAATTATGAATAATGCAGTGTATTTGTTCAGGTGCTCACCATAAAGGACCTCAACATCATTTGAAACAGCAAATTTTTGCTCCTGATAAAAACAGTCAAAACAGTTTCCGTTTGTAGATACAGTGATTGCATTGCCATCAAGTGCATCATCAACATCAACCCACGCAGCAACACCATTATTATCTGATGTTGATGTGATAAAAGGGGTTGTTCCTTCGCAATCCGGTATTGATGAATAGTGTTTGACCTTCTGTTTTGGAAACAGCTCTTCTATAGTAAACTCTTTCCACTTGTCAGCGTTGACTTTATCGGTATTGTCTGGCTGTCTGGTTTTAACTTCATAAGCGGCGAGATTCTGAGCTTCTTTCTGCCACAGGTCATTTGACAGATTTGAATAATCTGTTGTCATATATTCTTCACAAAGCCACTCATCATCTGCTGTTACCTCTGCCATTGCAGAAATACCATCACTTGTCTCCTTATTTCTGAAAAGTGAAAGCCACTGCGCTTCTGTTAATTTCCATAAACCCTTTCCTTTTTCGTCAACGATTTCTATGCGACCGATATTCTTTTTTTTCTTGTGTGCGTCGTCTTTAAAATATCCAAAAAACGTCTTATTTGCGGTTCCATCTGGCTTTACGTGAGGCTCACCGAGAGTAAATATCATACAGCATGAATGTACTGCGGCACCAGGATAGAACACTTCATTCGGTAGCGTAAATACTGCTTCAAGTGTGTTATCTTTCAGTAAATCCTCTTTTGCCTGTCTAATTACTTCAGTTGTTCCTCGTGCTACTGCAACAGGAAGCAGTACGGCAAGTCTTGCTGTTTCCGGAGCTAGCCCCTGTTCGCAGAGTCTTTTGTTTCGCTCTTTGACCACATCGGAAATGAATTGAACGAATACAAGACCTTTTGTTGGGTCTTCTTTTGCATCTTTCATTTTACCCCATTTTATTCTGTATTTCTCAGGAATCATGCTTGCTATTGCATTATATGGTGGGTTCATAGTATAAACATTAGCCCCCAGAGTTACGAGATATTCAAAACAGTCAAATGTGCTTGCAAGTCTGATGCTATCGCTGCTTATTCCGTGGAGCATCATATTTGTTATTGCAAGTCCATACGCAATTTCTTCTTTCTCGATACCACATATATTTTTAGTTCTTACTTTTATTTTGTTTTTTTCTGCTTCTGTCTCTGTTACATTACGGTTGCACGCATTCATTTCTTTTACAGATGCTTGTACAAGAAACGAGCCACTACCACAGGTAGGGTCAGCGATAATCGTATTTTCGTTTACATTCAGCATTGCGACCATCCATTCTCCAATATGGTCTGGCGTATACGCCTGGTTTTTATCTGTCTTTCCGACATATTTGTTAAATGTTGTGAAAAACTGGTTTAAAATATCCTGTCCTTCTATAGTTTTAGTGTCAATACATGTATAAATATTTCTTGTCATAAACACTAAAATTTCAACCCAATCAGAAGTGCTTAACTTTTTAACCGCCTGATTTGCAATAATATTTCCACAGGTAAGTCTCATTTTAGTTTCTTTATCTTTTGCTCCGTCAAGCAGGTTCTCTATTGTTTCCTGAATTCCGCTGCAAGTTTGTTTTGCTGACAGGCTACCCCAATATGTGTACAGAGTTTGAATTTCATTGTCGTTTATTTCTGAAATACCTTTCTTTTTGAGAACGTCCTGAATGTACAATAAAAGAGTTCCTCCGAATTGACTTCTTGTACGTTCGTTTATCTCTTTTGCATGCAACATATCATTTAATACAACTGCACTTTTTTGCACCTGCTCTCTGTTATTTGTATTTTTATATGTAAATATTTTCTTATAGTGTTCCATACTGTCTATTACCGTCTCCTTTTTTAGCTCGTGCTCATCGTCCACCTGGTCTTTCCAGACTCTGATTTTGTCGTTAACTGTATTGGCAAGGATTGCTATGATTTTGTGCCCTGGAAACAGTGCCTTTTCTTCTGCGACATACTCTGCAAGCTGCAGTTTATCGCTGTCTTTAAATTGCTGTTTTGTTTCCACCAGCACGACAAAATCTCCGTCCAAAAACCGGATGTCCACCTTAAAGTGTTTCACCTGGTTATTCGGTAGAGCTTTCATCAGTGTAGATTTAGAACCCGCAGCCTGCACATAACTGAATTCTCCGCCTTCGATATTTGATGTGACAAAATTTTCTCCAATTCGTTTTGTAATGTTGAATCTATCCATAGTAAAAGTCCCTTTCCTGAAAAATATTTCAGCGTTTTGCTGTTACTTCTCTATGGCGTAAATTTTTTTAAACGATAATTTTTTGCGGGTTTTTAGATTTTGTCATATCTAATATGCTGAATTTTTTCAAAACAGGATGGAACTAAATTACTTTTTTGAGATACAAAAAACAGTGAAACCTTCCAAAAAAAATGCCGGCATTTTTTGCCGGCATTGAGGATAAGTAATTATTTTTTTTAAGCCAATGGATGTGTTTTTTTTCCAAAATAGAAAAACAGCCATCCGTACAACGGTAGCATACCAGCCCTGGAACCGGATGTTCCATCGTCGAAATGTGGTATTAGCCACGGTTCTTTAAGACTGAACTGCCAGTAAACCTGGCTGAACTGTCCTTCAGCATCTTTGTAGGATACCATCCAAGTAAAGCGTTTTCTCTGAACTGTCAGAATGTTTGTTCTGGTTACAAGTCTTAAAAATTTTTCAAATTGCTTGCAATTAGTAATATCGTTACTCATATACATCCTTTCTCCGGCGGCTTCGCCGCCGGCATCAATCCAAAATCAACAGATATCCTGAACATTCGCCTGAATGCTGGTCACACCATTCCACTCATTGAGTGTCGGGTAATACAGCATCTTGAAGTCATACAGCTTTCCGTTTTGATTCAAAAGCTGCTCTTTCGTTTCAATGTCATGGAAGCATACACCACTCTTGCAGTTTCTGCTGTTGAATGTGATTTTAAGGACATTTTTGTTCTTTCCGATAATTTCGGCACGGGTCGCTTTGACATTGCTCTGCGCGAATACCGGCTTTTCATTACCTTTTCCGAACGGCTCCAAAATATCCAGCTGTTCAATGAAGTTCTGGGTCAGAAAATCAATCGGAAGGATTACGTCAATCATAACCTTCGAGATGAAGTCCGCATCAGTCAGACCACTGCGGGCGTTAAGTTCCTGACGGAATTTTTCCAGGTTCTCCTCTTTCAGAGACAGCCCGGCAGCCAGCGGATGACCGCCAAAACCAAGCATCAAATCCTTGACCTCAACCATTTTGTTATACATGCTGTATGCCTCAATGGAGCGGCCAGAGCCCTTCAGAAAATCTCCGTCACCTTTTGTAAGGACGAATGCAGGCTTGCAATACCTCTCTCTCACCTTACCGGCAATAATTCCGGCGATACTCTCATGCACTTCCGGAAGGTAGACAACCAAAACTTTGTCATCCTGCATTTCTGCATCAATGATTTTGAAAGCCTCCTCCATACCCTGTTTTGTAAGTTCCTGACGTTCTACGTTTAGGTCTCGCATCTGAGCGGCTTTTTCGAGCGCTTTCTGATAATCAGTCTCAACCAGCAGGTCAAATGCCTCATTTGCGGTATCCAGTCTGCCTTCAGCATTAATGCATGGGCCGATTTTGAAACCATAATCGTAAGAAGTCAGTGCCTTATCCTTCAGTCCAAGAATCTCAAGCAGCGCCTGCAGGCCAATATTTGAAGTGTTCTGCATTTTTTTAAGCCCTTCTTTAACGATTGCGCGGTTATCATGTTGTAATTCCATTACATCGCAGACAGTGCCGAGAGATGCGACTTCCAGAAAATCGGAATTATTAAATTTGTCTTCTTTTCCGAATTTTCGATACAGGCACCACATAAACTTCCAGGCAACAACAGCTCCGCAAATTTCTTTGAAAACGCCGTCATCTTCAGGACGTTTAGGGTCAATGACCGCATCGGCGTCAGGGATGATATAGTGGCGGATGCCAGCTTCATCATCATTGTATGGCACCTCATGGTGGTCTGTAACTACCACTGTCATTCCGAGCTCTTTCGCCAGTCGAATTTCATTCGCAGCAGCAATACCATTATCACAGGTCAGAATAACCTGCACGCCAGCTTCATATGCGTCACGAATTGCCGGTTCATGGAGACCATAACCATCAGTGATACGATGTGGTATAAACTTATCGCATTTGACACCAAGTCCGGTCAGCCCTTTGTAGAGTATATATGTACTGGAGACGCCATCTACGTCATAGTCACCCATGATTCTGATGTATTTTCCTGCCTGCACTGCGTCGTAGACAATATCAACGCCGCGCTGCATATCCGTCAGTTCTGAACCGTCAGAAACGCGGGAAATGTCAGCCTCAAGATATTCTCTGACAGCTTCTTCACCCTGAATTCCTCTATCTGCGAGAATTTTGATGATTGCTGGGTGGACATTGAACTGCTCTGCGAGGGTCTGAAACTCCGGATTTTTAATGTTTTTGTAAATCCATTTGCTTTTACTCATTTTTTAAGTCTCCTTTTCTTTGTTTTAGTTTTAAATGTATTTTTACGTGTTTAATATGCGGGATTTTTAAAATAGCGAAAAACGTAAAAATAAGCCCAGCAATTACTTTTGCCGGGCTGTAAATGTTACATATATTGTTTTTGTTCAGTTTTAAAATTCGGCATCTCCTGTCATATGTTTTGCCTCATTTTTTATGTTGTATTCATTTTTAATATAATGAAAATACTTTAATATACCCTCATGTATAGTGAGCGAACCAGGATTTTTGAGGTTTTTGTAAATCCATTTACTCGTGATTGACCGACGGGCAACCATTGAAATCTGGTAACGACTCCGGCAAAGCCGGGGAGTTATCAAAGGTTGACCGCAGCTTCTTCGCGAGGCCAAATTCGCCTCGCAGGACTAACACTATCCCTCTATCCCCTGTTACGGGGATTACCTTTTTTGTATCTACGCAGCTTTTTTCTGCTGTGTGTTCTGTTTATTCTTATCTGGTCTCCAGACAAATTTTTCTTTTCCCCAAAGCTTGCAATATTCACATTTTTTATGACTGCGTTCCATATGTCTGACAAAAGTACATCTGCCAGATTTGTGATATTTATACTGCTTTGGTCTGTCGGCGCAGGCCTTTGCATTTTTATACAAATCTTTATAACCGATAGAGATAGTAGTGACACACAAATATGTAAAATCTTTAATACCGTCAAATGCGTTTTGATATTCTTTACGGATGATGTTAGCGGCTCCGTTGATATCAGCGTTCAAAAGAGTCCCATTCTTTGACCTGTAAAGGCCGCGATGAATCCTCTTTCCAGAAAACGCATATTTCTTATTCTCGCCTTTCTTGTATGTTGGTATATCGTCCATATCAAGAAGGCTCGCCTGTGATGTATAACTTTCTTCCCTGATTACTACAGCAATCCCGCATTTTGAAGCAACCGTTTTTAAAATCGTGATAAATTTTGTGTATGGAATGGACACAAAATTCTGATTTACGTTGTCTGTAAGGTCGATTTCCTGTTTCTGACCGTCATTGTGGCCCATTACTATCACGTCAACATCTGCAGCTTTTGCATACCTGCAGATATACCATGCGCATTTATAGAAATAATCACGTTGGAATGACTCCCTCCTCTGACTTAAAATGTTCAGCTGTTTACTGTATTTTACAGAAGATTTGCTGTCACTGCCTTTTGTAACAGAAGATATGAGCTTCGTGCGCTTCTTGTTAAATCTCTGATTTGCAGACTTTATCGCACGGCCATTTATCACAAACGGGACACCACCGAAGTTGTTCGCAACTCCAAGAAAATTGTTTACTCCAGGGTCAAGGCCAAGGATTCGCTTCGGATTTTCAGGAACTTCTACTTCGGCAATCTTGTCATCGAATGTGATGAGAATATAGTATTTTCCATACATGGGTTTTACTTCAGTCTTGACGTATTTTAAATCATCATACAAAGATGCTTTTCCGATTCCAAATCTGTCAGGATTGTTTACAAATTGAATATAATATCTGCCATCTTCTTCTTTCAGCTTCGCCGCCTGCTTTGAAAACCATGCAATATATTCCTTATCTTGCTTGTATCCGGGAATTTTTGGCTTTCCGGTAAAACCTGCCGGGTTCTTCTTGTATGCCTTTAAAGACTCAAAATATCCCTGCCATGCAGCAACTGCCTTGCGGATTGCGTTCTGATTGACCTGGCTGTTCATGCGTCTATATACGGAATTGTCTGTAAACTTAAAGATGGCATCAAGCGTCCCGTATGACAAAAACCATTTTTTCGCAGTCGGATACTGGAATGGCTCCTGGCTTACAATAGAAAAAGCTATAACTGCAGAATACATACCGCCTACCTCGGCAAGCTTCAGCTCTGCGAATTTCTTCTTCATATTTTTCTGGCCAATAATCTCATTGGCTTTCTGAATACCGGTAAAGACGTAATGCAGCACTTCAGTTTCCAGTGGTGTACGCTCCTCCGGAGATTTTTTTAAACCAGTCATTGTATTACGGATATAAAAATTGGCAGTATTATACATACATTTGGAATCTGCGGTATTTGTCTTAAAGTACTGACAGAACGCAGCATCTTTCTTATTTTTTGTAGGGTCGATTATCATCTTAAATGTACGCATATCATATACCTCCTTTCATACCTTTATCTACATATTTAATATGCAGGATTTCTTCAAAATTGGACGCTTTTTGCAAAAAAAATAAAAAAAATTGCATACAATTTTCTGCTAAACAGCGAAAACCTAACGGAAATCGCGGCAAATCTGAAAAAATCAAGAACCCAGCCCTGAATTTCAGGGCTGGGGCTTTTAATCTTATTTTTCTTTTTCTTCTTTCTTCTTTTTTTCTTTTTCCATTTTTCTCTTTTTTCTCTCTTCTTCTTTCTCCTTTTTCTTTTTCGCTCTTCTTTCTCTTCTCTTTTTTTCTTCTTTCTTTTTTTCTTATTGCTCCTCCCCTTTCATCCTATGATGCA
>OOCB01003026.1_pt1 | contig 17444 bp, 13 predicted proteins | sample 1671351 | NCBI WGS metagenome assembly OOCB01 (sample SAMN06348148, study PRJEB24527) | human gut metagenome | biome: human gut; feature: ankylosing spondylitis patient; material: feces | host: Homo sapiens | place: China | collected 2015-10
ATGTGCAATAATCTGATATTTACATGCCAACTATGGCACTATGCAAGAGATAGCAATTCATCTCACCACCTATAGAGATGGGAGAATTCTTGCTGATTCTTGTTAAATTCCGGTGAAATCCAAGATGCAAATTCAAAAGCAATGTCCGTATGAGCATAAGTACCACCATATCAACCTGATTTTGATATGATACCGATTGCATCTGTTGATTTTATCCACTGCTGCGGTGTCAGTGTAAAGGCATTATCTCCTGACTCTGCTTTAAACCTATCGAATTCGATAGGTTTGAAATTTGGATTATGGATTTGTTCCCACAAGCCCAAAAATGAAATCGTTGAGTGATTACGCATCCAGTTTGCTACCACGATAAAAGCATTATCTGGATTTTTATACTTTGCAATATCTGTGAGCGAAATATAAGCATCTTCATTAACAACATCGCCCATTACTCTTATCTCCGTTCCATTGGCGTCTATTTTCATGCTTTTCAATCTTGCATTTCCCCCTTCTACAATGTGAATACTCTTTTTCCTTTATTTATAATCGTCCAGCTCTAGGGCGCTTACACACCACATAAGCAAGAAAGAACAGAACATTCCATTTCAGTAATTCCTCTTTCCCATGAAATATCATCCGAAAAAGGCTGTTCTTAAAGTTTCTGTTGACTCTTACCATAGTTTTTTCCTTTCATTGTACACGATATGAAGTTTTTTGGCAATTTCGTGGGAATGATTTCAGAACTGAAGTCAGATACCACAGACACCCGAATTTACGGACCATGATTTCCAGGAAAGAGAGCTGTTTAATGATTCCATATTAGCATATTTATCTTTCAAAGGAAATAGTCATAGTATACAAATATTCATTTTCGTGCGAGTGCACATCACTGGCATGTAATACTTTTTTGTTCAACAGAAAGTTCCATCAAAATTCCTTATAGCAAAAGTCGCCAACAACCTTTTTGATCGCTGGCGGCTTTTGTATGTACACTTCATTAATAAAAAGCAATCATTTGTAAAAAACAATCACAGTACAAGGTCTGTCTCAAGCGATACCTGGAACGAAAGATCATACCACTGATACGGCTCTGGGTTTACAAAAACAGTGTCACTGTTCAGATTCTTTAATTCTCCCCGGATCTCCTCGCTGAACTCCTCCATGGTCTTTCCCCATTTTCCGTTGTAGAGGTTGTCCTGGTGCATCGGGAATGCGAGCGGAGCATTAAAACGTGCGATCGCTTTCGCCCACTCCGCGCCCGGAATATTTCCCGCCGTGTGGCGGAACAGAAGATCCGGCTTGAATTCATCCGCTACTTTATAGATATTCCGGAATTCATCCACTCCACTGACAAGCATGATCCTCAGATTTTTTCCCAGAGTCAGGCAGAAATCATAGCTGAATAAGGTTCCCTCAAAATTCAGGTGACGATACTCTTTCCCACCGAAGTTTTCCGGATAATCCTCCGGCTGCCCGCCATACTTTCCGAGATTCAACAGCGGAAAATGGCGTCCTCTGATCGCTTTCAGCGTGAAATCTTCCGTCTCATAGACATCCATATTTTCAAACGGATAAATCCGGCCCGGTTTGATCTTAAAGTATTCCGACAATTCCGTTGCGATCGGAGCACCGCAGAATAATTTGGAATCGAAGCGATTGCATACATTTCCCAGATCCGAAGTGTGATCCCAGTGTGAATGTGTCAGAAGAACATAGTCACAGCGTTCGATCTCATCGATCTTAAATTCCCGGAAGCCCGGAAGTGTCTGGTCTGAAATATACGGATCCAGCAGCAGATGTTTTCCATTCGGAAGAATGAATTCTCCTTTTCTCCATTTATATTCAAACTAATTATTGTTAAAACATCACACTCCGGTAAACCATCTCCCCGTTCTTCACTGTGAGGACCGGCTCATAGACCAGAGTTCCTTCCATTCTCCTGCATTCCGGATTTGAATCCGGGCGGTCTCCAAAGATGTTCTTTTCCCCTCTCGGCCGGAACACCGCGATATCCGCCTTCATTCCCGGTTTCAGATTGCCGATCGTCTCCGACAATCCGAGATTTACCGCATTATTCCAGGTTGCCATCCGGATCACCCACTCGAACGGGATTCTGAGATTCACATATTTTGAGATCTGCATCGCCATATTGAACGCGGTCGGGCGAAGATGCATGCTGAGCTTTGTGATATCCGTTCCGAGAAGATCCGGATAGAAGTGCTCACTCACCGCTCTCTCGCTGACCTCGAAAGAAAAATGTGCTCTCGCGTCAGCAGCCTCAAACAGGATCCCGCGTTCCCGCGCCTTCCATGTCTCCTCCGAGACATGACCATCTTCCAGGATGCTGTATCCCGTGTTCTGATACATGTGGGTAACGATATCTCCTGGGCGGAGGCGTTCGAGAAGCTCCCCGACCGGTCCCGGCGGGTTTGTAATGTGTACCATGAGCGGCACACCGAGTTTTTCTCCGATCTCCACAGCCCGCTCCAACGGCTTCCATCCCAGCTCATTTACGATATTCCGGCTTGTCCTGAGCTTCAATCCGAGGAGTTCTCCTCTGTATTTTTCAAACATGTCGCGGATCTTCGCCTCATCCATATGCTCCGGCCGGACATCCTCCATCGCAGCCGGAAGACTCGAAAGCCCGGTGCTGCAAACGTTGAGGTATGCGCGGATCCCGAGTTTTTCCATGGAGATCCATGGATGGTACTGTTCATATGTATCGCAACCGGTACTCCCGGCATCCACAGCCGTTGTCACTCCGGCGCCGAAGCACGCGGATTCGCCTGCTGTTCCGATCTTCGCGAGTGGATAGAGATGCGTATGATGATCGATCAGACCGGCCGTCACCATGCATCCCGCCGCATTTACCACACTCACTGCCTCTTTTTCTATTTTGGGAGCGATCTCCACGATCCGGTCATCTTCCGCGAGGAGATCTGCCTGCCGCATATTTCCCGTCTCCGAATCGACCAGTGTTCCATTTTTTATCAGAATTGACGCCATGTTCCGTTTCTCCTCTCCATGCTTTTCTATCTTCCTATAAATATCATGGGACCGGATCCGGCGAATCCGGGGTCCGGTCCCATATGACAGGGGATACTACAAATATTCAGGCATCCTTTCCAATGTCAATGCATTTTCTGAGGGATTCTGCTCTCTCATCCAGAAATTCTGCCCACTTGTTTTCATCAATAAAAGGACGATAGTCCATGTGATCATCCGGCGCGATCTCAAGCATATTGGAATGGGACGGATGGCTCGGCGTACAGATATCGACGTGTTCCTTCTTCATCTCCTCGCAGCCTCTTAAGAAATCCTGCTGCAGGGAGAGTGGAAGATGAACCTTGTTCAGGTATTCCGCATTCATCGTATTCAGACCGACGCCGCCGTGCATCGCCCATGTGATCTTCTTTCCGTTCTCGTCCGGCATATCCACGAAGAAGGAGGTACATCCCGGGGTGTGTCCGGCGGAAAGTCTTGTGCGGATCGTCACATCTCCCATGACGATCGGGGTATCATCGTCATAGTAATGATCAACGGTGTATGGAATGATCTTAAATCCCTCTCCGCTCATGTCCGCCTCCGGACGTTTTCTCCACTCATCGTCCTCCTTCGCTTCGTAGATCTCAGCTCCGGAGAGTTCCTGAATACAGCGGGCACCGCCGTCATGGTCCATGTGCGCGTGAGTCAGGAAGATCTTTTTAATATTTCTCGGGTCAAATCCAAGTTCACGGATCGATTCGACCAGCATATAGACAGTCTCAAACACCGTTGTATCGATCAAGGCAAGTCCTTCGCTCGTGTCGATCAGGAAGCTGCCGACAAAACGGTTTCCGACATAATAGATCCTCGGTGCGACACGGAATGGCTCCAGCGCTGTCTCCCATGGGGTGTCACGGGTTGCAAATACGATATTTTTCGGTGTCTTTTTAGAAATTTCAGCCATGATGTTGTCTCCTTATGTCCCAAATCATTTTTTTCATCCGTCCACCTGACCAGTCAGTTCTGAATTTCGTCAGGTATAAAACATTTCGTCACCGCGTGCAGATCTGTCATCTGACACGCGGTGACTGTCTGAGCTTTTAAGCAAGTCCAAGAAGTACGCAGAGCAGAACTCCGATCGTATTGAATGCCAGACAGAAGATTGCAGAGAACTTCACCTGTTTGATGATGTCCACCTCAGCAAGCTCGCAGGCAAGGTTTGCTGCTGCGACAAGCGGAGAACACGGGTTTAAGTAGGAAATGTTCATGCAGGTAAGTACCTGGTAAGCAGTCAGTCCGCAGCCGGCGCCGATTCCGAGAAGAAGCGGGTACATGCTCTGGAATGCCTGGTAAGGAATGAAGATCTCCAGTGGAAGAATGATGATCGCATATAAAATATGTGTGAAACGTGCCATGGAAGCCGGGATTACGGAAAGAACCGCGTCAACCATCGCTGTAACCATTCCTGTTCCGTTTAAGACTCCGACCATAACGCCGATTCCGAGGAATAAGATCGCCGGAGCAAGCATGGTAGCGGAATGTTTTCTCACGATCTGGCTCTGTTCCTGCTGGGAATGATAGTTGATCAGAAGAGCCACGCAGGAGAATACCATGAATAATACATATGTCTTAACGGAAGTTAAGAACATGAAGCATGCAAGGGAGAAAATAAAGAGTGCGAAGTTCACCCAGAATAACTGCGGTCTTGCAAGCGGGTTGTCAGAGAAATCGACTTTTTTGTTGTTGCTTCCATTTGCAAATTCAGATCTTAACGCAGCGATCTCCACTGCATTCTTTTTGGAATAGTAGAATCCGAAGCCAACGGCTGTGACGATCGCCAGACCAAACATGACCGCGATAATCGGGTACAGGCTCTGCGCCATTACAACCGGATCGATCGATGCGTCATAGACGGTCATCTTCGCAGGCTGCCCCCATGCCATACCGGTCATCGGTGCTGCTGCCAGGGATACAAGAAGAACAAGACTTCTGCGGTCAATATTTAATTTCTTGTATAACGGTGCGAGTGCCGGGATCGCGATCAGATATGTTGTATTGTAAGCGCCATCGAGATGTCCGATGAATGCTACGACAACAGTAACGACCATGACAATGTAGATATTTCCTTTTGTGATGCTTACGAGACGGTTCACGATGATATCAAACATTCCTGTCCCGGAAAGCACTCCGAAGTAGAGCACTGCGAAAATACAGAGTAACACAGAGTTGAATGTACCTTTTACTCCATCTGCCGCAAAGTTCAGGACATCTGTCAGGGAGAAGCCACAGAGCAGACCGGCTACGACCGGAACTACCACGAACGGGACCATCAGATGCATTTTTTTACTCAGTGCAAGGTACGATGATACGGCAAACATAATAAGTCCAATAATCGCAATCATACTTTTACATCCTCCAACACATTTTGAAATAATAGCTCATTTTCCCTGTTTTTCAGGTACCGCTATCATGATTTTGACATATTATCTTCGTTTCTGAATCGCTACTTTTGTGCACTTCGTTGCTTTTCATGGTTTTATTCTATCGTTTTATGCATAATTAGTCAAAGACGTAAGATGTTAGAAAGATTATAAGTAATTAGTTATGGCTTACTGCTTTACAGATTCTATTTCCTGTATTATGATGATACCAAAAACAGCCGTTCAGGATCGTATGTTCACTTTGGTTGTACAGAAAGTTGTACGTAAAGCTGTACGAAAATTTCAGGATGACTGCTTCATGCCTTTTCTGGAGGATTCCTGATGTTCTGCAGATTTCACCTGCAGGCAGATTTTTATGACGACTGCTGCACGAATGTGCGGTGTCAGAAAGGACCTGATATGATTCGAAATCCGGAATACTTTATTGCGATCGTGGAGTCCGGCAGCCTCACGAAGGCCGCCAAAAAGCTTTATCTGTCGCAGCCCTATCTCAGCCAGTACTTAAAACAGCTCGAACAGTCCCTCGGAGTCGAGCTCTTTGATCACTCAGTCTCGCCTCTCACACCGACATACGCCGGGCAGTTATTTTATCGGTATCTGCTCCGTCAGATCCATCAGGAAGAAAATTTCCGGCAGCTGATCACGGATCTGAAAAACGAGGATGCCGGGCGGATCCGGCTTGGAATGCCATACTGGCGCACATCCTGCACACTCCCCGTTATCTTTCCGGAATTTCACCGGAAATATCCGAAGATCCAGCTGGAACTCAGCGCCTCCTCATTTCCGCAGAAACTGACCGATGATCTGATCTCCGGACTTCTCGACATCGCGATCATGAATGAGGGAAGTATCCCGACCGAAGCGCTCGCCAAAAGTGTTGACTATGAGATCCTGTCTCTGGAGAGTTTTATGTTCGCGGTTCCGAAAGAACACCCTGCCGTAAAGGAATATCTGGAACTTCCGGAAGATCAGCGACCTTCCCCCGTCACACTTCTCGGAAAGATCCCGCTCGTCACAACAAAGACAGCCCAGTCTCTTCCCGTTCTTGCAGAAAACCTTGCAAAAAAATATCATGTGAAACCGGACTTTCTTCTGGAGACGAACAACTTTGCCTCATCTGTCAACCTGGTATCCACAGGTCTCGCCTGTACCTTTACGATGGAAGGCGAAATCCTCGTTCCCGGACGAACCGACCACATTCTCTACTTCCCGGTCGAATTTCCGATCGAAAAACACGCAATCGTCGCTGTTTACCGAAAAGATGCCTACCTTCCGAAGATCTTGACCCTGTTCATCGAAAACGCAAAAGAATGCTTTTCCAATGCGATGGAAAAGGCCCGGGAGCAGTATCTTCACTGAAGATCTGTCTGTATCCATTTCCTATATAAAAAACTTCCTATATAAAAACGCATGTCCTGCCACAGTTTCTGACTGTGAGCAAAACATGCGTTTTCTTTTTTATTCTCAGAAATTTCAAGTTATAAAAATATTCTCTTCTCTCTGCTGCGATCCACTCGATCGCGTGTGTATTCCCTTATTTTTGCGTTTTTTGGAATGTCCGGTGGTGTGTGCGGAATGAGATGAGATTCATTTCTGCACGGTGCCGGTATCGGGTTATGAGCGCGTCGCGCTGTGGCAATGTTCTGATGGGGGCGATCTGCATTTCTACCGAAGCAGTTATGACAGCATATGCGTCAATGCGGGCGTGGTAATGCCCTGAATGGGGCGACCTTCATTTCTACAAACGGAAGCTGGTTGTCCGGAAAAGAAGTGGAATGTGTCAATGCCCTGAATGGGGCGACCTTCATTTCTACGAGCATTCGTTAGATGCGACTTAATCTTTTCAAAATGTGTGTCAATGCCCTGAATGGGGCGACCTTCATTTCTACCCTTGCCTCCGGAAACCCGCATAAATAAAGGCTTTGCGGACCCGTTTTTGCAAGTATTTTCCAGAATATTCTGAAAAAGGCTTTTTTGAAGGTGATTTTTGGCGTGTTCACAGTTTGTTCATATTTATCGCAGAAATGAAGGTAATTTCTCGCTTTCAGCTGCCCCCATTATAACAAACTTCTTCAGGCTCCACAAGCAGATTATTTTCCATTATTGCGACCATTATTTGCGATCCCACCATCTCCCAGCGGTGAGCTTCCGGACAGGAGTGCATGATTCGGGGAGCTGGCTTCCTCTTAGCTCACAGGTGACTGCGTTGGAGAACAGCGGACACTTGTTTGAGCAAAGCGAGTTGTGTCCCAGTTCACAGGCTTTCTTGCCTGCGCACTGGGACAGGATTTTGCCGATGCTTCGCATTCCAAATCAGCAAAATCCGCAGCCTCAACTGTATCATACGGAATTTTCAGTTCAGAAAATTCCTATATGCCCATAGCAGCTGTCTCCACGTTCTCCGCCCTTAGCAGCCGCCCGGGAGGTTCTTCCCTAAAACCCAAAATACATCTCCCGCAACCTCCGATTCGCCAGAACCGCCAGATACCTCTTCATCCGCATCCGTCCTGCATTGTGCGTCACATTATAACTGTTAAGATCCCAGCTCCCGGACAATTTCTCTATGATCCTTCCATCCTCACGGTTTTCCTGATCCAGCTCTTCCAAAAGCTTCAATGCAGCCCGGTACTCCCTGCGGCTGTCGTTCTGGAGAAAATCATAAAACATCTCCTGAAACGGAAATACCCGTTTGTAAAACTCATTGATCTGCTCGAGAAGCCCGAAAAAATACTCCAAAAAGTCCACATTCTCCGTTTCCTGCACTTCCAGCAGCTTCCGATACCGTTCCCCGAGCTTCCTCAGCCACTGGTCCGTCTCCTCCGGGATCTCCACCTCATCGGATCCATCCCACCAGTACAGGCGGTCCGCATCGCTGATATAATAATTCGACCTTCCCTTGAGTTCCTTTGGAGTATCAAAAAAAGCAAAAAAGCCATCCTGACGCAGAAAATCGCTCGTTCTCAAAGGCGCTGCCGGCTCCCTGCGTTTTTTCTCCCGAAACTTCAGGATCTCCGGTGCCGCATAAACCTTCCTCATTTCATCATGATAGACATGTTCCCGCAGTTTCGCCCACTCTTTCCAGAATTCTCGCCCAATGAGTTCCGCTGTCAGAAACACGATCACTCTTGCCGGAAGAAACTCCGTATATCCCACGATCTCCTTCCATGCAGGATCCGTCACCGCCTCTCTCTCTTTCCACTCCATCTTTACAAGCGCCCACAGATCATCGATCCCGCTCTCTCCTTTTTTCTCAAAATACTTCCTGAGCGCCATCTTGCAGTGATAAACTTCCGCCGGATACGTTCCATCCGGCTCTTTTCCGCATAAACATTCAGTTCCATTGGCAATATAGATAAGATCGGCTAGGTCTGTTCCACCCGCCGCAAACCGAAGTCCCTCGGGAATCAGCTCCATGATCTTCCGGACATCAGGCGCATCGTAATCGCCATCCGCAGACTCCAGTCCCAATTTTTCGCCCAGCTCCCACAACCGATCCAGGCGCTTTTCTCTCGTAAACTCTGTTTTCAGGATCTGGTTCAGCCATCCGACCGCCTCTCCACCATCAAGAATATCGCCATCGACCATCACCGCCCCCGCTTCATCCGAATAGAGTTCATACAGCATATAAGCCGCCGCCATCACATCGAGAAATTCATTACTGCCGACCTTTCCTGACCACAGACGATTTCCCTTTTCATCATACTCCACCGTCTCCCAGGCATTGTCCTGAAAGTAATTGTAATGGAAACGCACTTCCTTTCCATACGTCTTTTTCACCGGGCAGAGCAGAGAAATCTCATGCCCATACAGCTTCACGTCATCAAACGACATCATGCCGCCGTAATAAAACACCTTCATCATCTGCTCTGTAAACAGTTCCCTCTTATCGTCCGGAACCACCATTCTTCCTTTATAACCCATAAATGTTCCCATTTTTTCACCCTTTCGCAGCTGTTCGTTTCCATAGTTACAGGCCGAATTTCTGCCATTGTTGACGTGCGTTCTGCTTACCTGTGATTTCACCGTCCGTACATGAAACCCGCAGATCCAGTGAACAGCCGTCGCCTTTCTCAGAATCTGAACGTATCCTGCCTTAATGTTTCATTCATCATGAGCGACCAGAATGCAGCCATGATCGTGCGGCAATAGTAGTCACGCTCTCTGACAAGGATCTGTTCCGTTACCAGTTCCGGAGGCAGCTCCGGGAAATATTCCTGATACGCATTCATATATTTCCGAAACGCCAGCAATGCTTTCTGCCAACGCACATCATCCCTGTTCTTCTGAACGATCTCCACTGCCTCTTCGCTCACATAACGACAGTTCCATACATGTTCCATCTCCCACAGGATCTGTCCCGCAGCACGCTCCGCATCAAACTCTTCCGGCACCTGAATTTTCAGGACCTCTTCTTTCCACTCTGCGATCTGTCCCAGAAGCTTTTTGGAGAGATGTCCGGCTCCAAATTCCAGAAATTCATCTTCATTATCGCGCCGGTATATCTGATAAAGCTCTCTTCTTTTTCTATGTTCCGATGAATTGCTGAGATCATCATGGTACATTTTCGTCTTTGTCCGGTAGCCCTTCGTCTGAAGACTAAACCATAGTTCCCAGAAAGGAATGTCAGCCGCTTCCGCATATGCAGAAACAAGGTAGGTACATGGAGCACGGAGTGATATTTCGGCAATGATCCCAAATGTTCCGTCTTGTTCTGCCATTTTCCGGCGTTCCGGAAGTTCCGAAGAGATCAGCTCCCTGTAAAAATCCCGAAGCACTTCATCGGATCCGTCCGCCAGGTATTCCTTGATTTCTTTTACGAGGTAATCTTCCAGATCAACTAAAGTCGCATCCTTAATCTCACTTTTTGTTCCACAAAACGGATTCTTCTGTCTCTCCTCACTGGGCATGAATTTTACATGTAACAGTTCTATGATATCGTCCGTCGTAAACGGGATCGTATCATCCCATATCCTGTTCCATAATTTATATTCATCCACATCCCGGTACTCGTCCCTCTGCTTCAGGAATGCCAGAACATCCAGGATCCTTCCCCTGTGAGGAAAGTCCAGCTTTACCCCGGTCATGTCCTCGATCATCGCAGCGTAACTTCCAACCGGACATAATGCATCATCACTCATCAGGAAACACGGTGTCTCCGAATACGCTTCCTGCATGATCAAAATGCTGTTCATGGCAACGCCGAATTCATCCCATCCACGGTCCGGACAGATCAGTTGACATGTTTTCGTGTTATAACTGTCACCTTCCCGGACCCTCTTCTCGAACATGGAATAATTAAACTTTACGATTCCATCTTCATCTGCCTCCGGCTTTTTTAACACCGTAATCTCCCTGTCCCCGACCATTCGCTTTTCCGTCTGCCTGATCCCTAACACATCCAGAACCTTTTCTACATTCCTGTTGAACTCTTCCCGTTTCTCCTCCGGAATAGAAATGGTCCCGACAATCTTATATTTATCGTCTGCGTACATACTCGTTCCTTTCTGCTTGTCAGCGCTTCCCCTGCCTCCTGCTTTCACGGCCAGAGTCCATCAGAGCTTTCAATTTGATCCTGCTTTTATTCTAACAGAGACAACAAAAAACTTCTTCAACCGTTGGTTTAAAATGTATGAAAATTTTATGTTGCTGTTATCCTCTTTTGAACTCTCTGTCTTTATGTTTTTATTTTACGATAGCCAGTTCACGATTTTTGTACACTTGCAATCTCACGAATAGAAAAAGACCAGAGGACTTTCTTGTTCAAAAAGAAAGTTCTCTGGTCTGTTCAGCTTCGGTAACTATGCCCTGAAAGGGGCGACCTTCATTTCTACTTATCCACACACTGAAGACACAATCGTCAGTGATCTGTGTCAATGCCCTGAAAGGGGCGACCTTCATTTCTACACTTGCCTCTGGGAACCCGCATAAATAAAGGCTTTGCGGACCCGTTTTTGCAAGTATTTTCCAGAATATTCTGAAAAAGGATTTTTTGAAGGTGATTTTTGGTATGTTCACAGTTTGTTCATATTTGTCGCAGAAGCAAAGGTAATTTCTCGCTTTCAGCTGCCCCCATTATAACAGACTTCTTCAGGTTCCACAAGCAGATTATTTCCCATTATTGTGACCATTATTTGCGATCCCACCCTCCGGACAGGAGTGCATGATCCGGGGATCTGGCTTCCTCTTAGCTCGCGGGTGACTGCGTTAGAAAATCGATGACACTTGTCTGAGCGCAGCGAGTTGTGTCGTCGATTTTCTGCCCTTAGCAGTCTCCCGGGAGGTTAGAGGAACCATCCCCGCATCCCCGGCACTCCTGTCCGGAAACTCACCGCGTACCCTCGCCAACACACCTCAAAAATCCTTTTCCAGATTTTCACGGCACTCCTGTCCGGAAGCTCACCGCGTACTCTCGCCACCCCCCCCCAAGCAAGCACATACACAAAAAACGCACGCCCTGCATACCGATCCTCCCTGCATGCAAAACGTGCGTTTTCTAATCCAATCTCTATTACTCGTTCTTCAGATCCTCTTTCAGCTTACTAAAGAACCCTTTCTTCTTCCCTTCCTCCGGCGCAATTCCCTTCATCGCGTCGTCAAACCGCTTCAGAGCCTCCTTCTGCTCCTCATTCAGCTTCTCCGGAACTGTAACAACAAGCGTTACATAATGATCACCGCGGATATTCTTATTTCTCAGGGACGGAACACCCTTACCGCGGAGACGTACCTTCGTGTCAGTCTGAGTTCCCGGTTTTACCTCGTACTCAACCTCACCGTCAACGGTCTTGATCTTGATCGGACCGCCGAGAGCTGCCGTTGCGAAAGAAATCGGTACAGTCGAGAAGATGGAAGTCTCCTGACGCATGAATACCGGGCTTCTGGATACAGTAACCTCAACGAGAAGGTCTCCTCTCTCGCCGCCGTTCGTACCCGGTTCACCCTTCCCGGCGATACGGATACTCTGTCCGTTATCGATACCGGCCGGGATCTTAACCTGGATCTTCTTCTTGCTGGAGATATATCCGGTACCGTAGCAATCCGGGCATTTCTCCTTGACAACCTTACCGGTACCGCGGCAGTCCGGACATGTCTGGACATTCTGTACCTGGCCAAAGAACGACTGCTGTGTATAGACGATCTTACCCTTACCGTTACATTTCGGACAGGTGATCGGGGATGTACCAGGCTTTGCGCCGGTTCCGTGACACTTCGGACACTCATCCTTCAGGGTAAGCTCGATCTCCTTCTCACATCCGAAGATCGCCTCCTCAAACGTGATACGGACACCCGTTCTCAAATTTGCTCCGCGCATCGGACCATTGCTGCTTCTTCCGTATGCGGAACGTCCGCCAAAGAAATCTCCGAAGATATCTCCGAAAATGTCTCCCATATCGGCTCCGTTAAAGTCGAATCCGCCGTATCCGGCTCCGCCTGCACCTCCGTCGAAAGCCGCATGACCGAACTGGTCGTACTTCTTTCTCTTTTCCGGATCACTTAAGACACTGTATGCCTCGGAAGCTTCCTTGAACTTTGCCTCCGCCTCTTTGTCTCCCGGGTTTGCGTCCGGATGATATTTCTTTGCAAGAACTCGATATGCTTTCTTTAACGCCGCTTCGTCCGCATCTTTCGGCACGCCGAGGACTTCGTAATAATCTCTCTTGGTCTCTGCCATTGCTTTCTTTACCTTTCTTGTTAATGAACGGTACCACGTACCTTTTGCGGAATTCTGCCGCCGGAAGATCTGCCTTCACACGCCGTAACCAGATAACGCCAGAACCCATTCCAGACATCACGGTTTTATCTTCTGCCGTGATAAATTTTCTCCGGATCATTCATCGTCCGGAAACAAGGCAGCCGAAAGAACGCCCTTTTGCGGGCGTCCTTCCGGATCTGCTTTGCCTGACAGACTATTTTCAGTCTGTCAATTTATTTTTCGTCTTAGACCTCTTTGTAGTCTCCGTCAACGACATCATCGCCGTAGCCTGCCTGGCTTGCGCTCTGACCTGCCTGCGGACCAGCCTGACCCTGAGCACCTGCTGCGCCCTGAGCTGCCTGAGCCTGCTCATAAACCTTGGAGAATAACTTCTGGGCACTGTTCATGAGTTTCTCTTTCGCTGCCTTGATCTCATCGACCTGAGCATCTGTCATCTGATCTGCCGGAGCTTTTGCGATTGCTTCCTTGAGGGCATTTAAGTCAGCCTCAACAGCAGTCTTGTCGTTTGCATCGATCTTGTCGCCGACTTCCTCGAGAGCTTTCTCTGTCTGGAATACCATGGAGTCAGCTTCGTTTCTCGCATCAATCGCTTCTTTTCTCTTCTTATCCTCAGCCTCGTAAGCTGCAGCTTCCTTAACAGCCTTATCAATATCATCCTTGGACATGTTGGAACCGGATGTGATCGTGATGTGCTGCTCTTTGCCTGTTCCAAGATCCTTAGCGGATACATTTACGATACCGTTTGCATCGATATCGAATGTAACTTCGATCTGCGGAACACCTCTTCTTGCCGGAAGGATACCATCAAGACGGAACTGGCCAAGAGTCTTGTTGTCCTTTGCGAACTCACGCTCACCCTGTACAACGTGGATATCTACAGCTGTCTGATTATCAGCGGCTGTGGAGAAGATCTGGCTCTTTCTTGTCGGGATGGTTGTATTTCTCTCGATCAGCTTTGTTGCTACGCCGCCCATGGTCTCGATTGCAAGGGAAAGCGGAGTAACATCGAGAAGAAGGATGTCGCCGGCACCAGCATCGCCTGCTAACTTACCACCCTGGATCGCTGCACCGATGGCTACGCACTCATCCGGGTTTAAGGACTTACTCGGCTCTTTGCCTGTTAACTGTTTTACCTTCTCCTGTGCGGAAAGCATACGTGTGGAACCACCTACAAGGAGAACCTTGGAAAGATCTGCTGCTGTTAAGCCGGCATCTCTTAATGCATTCTGTACCGGGATCGCTGTTCTCTCGATGAGGTCGCTTGTGAGTTCATCGAATTTTGCTCTTGTAAGGTTCATATCTAAGTGCTTCGGGCCATCAGCAGTTGCTGTGATGAACGGAAGGTTGATATTTGTTGTTGTTGCGGAAGAGAGTTCCTTCTTTGCTTTCTCAGCAGCTTCTTTTAATCTCTGAAGTGCCATCTTATCACCGGAAAGATCTACGCCCTCTGTCTTCTTGAACTCATCGATCATCCACTGTGTGACACGGTTATCGAAATCATCACCGCCGAGGTGTGTATCACCGTTTGTCGCAAGAACTTCAATAACGCCGTCACCGATCTCGATGATGGAAACATCGAATGTACCGCCGCCGAGGTCATATACCATGATCTTCTGCTCTTTCTCGTTGTCAAGGCCATAAGCAAGGGCTGCCGCTGTCGGCTCATTGATGATACGCTTTACATCAAGACCGGCGATCTTACCTGCATCCTTTGTTGCCTGACGCTGGGCATCGTTGAAGTAAGCCGGAACTGTGATAACAGCTTCTGTTACTTTTTCACCGAGGTAGCTTTCAGCATCTGCTTTTAACTTCTGAAGGATCATCGCGGAGATCTCCTGCGGTGTGTACTTCTTGCCGTCGATGTCTACCTTGTAGTCAGTACCCATATGTCTCTTAATGGAGGAGATAGTTCTGTCAGCGTTTGTAACTGCCTGACGCTTTGCCGGCTCACCGACAAGTCTTTCTCCTGTCTTTGTAAATGCAACGATAGACGGTGTTGTTCTGACACCTTCTGTATTAGCGATAACTGTTGGTTTACCGCCTTCCATAACTGCTACGCAGCTGTTTGTTGTACCTAAGTCAATACCAATGATCTTGCTCATGATTTTTTCCTCCTGTTATATTTGGAATTAAGTGAATTTCAATGTTAATTTTGATACCAGATCGATCCGCACTTACGTGCTCTCACGATCCTTAGTTCGCAACCTGTACCATGCTGTGACGGACGATCGACTCTTTGTAGGTGTAACCCTTCTGAAGCTCAGCTGCCACAACATTTTCTCCGAGATTCTCATCCTCCACATGCATCACTGCGTTGTGGAAATTCGGATCAAACGGCTTTCCGACGGCCTCGATCGGCTTTACGCCGAGATCATCGAGCGTCTTTACAAACTGCTTATATATCTTTTCCATTCCCTCTGCAAATGCGGTTCCTTTCGCATCCTCCGGGATTGTGTTAAGACCTCTTTCAAAGTTGTCGACGATCGGAAGGATCTTTTCGATCACGTCCTTCGCGCCGATCTCATACATCGCGGACTTTTCCTTGTCCGTTCTCTTGCGGTAATTATCAAATTCCGCCATCGATCTTCTGAGTTTGTCATTTAACTCATCGATCTTCTCGTCCTTCGGATCCTTTTTCTTTTCCGGAGCTTTTTCCTTCTTTTCGGCATCCTCGGACTTCTCAGTTTCTTTATCAGTCTCAGAGGCTTTCGCTTCTTTCTCTTCGGAAGCTTCCGTCTCCTGTTTCTCTTTTTCTAACTCTTTCTCTTCCACTGCTCTCTTCACCTTTCATTTTTAAATGTTTCGTTCAGCTGCGCGACAAGCGATCGCAAGGTTGTTACGACTTTCTCGTAATCCATCCGCTTTGGTCCTACAATACCGATCGTTCCTCGCATTCCATCGCCGAGCGCATAATTTGCGGTTACGATGCTGCAGTCTTTCATGCTCTGGACCGGAGTTTCATCTCCGATGTAGACCTGGATCTCATTGTCCGGGTCATCGGTCTTATTCTGCTGCTGTTCATCGATCAGCCCACGAAGAAGTTCCTTATGTTCTAACGTGCTGATCAGCTGACTCGCTTTCTCTGTATCGGAAAGTTCCGGATATTTGAAAATATTGGTTGCCCCGCTCGTATAGATCTGAAGATCCTCATCCTGGGAACGAATCACTTCGCTGACCTCATTCAGGACCAGATCCACCACTCTTCTGTGGCTTCCGGCCTGCTCCTTCATCTTCGCGATCACACCAAGATTGATCTCCTCGATCGTCAGACCGTTCAGATTGCTGTTCAGGAGAATATTCAGATTCAGGATCTCCTCATCACTGAGTTCCTCATCAACCGTAACAAAAGAGTTCCGGATAATATTTCCTTCCACAACAATTACCACGAGAAGCTTATGTTCCTCAACTCTGGAGAGTTGGATAAATTTAAGCTTCGTCTGGCTGTAACTCGGTCCGCTGATCAGAGTCGCATAATTTGTATTCTTTGCGAGAACCTTTGCAAGCTGCTTCAAAAGCAGTTCCACGCGGTCAACCCGCTGGATCATCAGTTCCTGCATGTGCTCGACCTGACTGTCCTTCTCTTTAATGATCTGGTCAACATAAAACCGGTAACCCTTATCGGAAGGAATCCTTCCGGCTGAAGTATGCGGCTGAAGAATGTAACCAAGCTCTTCCAGATCAGACATCTCATTTCGGATCGTAGCGGAGCTGAGCTTCAGATCCGAGTATTTGGAAATCGTTCTGGATCCGACCGGCTCACCGGTCTCCAGGTACGTCTGGATAATCGCTTTCAAAATTTTCTCTTTTCTCTCATCCAGTTCCAAACCTCTCACCTCTTCTCTCTGATTTGCTAGCACTCTCTTTTGAGGAGTGCTAACATCTACAGTTGCTACTATATTACTTCGCAAGTTTTTTGTCAAGGGCTTTTGATAATTTTCACATTTTTTTCACAAATATAGGAATAATTCCTGTTTTATCCAGAAACCTCCCGGAAACCCACAATTTCCCATGCACTTTACCGACAGTAATCTTCTCCAACCAAACTATTTCCTTATAAAATATCGATCCTTCACCCTCACTCCCGCAACTCCACAGCGGTGAAGCTCCGGGCAAAAATGCTTTGATCCAGATATACACTTCCTCTTAATCCGCAGCTGACTGTGTTGAATACAAAATAGCACACGTCCGAGCGTAGGCAGCGAGTTACACCTCTTCCCTTCCTCCCGCCATTCCCACAGCGGTGAGGCTCCGGGATGGAGTGCTTTGATCCGGGGATCTGGCTTCCTCTTAGCTCACGGGTGGCTGCGTTA
>OOCB01003036.1_pt1 | contig 17351 bp, 15 predicted proteins | sample 1671351 | NCBI WGS metagenome assembly OOCB01 (sample SAMN06348148, study PRJEB24527) | human gut metagenome | biome: human gut; feature: ankylosing spondylitis patient; material: feces | host: Homo sapiens | place: China | collected 2015-10
TTAGATAATTCAGCAAATTTTCTGGTTATATACTCTTTCCACTGACTATATGTTTCAAATTTTTCGTTTACGGATAATTTTCTACCACCATTTCTTCTGCATAAATAGAAGTAAATATTTCTTTCTTTTTCTAAATCAAATCCATAATACTATTTCCCTAATTTATTTATTTCATCTCTCTTTCTTTTTCTCATTTTATTTTTGCGCCTTTCATAAAAAACACCAATATGTCATGCATGTTGACTAACTTCCTAACAGCTAACCCTTAACAGTTGTGCATTTCCATGAATTTTGACCGGAACCGAATTTGCTGGAACAAAAATACAGTCTCCTTTAAAAAACTGCATTGAACCGTTTGCACCATACAACATAAGTCCGCAGCCCCCGATGCACAGCAACACCTGAAATGAACTTCCGTCTACTGAAAGTTCCGCTAGTTCCCTGCATATCTCTGTATTTAACAACATTCTTTCCACCTGAAAATATTTACATCTTCCAAGCAGTTCCAATGCCTGTCCCTTTTTATATCTCAACAGTCTTACGGGCTGTCTGGGTTGTCTGCTCTTTTTCAATTCAACTACATCTAATGCTTTTTTCAAGTGCAGTTCCCTTGTTTTACCATTTTTATCTATGCGATTATAATCATACATTCTATATGTAAGATTTGAGTTTTCCTGTATTTCTGCTATCAAAGTTCCAGCACCTATTGCATGGACTGTTCCGGCTTCAATAAAAAATACATCATCCTTATGCACATCAACCTTTTGAAGATATTTTTCGACAGTTCCGTTTTCAAGACTTTTCTTTAAAGTATCTCTTTCAATATCATGATAAAATCCATAAATAAGTTTAGACTCTTTCAATGCATCAAGGACATACCACATTTCCGTTTTTCCAAACAAGGCATTTTCATTTTTTCTTGCATACTCATCTGAGGGATGAACCTGAACTGATAAGTCCTTTTTTGCATCTATCAATTTTATTAAAATAGGAAGTTCCCCATCCTTCAAATATGGATTTTGCAAACAATGTTCTCCTAAAAATTCAGGATGTTTTCTCAAAAGTTCAGGCAGAAACATTCCCTCGAACTCACCGCTTGCAACAATGCTCGGACCATCCTCATGAGTAGAACATTCCCATGTTTCAGCAAGTGGATACATATCTATTCCTTTCGCAAAATCATCATTCAACCGATTTCCGCCCCACAAATAATCTTTAGCTGCTGGTTTCAGCAAAAAAGGTTTATTTTCCATCTAAAATCCACTCCTACACCTCTAAATCATATGTCTTTTTATCATGTACGCTTATCTTGTTACCAATCTGAACTTCTATAACCTGCAGTTCTGTCTTTGCAATAATAGTATGGCGGCAGCCCGCTGACATTGTAACAACATCCCCCGTATGAACTTCCTGCTCCATCCCGTCTACTATAGTTCTTCCCTCACCTGAAACTATTGTCCATACTTCATCACGGTTTTCGTGGCTGTGATAATTCATCTTATGTCCCGGATTTAATGTAACTTTTATCGTCATACTGACATCATTTATATCTAATACACGATAACTTCCCCATGATTTTTCAGCAAACATTATCTCCTGGTCTATCTTGTCAACAAAAGGCTTAATCTTGTCAGACTGTTCTTTATCCGACACCAATATTCCCTCTGCACTTGCTGAAACCACAATGTCCTTTAATCCCATACATAAGATAGGTACATTCATCTCATTTACAACATTCGTATTTTCACAAGTCTCATTAAATATTGCATCGCCTATCGATTTGTTTTCCATTACATCAGTCAATGTATTCCATGTACCAAGATCATTCCACATTCCGGAAAAACGCATGACTTTTATATCTTTTTCATGTTCAACGACTGCATAATCAAAACTTATTTTTTCTAATTTATCATATTTATCAAACAAATCTGCATAATCAACAAAATCTATCAGCTCATGTGCCCGTTTTAAAACATAGCCTATCTTAAAGGCAAAAACTCCACAATTCCATAATGCACCCTGACTTATGTATTCTTTTGCAACTTCCTTTGTCGGCTTTTCCTTAAATACAGAAACCTTACTTATATCAAACTTTTCATCAGGTATGATATATCCATATTTTTCACTAGGATATGTCGGTTCAATTCCCATTAAAAACAAATTTGCTTCGTCTTCACCGGCAAGTTTTTCAAGTCTTTTTAACGCACGGAAATAGTCTACATCCACATACGGGTCAACCGGACACACAACTACTGTCTCTTCTTCATTGATACCTTTCACATCATTTAAAAATGCCGCTGCAAGTGCTATTGCCGGAAATGTGTCTCTCCTGCACGGTTCAACGCTTATCCCTACACCGTCACCAAGCTGATTCATAATTGCCGACACCTGACTCTCGGATGTCGCAATAGTAACTGTTGCATCTTTATCAACCTCTTTTATCTGCCCATAAACCCTTTGAACCATTGATTCATAACCACTCTCAGTCTTAAAAAAAGGTATAAACTGTTTAGAGCGTATATCATTGGATAAAGGCCACAAACGTTTTCCGGAACCACCTGACAATAATACTAAATTCATTTAATCCTCCTACAAATTATATTGTGATAAACAACAATCTTATCTTTCAGCACGCATTGGATTTGATAAAAAATCCTCATATGCAAGTCTTATACCATCCTCTAACTCTGTCTTATATTTCCATCCGAGTTTTTCTGCCTTACTTACATCAAGAAGTTTTCTAGGAGTTCCATTAGGCTTTGATGTGTCCCACTTTATCTCTCCTGTATAACCAATGACTTTAGCTGTAAGTTCAGTAAGTTCTTTAATTGTAAGTTCCTTACCCGTACCTGCATTTACAGTCTCATCACCACTATAATTATTCATTAGAAAAACACAAAGATTTGCAAGATCGTCTACATATAAAAACTCGCGGAGCGGTGAACCGTCCCCCCAGCAGGTAACTTCCTTTGCACCACTTTCCTTAGCCTCATGAAATCTTCTGATAAGTGCTGGAAGTACATGTGAATGTGTAGGATGATAATTATCATTTGGACCATAAAGGTTTGTGGGCATCACTGAAATATAATCAGTTCCATACTGTTTGTTTAAAAATTCACAATATTTTAATCCTGAAATCTTAGCGAGAGCATATGCCTCATTTGTCTTTTCAAGCTCCGAAGTAAGAAGACAGCTTTCTTTCATAGGCTGCGGAGCCATACGCGGATAAATACACGATGAACCCAGAAATTCGAGTTTTTTACATCCATTCTTCCAAGCCGCATTAATAACATTCATCTCAAGTATCATATTGTCATACATAAAATCAGCAAGTGCATTCTGATTTGCAACAATACCTCCAACTTTTGCTGCTGCAAGAAAAACATATTCCGGCTTTTCCTTTGCAAAAAAGTCTTCGACTGCGTCCTGACGGCATAAATCCAGTTCCTTATGCGTGCGTGTGATTATATTTGTATATCCCTGTCTCTTAAGCTCACGGACTATAGCTGAACCTACCATTCCCCTGTGACCGGCAACATAAATCTTTGCATCTTTTTCCATCATCATTAAGACCTCTCTTCTTTATTTTATCTTTCATTTTCTTTCATAATACGCTCTCTTTTTGCAAGCTCTCTGTCATGTTTCGCCATAATATTTACAAGTTCCTCATATGTAGTCTTCTGCGGATTCCATCCAAGTACAGTCTTTGCTTTTGTAGGATCTCCCCAAAGATTATCTACATCCGTAGGTCTGAACCACTGTGGATTTACTGACACAAGCAGTTTTCCCGTCTCTGCATCATATCCTTTCTCGTCAACTCCTTCGCCCTCCCAACGGACAGTCATTCCATTAGCAGCAAATGCCTTTTCGGTAAAATCGCGAACAGTGTGCTGTTCTCCTGTAGCTATTACGAAATCATCCGGTGTATCATGCTGCATAATCATCCACATACATTCAACATAATCCTTTGCATATCCCCAATCACGCAATGAATCCATATTTCCAAGTTCAAGATGATCCTGTATTCCTTCTGCAATACGACCTGCCGCTAATGTAATCTTTCTTGTGACAAAGTTTTCCCCACGCCTTTCTGACTCATGATTAAACAAAATTCCATTTACAGCAAACATTCCATAAGCCTCTCTGTACTCTTTCACAATCCAGAAACCATACTGTTTTGCAACTGCATATGGACTATACGGATGAAACGGTGTCGTCTCTTTCTGCGGTACTTCCTCAACCTTTCCGTATAATTCAGATGTTGAAGCCTGATAAACTTTTGTTTTCTTTTCCAATCCGAGAATACGCACTGCTTCAAGTATTCTTAAAACTCCAAGTGCATCCACATCACCTGAATATTCAGGCACATCAAAAGATACCTGCACATGAGACTGTGCTGCCAGATTGTATATTTCGTCCGGTTTGATAAGACCGATGATACGGATCAACGAAGAAGAATCAGACAGATCACCATCATGTAATGTGATAGAATTATTTTCGATAAGATGATCAATTCTCGATGTATTTGAAATAGAAGCTCTTCGTGTAATACCATGAACTTCATATCCTTTTTCCAATAAAAACTCTGCAAGATAAGAACCATCCTGCCCTGTTATTCCTGTAATTAAAGCTCTTTTCATATATAACCTCCACAATTTAGCACTAATTTTGTTTTACTGCTCATACTTTATGACACGAACAATAATGTATAATTTATCCAATATCTGAATTCTAATATTATCCTAATTTAAAATCAATGTAGAATCGTGGTTAAAAAAAGCACAATCTTGGTCTACTTAAAGACAAACAAACCGAAGCATATTATTATACTTCGGTTCAAATATACTCCGATTTACCAGAGAAGTCTGTATTTTCTTGGGGTTATCCCCTCAATCTTTTTAAATACTCTTGAAAAATAATTAACATCTTCTATACCACACTGAATTCCTATTGTCTCAATGCTAAGATCCGTAAATCTAAGAAGCTGTTTAGCTTTCGTTATCCTTATATACATAAGGTAATTGTTTACAGTCATTCCATAACATTCCCTAAATATCTTTGAAAGATAAAACTTATTGATATAAAATTTCTCCGCAAGGTCATCAAGTGTTATTTTTTTATTATAGTTGGCTTCAATATATTCTTTAATATCATTAAGTCCCGCCTGCTTTGAACCACCATTTAACTCAGTTTTCCATGTCTGCTCCATAAGCAATGTTATAAGACTGCATAACTGCTCATTTAACCTCATATCCCTTATATGATCTGATGACTCAGCCAACGCATATATAATATTTAAACTATTTATATATTTTTCTTCTAAGTCTAAATGAAATACTGGTTTTCCTCCTCTTTCAATATACTTCCTGTATATTCCATTCATACTCTTTCCATAAAAATGAACCCACTGTAACGACCACAGCCTGTCTTTTGAACTTTTGTGCTCATATTTAACACTACAGTCTAAAAAAACACAATCCCCTTTTGAAAGTTTATAAATTTCACCGTTATATTCAACGGTTCCCATGCCCTCTCTTACAATAAAAAACAAATATGACTCAAGATTCTCCCTGCTACTGCTGTGCGGTTTAAGTGCCTTTAAATTTCCAACTTCCTGCAAAAAAAACAGATTTTCCTTTGCAAACTCCGACGGAGTATAAATAACACGGTCAGAACGCACTGCCATATCTGTAAAGTATCCAAGTTCTTCTCCCATAAGTATCTCTCCAATTATTTCTTATTGATTACAACTCCTTTGCGGAGCATAAAGTTTCCATATTGTCTTTCTTCGCCAGTCTGAATTATCGCATATGCCTCTTTTGCGTGTTCATAAAATTCAAATCTCTCATATGAACCAAGTTTAATCTCATTATTTTCAATCTCGCTTGCTTTCCTGCGGACTTCTTCCCACATTTCAGGTTCTTTCATCCCCTTATCAACATCGGACTGAACAAGCTGCATAACTTTTATCGGTTCATCCACATAAGTGTCCAATGGCATAACCTTAACAACCGCCTCAACCATCTCCGGTGCACTTATACACGGATACTGGATAACTTTTTTCCCAATAGCTTCTGCCGGAAAATGAGCGTCAGCGATCACTATCTCATCATCATGTCCCATCTCACATAAAATCTTTAACATCTCAGGTGTCAAAACCTTTGGTATTCCTTTAAGCATAAAAACTCCTTTTCTGCACTACTTTCCATACACTACTTTTTCACAAGTCAAGCGTATATTCGCAATCCACTCTGCTACTTGCTCATCTGCCTATATAAGCTCGCAATCCCACACATCAACTCCGCTATCCTGAAATATGCTTCGCAATCTTTCATGAAGCATCTGTTTAGAAACACCTTTCTTCAAGATAACCTGAAGAAATCCTCCTCCACCTGCTCCTGAAATAAATCTTCCATCTATAAGATCTTCACAGGAAATAAAAATCTGTTCAATACAGGTATTGGTCGAACCTGCATCAAGCTGAACCGAAAGTTTCCAGTGTTCATTAAGAAGCCTTGCAAATCTGTCAATAGTTCCATATTCCAACTCGAAACGCATAAGTGCAGCGACTCTCGACATTTCTTCAAGTGCATTGACAGAAGCTTTTCTTCCACCAATGTAACTTCCTACAACATCACGCAAAAGATTTCTCGCAAGTCTTCTCTGACCTGTATAAATGAGTGCAAATCTCTCATTTAACTCTAAAAGATTTTCCTTAGAAATATTTACCTGCTCAACACATATCTTTTGTTGTATGCCCGGTTTTGTCGTGATAAACTTTATCCCGTTTGTCAGGCCGCCCACCTGATCCTGCCATCCTCCTCCAGTACTCATAATCTGTTCCATGCACAAAACAATGTCATAAAGGTCACTGTCTGCAATATTTCTTCCCAAAAACTCAAAAATCCCTTTAACACAGGCACCGGCTAAAATACTGCTCGTTCCAAGACCTGAACCTTTTGGTATTCCTACCACCTGCGTTGAAAGATAAATTCCTCCACCAATTTCTTTTAGTATCTCTTCAAGAGTTTTTGTAGTCTCAAGCGGTATAATACCACATGAGATTAATGCAGCTTTATGGAGTGCAAACTGGTCATACGGATTATGACAGTCCTGAAGCTCAGAAATATCTTTAAAAACAGAATGAACACCTATATCCTGACTTTCGAGTTCAACTTCATATTTATCAAGTTTTCTCACTGACACTCTTATCGGAAATTCACCCTTAAGTTTTATTGCTGCATTTAACACAACACCCCCATTTTCAAGACAATACGGTGGTGTATCAGTCCAGCCGCCCCCCCAGTTCACTCTTACAGGAAGTTTTACATCAACCTCCTTTTCAGCTATCTTACCCTGATTTATCAAGGCAACTTTTTTTTCTACATACTCATATATCGTATCACTTATTGTTCCGAAACAATTATCAAAAAGCTGTTCCGAGCTGAAAGCCTTATAATCACCAAATCTAGCATCTATTCCGTTTGCCAACGCATAATATATTCTAAGTTTATCTGAAAAATCGCTACTCTCTGCACGCTTTAACAGCATGTTATATTGTTTTTCATTTATGCCATTAACAAAAACTTTAAATGCATCGTTTACTTCGTGACCTGCATGAACAGCTGTCATAAACTTTTCTACGAGAATACGATTTCTTATTTTTTCCTGCCACGGCAGAATTGCTGAACCGTCAGCATTATTAAAACTTGAATATAAACTGCATCTCTCAGACTTTTTCCAATTCTCAACCTCCGATAAAGAAGCAGTCATTTTAAACATTTTATAGACAATCAATGCCATCTCAACGGCATCTGACATACTTTCTGCCACAGGATATAATTTTGCAAACCACAGGTAATCATTGCCTGTATCTTCCCAGATGTCCTCTTTCACGATGCCATATTTTGAAAAAACATCAGCAATATTACTCTCAAAAATTCCCGCTTTATCACCTTTGAGCTTTGGATTATCATTTACGCCATAAATCCTCACAACAAATTTATTGTACGCAAGTTTTACTCCATGCATCACCACATCAGAAGGAATTTTTTTATCTCCGAGATCAATATCCGAAATAATACTGTTTTCTCCTACAACACAGCCGGACTGTATAATACTATTTTCAATATAACTGCCCTCACTAATCTTTACCCTGGCATCTATAAGTGAATTATCTATAGCATAATGTGCATTCTCAGAAATCTTATAATTTGTGCATACATCTTTCTTCCAACCCAGAAACTTATAATCATCGACACTCTCAGTAACAAGTTCGAGAAGTTCTCTTGTTGTTCCAAAATGTATAAACTCAGCAGGAGACAAACATAATAATTTTAAGCTGTATTCTTTAAGAACTTTCCATATCTCCCTGCGACATTCCTCAAGTTCTTTGCAAAATTCACCCTCCGGTGTCTCCATAAGATAGCTTTCCAAAGTGGCATCAGATGCGAGCGGATATAAAAAATCGCCATAAAAACTAACCCGTGCCCTGTCATTTACAAACTTCTCAAACTTATTGTCATCAACACTTCCATCAGTACTTATAAGAGAAAATAATGACATGAGCATATCACTGTCAATGATAACAGCTCCCGTATCCAAGTCAACATTTCCATGCTCATTGACTGCTCCAACTTCCTGCAGATGCTTCTCTGTCTGTTTATGTAAAAAACATTTGACCATATCGTTTCCATCATTCAAAAATACACCATGATCTTTTCCAATGGACACCTGCTCTTTCATGGAAATAGCTGCTGCTCCATGAAACTGACTGTCAATCTGCAATGCATTAAAAAGAAGCAACACATCACCTGACATAACAAGCATACCTTCCTGTATTCTGCCTGCTATCATAGCCGTAGAAATCATAAACTCATCAAACAAAGTTGACGGACTGCCATTAGGAAGCTCCCTCGGAACCGGTGAAAAAAGCTTTCCACAGACAGAATACTGTGGAATACGCTTGCTGTCTCCACCGGAATGTATTACAAGAATTCTCTTATTCTTAAAAATTTTTTTTGAACTGCCACCTTCCTGTCCTGCAAGCCAAGCCATAACATTAAAAGTAGCTCCTCCTGAACCTACACGCTTACCATCCGGATCAGGCAGCACTTTATAAATTATCCTTTTAGGCAGACTTCCATTATCCAGCCTGTATTTTATCTGTTCATTATAAATTCCCGCCTGTTCCTCATTAGATGCCGTTAATATAACATAATCCCAGACAATTGCTTTTTCGCTCTTAATCTGTCTCTCATACTCATCCCATGCATCAATACATGACTGTTGCAAAAATAAATGTTTTAATTCGTTTTTTGTGTACTGCATAATGATTTTCCTTATTTTTATATGTGTTATGGTTAGTTTTTTAGTATAATTTCCAACTATATAAACATCATTTACATCTATTATATAGTTGGAAATTTCTTAGTTGGTAGATGTTTGCCTATGTACCCAATTATTCCTTTTTTATTTTTACTATCTGGTAAAAAATGTATTCTTCCCGGATAATCTCCCTGAAAATCTATATGCCAATAAAAATATTCTGACTTTATTCCACAATTATTAGGCAATTTAAATTTTCTATATGACCTTAATTCTGGATTTTTCTTTACAGAAGGTGATTCATCTCGACAATCTCCACCAACTTTATTCTTATCAAATTTTCCATCAAATACAGAAAAATAATCTTCTAAAATCTGTATTCTTTTCATAATATTTCTGATATGTGCTTTTATTTTTACATTTTGTAACTGCTCTTTAACTTCGTCACAAAATACCAAATGAGGATATAATACTTCTCTTTTTTCCCATATCTCTTTTCCTGATGAAATTATAATACCTTGTTGCTCTCTTTTAATTTTAATAATTTGCTTAATATGTTTATCTGAGCTACAGTTTTTAATTTCAACTTCCCTATCTTCATTTTCAATTGAAATATATTGAGCTTTTACTATGAATTCTTCCCACAATTTTTCTGTCAATAGACTAACTATATAGTCATCCAATTCATACGATACTAAACCTCCTGTAAAAGACAGATTTTCCCCTACACCACTAACTATAAATAATTCACTTTCAACGAAATCACTTTTTTTAATAATATTGCTACGATTTATAAGCATTCTAAAGTACTGTTTTTCTCTTTTGGCAACTTTATCTGATTTTAACCAATCAGATATTGTATATACATTTTTATTCTCATTTTTATAAAAAATCTCGTCTGTATAATAAAATTCATCGTCTTTAATTTCATTTTTCAATTTTTTACATAAACTAAGAAAGTCTGTCATCATTTTAATCATATCATGCTCATTGTTTACATTCTTTAACGACAATTCATTCAATATCATTCGTAATCCCCCGTATATTATAACTTATATTTCAAAAAGTTCATCAATTGCTTTATCCCATTCATCAAAAAAACCTTCAGGCCAATTAGATAAATCCCCATTCTCCAAAATTTCTGGTGATGTTTTATCGTGTCGTAATTTTTTATTTGAGTCTACATAGTGATAAAAATAATTTATCTTAACATTATTAGCACTTACTCTTTTATTTTTTATACATAACCTAATTCCATTTAATATATGATCACTATGTGTTTCCATAAAAATCTGAACACCATTCTCAGCAGCTAATGCCACCAACTCTCCTATTCGTCTTTGTCCCTTAGGATGCAAATGTGCCTCTGGGTTTTCAATAACAAGAATGTCCCCCTTTCTTGCATTTAATATAGCCACAATTACTGGTAATACATATGTTACACCAAAACCCATGTTTACAGCATTTGTTTCTTGTCCTCCTAATGGAGTATTAATACCATATTTTAATCCCACTAAATTAACACCCATATAATCAATTGCATTCACACTTATTCCTGGAGATATTTCTCTCATCCATGCATTAACTTGTAAATCCAGCCTTATACTATCCTCTGTTTCATGTTTCATATTAGCATATATCTTTTCATCGCTTCCCTGCTTACCCAAACACAGCACTGTATTTTCTCCTTTAATTCCTATCTCACCTTCATCATAGCCATTTTGCAAAGCATCATAAAATCTACGAGGTCCAAGTCTCTCAGCTGATATATATTCAAATCTACCTGTCAAAAACTTTATTTTGTTTATATCATCATCGCTGATGCCATTTATTCTTTCTCCATTTTCATTATACTCTTTATCTAATGAATATCCATCTTCATCAATTTTTATTTTTAATGTATCACTTTCACTATCCCAATTCATTATATCTTTCATCAATCCCAGACTAACATAATGTCCATTGAGTTTTAATTTTCTTTCCTCCAACACCGCCTTTTTTTCATAGGTCTGTCTCATTAGCAACAATGTCTGTAATAATGTCGATTTTCCCATTCCATTAATACCGGTAAAAAGATTCAATAAGCTACATTCAACACTAATTCTATCAAAACACTTAAAATTACTCACAGATATATTCTTTATCATACAATTTCATTCCCTTCTATATTATTTCTACTACAAATGTCTATTAATTAATCTTTCTATTTCATCTATCCTCATATATAATGACTTTTTATCTGTCGATTTTAATAGATACAAGTAATCATTTTCTCCACATAAATTCATATAATCAAATTTAATCTTTTCCTTATTTGTTACTAACCTGCTAATATCTTCAGCTTTTAATTTTCTTATAACATAACACCACGACTCAAAAATCACCTTATTTATTGGTCTTCTTCTTCCATCAGGAGCTACTTTTCTAAAGCTGTTTTTTCCCATAATCCTATATACAGATTTCATAACATGTTTAAAGTCATCTTCCATTTTTGTGATTTCTATCTTATTTACATGATTCAAATACTTCATTCCCTCATTTAAAAAATCATCAATATTTCCATTGTACCTATCTAATTTCAAATAACAAAATGATACAAATCTAAGCACAAACTCTCTATCCAGCATTCTTTCACTTTTTATGCTATTTGCCGTTGCTTTTTTAAAACATTCAAATGATGCACATTTATTTAAAAATTCTGTGGCCTGCCCTTGAAATAAAGCATTTCTGATTTCCTGTGGTGTAAGATTAAGACCTCCTGTATTAATTCTCTTAAAAATATTAAATTTTACATTATCAGGTGTTGACGGATTTACCAGATAAACATTTATCACAGTCTCATTTATTCTTCTTTGAAAAGTTCTAGGTAATCTGCTGTAATCCATTCCATTAAGTTCTGGAAAAAAATCCAACCCCTTTAACTTTAATTTTTTTTGAACAATAAACTCATTTAATGCAGATACTCTTTGTAGACCATCTATTATTACCCAATTTTCATCATCAGATGCATCAAAATAAAATGCCGGCAATGGTATTCTTAAAAAAATCGATTCTATTAATTGACTTTTTTGTATTTCATTCCACAATCCTGGTCTTCTTTGGAAAGGTGTATTAAACTCAATCTCATTGTTTTTTATGCGATCAATCAGAGCATCCAATGTCATAGGCTTCATTGTTATACTAATCTTAGCCGGATCAAATGGTCTTATCTTTTCCCCTTCACAAGAATATGCCGTAACCTCTGGCTCTATATCATCATAAATCAATTCTATCCCCTTATTTTCAAAATATGATATCAAATCATTTAATTCCATTCTTCCCGTTCCTATAGTCATATATACCAAATTTATATTTAATTTATTATCTTGATCTTTTGCAATTTTAACAAGATTGTCTAATTCTTCTATTATCCTTCTCTCGTTCATATTATACCGCTCCTCTGTAAAATGCTTTATAATCATTTTTTTATGTTTTTATTGTCATATTTTTATCATAAATTTCTTACTTACTATAATTTCGGAATCAGAAAGTATTGCACACCAAATGATACCATGGACTGCCACACTTCTTTTGACCTTTATATCATATTATACATATTGCATAACAAAATTGCAATATGTCCCCGTGTTCCCACAAGTATTTATCTATATCTTATATAATCTAATCTGAATATATGCATATGCCCATTGATATATTTATGCGGAATCACAACCACCGGCTTTGCCGGTGGTTTGCTTTGCGGCCTATAAGACCTCTTTGCCGGCGTCTGAGTCTAAAGACTCGCCGAAAGCTCTGCCCACCGCAACATCAGTTACTTACCTAAGCCCCCTGGGTATAGTGGCTCAGTTGTCAAGACAAAAATCTAAGATTTTTATAATGAACTGATATGGTGAATAAGTTACAAGGGAACACGGGGAGGATAGTGTAACTCTCCCCTGAACCATTTATGCTAAGCTATATATGACAATAGCATTGCCGGATAATAGTATTCAGCCGGTGTCTGATAGTCAAGTACGGAGTGACGCCGCTCAAAGTTGTAGGTATGAATATACTGTCCAATGGCAGCTCTGGCTTCTTTGATGTTATTGTATTGTGTCAGATATGCTTCTTCATACTTAAAGCTACGAAACCAGCACTCAATCACGATATTGTCCGCCCAGCGGCTTTTTCCATCCATGCTTTGTCGAATGCCGTTTTCTTTTACGAAATCAATGTATTGCTGACTTGTAAACTGACATCCCTGGTCAGAATTCAGTATCTGTGGTTTTGCCACCTTAAATGCTTTTTTCAAAGTATTGATGACCATTCTGGTATCAAGCGTATTATCAACTTCCCAGCCGACAATACAGCGGCTGTGCCAGTCGATAACATCTGTCAGATATAAAAAGCCACGCTTGAACGGAATATATGTAATACCAAAAGACCATGCCTGATTTGGCTTGTCTATGACGGCATTTCTAATGAGATAAGGACATACCTTAGCCTGTTGCATCCGTTTGAAAAGATTCATCTTCGGATAGATTGGATAAATATCCATTTCATTCATGTAACATCCGGTCTTGCGTCGACCGACATGATAACCATGTGCTTTCAGCTGTGCGGACATCTGTCTTGCACCCCATGCCGGGTTATCGGTATGAAGATGAACAATAATCTCTTTGCAGGCAAGTTCGGCTTCTGATACAGGCGTCCCCTTGTAGTAAATGCTTGTACGGTTGATATCAAGCAGCTTTGCTCCGACAGAAACGGGTAATTCCTTAGTCGTCAAAAAGTTTCAGACTAAATTTACTCTCGTAGTCAGGTTCGCAAATTTCTTCAGATTTTTTTTGAGCCAGTCAACCTGCATGGTTAACTGACCGATCTTTTTGGCATACTCCGATTTTTCTTTGCGTTCTTCGGCAAGCTTTTCTTTAAGGTTTTCCTCACGCTTGTCATCAAACGCAACGGACGCATTATCGAGGAACTCTTACTTCCAATTTCGGAGCAGATTTGGCTGAATATTATTTTCAACTGCCAGGGTATTGAGATCCTTCTCACCCTTTAACAGTTCGATAACAAGGTCTGATTTGAATTTTGCACTAAAATTTCTTCTTTGCCTGGACATGATTTTGAATCCTCTCTTTCATACTGAAAGTAGTATATCAGATTCATTAAAATCTGTCCGAAAAAGTGTCTTAATTTATGAGACCATTATATAAGGATATTGAAGAATTTCATTAAACAGTTATTCCAAGAATATAATAAAACGTATGCCTGTGGAGAGCCTGCAGACATACGTTTTATTAATTAATTTATCGCTATTTCATAGATATCTGCCATATCAAGTACATATTCTTCAAAATCAGCCCAGCCATCATATAATATATCAGAACGTAAAGTAATTGTTTTATGATCGTGTGTTGTAAAGATGAATTTTTGTTTCTTTTTCTTATAGCGGTATTTTATCGTTTGAATCTGTGACCATATAACTTTTTCTTTTTTAAAGAAGCTCACATGGTAGATAAAAAGTTTTGTATAGAATACTTTTTGACAGGTATATCTGAAAAAGCAATAAATGGAGACAAGATACATAAATATGATATAAACAATACCCGTTGTCAGACCTCCATTGTGATAACTTTCAATGAGAGTTTCTCTCTCATCCTGATACCATAAGTATAAAAGTGCAATAAGCATCAGAGTAAGCAGAAATGTACAAACATAAATCATATAGTAAGCAGCACTGCATTTGAGCGTTTTATATTCACTGCCAAGATCGGTTCCAACACGATTCTTAATCCTCCAGTTTCTGTTCTCAATGTGTTCCAAAGCAGTTACACCTAATAACAGTATAGTATGAATGACCAGGCAGACGCCTGTTTTTGTCAAAACTTCAGGAATATACTGCATATCTCCCATCAGAAAGGCAATGACCGCATATATCATATTTCCACCCAGGAATCCAAGCAGCATTACCTTAATAACCATACTGTTGGAAGTGTCATTTTTTTTTGGTACTTTTCTTTTTATTTATCATATGATCACCTTATATCATTCGCCGTTCGGGATGAGCATGAAAGCATGTTCCCCCTCACTAACGCTCATTATATCTTGCGTTACATAAAAGAAGTGTAACATGTTATAATTTGACTTGCAAGCAGTATTATCGAAGTGCTGACTTTTAAATATTTCATATAAACTTAAAAAAGACATAAAAGGACTGGAATATTCATATCAAAAGTGATTTTACATGGCTTACAAAGCTAGAGAAGATGAAATTATCCAATCGGGAATCGGCAGGGGGGAATTGAAAGCTGGGGAGCAGCTTCCGACGGTACGCCAGATGGCGGCGGATATCGGAGTAAATACGATGACGGTAAATAAGAGTTACCAGATTCTGAAAGCAGAAGGATTTATAGAGACGGACAGGCGGAGAGGGGCGAGAGTGAGTGAAACGATACCGGTCAATCAGGTATTTAAGGAGAAACTGGAGGCAGAACTGGAACTGCTGACGGCGGAAGCAGTGGTACGCGGCATGGAAGAGGAGGAGTTTTATCAGATGTGTAGAAATCTGTTTGTAAAGTGGCAGAGCAGTGGAGAAGAAATGGCATGATAGAAGGGAGATGGAGTTATGTTTTTTTATATTATTATAGGAATTACGAATGTGATTATTCTGGCATCTATGATGTATGTGTATGGCAGGGCTGCCACGGTGCAGGAACACAGAATTCTGGATGTGACATTTACGGATGAGCAGCTGGAAGATGAGGATATTGGACTGATTGCAGAGCATTTTAAAAAGATACACGGGGGAATCCTGCTTGCGGGTTTTGTCAGTCAGTTCCTGTTAATTTTCCTGCATAAGTATATATCTTTGTTTCTGCTGTTTTACATTATCTGGATGGTTGGGATTATGGCAGCGGGTATGGGCTGGTTCATCCGGATGCACAGGGAGATGTACGCATTAAAGGTTCGGAAAGGCTATACCTGCGGTTCCGGGCAGATTATCCGTGTGGATACAAGGGTAAGTACACAGGAAAATAAAATGGCGGTTTCTGGATGGTGGTTTGTACCGGTATTTTTATCCGGGTTTCTGATTTTGAATGTTCCGCAGGCGAGAACTATGTTTAATGACCTTGTGGCAGTTATACTGTTTCTGATGCCATTTGGTACAAAGATAATGTTCTGGCTGATTTACCGGTATTTTGTAAAAAAGAAAAACAAGGTGTACTGTGAAAATGAAGTGGCAAATTATGAGTGCAGCAGAATTACGAAGTATTATTATTCACTGGCTCTTGTGGCAGCTGCATATATCGATTCCGTCGCCATGTTGATGCTGCAGTACAGCTACATGAAAGAATGCAATGCGTGGACTTTTGTCATGACTGTATTTTTTATATTGGAGCTGTCCGTATGTGCATTGATTCTGATTGCGGGTATGATGGTCAGAAAGAAACGCAGGGATGTTCTGAGGGAATCCGATGAAAAAGAAATTCTTGCAGATGACGATTATTACTGGGCAAAAGGCTGGTATGAGAATCCGTGGGACAATAATCTCTTTGTACAGGATCGTATGAATACCATGCACTTTACACTGAATTTTGCAAAGCCGGCAGCGAAAATCATTGTGGCGGCTGTGACAGCAGTATTTGCAGCAGCAAGTATCTGGCTGGTAGCAATGCTTTTTCTGCTCGATTTTCAGGAAATGCATATTGAGATGACGCAGGACAGCATTGTCCTGGAAGCACCGATGTATGACAGAACCATTCCTGTGGATGAGATCGAAGAGGCGGAACTCTTATCTGACCTTCCGGAGGACGATTATATCAGGATAAATGGTACGGCTACGGATAGTTATCTGCTTGGACATTTTAAAGATGGTCAGGGGCAGAAATGCATGATTTATTACTACCGGGGATATCAGCCGGTGTTAAAAATAGTTACCGGGAAGGAGATTTATTATTGCAACAGCAAGGATGACGGAACTATAGAAGAAATCTATAACGAATTGTGTCGAAAAGATGATTGAAAACGGTCAGATATAG
>OOCB01003040.1_pt1 | contig 17338 bp, 9 predicted proteins | sample 1671351 | NCBI WGS metagenome assembly OOCB01 (sample SAMN06348148, study PRJEB24527) | human gut metagenome | biome: human gut; feature: ankylosing spondylitis patient; material: feces | host: Homo sapiens | place: China | collected 2015-10
CCCCTCTTGCGCTTTATGACGACCCGGATAGAGGTTTTTTATCTTACAGTTTGAAACCGTATTTTTTGGCCTTTTAACCGCTTTTAGCCCGATTCGGAGGAAAGCAGGCCTTCCAGGAACCCCTAATATCTTACGGTTTGTCGTCAAGTTCGGTATTTTCAGCCTTTCCGGACTACTCCTATTATATATAAAGCGGCTGCCAGTGCTTTTTAGGGCGTCTTACGATTTGTTACCCGAATTTGGATATTAAATTTTTTTGTTTTATATTTGTCCCCGATGGATATGAAACGGAACCATACGATGACCGGGGGATGCGGGGTAGCCTGCAGCCCGGTGGCGTGCACCGTTTCTTTCACCGTCCTTATCTCCGCTACCGCCACTACAATGACGACGACAACGACAACCCCTGTGGGGGTGTAGTTGTTATTTTTCCGTCACGAGCATACCCGTTATGCATTTTCCGGCCAAGGCTGCCGGAACGGAAAGCCCGGTTCGATCAAAGGTGGTTTCATTCAAAAGGAGATTTTATCATGCGATATATCAAAGTTTTCGCCCCGGGAACGGTGGCGAACCTGGGTTGCGGCTTCGATGTGATGGGGCTGACGCTCGACGGCGTGGGCGACCTGCTGGAGGTCGGCATCGAAGAAGGTGCCGGGGGGCTCGTTATCCGCAACCGCAGCGGGAAGGAACTTCCCGCCAAAAACGAGGACAAAGTGATTACCCCGGCGGTGATGGCACTGCTCGGGGCATACGAAAAACCCGTGCGGGTCGAGGTTACGATCCTCGAAAAGATCGCTCCCGGCAGCGGCATCGGGTCGAGTGCGGCTTCGTCGGCCGCAGCGGTTTGGGGCGTGAACGAACTGTTGGGACGTCCCTTTTCAGGGGAGCGGCTCGTGGAATTTGCGATGATGGGCGAGGCGCTCATCGGCGGTACGTCCCATGCCGACAACGTGGGCCCTGCCGTGCTGGGCGGCGTGGTGCTGATCCGGGGGTACGAACCGCTGGACATCGTGCGCCTGCCTGTCCCCGAGGGCTTTTTCTATGCCGTGGTGCATCCCGACATCGTGGTCAGTACCAAGCAGGCGCGCGAAGTGCTTCCCCGCGAGGTACCCCTGCACGATGCCGTGACGCAGTGGGGCAATGTCGGCGGGCTGGTGGCCGGGTTCGCCCTGGGCGACGTGGCGCTGATCGGTCGGTCGATGCACGACGTGGTGGCGGAGCCTTACCGCAAGGGGTTCATTCCGGGTTACGATGTGCTGAAGGAAGGGGTGCTCGCCGAAGGCGCCCTGGCGATGAACATTGCCGGGTCGGGGCCTTCGATCTTCGCCCTGGCCGCCGATGAGGCCGTCGCGCAGCGGGTCGCGCAGCGGATGCGGGCGCATTTCGCCCGCCCCGGTATCGGCTGCAAGATATATGCGGGCCGCGTGTCGAACTGCGGGGCAAGGATTGTGGAATAGTATAAAACGACAAACAGATGAAATATTATAGCACGAAAGACAAAGCATGCGCACGCGCCTTTTCGCTTCGCGAGGCCGTGCAGGCGGGGCTGGCACCCGACGGCGGGTTGTTCGTCCCGGAACGTATCCCGCAGGCCGATATGGCCGTCGCGGAGCGGCTGGCCGGGGAGTCCTATGCCGCGCTGGCCGGATACCTGGCGGAACTTTTTTTCGGTGACGACATCGACCCCGGTCTCCTGCGGCGGGAGATGGAGCGGATCTACGACTTTCCGCTGCCGCTTCGCCGTGTCGGCAGCCGCTATACGCTGGAGCTCTTCCACGGCCCGACGTTCGCATTCAAGGATTACGGTGCGGGCTTCATGGGGCGGATGATCGGTCTGATGGGCGGTGCCGGCGAAAAACTGGTGATTCTGACGGCTACGTCGGGCGACACGGGCAGCGCCGTGGCGCACGGGTTTTACGGCGTGCCGGGCGTCGAGGTGGTGCTGCTCTATCCCGAAGGGAAGATCAGCCGGCTGCAGGAGTGCCAGATGACCACGCTCGGCGGCAATATCCACCCGCTGCGTGTGGCCGGGACGTTCGACGACTGCCAGCGGCTGGTCAAGGGGCTGTTTGCCGACGCAAAATTCCGTGCGGGGCACCGCGTGTCGTCGGCCAATTCGATCAACCTGCTGCGCTGGATACCGCAGGCATTCTATTATTTCTACGGCTATTGCCTGTGGCGGCAGCAGACGGGCGGCGGACGGCCTGTGGTCGTGGTGCCGAGCGGTAACTACGGAAACCTCTCGGCCGGGATGCTCGCCCGCCGCATGGGGCTCCCCCTCGGCGGATTCGTCGCGGCTTCGAACCGGAACGACGTGGTGCCCGAGTTCCTGCGCAGCGGCGAGTACCGTCCGAGGCCGTCGGTGCGGACGCCGGCCAATGCGATGGACGTCGGAGCGCCGAGCAATTTCGAACGTATGCTGTGGCTCTGCGGCGGTGAGCCGGATGCCCTGCGTGATGAACTGGAGGGATTCCGCTGCGACGATGCCATGATCCGCCGTACGATCGACGGGCTGCACCGCAATTACGGATACCTTTCCGACCCGCACAGCGCCATCGGATATGCCGCTTCCGTAGCGTGCGGGAAACCGGGATTTTACCTCTCTACGGCGCATCCCGCCAAATTCGGGGAGGTCATCTCCCCCGTCACGGGGGCTGCGGTTCCGCTGCCTCCGCGGCTGGCCCGGCTCGCCTGCCTGCCCCGGGTTTCGGAGCCTATGGCGGCCGACCTGGGGGCACTCGAGCAATTCGTGGCCGGGATATAAACCGGCTGCCGGGCCGTGGCGTTGCTGTCCGGGCGGGGTGCGCCTCGTGGCCTGCACGGAAAAAGGGGTTGCAACCTTTGCGGTTGCAACCCCTTTTTTGCGGATAGGAGCCCCCGGAGCGGGGCGTGCCTAAATATGCGCGGCGATGAAGTCCCCGACCTCGGAGGTCGAGTAGCGGCGTTCGCCCTGTGCGGCGAGGTCTTCGGTGACGACACCTTCGGTGAGTGCCCGGTCTACGGCGGCCCGCACGGCGCTGCCCTCCGTGTCGAGCCCCAGGTGTTCGAGCAGCATGGCGGCCGAGAGGATCGTGGCCATCGGGTTGGCGATGTTCTTCCCCGCAGCCTGCGGATAGGAGCCGTGGATCGGCTCGAAGAGCGCCACTTCCGACCCGACGCTCGCCGAGGGGAGCATGCCGAGCGAGCCGCTGATGACGCTGGCCTCGTCGGTGAGGATGTCGCCGAACATGTTCTCGGTGACGATCACGTCGAAATGGGTCGGCTGGCGTACGATCTGCATCGCGGCGTTGTCCACGAACATGAATTCCAGCTCCACTTCGGGGTACCGGGGCGCCATATCCTGCGCGACCTCCCGCCACAGGCGCGAGGTTTCGAGCACGTTGGCCTTGTCCACGACCGTCAGGCGCCGCCGGCGGCTCATGGCGAGCCGGAATGCGACGTCCAGCACGCGTTCGATCTCCGTGCGCGTGTAGGTGCAGGTGTCGAAAGCCTCCGTCCCGGCTTCGTTGCGCCCCTGCGGCCGGCCGAAATAGATGCCGCTCGTCAGTTCGCGCACGCAGATGAAATCGGTGCCGCGCACCACCTCTGCCTTGAGCGGCGAGCGGCTGGCCAGCGTGTCGAACAATGCGATGGGGCGCAGGTTGGCGAACAGTCCCAGCGATTTGCGCATGCGCAGCAGTCCCTGCTCGGGACGTACCGGGGCCTTGGGGTCGTTGTCGTACTTGGGGTCGCCGATGGCACCGAACAATACGGCGTCGGCAGCCTGGCAGATGGCGTGCGTCTCGTCGGGATAGGGGTCGCCCGTGGCGTCGATGGCGCAGGCGCCCACTAACGCCTCGCGGTAGTCGAATCGGTGTCCGAATTTCGCCGCCACGCGGTCGAGTACTTTCGTGGCCTCGGCAATGATTTCGGGGCCGATGCCGTCGCCGGCTAAAAGGGCTATGTTAACATCCATGGTCGTTGTATGTTGGTTCGATTATGTTCAGCATTTTGATCGTCGCCTTGATGGCGGCTTCGGTTTGGTCGGCATCCAGCCCGCGGGTCTTGAACTCCTTGCCGCCCGTCTCCCACGTGATGATCGTCTGCACGAAGGCATCGGTTCGTCCGCCGGGCGGGATCGAGACGGTGTAGTTGCGCAGCATCGGGAACTCGCGGCCGAGCTGGTGCTTGTAGATCTGCCTGAGCGCCCGCATGAAGGCGTCGTACTGGCCGTCGCCGACCGAGGTCTGCTCGTATTCGCAGCCGTTGATCTCGATCTTGAGCGTAGCGGCCGGGTGCAGCCCCTGTGCCAGCGACAGGCTGTAATTGAGTATCCGCACGGGGTTTTCGACCTGGTCGTAGCGCAGTACGTCGGCGATGATGTAGGGCAGGTCTTCGGCCGTCACCAGCTCCTTCTTGTCGCTCAGTTCGACCACCCGTTCGGTCACCTTGCGCATCGAGGCTTCGTCGAGCTCGATGCCCAGTGCTTCGAGGTTCTTCAGGATGTTGGCCTTGCCCGAGGTCTTGCCCAGGGCGTATTCGCGTACACGTCCGAAGCGTTCGGGCAGCAGCTCGTTGAAATAGAGGTTGTTCTTGTTGTCGCCGTCGGCATGGATGCCGGCACACTGCGTAAAGACGTTTTCGCCGACGATCGGGCGGTTGCCCGGGATACGGATGCCCGTGTAGGTCTCGACCATGCGGCTGACGTGGTTGATCTTCGTTTCGTCGATGCCCGTGAGGCAGTGCAGCCGGTCGTGCAGCACGGCCACCGTGCTCGACAGGGGTGCGTTTCCTGCGCGTTCGCCCAGCCCGTTTATGGTTACGTGAACCCCGTGGAACCCGGCTTTCACCGCAGCTGCGGTGTTGGCCACGGCCAGGTCGTAATCGTTATGGGCATGGAAGTCGAACCTAAGCTGGGGATAGCGTGTCACCATGTCGCGGCAAAACCGTTCGGTGGCATAGGGGTCGAGGATACCCAGCGTGTCGGGGCACATGAAGCGCTGCACGGGGGCGTCGGCCAGCCCGTCGAGTATCGTGTAGACGTACCCGGGCGAATCCTGCATACCGTTCGACCAGTCTTCGAGGTAGACGTTCACCTTCATGCCCCGCGCGACGGCCCCGCCGATCGTGGCGCGGATGTCGCAGAGGTGCTCCTGCGGGGTGCGGCGCAGCTGTTCGCGGCAGTGTTTGAGCGACCCCTTCGCCAGCAGGTTCACCACGCGGCACCCGGCTTGGCCGAGCCAGTCGAGCGACACGCCGCCGTCGATGAATCCCAACGCCTCGATGCGGTCGGTATAACCTTTCGCGGCAGCCCATTCGGCGATGCGGCGCACGGCCTCCTGCTCGCCCTGCGAAACCCGCGCCGAGGCTATCTCGATGCGGCTCACGCACAGTTCTTCCAGCAACAGCCGGGCGATGGAGAGTTTTTCGCGGGCGTTGAACGAAACCCCCGACGTCTGCTCGCCGTCGCGCAGCGTGGTATCCATTATCTCTACGCGGGGATACATCGCGCTGCTATTTATGCGCCTGTTCGAACGCTTCGATCTGGGGCGCGATGCTGCGCAGGTAGTCCACGTCGTCGTAGCCGTTCTGCAGACAGCGCTTCTTGTATGCGTCGATCTCGAAGCGCTCGCTGCGGCCCGTGGCGCAGATCGTCAGCGTCTGGTTGTCCAGGTCTACGGTGAATTGCGTCGCAGGGTCGCCGTCGATCGCCGCGAAGACCGCCGCGAGGAACTCTCCGCTTACCGTGATCGGCAGCAGCCCGTTGTTGAGGGCATTGTTGCGGAAGATGTCGGCGAAGAAGCTCGACACCACGACGCGGAACCCGTAGTCGGCGATGGCCCATGCGGCGTGCTCGCGCGAACTGCCGCAGCCGAAGTTGCGGCCTGCGACGAGGATTTTGCCCCCATAACGGCTGTCGTTGAGCGGGAACGAGGCGATCCGCTGCCCCCGGGCGTCGTAGCGCCAGTCACGGAAGAGGTTGTCGCCGAATCCTTTGCGCTGGGTGGCTTTCAGGAAACGTGCCGGGATGATCTGGTCGGTATCTATGTTCTCCGTGCTCACGGGCACGGCCCCCGAGGTGAAGGTTTCGAATTTGGGTATGGACATATTGGTTTTGTTTTTTCCGGCATTCGGCAGCGGCCATTTTGCCGCAAAGCGGCATGTAAGCCCCTGCCTGAGGCGGGGGTTTGGGGGTGGGCCGGAATTATAAACGACGCCGAAGGCGGCGGCAACGACCGGCCGATCCAAACCGAAGTTAAAAATTTTTACATTTCAAACACCTTGCGCGGATCCTCGATCCTGCCGCATACCGCGGCCGCGGCGGCTACCGCAATGCCTGCAAGCATGGTGCGCGCACCGGGCCCCTGGCGCCCTTCGAAGTTGCGGTTCGAGGTCGAAACGCTGTATTTGCCTGCCGGGATCTTGTCGGCGTTCATCGCCAGGCACGCCGAGCAGCCCGGCTGCCGGAGCTCGAACCCGGCGGCGGCGAGCACTTTGTCGAGCCCTTCGGCCCGTGCGGCGGCTTCGACGCCTTTCGAACCGGGGACGATCCATGCCGTCACGCCCTGGGCCTTGCGCCGGCCTTCGACCAGCTTGGCGAAGCGCCGCAGGTCTTCGATGCGGCCGTTGGTGCAGCTGCCCACGAAGACATAGTCGACGGGTTTGCCGAGCAGCTTTTCCCCGGCTTTGAATCCCATGTACTCCAATGCCTTGGGGTCGGCCTCGGCCGGGATCTGCGCATCGACGGCCATGCCCATGCCGGGGTTGGTGCCGTAGGTAATCATCGGGGCGATGTCGGCAGCATCGAACCGGTACTCCTTGTCGAATACGGCGTCGGCATCGCTGTAAAGCGCCTCCCAGCGGGCGACGGCCTGGTCGAACGCCGCTCCCTGCGGCGCACGTTCGCGCCCGCGCAGGTAGTCGAACGTCGTCCGGTCGGGTGCGATCATGCCGCCCCGCGCCCCGCACTCGATGCTCATGTTGCAGACGGTCATGCGCCCTTCCATCGAGAGCGAACGGATCGCTTCGCCGGCGAACTCGATGAAATAGCCCGTGCCGCCCGAGGCGGTGAGTTGCGAGATGATGTAGAGCACGACATCCTTGGCTTCGACGCCCGGGCGCAGTGTCCCGTCGACCGTGATGCGCATGCTCCGCGGCTTGGACTGGATGATGCACTGGCTGGCGAAGACCATCTCGACCTCTGAGGTGCCGACGCCGAATGCCACGGCGCCCAGTGCCCCGTGCGTCGAGGTGTGGCTGTCGCCGCAGACGATGGTCATGCCCGGCTGTGTGAATCCCAGTTCGGGGCCGATGATGTGCACGATGCCCTGGCGCGGGTTTCCCACGCCGAAATGTTCGATGCCGAATTTGGCGCAGTTGGCCTCCAGCGCCTCGACCTGGCGCCGCGATTCGGTCTCGGCGATCGGCAGGTGCTGGTCGACGGTCGGGATGTTGTGGTCGGCCGTGGCGGTGATTTGTGCCGGGCGTGCCACGCCGATGCCGCGCCGTTCCAGGCCTGCGAAAGCCACGGGCGACGTCACCTCGTGGATGTACTGGCGGTCGATGTAGAGCACCGAGCGTCCGCCGTCTTCGGTGCGCACGGTGTGCGCATCCCATATCTTGTCCAGAAGTGTCCTGCCCATCTTACTCCTCCTTTTCCTTGCGTTCGGTTACGTTCAGTACGCGCAGCGCGTCGAGGAACGCCTCGATCGACGCCCGTGTGGTGTCGGTGTGTGCGGCGAAGCCGTGGACGGTGCGGCTGCCGCACTGTACCTGTACGTGTACGCGCCCCACGTCGTTCGAACCGCGGGTGATGGCCTGCATGAGGAACTCCATGAGCACGACCTTCTCGTTGATCAGGGTCTTGATCGCCGACACGGCGGCATCCACCGGGCCGTTGCCCGTGGCGATGGCCATGCGCTCGTGGTCGCCGAACTTCAGCACCACGGTCGCCGTCGGGACGAGCGTGCCGGTGGTCACCTGCAGGAATTTGAGCGATACGGACTGCTGTTTCATGCGGTCGATGTCGCCTACCAGGTATAACAGGTCGTAGTCGTGGATCTCCTTTTTCTTGTCGGCAAGCTCGAGGAACTTGGCGTAGGTTGCGTCCAGCTCTTCCTGCGTGAGGTCGTAGCCGAGCAGTTCGAGCCTGTGTACGAGCGCCGCGCGGCCGCTGCGGGCCGTCAGGGCGATGACCGACTCGTTGAGGCCGATGTCCTGCGGGTCGATGATCTCGTAGGTCTGGCGGTCTTTCAGCACGCCGTCCTGGTGGATGCCCGACGAGTGGGCGAAGGCGTTGCGGCCGACGATCGCCTTGTTGGGCTGCACGGGCATGTTCATTAGGCTCGACACTAGGTGCGATGCTTTGGTGATCAGGCGTGCGTCAATGCCGGTGTCGACGGCGATCTCCTTGTGGCAGCGCAGCGTCATCACCACCTCTTCGAGCGAGGTGTTGCCTGCGCGTTCGCCGATGCCGTTGATTGTCACCTCGGCCTGCCGCGCACCGTTGAGGATGCCGCTCAGGGTGTTGGCCGTAGCCATGCCCAGGTCGTTGTGGCAGTGGGTCGAGATGATCGCCTTGTCGATGTTGGATACGTGGTCGACCAGGTATTTGATCTTCGCGCCGTATTCGTGGGGCAGGCAGTAGCCCGTGGTGTCGGGAATGTTGACCACCGTAGCCCCGGCCGCAATGGCGGCCTCGACCACGCGGGCGAGGTATTGAGGATCGGCGCGCCCGGCGTCTTCGGCGTAGAACTCCACGTCCTCGACATAGCTTTTGGCGTATTTCACGGCTTCGACGGCCTGTTCGAGGATTTTCTCGGGCGTCGAGCGCAGTTTGTCGTAAATGTGCTGGGGCGAAACGCCTATACCCGTGTGGATGCGCTTGTGCCTGGCCAGTCGCAGGGCATCGGCGGCCACGTCGATGTCTTTTTTCACGGCGCGGGTCAGCGCACAAATCGTCGGGGCCGAAACGGCCTTCGAAATCTCGAGTACGGAGTTGAAGTCTCCGGGGCTGGAAATCGGGAACCCCGCTTCGATGACGTCCACGCCGAGGCTTTCCAGCAACTTGGCGACTTCGATCTTCTCGGTGGTGTTCAATTGGCAGCCCGGCACCTGCTCGCCATCACGGAGCGTGGTGTCGAAAATAAACAGTTTCTCGCACATAATATGACTAATCTAACTAACCTTGGCAACAAATATATTAAAAATATTTTCCAAATTCCTATTTTACCGGAGGAAAGTGCCTCTTATACCCGAATTTAGCGGCGTTTTCCCTCCGGGAGTACGAATCCGGAAATAAAAACGGCTCCGGATGCCCGAAGCCGTTTTGCCATAATATTTTCAGGTGTTGCCGGAACCTGTTGCCGGTTGCGCTGTGTTTTCCCGGCTGACGAAGCGGCATTAATCGACCACCTCGACCCACTGTCCCTTTTTCAGGGCGCGGACGGCGTTGTCGTACATCGCTTCGCAGTAGACCGAAGGCAGGTAGTAGCGCCCCTTGTAGGTTGCCGTCAGCTTGACGGGGATCTCCTTGCTTTCGCCCCGGCTCAGGTCGAAGTAGCTCAGCACCCGGTCGTCGCGGATATCCTGGTAGGTGAGCGACGACAAGTCCCGTTCGGAGGTGATCTCCCATCCTGCCGGGAAGATGTGGGTCAGCGCAAGGTCGGCGTACCGTTCGTGGCCGCTGGTGTTAGAGACGGTCACGATGGCGTAGAAATCGGTCGATACCCGGATCGAGGCCGGGTCGATGGCGGCACCGTCCATATTCGTGTAACGCACGTCGATCCGGATGCCGTTCGCAGCTTCGGTTTCCTCGCCCTTGCCGGGGGTATAACTCTGGCTGACGACCGCATAGAGGCTGCCCGAACCATTGTTCCTCACCTCGGTCGGTGCGGCCAGGGGCATGCTCGCGATGGATTTGTCGGTCTTGACGAGCTCCCTGCCCGCAGTGGCGTCGATGCCGTTCTGTCCCGCTACGGCGAAATTGGAAAGGGTGCTGAGCATCCATGCCGTCGACTGGGTGCTGAGCCACCTGTCCTTCTTGAGGATGTCCGACATCTTCAGCGCCATGCGGAAAGCCTCTTCGCGGCGTCCGAGTATCGTGAGCGTCATGAGCGAGATCGACATCCGGCGTTCGTCGCTGTTGTAGGTGCCGTCGTAGGGGTTGGCCTTTTCCGCGTTGTCCACGCAGAGCGAGATCAGCCCTTCGGCGACTTTCCTGTTGCCGTCCAAAGCGTATGCCGCCGCCAGCAGCCACTTGGCGTCGCTACTTAGCGAGGCGGCCTTTTCCCGGAGCTGGTTCATGGCACCCCGGGTCGGAGTCCCGTTCAGCGCCAGCACATACTGGGTATAGGCCTGGGTCAGGTAGTAGTCCGAGGGGTTGCTGCGCAGGTATTTGAGCGCCCGGTCGAGCATCGCCCTGTCCACGCCGTAGCCGTGTTTCGCAGCCTCGATCAGGAAGTGCGTCGCGTAAACCGTCCCCCATTCTGATCTCGACGTATTGCCGCTCCAGTAGGCGAATGCGCCGTCGGAGAGCTGGTAGCTGCCCAGGCGCGAAAGCACGCTCTTGACGTTGCGGTCGATGTCCTGCAACATGTTCGCGTCGCACTCCACGACCGAAGGCAGGTAGAGTTGCGGGAAGGCGCCCGAGGTGATCTGCTCGATGCAGCCGTGGGGATATCTCACCAGGTATTCGAGGCGCCGAGAAAGGTCTATGGGCGGGATCGACGAAAGTTCCAGCTTCGCCTTGCCGTTCTCCTTGAGCGGTTTTACCGCCATTGTCTTGCCCGGGTCGATGACATAGTCCTTCGACAGGGTCACATAGGGGTTCGGTTCCCGGACGTCCAGCTCGATTTCCGACGCGGAGCTGTCGCCCGACGACGCAGCCGTGACCCGTACCTTCCCGATGCCGGTTCGCTTGTTGACCTTCAGGCGGAACGATACGACCTCCTCGCCGCTCCGGCCGAGCGTGATGCTCTTGCTGGACGGCCCGACGGGCGAGAACGATTCGTTCGCGGCGATTTTCACGTCGACTTTCCCGACCCCGTCTTCGAGGGCAAAGACCGTGACCGGAACCTCGACCTCTTCGTCGGTGGAAACTACGCGGGGCATGGTGGCCTGCACCAGCAGCGGTTTTTTCACCGCGACATCCTTCTCCGCGGCGCCGAACGCCCGGCCGTTCGAGGCGATGACCATCACCCGAACCTCGCCGAAGTAGGGCGGAAGCGTGATTTTGTGCGTGTTCGTCTTCCCGGTGCCCAGTTTCTGTGCGTCGATGAACCGTACGACGGGCTTGAACCGCTGTGCCTTGAGCGCCCCCGTGTTCGGCTGCTCGGCGTCGCCGCCGATGGCGAACATCTGTTCGATCCTGCCGCCGTAGGCGCCGATGACATAGTCGAACATGTCCCACGTGCGGACGCCCAGTGCCTCGGTCGCGTTGAAATAACCGTAGGGATCGGGGGTCTTGAAGCGTGTCAGCCCCAGCAGTCCCTCGTCGACGAGCGCCAGCACGTAGCTCATTTTCCGGCCGTTTTTCTCCCGGACTTTTATCGTCACCTCCGATTCGGGTTTTACTGTTTCGGGCATCTCGACCACGGGGGTGAGCCTTCGCGCGGCATCCTCGACGTCGAGCCGCGTTACGCCGAACAGGCGGATCGGTGCGTCGTTGAGCGTCGAGTTGTGGGGCTGGACGAGTGTTACCGAGACATAGATGTTGGGGGCCATCCCCTCCTTGACGGGGATTTCGATGTCGGTTTGCTTGCCGGTGCACTCCACCCAGAAGCTTTCCCGCACGACGCTGCCGCTTTCGATGCCGACCAGCGCCCGTGCGCCCGGCGACGAGGGGATGGTGACCCTGGCCTTGTCCCCCGGGACGTATTTGGCTTTGTCGCGGGTGAGGGCGAGCCGCGTGGCGGCATCCGTCACCGAAGTGACGTCGCCCCGCCAGTCGGACGAGGACACGCATACGATCCGGGTCGCCGAGTGTGCCCGGTTCGGGCTCGTGACGCGGATCAGGTAATAGCCGTAATCGCCCGTGCTCCAGCGCATCGTGGCCTGTCCCGTGCCGTTCGAAAGGGTTGCCTGGAGGGTCTTGTAATTCGAATTGAGCGCATTTTTGGCGTAGTGCGCCTGGGAATTGGGCGTTGAGGCGTCCCACCACCAGTAGGAATCCATTTTGTAGACCGATACGAGCACGTTTTCGCTGCCGGGTTCGGGCTTGCCCTTCGAGTCGAGCATCACGACCTTTATGATATGCTCCTTCCTGCTGTCGAGGTATTCGTCGCCCCAGTCGCTTTTCTGGGTGGCGACTCCGATCCCGAAGTAGGTGTCATAGGGCGATATGGTCGCAACCTGCTGGTCGACGCTGAAGTCGCCGCTCTTTTCGAAGACCTTTACCGTGAATCTGCCGCTCAGCATACCGGGGCTCAACCCCTCCAGCGAGGAGAGCTCGTCGGTCGAAAGTGCCAGTGACCCTTGGGCGTCGGTGGTGCCGGTGACGATTTCCCGCTCCTCGGTGCCAAAGTATTTCGAGGCGTCGTCGAACGAATAGCCCTCGTAGCCCTTGAAGCGTGTGGCAATTTGCGACAACTGTGCCTGGAGCACCGCCTTGGCGTCGGCCGCAGGGGTGCCGTGCAGCCACCGGGCGGTCAGGCTGCCCGTGAAATGCGCGGCGTCGACCAGTTGCCCGTCCCCGAGTTTTAGCTCGATTTTCATCCGGTTGGGCTTGATCGCGTCCACCCGGACGGATTTTTCGAACTGTGCGCCGCCGAAGGTGATCTTGGCCCGCCATAGCCCTGTCGGCGACGCCGGCGTCGTCCCCAGGCTGAACGTGTAGATGCCGTCCGAGGAGCTGTTGTTTACGAGCGCCTGCACCAGCTGCCCGTTCGGGTTGAAGAATTCCAGCGATGCCGGGTGGCTTTCGGGCAGCGGATTATCCGAGGTGACGATGAACGTGAGGTGTATGTCGTCGCCCGGGCGCCATACGCCGCGTTCGCCGAAGATATAGCCTTTTATCCCCTTGGGATTTGCCGTGCCGCCCACGTCGAAATTACTCAGCGACAGGGCCGTGCCCGGTTCTACCTTCACGAAGGTGACGTCCCCTCCGGCTTCGGCCGTGACGATGTAAGGTTCGTCCTTCGTCCTCAGCACGGCCCGCCCTTCGGAATCGGTGCTCGCTTCGGCCAGCATCTGGTTCTGCCGGTCGTAGGTCCTGACTTTGCAGCCCCCTTTGGGGCGGGCGGAGACCAGGTCGGTCGTGTAGACGACGTACTGGTCGCTGCCGCTGCTCTTGCAGATGAGGCCGATGTCGGACTGCACGACCACTTTCGACCGCTCCTTGTAGGTCCTGTAATCCCCGAAATAATAGTCGTAGTCGTATTCGTCGTCGACGGGCGTAAGCGGGTCGACACCCCGGATTTCGAGCAGGTACATCGACTTGCGGCTGTCGGTGATCAGGCGGCTGAGGTCGAGCGAATAGGTGTTGCCCTGGTCGAGCCTGGTCGAAGACTTGGCCCCCAGGTCGATGGTCGTGTCGCGGACGACGCGCGACACGTAATCCATGGATGAATAGTACTGGTCGTCGTAGTAGTTCTGCTGGAAGAATTGCAGCAGGTTGTTGGCGAATATCTTTCGTACCCGCACCCGGGCTTTCTGGTAATTCACCGCCTCGAACAGCAGCGACATGTCGTTCGACGAGGGAAGGATCGAGCCTTTGCCCGTGAAGCGGATCGAGGGGGTACGCGACGGCAGCGTGGCCATGAACGAATAGCTCTCCTTGAGCTTCTGCCCGTTCTTGCTCACTACGTCGCGGCCGATCGTGACACTATGTGCTCCCGAGGGGCGTGCTTCGGGGTAGATGTAGAGCCTGTTTTTGTCGACCGAAGTCCGGAACTTGGTGTCGAAGCGGATCAGGTTTTTCAGATCCTGGTTCTGCCGGATGGGTTCGGAGAAGGTGACTACGATGGCGAGCGGATCCGGATTCACGCTGTGGTCGATGACCGCGTATTCGTCCTTGCGGGGGACTTCCACCTGGAGGGTCTGCTTTTCGTCGTAATTGAAATCGAGCGTCAGCGTATAGCCCTCATCGCCCCGCGGGACGATGTTGCCCACGGTGTATCGGTGCGTGAGCCCGTCTTCCGAATGCGTCCATTTGACGTCGGTACCCGTCGTGCCGCTTATTTTGAGGTTCCGTTCCATGTAGCTGCCGTCGGCATAGTCCGAAGAGACGATCTCGCCGATGAGCACATAGCCGGTCATCTCGTCGTTCTGCTGCAGCCAGCTGTCGTTGTAGGTAAACCGCAGTTTGGGGGTCGCAAACCTGAATTCTGCGATGCCTTTGTGCTGCCGGCCGGTGAGTTTCGCGGCGTCGATAGCCACCTTGTACTGCGTGTCGTATTGCAGCGGGGATTTGGGGACGATGCGGATCATGCGCATCCCCGACAGGTAGGCGTCGAAACCGACGGCCGGGGAGATCGATATGGCATCCTGCATGGCGCTTTCCTCGACTTGCACGTTTTCGACGAACGTCACGTGGAGCGGCATCCTGACACCCGTCACTCCGTTTGTCGACCATTCGATGATGTCGGATGTCTGCTTGCTGCACGAGGCGATGAGCAGGGCGGTCAGCGCAAACAAAGCATGGCATGTTGTTTTCATAATATTGGGTTTTTTGGTAACTTTGCCAAAGATACGTAAAAATATGGCAAAAAAACCGGCCAAAAAGAGAATATGTTTTTTCGCGATGCTGGTCGTTGCCATGCTCGCCGCGGGGTATTGCGTCATCCTGCCCCGGACGCTTTTCGACGAGCCTTTCTCAGCCACCGTGTGGAGCCGCGACGGCCGCCTGATGTCGGCCAAGGTCGCCTCCGACGGCCAGTGGCGTTTCTTTCCCACGGACAGCGTCCCCGAAAAGTTCCGGGTCGCTATCACGACCTACGAGGACAAACGTTTTTACCGCCATTTCGGGGTGGATCCGCTGGCGCTGGGGCGTGCCGTGCGGCAGAACCTTGCGGCCGGGCGGATCACGAGCGGGGCGAGTACGCTCACCATGCAGACCATCCGCCTGAGCCGCGGCGGGAAACCCCGCACGTTCCGGGAAAAGTCCGACGCGATAGTGCTCGCCCCGCGCCTCGAACTGCGTTGCAGCAAGGATGAAATCCTGGCCCTCTATGCTTCCCATGCGCCTTTCGGAGGCAACGTGGTCGGGCTGGAAAGTGCCGCGTGGTACTATTTCGGCCGCAGTGCGGCACAGCTTTCGTGGGCCGAATGCGCCATGCTCGCCGTACTGCCCAACTCTCCGTCGCTGATCCATATCCGCCGCAACCGCGAACGGCTGCGGGAGAAGCGTGACGGGCTGCTCGACCGGATTTGGCACGACGGCCGTATCGACTCGCTGACATGCGCCCTCGCAAAACAGGAGCATCTGCCCGACGCCCCCGAACCGATGCCGATGGAGGCGATGTACCTGCTGGGTAAAATGCGCGAAGGGTCGCTCCGCTCGACGCTCGACTACGACCTGCAAAGCCGGGTCAACGACCTCGCCCGGCGCTACAACAAGCGTTACCGGGGCAATAAGATCAACAACATGGCCATCGTCGTCATGGACGTGGGGAGCGGCGAAGTGCTCGCCTACGTAGGGAACGTGTACGACCCCGCCGACCGCACCGAGGGTACGAGCGTCGATGTGATTCCCGCCCCGCGCAGCAGCGGCAGCGTGCTCAAGCCCCTGCTCTATGCTGCGATGCTGGACAACGGGACGGCATTGCCTGCGATGCTTTTCCCCGACGTGCCGACCTATTACAGGGACTTCACACCCCACAATTACAACCGTACCTTCGACGGGGCGGTGCCTGCCGACCGGGTGGTCGAGCGTTCGCTCAACGTCCCTTCGGTGAGGATGCTCGACAAGTACGGGAAGGAGAACTTCCTTGCGCTGGTGCGTGCCCTGGGCTTCGGGACGATCGACCGGAGCGCCGCCCATTACGGGCTTTCGCTGATTCTGGGCGGCGCAGAGATTTCGTTGTGGGATCTGACCTCGGCCTACATGAAATTGGCGGCCAAACTCAACGGCCGGCAGACGATACGCACCCCGCATTACGACCCCGACGGCGGTACTGCGGTCGATGCCGGGGATATTCCCCTCTCACGGGGCGCGATATGGCTGATGGCCAATTCGATCAGCCACGTGGCCCGTCCCGAGGAGGAGGGCGAATGGCAGTATTTCTCGTCGTCGAAGAAGATCGGCTGGAAGACGGGTACCAGCTACGGCAACCGCGATGCGTGGGCTGTCGGCATGACCCCCGACTATGCCGTCGGAGTCTGGGTGGGGAACTGCACGGGCGAGGGACGCCCGCTGATGACGGGCGTGGGGTATGCCGCGCCTGTCCTGTTCGAGGTCTTCGGCCTGCTGCCCAAAGGGGAGTGGTTCGCGGAGCCCCTCGGCGACCTGGAACCCGCCGTGGTCTGCCGCCAGAGCGGCTATCTGGCGTCCCATATCTGCCCCGACCGCGATACGGTGATGATTCCCCGTGCGGCCGCCCTCGGGGAGGTGTGCCCCTACCACCGGATCGTCAACCTGAGCGCCGACCTGAAATACCGTGTGACGGCGGATTGCTACGACCCGGCCAGGATCGTCCGCATGCCGATGTTTATCCTCCCGCCTGCGCAGGAGTGGTATTACCGCCGGCAGCATCCCGATTACCGTCCGCTGCCCCCGCTGCATCCCGGCCTGCCGGGTAACCAAGCCGAAAACAACCCCATCGACATCATCTATCCGCAGCCGGGGCGTGTGCTGGTCGCCCCGAGGTCGCTCGAAGGGGAGCAGCAAAGCCTTGTCTTTACGGCCGTGCACCGCGACCGCAATGCCGTGCTGTTCTGGCATATCGACGACGACTACGTCGGTTCGACCTCTTTCGAACACAAAATCTCCGTCCGCCCGGCGCCGGGGAAGCACCGCCTGACCGTGATCGACGAACACGGCGCTTCGCAGAGCGTCGTGTTCAGCTGCCGCTGACCCCTCCCGGCACCGGATTGCCCGGGCCTGCCTTTGTCCGGCTGCTTCTCCGTCTATCCGTAGCCGTGTGTCCGGGGTGCTTTCCGCATTCCTGTTTTTGTTGTCCGGACATGGCTCCTCCGTTTTTGCCGGATGCCCCGCAGCCCCGTTTTTGTGCCGGGAGAACGAAATATCCGGGTTATTCGTGCATTTTTACGAATTATGTCAAAAGGTCATACTAATATGTCATTTAAAAATATTTTTTGCGGGGCGTTTCCGGCTAATTTTGGAACCCGATACGGATATAAAATTCCTTAACCCAGAAATAGTCTAATCCAACCAGCCCATGAAACGCATTTTATTATTGTT
>OOCB01003058.1_pt1 | contig 17248 bp, 17 predicted proteins | sample 1671351 | NCBI WGS metagenome assembly OOCB01 (sample SAMN06348148, study PRJEB24527) | human gut metagenome | biome: human gut; feature: ankylosing spondylitis patient; material: feces | host: Homo sapiens | place: China | collected 2015-10
ATCACCAACGGTCCCGACGGCCTGACGAGCCGCCCGATGGTCTACGCCGGCGGCGACGCTGTCACCGGTGCTGCCACGGTCATTCTGGCCATGGGTGCCGGTAAAGAGGCTGCCCGCGCGATTGACGCGGCCATCAAGGCGAAGGAACAGTAAAAATTAAATTTCAGCCCCCGTGCCGCGAGGTGCGGGGCTGTTTTTGTTAAAAAGCATTCCCCTCATCCGTCTGCGGGCGGGGCCGCAGACACCTTCCCCCAAGGGGGGAAAGGCACTCTTACCGAACAAAGGCATCAACCATGTATCATCCTTTCTTCCAATTCGTTCTTCCGCGCCTCGGGCAGGTGGCGCTGGATGCTTTGCTGTACCTGAACTTTTTGCAGCTGCCGCCCTTACAGCTGGTGGCCCGGTGGCCGGTGCTGTATTACGGACTGCCGCTTGTGCTGATGGGCGTGCTGGCGTATATCAGCCGCGACCCGCTCGGGCTGGGCATCGTGTTTGCCGGACATCTTGTGACATTCTACTGCATCGGTACCGCCATCGGGCTGGCGCTGCGGCGCATCGGCGGCACACCGCTGACTGTTTGGCATATTATCTGGCTGGACGGCATAACGCCGTGGCTCTTGACGGGCCTTATCATGTGGTGGGGACGGCGGCGTGCGCTGCGGCTCTGTACGACAAAATACAGCCTGACAACGCGGAAAAACCTGCCGAACGGCAGGCTGACCATCGTGCAGGTCAGTGATGTCCACCCGCGCGCCTGTGCGGCGATGGATCACACCCGCATCCCTGAGCTGAAAGCAAAAATCGAGGCGTGCCGTCCCGACCTGCTTGTGCTGACCGGCGATATTTTCGACGAGTTCACCGAGCCGGAGGAGCTGGACGCCTTCTGCAAGCTGTTTGGCGAGCTGGACGCGCCGCTGGGCAAGTATTACGTCCTCGGCAACCACGACCTGTTCCACCACTGGCGGGAGCCGAGCTTTGGCCGCGCGGATCTGGAGCGCGGGTTCGCCGCCGCGGGCGTGCGCATCCTGGAGGACACATCCGTCCTGCTGCCCTGCGGTGTGCGCGTCGTGGGCCGCAAGGATTATCTGTACACGAACGGCAGCCGCTTTACGGCGGCACAGCTTATGCCCGGCGGCCCCGACGACCACTACACGGTCTGGCTCGACCATGAGCCGCGGGACTTTAAGAACGCCGCCGCGGCGGGGGCGGACCTGATTTTGAGCGGCCACACCCACGGCGGGCAGGTCTGGCCTGCGGGTGCGGTGGGCATGGTTGCCAAAAATGAGCGCAACTACGGCAGAAAGAACATTGCAGAACATTGCGATGCCATCGTCAGCGGTGGCACGGGCACCTGGGGCTACAAGTTCCGCACCCAGGGCCGCACGGAAATTGTCTGCGCGGAAATCACTACCGAAAGGGAAAACTGATTTATGAATGAACGCGAACGCCTGAGCAGCCGCCTGGGCTTTATCATGCTGTCGGCGGGGTGCGCCATCGGCTGCGGCAACGTCTGGAAATTCCCCTGGATGTGCGGCCAGAATGGCGGCGGCAGCTTTATGCTGCTCTACATCCTCTGCCTGCTGGTGCTGGGCCTGCCCGTCATGGTCATGGAGTTTGCCGTGGGCCGCGCCGCCCAGGCCAGCCCCGTTACCATGTACCAACGCCTGGAAAAGCCCGGCCACAAGTGGGGCGTATTCGGCGTCGTCAGCCTCCTCGGCAACATTGCCATCATGGCGTTCTACACGGTGGTCACGGGCTGGATCTTGTACTATTTTGTCAAGTTCCTGACCGGGCAGAATGCGGATTTCGGCTTTGCGCAGATGATCGCCGACCCCGGGCTGAACGTGACCTACCTGCTTGTGGTCCTTATAGCGGCGTTTGTGCTGCTGAGCTTTAATTTGCAGGGCGGGCTGGAGCGCGTGACCAAGTACATGATGAGCGCGCTGCTGGTGCTGATGCTGGTGCTGGCCGTGCACAGCCTGACGTTTGCCGGTGCGGCGGAGGGGCTGCGGTTCTACCTTGTGCCGGATTTCTCGGCCATTGACGGCGGGGTCATCGTGGCGGCCATGAACCAAGCGTTTTTCTCGCTGTCCGTCGGCATGGGCGGCATGGCGATCTTCGGCAGCTACATCGGCAAGGATCACGCGCTCATGGGCGAGTCACTGCGGGTCATTTTTCTCGACACGTTCGTGGCCGTGCTGGCGGGCATCATCATCTTCCCGGCGTGCTTCACCTACGGGCTGGAGGTCACGGCAGGCCCCAGTCTGCTGTTTGACACGATGGCGGGGGTGTTCGGCAATATGGCCGGGGGCCGCTGGTGGGGCGCGCTGTTCTTCCTGTTCATGGTGTTTGCGGCGCTGTCCACCGTGCTGGGCGTCTGCGAGAATATCCTTGCCATGGTGCGTGAGCTGACCGGGTGGAGCCGCCCGAAGGGCTGCGTGGTCTGCGGCGTCGGCATCTTTCTGCTGGCGCTGACGACGGCGCTGGGCTACAGCGTGCTGCACTTCCAGCCGTTTGCGCCGGGCAGCGCGTGGCTGGACTTCTGGGACTTCATCGTCAGCAACAATGTGCTGCCGCTGGGGTCGCTGGTGCTGGCGCTGTTCTGCTGCAACCGCTTTGGCTGGGGCTGGGACAATTTTGTGGCCGAAGCCAACACCGGCAGGGGCCTGAAGGTCCGCCCCTGGATGAAGCTGATTTTTAGGTATTTTGTGCCGGGTGCAATTTTGTTTATTTATATTTACGGCATGGTTACGTTTCACTGGCGGTAAAAAGGAAAAAGTCCTGTCTCCGGGAAAGGGAGGCAGGACTTTTTGGTTTTACGCTGGGATGCGCGGGCTCTGCCCGTTTGCGGGCGCTACGACACCTTGCGGAAGTAATTTATCAAAATACTCTTGATATAATTATACCGCCGCGCGTAGCTGTTCTCGACGCGGATCAGCTCAAAGCCGTGCTCGCGGCAGATCTGGTCCTTCTTGCGGTCACGGCGTTGGACGGCGGGGTCGTCGCGGTGCTCGCGGCCATCCAGTTCGATGGCTAAAATCGGCATCAGGCGGCGGCCCTCCCGCTGGTAGACGACGAAGTCGAACCGCCCGGTGTAGAAAAGGTCGGCGCAGCCGGGGTTATCCTCAAACACCTGGGCGATGGGTACCTCCTTGCGGACCGTGCAGCGGCTGCCGTCGAGGAAGGCGTTGTCCAGCGCGTGGTTCAGATTTTCCAAAAAGGCATCCTCGGTCTTGGTGCTGTAGGGCTTGATGCCCAGCGCACGGCTGGCGGCGGGCTTCTCGGTCACCTCGGACTGGCCGTTTTTGCGCACGTACTGCACCAGCTCGTAAATATCGTCGTCGGTGCTGTCGGCGTGCAGGCGGTCCAGCGCGGCCTGGTTCGAGAGGATGACCAGCTGCTCCCGCGCGCGGGAGGTCGCCACGTTGATGAGCTCCTTGTTCGTTTTCAGCCAGTCGTAGGTGCGCGGGCGGGTCTGGTCGGTCAGCGCCAGGGAGAAGATGACCACGTCTTTCTCGTCGCCCTGAAAGGCGTGCACCGTGCCGCAGGCGGCGTTCTCAAAGTGCTTCGCGCGCAGCATGGCCTCGATGGCGGCGCGCTGCTTCGCAAACGGCGTAATGATGCCCACCTGCTTGTCCGGGTGCGCGGTCAGGTATGCCTCGATGCGGCGCACCTCCTGCGGAGCGGTGTTTTTCTCGTCGGTGGTGTCGTTGGGCACGTCCACATAGACGAGCGGCGTGGGGTCGGTCTCGCGGCTGGCAATGTGCAGCTTGTGGTTGTAGTATTTGCGATTGTTGAACTCGATGATCTTGGGGCTGCACCGGTAGTGGTAGCTCAACAGCGTCTCGTCGCTGACGGCGTCGCAGGCCAGAAAGCATTTGTAGATCGAGTTTTCGATGTAATCGTACTCCTGCGTGACACCGTAGCGGCGGCGCAGCGTGCGGTTGTCGGCGGGGTCCAGCAGAATGACAGGCGAGAGCTGCTGCGGGTCGCCCACAAGCATCAGCGACGCCCCGCGCAGGATGGGCACAAGAGACATGGCCGTGCTGCACTGGCTGGCCTCGTCCATGATGACCATGTCAAAGCTCGGCTCCGGGTCGCCCAGGCGGTGGGCGGAGATACAGGTCGTGGCCACAATGGGAAAGACGCGCAGCAGCTTTTTCAGGTTCTCCGGCTCCGAGATGTACTTGTTGAACTGCGCGACCCGCTCCTTGTCGGTGTCGGGGCTGTGGACGATGCTCATTAAATCGTTGTATTTCGGCTCCTCCAACCGGCGGATGCAGCGAGCCGAGGTGTAGTAGAGGTAGCGCAGCAGCTCGTCCTCGTTGCGGTCCAGCAGAGCCAGCGCGTCGGCAGAGTCGATGCTGCCGTAGGCGGCCAGCTCACGGTCCACCTGCGGCAGCTGCCCGGCCTGCAGCTCGTACTGGAAGTTCATCTGGCCGCGGGCGTCCAGCAGGCGCCGGATGGTCTCCCGCCGCTCCCGCAAATCAAGGATGCGCTCATACCGTTCCAGCAGGGCGGTCAGCTGTTTGGCGCGGGCCGTGCGGTCCGCGTGGTTTTTGTCCAGCAGCCGCTCCGGCACGGGGATTTTTTTGCACTGCTCAAACAGCTGGTCGATGGTGCGCAGGGCCTCGGCGGTTTTCTCGTTGTTGCCAAGGCGCAGGATCGGGAACGGCACGGTCTGGCCGTGGTAGGTGACGGCCTGCAGCTTTTCCACAACGCCGTCAATGGGATGGTTGTTGTAGCTGGAAAAAAGCACCGTGCGCTCGTTGAAAAACGCCGTCGTCAGCGTGTTGACGATGGTGTTGGTCTTGCCGGTGCCCGGCGGGCCCTGCACGTAGGCCAGCGGGTAGCGCATGGCGTTGTTGATGGCCAGCAGCTGGTCCAGATTGACCTTGTTGTTCAGCAGCGCCAGCGGGTAGGACTTGCGGCGGCGCGGCTTGGCGGTCATCTCGCCGAAGAAGGCCCGCAGCGGGGCGGTGGCCGTCTCGCCGGAGGGGTCCTCGAACATAGTAAGGATGCCGCGGTACTCATGCTCCAAGTCCACGGGGCAGTCGCGGCTGATGGCGACGAGGTAGGGCAGGTCATCGACCCGCACCCGCGGGTTGCTGCGGGTGATGCGGTCCTTGATGGTCTCGGCGTGCTTCGTGAACTCGTCCAGCAGCGTATAGTCGTCGGCATCCAGAAATTGATGGATGCTCAGCTTGCTGCCGTTGACGGTGAACTCCCGGCAGATGACCGGCTCCGCCTCGGCCCGCAGGGCGCGCTTTTTCACGTCGAGCCGCAGCGGGCGGTAGGCCAGCACGTACAGCCCCTGCCGGGTGTCAATGCTGATAAGGTTCAGCCCCAGCGTGGGCAGGCTGGGGCGGGCGGCGTGCCGGTGGCGGTCCTCGACCCGGCGCTGGAACCGGCCCACCAGCTCACGGAACTGGTCGTCGGTCAGCTCCAGCGTGTCCTCCTTATAATCGGCAAAGCAGTCGGCGTCAATTTGATGGATCAGGCTGTAGTTGGACTGGTAGGGCGTGGCGTCCAGCCGGTTGCAGGCGGCCAGATAGTCCAGCACCCGCAGGTTGGCGGCGTTGTCAAACAGCGCCGCGTACCGCCCGGGGTTGTCGCGGATGTCGTCGATGAGCGTCTGGTTGACGGGGCACCACGAGCCGTCCACGACCTCGGCGGTCTGGATGCGGTCAATGCTGATATGGTCGAGCGCCTGCACGCTTAATTTGCCCAGATGCAGCCCGTCAACGTTCAGGGTGCGGGTCCTGGGGTTCAGCCCGCGGATAGCGACCCAGTATTTGGTCTGCTGGGTCTGTTGGTTTTTGTATTCAATGCTCAACCATCGCCCCTCATGAATGGCACGGAAAATCGAGCGCGTGATGTTGTTCAATTTTCCGCTCCTTTCGGGTCGTGGCTTTCTTGCCTCCCCCTGCGAGGGAGGCGGCCAGGGGGGGCTACTTCGACAAGCGCCGGTATTCCAGCGGGGTCAGGCGGAACTGGTCGTAGAACGCCTGGGCAAAGCGGCCCTGGCTCTCGTAGCCGACCCGGGCGGCGATGTCCTGCACCCGCTGGGGGGTCGTGCGCAGCAGCTCGGCGGCTCTTTCGAGCCGGCGGCGGCGGAAGTAGGCGAGATACCCCTCGCCCAGCACGTTCTGGCAGTACAGCTTGAAGCCGCTCTCGCTCAAACCAAAATGGTCGGCCAGCTCCCGGGCCGGGCGGCGGACCGAGAGGTCCTGCAGGACCAGCGTCTCGGCCTCGCGCACGCATTCGACCTGCCGCGCGGGGCAGCGGGCCGTGTCGGCCTCGTCGGGCAGGCGCAGCAGCTCATACAGCAGCCGCACGGCGGCATAGCGCAGCTCGCCGGGGGCGGCGTAGGCGGCGTCGTCCCAGACCTCGTCCACAATGGCCGTGATGGCGTCGCTCATCGGGCAGCAGTGGACGCCGCCGCGGCAGAAATAATCCGCGATGCCGCCTATTTCCAGCCCCATCAGCGTCAAAAAGCTGTCCGCCTGCACGGCGTCGGGGTCAATGAAAAGCTGCAGCGCCTCGTACTGGCTGCCGGGCAGGTAGAAGTCCGCACCGGGCACAGCAAAGCTGACGGCGGCATGACCCTCCGTCACGATGGCATATTGTGCGCCGTCCGGGATGGCGCGTCGTCCGCTGCGGCAGAAATCAAAGACGAGCAGCCGCGGCCAGTCCAGCGGGGGCGGGCAGAGCGGCGCGTCCAGCCGGGTGAAGCAGAGCTGCACGCCGGGTGCAAGCTCCCGCCGGTCAAGCGGGGCTGCGGGGATGAGGTTGTCTGTTTTCATGTTTGGTTATACAGTAACTAAATATTTTGAATTTTCAAAAAACTGTGCGCAAAATTCCGATACTGAAATGCACTGAAATGGCCAAGCGAGCCGAAAATATGCGGATAGAAAACTGCTAAAAAGGCAAAATGTGCGAAATCGGAAAAATGGTAAAATAAGGGAAATGCGTGCTCAAAAACCAAAAAAATCAGTCTGTGACCGGCACATCCAGCCCGAACTCCTGCGGGCGGAACCGCGGGCAGACATTCTCCGAGATGCAGATGACCGACGCGGCCAGGCGGCTGCCGATCTCGCAGGCCTCGGCCAGCGTCTTGCCGTAGGTCAGGCCGATGACCGTCCCGGCGAAGAAAGCATCCCCCGCGCCGGTGGTGTCGATGACATCGACCTTCTTGGCGGGCACCATGCCGCTCTCACCGTCGGTGCGGGCGTAGACGGCGCCCTGCTCGCCCATCGTCACGACCATGCAGGGAATGTTGGCGCTGCGCACATTGGCGGCCAGCGTGGCGCGCATCTCGTCCGGCGTCAGGTGGTCGTAATCGTCGGAGAACATCAGCCCGGCCTCCTGCTGGTTGCAGACAAAGCAGTCGATCTCCTGCAGGAGGCTGCGGCGCTCCATGGCAATGCTCATGTTGGAGACCGCGGCGTAGACCTTTTTGCGGTACTTTTTGGCGAAGTGCAAAATCTGCTTGACGGTCTCCTTCTCCAGATCAAACTCGATGGCGATGCCGTCGCAGTCGGAAAAGATCTCGTCGCCTTTTTCCTTTAATAATGCGGTCAGCGGCGTCGTGTCGGGCCGCTTCGAGATGGCGGCGCAGACATCGCCGTCGTTGTTGAACACGGCCAGCCAGGTGCCCATGCCGTCCGGCATGCGCTGGATGTAGCGGGTGTTGACCTTGTGCCGGGCCAGCTTGTCAATGACGTCCTGGCCGGAGCCGGTGTCGTCCACCAGACTGACGAAGGTGGGGCGCAGCTCGACATTGGCAATGTCCTCCGCCACGTTGCGGCAGACGCCGCCGTGTACCTGCTCGACCCGGCCCGCGTTGCGCCCGCCCGGAATATAGGTGGACAGCGGATACCCCTTGATGTCCACAAAAACCGCACCGATGACTACAATGCCCATAAGATGACCCCCCAAAAGCTGATTTTACCTGTATTTTACCATACATTCGACATTTGCGCAAACCCCGCCCGAACGGGCAAAATGCGTACAAAAATCCGCCCCGGATGCTGAAAGATTCGACATCCGGGGCGGTGGGGTGTTTTGGTGCTTTTTAGGGCAGCGGGAGGATCGTATCCTCCTTCTCGGTGTAGCTGCCTCCATCCATGCGGGCGCGCACGAAGGGCACGCCGTCACGCAGATAGAACGTGTTGTGCTCCAGCAGGGCGTCCGGGTTCTGAGAAGGGCTGATCGTGCCGCCGAGGTCGTCGTAGCTGATGTTGCCGCGGAAGGTGTTGTGGATGGCCTCCTCCAAACAGAACATTACGCAGCCGCCCTCGTTCATGCGGCTGTAGTTGTGCTCGTACACCGTGCCGTCGCCGGAGTCGGCATCGTAGGCCATGCCGTCCTGATTGAGCCGCGTGTCAACGGCTTCGTTGTAACGCAGCAGCGCATCCTTGCATTTCCACGGCCAGATGGCGGCGGCCACCTTGCCCATGCGATTGCCCGGCTCCCGATAAACACGGCCGTTCATCTCGCAGGCGACGGAGTCTGCCGTGTTGTGCTCGACCAGCGGGCGCAGGACGTACATGACCGTCAGGCCGTCGCCGCCCGCCGCTTTCACGTAGTTATCACGGAGAACGACATTCTCGTGACCGTACTGCAGAAAGGCTTTTTCTGCCAGCTCGGCCCCCCGGAACTGCGCATGGGCGTAGGTATACCCCACCGCAATTCCCCAGCGGCTGACGCGGGCCACATAGCAGCCCTCGACCAGCACATCGGCAAAGCGTGCCGCGCCGGTAGCGGTCTCATCTGCGGGCTGCAAGGCAGTCATGTAAATGCCGCCGTTGTTCATGTGCTTGTCGTACACGTTGCCGTGTACATCATGGATCAGCAGGTTTTGCAGTGTGATGCCGCAGCGCGTGCCCCTGTCCTTCGCAACCACAGCCACGCCGGTGCGCTCCAGCTTATCCGGCTGGGAATATTGCTCGCCGATGACAGCGTCGGCGCGGTTCGTCAGTTCCAGATCACGCACCGTGACATAGGCTGCATCATACAGCAGCACGGCGGAGGATACATACCCGCGGTACACATGGGTGGGGGCGTCCAGTGCGCAGCCATAGTCCTGATACCAAAGCCCCTGCCCGTCGGCGTCAATGCGCGGCGCGGGCCCCTCGCCATAGGCGGCAATCGTGATGGGGCTGTCTTTTTTGCCGCAGCAGCGCAGGTGCAGGAACTGCTTTTCAAACACACTGCCGCATTTCAGCAGCACCGTGTCACCGGGGGCCAGGGCCAGCCGGTTGACGGCAAACAGTGTGGCCAGCGGTTTTTCCGGCGTCAGGCCGTCGTTGGTGTCACGGCCTGTCTGCGGGTCCACGTAATAGGTCTTGCACAAGGCTGTCGTACACCTCCTCCCGCATCCGCTTTTCGATGATTTGCTTTACTTCCTCATAGGGGAAGCTGTCGCCGGCGTACCGCGTGAACAGATCCGGATTCGCGTCATACCAGGCGCGGGTCTGTGCATCGGTGAAATCCGGGCAGATACCCAGCGCACGGATCTTTTCGCACGGCTCCGCGAAATCCAGCTTGAAGCGGGTCAGCTCATATTGCAGGTAGGCAGGGGCAGAGAAGCGCCGCGTGCCGTACACGGGCTTGCCGTCCTGCTCCGCTCTTTCCGCCTGTGCGTTTTTGGCCGCCCGGCGGCGTTCCAGCGCCTCGGGGCTGTCGTCGCCGATCAGCCCCCAGCGCTTTGCCAGCGTCAGGCAGGCTTTGGCGTGACGCCACTGCTCCGGCGTCAGGCAGTAGGTTCGTTCGTCCATCACTTGACTGCACCCGTGATGCCGTTGGCAAAGCTCTTCTGCAGGCAGAGGAAGATGATCGCGGTGGGCAGCGTGCAGATCAGAACGCCCAGCATCAGCATACCGTAGTCCACACTGTAGCCGCTCTTGAGGTTTGCGACCAGCATCGGCATTGTGATGGATGCGTTGCTTTGGAATACGATCTTCGGCCAGAGGTAGCTGTTCCATGCGTTCATAAACGTGACAGTCATCGCCGCGCCGTAGGTAGACCGCATGATGGGGACAAACATCCGAAAGAAGATGCCGATCTCGCTCAAACCGTCGAGACGCGCTGCTTCAATAATGTCATTGGGGAAGGAACGCGATGCCTGTCGGAACAGCATGATCATAAACGGTGTCGAGATGGACGGCAGCACGAACGCCGCCCAGCTGTTGACAAGCCCCCAGTGGGACATCATCTTGAACAGGGGGATCATAATGGCCACGAACGGCAGCATCATCGCCAGCAGCAGGACGCTCATCAGGGCGTCCTTCGCCTTATCGTGGTAAATTTCAAAGCCGTAGCCCGCGATGGAGCAGACCAGCAGCGTGATGAGTGTCATCAGGATGGCGTTGCGGAAGGAGTTTGCCATTGCCAGCCCCAGATTCTGGTTGGCAACCAGCGACTTGAAGTTTTCTACCAGATAGGTGCCGGGGATCAGCTTGCCGCGCACAACATCAATGCTGGTGTTCGTCGCGCCGCACAGCATATAGTACAGCGGGAACACAGACAGGAAGCTGGCCAAAATCAGCACAGCGTGCGCCAGAATCTTTTTACCCTTAGTCACGCTTATCACCTACTTTCATCTGGATGGCAGACAGCACTGCCACGACCACAAGGATAAACACCGACAGCGCCGCCGCATAGTTGAACTTGGGCGTCTCGACAAACGAGATGTTATAAATATAGTGGGTCAGTGTCATGGTCGCCTTGCCGGGACCGCCCGCCGTCAGGTTGACGGACTCATCAAACAGCTGCAGCGTGCCGGAGGTGGACATGATGGCAGTCAGCAGGATGGTGGGCTTCAGCAGGGGGATCGTCAGGTGAACAAACTGCTGGAGCGGGGAAGCGCCGTCGATGCGGGCCGCTTCGTAGATCGAGTAGTCGATGTTCTGCAAACCGGCAAGATAAAAGACCATGTTGTAGCCGGTCCAGCGCCAGACCAGCGCAATGACGATGACCCAGCGTGCCGCCCATGCGTTCTGGAACCAATCCACTGTGGGGATGCCCACGGTGGACAGCACCCGGTTGACCAGACCATCGTTGGCAAACAGGGATTTGAAAATCATCGAGTAGGAGTCCTGCAAATAAAAGTCAATAGGTTTTGCAGAAAAAGTCAAAAAAATACTCGGCAGATAGCCGAGTAAAAATGCGTACAGCAAACAGGACTCCCTCAAAAATCGGAGGCAGCCAAATGACAAAATGAGCATTACAGATTAGCCTTCTTCGACCTGAGTTGCGCTTTCAGCGGCGTTCAGGCACTCCTTAACGTGTGCATAGTAAATACGCAGGAACTTGTTCGCGGCAGCAGTAGTGCAAACGAAGAACGGCTTCCCCTCGTCACGCTTTTTGGCGTAGAACTGGTAAACCGCTTCGTTTTCGGGTTTGCATTTAACGTAAGTAGAAACCACCTGAAAGAGCGCTTTCCTCAGCTGAGGTGACCCGCGCTTGGAAGTTGTTACACTGGAAAGCTGCATCTTGCCGGAGCCAACAACGCCGGGGTCTACGCCTGCAAAGGCCACAATAGAACTGCGGTGCGGGAAACGGCGAACATCACCCAATTCAGCCATGAGATGCGGTCCTGTGGACTTTCCAACGCCGTACATGGCCATAACGGTCTCGTACTCCGGCAGCTGCTTGCAGACATTCAGCATCTCGGCTTCCAGCTTGGACTGGTTTTCGCGCAGTGCAATAAGCTGGTCGGCGGCAACTGTAACCAGTAATTTAGCATTGTTGTCACGCGGCAGTGTGGTATAGGATCCGCAACTGGCTGCGTAGAGAGCATCTGCCGCATCAGTACTAAAATGGTAACCCTTTCTCTTGCACCATTTCTTGTATCGCTCTTCAAAAGCATCCGGTGACATACGGTTAATGCAGTCGCAATGCCAAAAGCTTCGGTAAAAGTCCACCCACTTCAAATGTCCGTCTGCCTTTTCGGGGCTTGAGAACAGCTCGTTTACACGCGGGAAGGTCTTGTCAGACAAAGAAATAAGGTTGTTTGTGAGCATGACAATATTCTTATTATACAAGTCGCATTGACGTGCGCACAACTTGAGTTGCTGTCTAATTGCTTCCATAGGAGTATATTCCCGCAATGTAGACCAGTTGTCAAGCCCATACTTGGCAATTTTTAGGGCATCTTTCGGGTCGGATTTTACTTTGCGCAGAGAGCCTGCTCCGCTTTGCTTAATAAGCAATGGGTTCAGGATGCTTACAAAGATTCCCTCACTGTGAAGCAGCGCTGCTACCGGCTCATGATATCTGCCTGTTGCTTCCATTACAACGCGGGTATCTGGTTCCATGCAAAGAACATCCAACGCAAGATGTGACAGTTCAATATCTGAATGCCTTACTTCATATGGCGCTGCAACAAGCTCCCCACCTGGCTTCATGGCAGCTACCATACTCTTACCCTTAGAAACATCGATTCCAACTACGGTCATTCGTTTTCCTCCTAATTTGAATTTGCAATGGCTTCCGCCTTTTACTTATTGCTTGTTCAATCTCCTGAGTAACACGAACGCACCGCTACGGTGGGACTACCTGCGTAAATCGAATGCTGCGAATAAGAACGGCGGCTGACTGACTGCTTAACGGACGTGTAAGTCCAAGAAAAATGGTGCCCGGCCACTACGTTCTTATTCTACAGCTTAGGCAACAAGTTGGATAGCAACACGGCTGGATGCCGTGGGGCTACCCACAAATATATTGTAGGAGTTGAATGTCAAAGTGGCAGAAGGCAGCGAGTTCAAGGTCGCGCTGGACGGTAACCCTGCCCTTGACACATGCGAGTACACCGTCACCGATGTTACCAACAAGACCGCCACAAAAGAAGTAACCCCCCTCGTTCCAGTATTGGCTGCCGTGAGCGGTGAATCTGAAAAAACCGTTGAATTGCAGTTTAACAAACCCGAAAGCACGACCTATTCCGGCACATACAGCGGCACGGTAACCTTTACCGTCAGTGTTGATAACAAATCTTAATAATGCTAAGGAGGAACCCCATTATGAAAAAGTTTGTAACCCTGCTGCTCACCGCAGCGCTCGCCGTCACCGCCGCAACCACCGCGTTTGCGGATGATACTGCTACCCAGATTGGACCCAGCACGACCCCGCCTAGCAAGGCAATAGACGTTACTTACACGGTAAACCCCAGCTATACCGTAACCATCCCGGCAAATATAACGCTGAATACCGCTGCTCCAAGCACGGCAACGGTAACAGCCACAGATGTGACTATACCCAATGGACAAAAAGTACGGGTTACACTAAATAGTAAAAATAATTTCTATGTGATAACCAATGAAGGCGCAAGGGGTACGTACACCGTTAAGAAAGACAATAGCACAACTCCTATTTCGAATGGTGCTACTGTTCTGGAAGCCAATTATGGCACAAAAAGTACAGTGCTTACCTTTGAATTTCAGAAGAAGAATGTTACATATTCCGGCGAATACAAAGACACGGTAACCTTTACCGTTTCGGTCGGCAACTAACACTGGAGGTTATATAGCTATGAAAAAACTGCTTTGCTTTACTCTCTCGGCAGTGCTGGCCGCCGCCCTTGCCGTGCCCGCCTTTGCCGATACCAGTGTCCCCCCGACCAGTGCCCCCCAGACCAATGTCACCCAGAGCAGCACCGATCAAAAGGCAGAGACCACCGTTCAGTTTAAGATCGACCCGGCCTACACCGTGACCATCCCCGGCACGGTAGAGCTGAAGAAAAAAAGACGCAGACACGAAGAAAATCACCTACGAAAAAGATTTCAACATCACAGCTACAGATGTCCGCCTGAATGAGGGAAAGACTTTGCGGATTTCCCTTGAATCGGACTATAAGCTGGCATCCGGCGCAACCAAGCTTGACTACACGGTAACGGCAAAGCAGGGAACTGCGGATGCGAAGGCGGTTAACAGTAAGGACCCGGTGTGCGCCGACTTTGAAACAAAGACTGGCGAACAAACGGTTACCCTGCATTTTGCCGCCAGCAATCCCCTGTATGCCGGTGATTACAGCGATACGGTGACGTTTAACCTTGCCGTATACCCGCAGAACTGAAAAGGAGAAAGCGTATGAAAAAGTATCTGTCCTTTGCCCTTGCGGCGGTACTTTCCGCGGCGTTTTGCGCCACGGCCTTTGCCGCTGAGGATAACCGCCAGGTAAAGGTCGAAACGCATATTGCCCCAACGTACAACGTGACGATTCCGGCCGATACAAAGGTGATTTCTAAGGCTGAGGATACGTCCTTCGGCGCAATCACGCTGACCGACGCCCAGCTTGACCCCGGCAAGTCCGTCAATGTGACACTGAAGTCCAGCGGCACACTGGAAAACGTAAACGACACAAGCAAAAAGCTCGCCTATACGATCCGCAGCGGCAAAAGCGCGTTTACATCCGCCAGCTATAAAAAGGCAGGGGAAAGCACGGCCCTGACCATCCATATTGAGAAGGACGATTGGGCCAAAGCCTACGCGGGCGACTACGCGGACACCGTGGAGTTTACGATCTCCTACAAATGAGATGCCGCGGGTGACAGCGGCAGACTGTCAAAAAAACTCCTGTAGGGGCGAGCATTGCTCGCCCGTGCCTGTTTGCCTTGGAAGAAACTTTCCCGGAAAATGCGTTGCTGCGGTAAGTTGGCGGGCGACCAATGGTCGCCCCTACACACGCAATAAGGCCGGAGTGCACCTTTTCGACCCGCTGCGGAACGGTCAAGACCGTTCCCTACAAACCAGCCGAAAGTGTGCAATTATCTTGTTGGGTTTTTCGACACACGGGGCGGAGTGATACACCTCATCAGCATATTTTTCCGCCCTGATACTTGACGAAAACCATTCTATTCGCTGCAATAAAACACATACAAGGCGAAGATGCCCCATTCGGGTATCTTCGCCTTTTTCTATATCGCAGGGAAAGAAGAGTGGCAGTCTATACAGGAGCTTATAGAACTTCGGGATAGTATCAACCGCCAGTTGGTCCTGTGCTGTGTGCCGATGACCGACGCCGTGCAGCGCAAAGCCAAAGCATCTCCCCGCTGCAAACCCGAATATGTACGATGAAAACAGCCTGCCCCGCAAAAGGAAAAAGGAGAATTACCGAGATGAACAAACACGATACTGTCATTGGCTATAGGGCTTTTGCCCAAGCAGTTCGGCAAGCTGCTTTCGCTTGGTTCGGGTAAGGTCGCATTCGCCCAGCAGGTTGCCGCGCTCCTCCGCTGACAATTCCGGGTGCTCCTCAATGGCTGTCAGCAGCTCTTTCAGCTCCAGCATCTTCGGGATCTGCCGCCATGTGAACATCCGCCGCATCAGAACCAAAATGGCAAAGGGGTTGGCTTTCAATGTCTCGGCGGGGCATTTGTTCAAGGCGTCCAGCACATCCTCCGGCTTCAGCGAGGCCAGCAGAATACCCGCGTCGCTGCGAATGACCCGCAGCAGCGCGTGGTAGTCCTCGCTTTTTCGGTAGGCGACAATAGCGTGAAGATACTGCCTTTGGTCTTCATACCACTGCCCGAAACGCTCCCAATAGAGTTTTTGTGTTTCCGCCTTCATCTCGTGAAAGCTCCGTTCGGCACATTCCTTCATCATGTGATGGAAGCGATAGGTCGCACCATCCGGCAAACGCGTGACAAAGGCGTTCTGCTCAGTCAGCATGGCGAGGATCTGCGCCGCATCCGCATCCCCTGTGATACACTGCGCCATCTCGACGGTAAACTCATCGGCAAGGCCCATTACCGCCAAAAACTCCCGCTGCTTTTCCGGCAGCGGATCGATCATAGCGGCGGTAAAAGTGGCGTAGATGTCGGAATTCCGGCTGGGCAGCACGCCGCGCTCGGAGAGGGTGCGCAGGTTCAGATATACGGCAGAGAACCAGCCCTCACTGGAATAGAGAAGGCTTTCCACCTGCGCATCGGAAAGCTTTGTCCCGCAGCGGTGGGCATAAACCGCAAGCTCCGTATGGTTGAGGCGCAGCTGTTCCATGCCGATTTGATATACCTTGCCCCCAGCCGTACAGCTTCCGCAGCGGGCAAAAAGCGGTCACGGCTTGCAACGATCACATGCACATTCGCAGGCAGCCGATTTGCCAACATGCAAAGGAACAGGGGGGCACGCTTGTCCGTCAGCAGATGAAAATCGTCAATGAAGATTTAACAGGGGAATTCGCCCGCCAGCATGTGGCAGAGATCGTCCACCAGCAGCCCGCCGCCTGCCGCGTCCGTTGGGCAGGGATACTCCCGCAGGAAGGTGAACCCTGCGCGGGCAAACGCCTCCTGTACGCTCTTCCAGAAAATCGCAAGGTTGTCGGAATACACGCTGATACGGATGATATGCAGCGTCTCCGTTTTGGCGTGCTCACCGAGATACCAGTTCATCGCTGTGGTTTTTCCATAGCCCATGGGTGTGACCACTGTCGTCATGGCGCAGCGGGAAATAGGCCGCAGGCTCTCTTGCAGCCGCTCAGATATGTAAATGGTGCTCAGATTCCATTTTGGCTTTGGCATAATGCACACCTCCAACGAATTGTATTCTCACGGCATTCGATGCAAACCTCACGGCTGTAGGTCTTTGCATCAGCAGTTTCCTTTGGATATATCGTATTGATGCCTTTACGAAGGGAACATCTCGTTATTTTCATTTTACATCATCATGTTCTACACGGCAAGATGTAGTTTTTTCTGTTTCTAAGCAACCCCTAAGCCTGAACAGGGATTGGAACGGGGATTGCCTCTTGAATATGACCGTTTCTCTCGCATTGATGATTGTTGTATTAACTTTTTACTTTATACCTGTTACTTCGAGCGGTTTTGACACGAATAAGAATTATAATTCAGACTAGATTCGCCAATTATAAACAAGGAGTGATCTTTTATGAAAAAGGAATTCGTAATGTCGTTATCGTAATCCTATCGGCAGGATCTTCTCGATGCCATACAGCTAGCTGAACAGGGGATGCTGTCGCCCTCGCAGCAGGCGTACTGCTTTGAGGAAATCGAGGACACCAAGGGCACTGCGTTGTACCCTGCGGACGGGGACGAGCTGTTTTGCCAGTTGCGTACTGCGTTGGGCGAAAAAACGTAAATTTCCGAACGCCAGCGCGCGGAAGGCGAGCTGCACCAGTTGGAGGTGGAACTCTTATTCAATGTCTATACATCCAAGCATTTTATCAGGAACAGTTGGAGCGTGTGAAGCCCAATACGGTCATTCACTATCATGCGGTTATCCACCG
>OOCB01003069.1_pt1 | contig 17200 bp, 16 predicted proteins | sample 1671351 | NCBI WGS metagenome assembly OOCB01 (sample SAMN06348148, study PRJEB24527) | human gut metagenome | biome: human gut; feature: ankylosing spondylitis patient; material: feces | host: Homo sapiens | place: China | collected 2015-10
AGTGATTCAAAATGTTTTTGGTGTTGTGTTTGCTTTAGCATTTTGTGTTATATTTTATTGGTTTATGTCTAAAAAAAAGGAAAGTGATGTGACCGTACATACAGAGTGAAGTGAATCAGGAAGAAAATTTGAATAGAATTATTACGGTTCCTAGATAAGGCTTTTTATGATGAAAACAGTATATCATATGCGGTTATGCATTGAAAATACTGTTCAGTTAAGAAATGCTGTATTTTTTAGGTGCACTAATGCGTAGAAAGCAGGTGTATGATGAGTTCAAATCATTTTTTTGTGTATGACAAAAAGACAGATTGCATATCTGCCTCATAATGGAGTATAATGGTAACGAGATTTATGCAACCCGATACATGAAATCCCTATTTCTCTTTGGACGGAGGTGGATAGGATAATTTCGATTGTACCTGACAGGTGTCAGATACTTTTGTATGAGAAGCATGGTCTCTGTTTCGTTACCACCGTGTTTGAGATATGCCCTGCATATGTTTACTGCGATGGCGAAATTAATTTTATAGACGTGTAGACGTGTTTGGTATTTTTAGATGTTTTTACCACAGCGTGAGAAGTCACTAATTCACAGAAATTATACAGAATCATACGGGCATTGATTTCCTGAAGGATTCCATCATACTTGCTGCGCCCCAGATCAATCAGGATGCCGTCCGTCTCATGAAGGAGCTTTATGGCATCGACTTTATCAAGCCCTTTGAGAAATCTTTTCTCAAAGGGCTTTTTAAATATTATTTGTATCAGGTATAATAAAACTGTCGAAGGCACAGTAATTCTGATAAGCCTGTTGCTTTTGAAAAAACAAAATAAAAATGTAATTTTTGGAGAATGAAAATGAATAACGAAATTATTATATCGCATATCAGTATGCCGTACGGAGTGTTGCATGATCAAAAATTGAATTCTGTTAAATGCGAAAATAATCAAATGATTTTTACATTTGATATTAAAATATTTCCGCAGAATTATGTCGGCGATTGTTATAAACAGTACGAATGTTATAAGCATTGTGATATGATTGTGGCAATGAAAGAGGGGTCTTTTAACGATTTTAATTTTGTTTCGGCAACTGATAAAAACGGAAAATTTGAAGGTATTTCCTTGTCACAGGCTGAGTTTATTAATGCAATCAATAATGCTTATACAGCTGAATTTATAGATTGCTTTGCAAATAACAGCGAATTAAAAATTGAATTGAGTGTTAATTATTACGACGCTGAAAAGCAATATAGAAAATATCGAAAATTCAGTTTATGCAGTGTAGCACTCTATGCAGAAAAAGTGATTTGGAATTGGTATTGAATTAATAAAAAATTTGAAAATATGAGACCGCAATGAGTCTGAAATTGTAAAGTTTTTTCAATTGCGGTGGGGTGTTGTGTCGGCAATGAAAATGAAATGACCTTACACTCGGCGGCGGTAATCACTTTATTGAAGTTGACAAATCATCTGACGGAATATATTTTCTTGTAATTCATTCGAGTAGCCGAAATCTCGGTAAACAGGTTGCGGAAATCTATCAGAACCTTGCCGTTGATTTGCACAAGGGCAAGGAAGATTATTTCAGACAGAAAGATTATCTGCTTGATGTTGAAATTTGTCAGCAGTTTGTAAAAAGAAATCGTGCCGAAATGGGAACAAAAATCCAAAAACAAGGAAAAGTGTGCCGAAATGGGAACAATATTTGATTTTTAAACTATTGTGTGCTATAATGAGAACACAATAAGTGCAGGTGATTTCAATGGTACAGAGAAAAGAATATCTTGAAAAGCTAATAGAATGGAAAGATGACGATGTTATCAAAGTGGTAACAGGCATAAGGCGATGCGGAAAATCCACACTTCTTATGCAGTATCAGGATTATCTGAAGTCAATCGGAATCGAAGAAAATCAGATTATTGCAGTAAATTTTGAAGAACTTGAATATGAAGAACTTTGTGATTATAAGAAGTTGTACGCTTATATCAAGGACAGATTGGTTGCGGATAAAATCACATATATTTTCCTTGATGAAATTCAAAAAGTACCGAGTTTTGAAAAAGTAGTTGACAGCCTGTATGTAAAGCCAAACATAGATATTTATATTACGGGTTCAAATGCTTATATGCTCTCGGGAGATTTAGCTACACTTCTGACAGGGCGCTATGTTGAAATATCAATGTTGCCGTTATCATTCAGCGAATATATGCAATTGAGTGACAAGGACAAAGAAAGTGCATTCGCCGATTATATAAAATACGGAGGACTTCCGTTTGTGGCAACAATGGATAGGACAGATGATAAGGTTGATACCTATCTTGAAGGGATTTACAACACGGTAATTGTAAAGGATATTGAGGATCGACAGAAAAGACAGGAATCAAATTCTGATAAAAGGAAAATTAACGATATACCGCTGTTGAAAACTATTGCAAAATATCTTTCAAGTGTTATAGGCAGTCCCGTGTCATTGAGAGGCATAACAAATTATCTTGTGTCAAGCGGCAGAAAAATATCCGCCAATACTGTCAGCAATTATGTAGACGCTTTGATTGAATCATTTATCTTTTATCCGGCAGAGCGCTTTGATATTGTCGGAAAGCAATTGCTAAAGGCAAACAAAAAATATTATATGGTTGACTTGGGTATAAGAAATCATATTTTACCGAGAAAATATTATGACTTGGGATTTTCAGTTGAAAACATAGTGTTTTTTGAATTGCTCAGAAGAGGCTGTAAGGTGACAATAGGTAAATATCAAGAAAATGAGGTTGACTTTGTTGCCGAAAAGCGTGGCGAATTCACATACATTCAGGTTACCGCAGATATGGTTTCGGAAAGCACATTTGACCGTGAGATGAAACCTTTGTATGCCATTCAGGATAATTACGAAAAAATTGTTTTGACACTTGATAAACTGACTGTTGGCAACTATGACGGAATTAAGGTTGTCAATGTTATTGATTGGCTGTTAAACAAATAATCATATAAAATTACCGCATTGCCTTTATGATAACTAAAAGCAATGCGGATTTTTATATCACATATTAAACCACAATCTGACCGTTATAACGCTCATGATTGCGGCGGTTAGGTCGGCGGTTATGGCGGCAAAGAGGGTGTGGCGAATTTTTTTGACACGGATACAGCCAAAGTACATTGCGATTGCGTAGAAGGTTGTTTCGCTTGAACCTGCGAGTACGGAGGCTGTTCTGCCTGCAAAGCTGTCGGGACCGCAGGTTTTGTAAAGGGCTGTGAGGAGTGCGGTCGAACCGCTTCCCGAAACGGGGCGGAGGAGTACGAGCGGAACAATTTCCTTCGGAAATCCTAAAAATTCCGCTGTCGGCTGAATCAGTGAGCATATTGCGTCAATTGCTCCGCTTGACTGCAAAAGGTCAACGGCAAATACAAGTCCCATAATTGTAGGGGCAATGTTGTACAGAAGTTTTACTCCCTCTTTTGCTCCCGAAATGAACACATCGAATACGGGAACTTTTTTTATCAGCCCGAATACCACAACAATACACGCAAATGCCGGCATTACAAATTCCATTTGCTCACCACATTTCTCAAATTTTACCTTGCCTGATATTCAGCGTACAGGCAATCAGCAATGCCACTGTCAACGCACACGCAGAGCTTATCCAGACGGGAACGATAATTTCAAAAGGCGCAGAGCTTCCGTAGGATTGGCGGAGTGCGGCAAGCGTTGTGGGTAACAGCTGGAGTGACGCTGTGTTCATAACTACAAAAACAACCATTTCGTTGCTCGCAATGTCACGGCGGTCATTGAGCGTGTGCAGCTGTTCCATTGCTTTTAGTCCGAAAGGTGTTGCGGCATTGCCGAGTCCGAGCAGATTTGCACTGATATTCATAGTGATGCTTTGAAAGGCGTCGCTTTTTTTATCAAGTCTCGGAAAAAGCGGACGGAGCAACGGTGCAAAGATTTTTGCAAAAATGTTTGTCAAACCGCTTTCGACTGCGATTTTCATAATTCCCGACCAAAGGCAGATTATGCCTGCCATTGTGAGAATAAGCTGTATTGATGACGCTCCGCTTTCGATGAGTGCGTTTGAAATGTCGGCGGTGTTGCCCATAAACAACGCACACAATACGCTCACGGCAATGAGTCCGCTCCAGATATAATTCAGCATTTTTACTCCTTTTGCTGCAATTAACGACAAAATGTACAATATTGTCATTTTTGTAATCAAATTATTTAATAAAATCGTTGACAAAAATCCCGAAAAATGGTAGTATAGGTAAAAATAGGGATTATGGTGAATTAAAAAATAGGGATTATGGTGAATTAAAATGATTTATACAAACTTTAGGGAAATTGATAAAGCAGGCAGAATTGTAATATCAAAGGATATCCGCAACCATCTCAACATTAAGCCGGGTGACATTCTTCACATTGAGGCTGACGATGAGTGCGTTACGATTAAAAAGGCAGAGAGCAAGTGCGTTTTTTGCAATACTCTTGATAATTTGATTGCATTCGGCGGAAAATATGTATGCAGAGATTGTGTTGAAAAGCTCAAAGGCTGATACTGCTTTCGGCTACTCTAAAATATACTTGACCGAATTTGAAATTATGATAACGGACGGTGTTTTTATATGGACAGAATTGACAAAATTAATTATTATCTTGACATTGCCGAAACTGTGCTTGAAAGGGGAACTTGCCTGCGCAGAAATTTTGGTGCAATTATCGTGAACAACGACCAGATTGTTTCAACAGGCTATACAGGCGCTCCGAGAGGCAGAAAAAATTGCTGTGATTTGGGATTTTGTATCCGTCAGGAACGCAACATTCCCCGTGGCGAGCGTTACGAACTTTGCAGAAGCGTTCACGCCGAGGCGAACGCTATTATTCACGCTTCAAGAGAACAGATGATTGGCGCAACGCTTTATCTTGTCGGCAAGGAGATGTCAAACGGCGAGTATGTTCAGAACACATCTTCGTGTGCAATGTGCAAGCGTATGGTTATCAACGCAGGTATTGACAAGGTTATTGTCAGAAACGGTAAAACCGATTTTACGGAAATTGATGTGAACGATTGGATTATGTCCGATGATTCGCTTGACGCACTCCGTGGCTATTGATATGAAAACACGGCTTTTTATAACCGATATCCGCAAAATTTCTTTTGACAGAGTCGGTGAGCTTTCTCCCGAAAGGGCAGAGCGTGTTCAAAGATGCCGCAGAGATGACGATAAACTGCGTTGCATTGCAGGCGGCTTGTTTATGAACAAATTTCTTGGCGGTGCAAAAATCACCGTGAATGAATTCGGCAAGCCCGAATGTGAGAACGGACTTTGTTTCAATATTTCGCACAGCGGAAATTATGTGCTTTTTGCGTTGTCGGATTCCGAAGTCGGTTGTGATATTGAAGAAATTCGATTTCTCAAGGGCATAAGGCTCGGAAAAATTGTTTTCTGCGACAACGAGATGAAATTGCTCGGCAACGCTTTTGACAGGCTCGGCACATTTTTTGAATTGTGGACTAAAAAAGAGGCACTCCTAAAATGTATGGGTGACGGATTTCACCGTGGCGCAAAAAGTGTTGATGTCAGCAGCGGAAAATTCTCTGAAAATCAAACCGAATATTATATGAAACAATATAAATTTTCGGACTACGAAATCAGCCTTTGCAGTGTGCAAAATAATTTCCCGAAAGATATTGAATTTATCACTTTATAAAAAGAAAGGCGTGGCTTTTGTGCCACGCTTTTTTAGTGCAAAATAAGTATTATACAGAAATGTGTTTTGCCCAAAAGACTACAATAATTTCTTCATAAAATATCTGCAATGATTTTCAGGACAGTCGTCTAATTTTCCGAACACAACATATCCTTGCTTTTCATAGAATTCCTTTGCCTGAAAATCAAATGTATCCAAATGAATTAATTTTGCTCCGTTTGATTTAGCTTCTGTTTCTACATTTTTCAAGAGTGATTTACCGATTTTTCTTTCTCTGTAATTTGTGTCAACCCATAAAGTGTCAACATAAACGACATTCCAGCAATACATTCTCGCTATAATGCCGGCTATTATCTTGCCGTTCTCAACAATTTTTCTGCTTAAATCTATAAAGTTTTCTTTTTGTGTGGTTTCAACTTGAGTCAAATTATATTCAACCAATCTGTCAACAAGGTAATCCTGTTCTTCTTTGGTGCAGGTTTCTATGTTCATTGCTAAATTCCTCTTTGCTGAATATTATTTTCCGAACAAGTCGCTGTGTGTTCCTGTTCGTGATAATGTTAATACAAGAACATCATCTTCTATGCGGTACACAAGTAACCAGTCGGGCTGAATATGACATTCTCTGTGTCCAACCCAATCTCCCGTCGACGCATGGTCTTTATTTTTCTCGGGCAAAGTTTCACCATGAGATAAACTTCTGATGATATTATCAAGCAGTTCAATATCCATATGCCTTTTAAGTGCTAATTTGTAGTCTTTTTTGAACTGCGTTGTCCATACGATATCTCGGTTCATTTTTTAAGCTCCTGAAGAGCTTCTTCAACATCGGAATAATGTTTTACTTCGGGATCTTTTGCAATTCTTTCTGCTTCAAGCATTGCGGCAATGGTTTCTTTGTTTGGCTGGTCAATCCTAACTTCAAAAGGGAAACCGCCGACACGCAAAGATTGACGCAGAAAAACATTGATTGCTGTTGTAAGATTCATACCGAGTTCTTTGTAAAGAGATTCACATTGCTTTTTTATATCGCTGTCCATACGGACACTAAAATTTGTACTTGCCATTATAATCACTCCGTTGCAATTTATTGTACTTATATTATATGCTGTTTGCATTGCAAAGTCAACTTAATAGATGTAAATTTATTGCAAAATAGGGGTTTTGTATGATTTTGTGTGCAAATTCGGGATAAGGTCACAATATGTGACAAACCCCTGATTTTGTTAATATGCTTGTTATTGCTATTTTTAAATAATTGTGATACAATTTACCTTGATTAGTGTAGCAATCGGTTGCATATATTGTGTATGAAAAAATTCGGAACGGAAATATCCGTCTGCACACGGATGTTTTGCAATTTTCAGGGGGGACACTATGCCGACATTTACCAAGGCGGCTATCAAGGCGACATTTATTTCGCTCTTGAATAAAAAGCCGTTGAATAAAATTACAGTCAAGGAAATTGTTGAAGAATGCGGAATTAACCGTAATTCTTTCTACTACCATTTTGACGACATTCCGTCGCTTCTTGAGGAAATTCTCGTTGAAGAGGCTGACAGATTTGTTGCGACCGAAACCGACAACAATACCTCTGTTTATGAAAGTCTGATTTCTGTAATTGACTATGCTTTTTCAAACAAGTCGGTGATTCAGCACATTTACAATTCTGCGAACAGAACTACATTCGATGTGTATCTCAACAGGATTTGTACTCACGCTATAAAAAGCTATTTTGACAAGCTTGAAATTACAAAAAATATTGCCGAAGATGACCTTGACGCAATGATTATGTATTACAAGTGTCAGCTTGTCGGTTTTATTATCGACTGGCTCGGCGGAGGTATGAAATATGACCTCAAAATTAAGATGAAACGCATTTGTGAGCTGTTTGAGGGTTCAATGGAGTCTGCATTGGACAGATGTGCCAAAATCAATGCCTGATTGCTGTTTTATTGGTTAAAAGTGAATATTTGCGCTTGCTTGCGTGTCTGAAATGCAGACGAATTTAACAAAATGTCTGATTTCCGTACAAATTTATTGCCGTGTCTAAATTCCTGACACGGCATTTTTTGTGTCTGTTTAAATTTTAACAAAGTCGTAATAGAATATATTACGGACAAAGGAAATACGGTTCACCTCTCGGATCGTTCCTTTGAATGCAGAGTGCAGTCTGCAAATCATATATGAAGGAGTATGAAATATGAAGTTAGGGAAAGCGGTTGTTAAAAGCCGTTTCGTAATCCTTATACTTGCCGTTGCGCTGATGATTCCGTCAGCCTTGGGAATGGCATTTACAAGGGTTAATTACGACATTCTTAGTTATCTTCCCGATAACCTCGACACAATCAAGGGTCAGGATTATCTGCTTGATGACTTTGGAAAGGGTGCTTTTTCATTCCTCATCTTTGAGAATATGGATGATAAGGATGTTGCGGCAACAGAGGAAAAAATCAAAGAAATCGACCATGTTGATACGGTTCTTTGGTATGACGATTTTGCCGACATCTCAATTCCAAAGGAAATGTTGCCCGACAAAATTTATGATGCGTTCAATTCGGGAAATGCAACAATGATGGCGGTATTCTTCGACACCTCAACATCAGCCGATGAAACAATGAACGCTATCGAAGAAATTCGTTCGGTTGCCGGTGAGCAATGCTTTGTTTCGGGTATGTCGGCAATGATTACGGATATGAAGAATATGTTTGAGGAACAGGAAATGACTTATGTTGCAATCGCTGTTGTTCTTGCGGTAATTGCAATGATGATATTTATGGATAACTGGATTATCCCGTTTGTGTTCCTTGCAAGTATAGCGGTTGCTATCCTCGTAAATATGGGCAGTAACTACTTTATGGGTGAGGTTTCATTCATTACCAAAGCGTTGGCGGCAGTTCTTCAGCTTGCGGTAACAATGGACTACTCAATCTTCCTGTGGCACAGCTACGAAGAACAAAAGGGCATTTGTGAAAACCACAAGCAGGCAATGGCTGTTGCAATTCACGAAACCGTCCGTTCCGTAATCGGAAGTTCAATCACAACAGTTGCAGGCTTTATCGCACTTTGCTTTATGACATTCACACTTGGTCTTGACCTCGGTATTGTAATGGCAAAGGGTGTTATCCTCGGTGTTATCTCCTGTGTAACGGTTCTTCCGTCACTCATTCTTGTTCTTGACAAGCCTCTTGAAAAGACAATGCATAAGTCGCTTATTCCGTCAACAAAGAAGCTTGCAACAGGACTTGTTAAAATTTTCCCCGTATTTCTCGTAATGTTTGCGGCTCTTATTTATCCGTTCTATTCGGCATACAGCCAGACAAACAATGAGATTTACTACGATTTGTCGGAAAGTCTTCCCGAAGATATGGCAAATGTAATTGCCAACACAAAGCTTAAAGATGAATTCGGTGTCGGTACAACACATATGGTTCTTGTTGATTCTTCGCTTTCTGCAAAGGACGCAAGAAATATGACAAACGAGCTTGAAAAGGTTGACGGCGTAAAATATGTTCTCGGTCTTGAAAGCGTTGTAGGTTCGCTTGTTCCGGAAGAAGTCCTTCCCGATTCAATCACAAGCGTTCTCAAAAATGATAAATGGGAGCTTATGCTTATCAACTCTGAGTACAAAACAGCCACAGATCCTATGGCAAAGCAGATTGACGAGTTGAATAAAATCATTACAAAGTATGATAAGGACGGACTTCTCATCGGTGAAGCCGCTTGTACAAACGACCTTGTAAACATCACGACAGTTGACTTTCAGGTTGTAAATGCAATTTCTATTGTTGCAATCTTTATTATCATTGCGATTGTTGAAAAGAGTATCACACTTCCGATTATTCTTGTTGCGGTTATTGAGCTTGCAATCTTTATCAATCTCGGTATTCCGCATCTTATGGGCGAGTCGCTCCCGTTCATCACACCTATCTGTATAAGTACAATTCAGCTTGGTGCAACGGTTGACTACGCAATTTTGATGACGACACGATATAAGAAGGAAAGGTATCTTGGAAACGATAAACGCACCTCGGTTATTACGGCTCTTGAAACTTCAATTCCGTCAATTATCGTTAGTGCAATGGGACTCTTTGCCGCTACAATCGGCGTCGCATTCTACTCGGATGTTGACCTTATTTCATCAATCTGTAAGCTCCTTGCAAGAGGTGCTGTCATCAGTATGTTCTGCGTAACGCTTATTTTGCCGGCAATGTTTATGCTGTTCGACAAGGTAATTGCAAAGACAACTCTCGGTTTTAAGCCGAAAAAAACATCAATTTCGGAGGCTGCTGTATAATGAAAAAGACTAACAAAAATAATAATCATAAATTTTTAAGCAAAAACTATATCAAGGGTGCTATTTCGGGTGCACTTGCACTCACGATTCTCTGCAGCGGAGTAGGCGTTGCCGCTTATTCTGCCGGTGCAGACAATACTGCACAGGCTCTCGGTGTTCAGACAGAAAGTACGGTTGAGGCTGTTAAGAAGGCAAGCACAACTAAAGAGGCTCTCAAAAAGCTCAGCAAAAATGAAACCGTTTATGTTATTGCTGACGCAAGCGGTGCGGCTAAGAAAATCATTGTAAGCGACTGGCTCAAGGGTGTAGATACAAAAGGCAAGGTAAAGGATGTTTCAAACCTCAAGGATGTTAAAAATGTTAAGGGTGACGAAACATACACGGTAAATGAAGACAACGCTTATGAGTGGGCTGCAAAGGGCGATGATATCTACTATCAGGGAACAGGCACAACCGAACTTCCCGTAAAGCTCAAATTAAGCTATAAGCTCAACGGCAAAACTGTTTCTGCAGATGAAATTGCAGGCAAGAGCGGTAAGGTTACAATCCGCATTGACTATGAAAACACACAGAAGGAAAAGGTTAAGATTAACGGCAAGACAAAAGAAGTTAATGTTCCGTTTCTTATGCTTTCGGGTATGATTCTTGACGATGACAAATTCAAAAATGTTGAGGTTTCAAACGGCAAGGCTATCAATGACGGTACAAGAACAATCGTTGCCGGTTTTGCTCTTCCGGGTATGCAGGACAGCCTTGATATTGACAAGGATGAAATGGAAATCCCTGATTATGTTGAAATCACAGCAGACACAACCGATTTTGAGCTTTCAACAACAATGACAGTTGCAATGAACGATATCTTCAACGATGTTGATTTTTCAAAGGTTGACGATAAGGTTGACGAGCTTAAGGATTCTCTTGATGAACTCGAAGACGCCGCAGAACAGCTTGTTGACGGTTCTTCACAGCTTTATGACGGTATCGGCACACTTCTTGACAAGTCAGGCACACTCATTGAAGGTATCGACAAGCTTTATGACGGTGCAGAACAGGTAAACAGCGGTGCAAAAAAACTTGACAGCGGTGCAGACGGTCTTTCAAACGGTGCAAAGACACTTGATGACGGTGCGGCAAAGCTCAAAAGCGGTGCGTCAAAGCTTGACAGCGGTGCATCACAGCTTGACAGCGGTCTTGCAACACTTGCAGGCGGTGCGTCACAGGTTGACAACGGTGCGGCAAGTCTCAGCAGTTATGTTGCAACACTTGCAGGAGGTCTTGGCAAGCTTTCATCCAACAGCGCAACTCTAAACGGCGGTGCAGAACAGGTGTTTAACACACTTCTTTCAACTGCCGACACTCTGATTGCCACCTCAGGTCTTACAGCCGACAAGCTTACAATTAAAAACTATGACAGCGTTCTTGAAGGACTTATTTCATCACTCAGCGACGAAAATGCTCAGAAGCTCGCTTACAATACAGCGCTCGAAACAGTAACGGCAACTGTAAACAGTCAAAAAGATGTTATAAAAACTGCCGTTGAGGCAACAGTAAGAAAGTCTGTTACGGAACAGGTTCTCGCAGCCGCAGGTCTTGGTATGACGGCAGATCAGTATGATGCCGCTGTTGCCGCAGGTCAGGTAAGCGAAGAGGTTCAGGCTCAGGTTTCTACTGCAGTTTCTACACAGATGAGTACATCTGCGGTTCAGGCTGCAATTGACAGCAACACAGCGTCACAGATTCAGAGCCTTATCGAAACAAATATGAACAGTGAAGAGGTTAAGAGTCAGATTCAGGCAGGTGTTGCAAAAGCTCAAGCAGGCAGAAAGTTACTTCAGGCTCTCAAAACTCAGCTTGACAGCTACAACACATTCTATCAGGGTCTGCTTTCATACACAGCAGGTGTTGATCAGGCTAACGAGGGCGCTCAGCAGATTCTCGCCGGCACATACACACTCAAGGACGGCACAGGTTCACTTGTAAGCGGTGCCGGTCAGCTCAAGAACGGTTCTTCAAGTCTTAAGAGCGGTACAAGCGAACTCAAGAGCGGTACTTCAACCCTCAAGGACGGTACATCAAGCCTTAAAAGCGGTGTAAAGACTCTCAAAAACGGCACAAGCTCACTTTCGGACGGTACAAAGAGCCTCTTCGAGGGCGTTGGTACTCTCAAGGACGGCAGTGCAGCACTTGTTGACGGCGTTAAACAGCTCAATGACGGTGCAATGACATTGTCCAAGGGTATGAAGAAGTTCAAAGAGGAGGGCATTGACAGCATTGTTGATGCCGCAAACGGTGATGTCCAGGATATCATCGACCGTTTCAAGGCTGTTCAGAAAGCATCAAAGAAGTACAACAACTACAGCGGTATTTCCGATGATATGGATGGTAAGGTTGATTTCATCTACAAGACCGATTCAATCGAGAAAAAGTAACTCAACATATTCAACAGCAAGACGAAAGGCTTATTTCCCTAACCCTTTCATACACAATATAAAAAGCAGTTATGTCGTTTGGCATGGCTGCTTTTTGCTTTGTATGATGTTTTTTGTGAATTTCAAAACTTGAAAAAATTACAAATAATAAAACGAATTTCACCGCAAACAATACTATTGCGGCGATGAAAACGGGATGCCGAAACGCCGCTTTATTAATAAATTTAACGAGATTTAAAAGTTTTGAAAAGGAGAAAACAAATTATGTCAAGCAATAACAATCAGATTAATGTACCTCAGGCAAAGGAAGCCATGGAACGCTTTAAGATGGAATGTGCCAACGAAGTAGGCGTAAACCTCAAACAGGGATATAACGGCGACATCTCCGCAAGAGAAGCAGGTTCAGTAGGCGGTCAGATGGTTAAAAAGATGATTGAGTCTTACGAAAACAGTATGAAATAAGCTTTAAAACCGATTTTCAGGGGCATACGGCTAACAAGCTGTATGCCCCTTTTACATCTACAGGCTTATTATGGACGATTCAGAGCATAAAAAACAGGACTGCACATTCGCACAGTCCTGCAATTGTCGATTATCAGATGTTTACAATATCAACATTAACTTTCAGATGTTCGGGAAGTGTTTCCTGCTTGAAAAACATTGACATATACCATGGATAATATGTTATGCCGTTTTCAATTTCCAAATTGCCCTTGCAGAACACAATACCGCTGTTTATGTTCCAACTCTGCTTTGCAATCAAGTTATCCAATGCCTTGTGTTTTGTGTAGTCATTGCCTGACTTAATTTCAATCGGTACGGCTGACTTACCTTTTTGAACGATAAAATCAATTTCACCGATATTCTTCTTATTGAAATATCTTAAAAGAAAACCGTTTGAAACAAGCTCCTGAGCAAATACATTTTCAAGGATACTTCCCATATTAACGGACAAATCTCCCGACAGTATGTCAAACTGAATGTTTCCCATTGATGCGGCACAAAGCAGTCCCGTATCACACAAGAACAGTTTAAAAAGATTGTTCTGTAGGTTGAGCTCAAGCGGCAGTACGGGTTCGGTTATGTTGTAACAGGGGAGAGCAACTCCTGCGTCTGCAAGCCAGTTAAAACTTGTTTCGTATCTCAACATTCGTGCAGAATTTTTAATATCGGAAAGTGTAAATCTTCTGTTCCTGTCATTAAGCTGAGCGGGAATTAAATCAAAAATGCTCTTTATCTTCTCTTTGTTGTTGTCGGAATATTTTGAAATATCCTGTCTGTACAAGTCGAGAATATCTTTTTGAATTTTCAAGACCTCGCCGATGTCTTTTGTATCAACAAATTTCTGTACAACCGCAGGCATTCCGCCGACAATAATATAGTATTGAAAAAGCTTCAACATTGATTGATGAACTGCTTCCGTAACCGTTTCTTTATTGTCGTAACATTTCTTTAAATATTCTATCGTTTGTGGCTGAATACCGTTTGCAGTTGCAAATTCTTCAAAATCAAGCGGATACATACGGTAGTTTTCTTCGTAACCGACGGGATAGGACTTTACTTCTTTATATCTTACTCCGAGCAGTGAACCCGATTCAATGTAATCAAACTGCCCGTCATCTACAAGAAATTTAATTGCCGTTCTTGCAGACGGACATTCCTGTATCTCGTCAAAGAAAATCAAAGTATCTCCCTTTACCAAGGGCTTTTGTGTGTATGCTGTGAGGTTAATCAGTATCGTTTCAGCATTCAAATCTCCGTTGAATATCTTTGCGGCATCGGGATTTGTGATGAAATTTATCTCGATAAAGTTTGAATAATTTTCTTCTGCAAATTTTCTTATAATATATGTTTTGCCGATTTGCCTTGCTCCTGTAATGAGCAGAGCTTTTTTATCGGGTGTATTTTTCCATTTTACTAAATGTTCATATGCTTTTCTTTGAAGCATAAAATCACCTCTTAATTGTAGTGTAACATTATTCTTGAAAATATTCAATAATTTGTAACGAAATTCTTGATTTTTAAAGGTGATTTGTAACATTTTTCTAAACAGAGTGATTTAGAGCATAAAAAACAGGACTGCACATTCGCACAGCCCTGAAAATTGAATTGTTAAATTGATTAAGCCTCGGCTCTGTTGATTGCGTTGAGAACACCGAGAACAGAGGCAACATTGACATTTGAATCAATGCCGATGCCGAAGATACTTTTTCCGTCAGGCTTTTTGAGTTCGATATATGAAACAGCCTTTGAGTCAGAACCCTGAGAAATTGCGTGCTGACTGTATGAGATGAATTCGTACTTGTCAAGACCGACCTTTTTGATTGCGTTGAAGAATGCATCAATAGGACCGTTGCCGACACCGCTGAGAGAAACCTCTTCGTTGCCGTTAATCTTCATCTTGCCCTTGAAGTGAACATAATCATTGCCGTTTTCGCTCTCTTCATAAATCTTTCTGCTTGAGAGAACATATTTCTGCTTATGCTCAAGATAATTCTTCTCGAACACCTCAAACAGCTCTTTCGGAATAAGCTCTCTGCCAAGCTCCTCGCATTTTGCCTGAACAAGCTTTGAAAATTCGGGATGCATTCTCTTCGGAAGGTCATAACCGAAGTTATTGTTCATAACAAAAGCCGCACCGCCCTTACCGGACTGTGAGTTGATTCTGATAATCGGCTCATACTCTCTGCCGACATCGGCAGGGTCAATCGGAAGATACGGAATTTCCCAGTAATCTGTTCCGCTTTCCTTCATATACTTCATACCCTTGTTGATAGCGTCCTGATGTGAGCCCGAGAATGCTGTAAATACAAGCTCGCCGATATATGGCTGACGAGGATCAATCTTCATATTTGTGCAACGCTCGTAGATTTCACGGAGCTTTGGAAGATTTGAAAAGTCAAGCTTAGGATCAACGCCCTGTGTGAACATATTAAGTCCCATTGTAACGATATCCATATTACCTGTACGCTCACCGTTGCCGAAGAGTGTACCCTCAACTCTTTCAGCACCTGCAAGCAATGCAAGTTCGCCTGCGGCAACACCGCATCCACGGTCATTGTGTGGGTGAATACTAATGATAGCGGCGTCACGGTGTTTAAGATTTCTTGCAAAGTATTCAATCTGATCTGCATATGTGTTCGGTGTGCACATCTCAACAGTATTCGGAAGATTGACAATCAACTTGTTTTCGGCAGTCGAACCGAGTGCCTCGATAACCCTGTCGCAGATTTCAACAGCGTTTTCAGGCTCAGTACCGCTGAAGCTTTCGGGAGAATATTCAAATCTAAAGTTTGTATCTCCGTCATATTCATCCGTAAGCTGTTTAATAAGATTTGCTCCGTCAACGGCAATTTTGATTACGCCGTCCATATCTGTTTTGAAAACAACTTTTCTTTGGAGAGTTGAAGTTGAGTTATAGAAATGAACGATAACATTCTTAGCACCCTTAACAGCCTCAAAAGTTTTTCTGATAAGATGCTCTCTTGCCTGAACAAGAACCTGAATTGTTACATCATCGGGAATGTGGTTGTTTTCAATAAGCTCACGGCAGATTTCGTATTCTGTTTCTGACGCACTCGGAAAACCGATTTCGATTTCCTTAAAGCCCATATCGCAAAGTGCGTGGAAAAATTCGAGCTTTTCTTCAAGGTTCATAGGATCGACAAGCGCCTGATTTCCGTCACGAAGGTCAACACTGCACCAGATCGGTGCTTTTGTTATAGTATTGTTTGGCCACTGTCTGTCCGGCAGATTAATCTGCTTAAAGGGAATGTACTTTTCAAATGATGGTTTCATATAATAACCTCCTGTTAAATAGCACAAAAAAATCGCCCCCCTAAACAAAGGGACGAATAAAATCCGTGGTACCACCCGTATTCAAGAACACATCACTGTGTTCTCCTTAAAGACTTCTGACAAAGTCCCGACCGATAACGCAGTCTTGCGTTTCGCATTACATATATATAGTATATACACTTCACACGAAAAACTCGGGGATGAGCTATCCATACAATGTTCCACGCTGACTCACACCAACCGTCAGCTCTCTTTGCCGGTTCATTTGCATCTTGTTCCCGTCAATGTTTTTAAGGGGATTCATTTGTTAATACTATTATATATATATACCCATTCTTTGTCAAGAAAATTGTTTTGAAAATCTGTCGAATAAAGTTTATTTTTAAAAAAAGGGTGTATATAGTGAATTTTGGGATAAAATAAACAACAAGTGAGTTTAAAATGTAGAAATTGCCGATAATGTAAAAAAGATAAAAAAATTGTCAAAAAGGGGTTTACAAAAGAGGGAAGTGCTGATATAATATCAACTGTTGCGCTGAGAGGCGAGGCAGACAAGAGAAAACACAGACGGTGAAAGAGTGTGGAACGCACGGAAGTGGAGAGTCAACATTCAGAAAGTAATCGAAAGTGTTGCTCGGTTTTGATTTTAAAAGCTGAAAAAACTTTTTAAAAAACTTTTAAAAAGTGCTTGACAAAATCAAAACAACGTAGTATAATAGCTCTTGCACTGCTGAGGTTAGCGACTTCAAATGAAGAAAGCAAACAAGCCTTGAAAGTGCGTAGGACCTTGAAAATTGAACAACGAGATAATTAGTAAAGAAACCCGTAATGACTTTGAGGAAAGCTCAAAGAATTACAGTGAGATGTACACTAAAATACATCAGGAAATTACGGATATAGTCAGTGACATATTCGTCAATGAGCGATTAAAGCTCTGAAATTGATTTGAACAGCTGAAAGGCT
>OOCB01003070.1_pt1 | contig 17196 bp, 15 predicted proteins | sample 1671351 | NCBI WGS metagenome assembly OOCB01 (sample SAMN06348148, study PRJEB24527) | human gut metagenome | biome: human gut; feature: ankylosing spondylitis patient; material: feces | host: Homo sapiens | place: China | collected 2015-10
TCCGGAAACTCGACGCTTTCCGTCAGTTTCAGGTCGAGCCGGTCCACGAACCATCCGTTGGCCGCAAGCGCCTGCGCGGCCCAATACAGCAATGGCCGATCCACGGTGTAGCCTATGCCCGGCATGATAAGCACATGCTTGCCGGTTTCAGTGTTCTTCACGCGGTTCTTACCCCATGGGGTGACCGCCGGCGTCACATTCTTCGTTTTCGCTGGTTTCGCGCTGTTCTTACCCATGCTGCTTCCCAAGCCGCCTCTCCATGCATTCCGGACGTAACCAATCGTCACGACTGGCATCGTTCCAGTAATGCATGCTAGGCGGCACCGACTACAATCCCCTCCACTCCACAAAGCACACATCGAACGGACTATAGTAAAAGAAAGTGTGTTTTTAGGGTTCGGAGGCGCCATGGAACATCGAACGTTCCACCGCATTCTCGCCGCAATCATAGCAGTCCTGATCGTTCTGGCAGGATACGGCGTCTACTATGTCAACGACTACCATCACGCCATCAACGTCGGCAACGCAATCCAATCCAATCCAACGGTGAAAGTCACCGACATCGAAGACGGATGGCTATTCGACGGCCCCGGCACAACAACGGCGATGGTGTTCTACCCCGGCGCGAAAGTCGAAGCAAGCGCCTACGCGCCGCTCATGCAGGAAACCGCCGCGTCAGGAATCGACTGCTTCCTAATGAAAATGCCCGCCAACCTCGCCATCTTCGGCATCAACCGCGCAGACGTGGTACGCAGCGATATCGCCGGCTACTCATACGACCACTGGTACATAGCCGGCCATTCGCTCGGCGGCACGATGGCAGCAAACTACATCAGCAAACATACCGACAACTGGGACGGACTCATCCTCCTCGCCTCCTACCCAACCGATGACCTAAGCAAAACAAAACTACGCGTACTATCCGCATACGGCAGCAAAGACGACATACTGAACCGCAAAAAAGTCGAATCCGCGCGGCAGCGCATGCCGAAGCAATATTACGAACGGGTGATCAAGGGCGGCAACCATGCGCAGTTCGGCAGCTATGGCGTGCAGCAGGGCGATGGTGTGGCCGCTATTTCCGGTGATGACCAGATTGATCGGACCGTGGCGCTTATTAGGCAGTTCGTCACCAACAGTCTTTGAATTGTCCCCGTTTCCGATCGCAATCCGTTGCGACTTTTCTGTAAGTGATGAGTACGGGGTCGGCCCCGCTACTCTGGGAGCGCAATTTCACTTCGAACAGTTGAGTACATGTGTTGGCGCGGTACCGTGAAAGTATGGCAACACACATGCTGAACATCAAACGAATCTACGACAACCCTGTCGACGATGACGGCTACCGTATCCTTGTGGACCGCATCTGGCCGCGCGGTGTTTCCAAGGAACGCGCGAAGCTCGACCGATGGGCCAAAACGGAGGTGACGCCCACCACCGATTTGCGTAAATGGTTCGCGCACGATCCGGCGAAGTTCGACGAATTCAAAGCACGCTACATAGAGCAGCTCGATTCACGTCCCGAAGCGGCGCGATTCGCCGACGACGTACGCAATCTGCTACGCGACACCAACGTTACCCTGCTGTACGCGGCACGCGATCCGCGCGTCAACCACGCCGTCATCCTACGTGACTGGCTGTTGGAACGGCTCACCTGACACGTACACTCACATACTCGCTCACGCACGTTCCGCATCACGTCCATTACAACGATTACCAGCTATTACGAAACACGCGTTTTCATAGGATGAAACTTTCGTTACACGTCTGCCCTATACCATCACGCGATGGGCGCCATGGCGTTGGCGTTTAAACGTTCGATGCATACTTTCAGGTCCATCAGTTCCTTACCAAACACCAAGAACAAGGGCTTCGGCCGGTCGAACGGCGGTCGGGCAAGGTCTTCCGGCTGGACGTATCCGTTCTGTTCGACGTAGTCGATGATTCTGTTCATCAGCGCGTTCTGCGCGGGACTGAGCGAATGGTTGTTGATGAATTCGCCAAACGCCTTCATTGTCGCCTGATGGTCGAGTTTAATGATACGGCGCACCGACAGTCCGAGAGGAACGTCTCCGAACGCCTTCTGGTATTCCTCTCTGGAACCAAGCTCATGAATCATGATGTTTTCAAGGTTCGAGAAGTCCTTGCCGGAAAGTGGCTCGTTGTAGTGGAGTTTACGGATGACCTCATCGTTGCTGTGCTCGTTGATGTATCGGTTGAGCTTCTGCTTGTAGTCTTCGTAATGCTCGGCTGTGTCGAATTCCCGTCCTTCCGATCGGTCGATGACAGGGTCCTTCAGGTCCGTGATGACCATTTTCCTGGCAGTGGAGTCCGCAATGAAGCGAATCAGATCGCGCAGTGTCATACGAATCCGCTCCAGTTCCTCAAGGGAGGCCCCATCGAGGTAATCCGGATTGTCGGCGACCAATTTGATTTCCGTTTCCCGCTCTTTGACTTGAGGAATGGTCATGCGTTCCTTGAGCCTCGTGGCAATGGCACGAATTTTCGTCTTATGTCTCGCGGCGGTCCGTCCTCTGACGGAAGCCACCATAAGGCCGTACATCAGCGCGTCGAAACGTAACGCATACTCGTCTTCGCCGTCGTAATGCGTAAGAGAAGCGACTTCACCGGTCAGATCGTGCACGTCAATGTCGCTTAAATGTTCGAACGTTTTAATGTTCCGGTATTTTTCCACGTATTCGCGCCGCAATCGCACTGATACCTTGGATTCGTCCAAGGATGCGACTTGTCCGTGAATGTCGTTGACGAGTTCGTCACGCCATGCCATGAGGTTTTCGTCGGAAGTGAATTCGCTCGACTGTAATGCGTGGACCAATTCGGTTTTGCGTGAGAATATCCTCTCACTGAGGGACGCGACCGGCTTCTCATCGGCATCGTTCTTCTGCTCGCGGAAGAATTCGAAATTACCGCAATAGTCGAAAATGTAGAAGCGCTTCTTGTCCACGTATTCGCCGTCGATGCCGTCCACGCAGTCGAGTCCTTCACATAGGCGTGTGCCACGACCGATCATCTGCCAGAATTTGATACGCGAACGAACTTTTTTGAAGAACACGAGATTCACGACTTCCGGCACGTCCACGCCGGTGTCCATCATGTCCACCGAAACGGTGATGACGGGCATGGTTTTGCGTTTGAAATCCTGGATGATCGCGTGCGAGTAGTCTTCGCTGTGCACCACGACCTTGATGAAGCCGCCACGAGCAAGCTTGGGATATAGTGCGCCGAATCGTTCCACGATGAAACGCGCGTGTTTTTGGTTCTGCGCGAAAATGATGGTTTTGCCTATCTGTTCTCCGCCCATGGTTTTGATGCCATGTTCCATGAGGTCTTGCAATACGGCGTCTACCGTGCCGGCGTTCATGACGAATCTGTTCAATGCGTCCGCGTCGATATGGTCGGGTACTTCGACTCCGCCCTCGCCATCGTCTTCGCCGAAATCATCTTCGTAACGTTCCTTGTCCTCTTCGGACAGGTCATCGTATGTGATGCCTTCGTCGGTGAATTTGGTTTTTGCTTCGATGTTGTAGAACGGTACGAGATAGTGGTCTCGTTCCACGGCGGTTTTGTATTCGTACAGATACGTTGGCACGCCATGTTCCGCTTGGAAGAAGTCATAGGTGTTGCGGTCCACTTCATCGCGTGGTGTGGCGGTCAAGCCTACGACCAACGCGTCGAAATGGTCGAAAATATCCTTGTATTTTTTGAAGATAGACCGGTGTGCTTCGTCCACGATGATCAGGTCGAAATGTCCCGGAGAAAACGCAGGCTTTCCGTCGGATGCTGTTTCGGTGTCGATTGCACCGATCATCGTCTGGTAGGTGGAGAACACCACCCGGGCGTCGACGTCGTGCTTGTTGTCGCACAGATTGCATAGCGACCAGTCGGGATAGTATTCGCCGTAAGCGCTTTTCGCCTGCTTGACCAGTTCGACACGATCGGCAAGGAACAGCACGTTTTTCACAAGCCGCGCGCGCATGAGCACGTCGGTAAGTGCGGCGGATACGCGGGTTTTGCCTGTTCCCGTGGCCATGACGAGCAGTCCACGACGCTTGCCTTTCCACAGGTTATCGCAGAACGCTTTGATCGCTTCGATTTGGTAGTAGCGTCCGGCGACTTTCTCGTTAACCGGAACAGTCCGCGGGTCGATGGCTTCCCTGCGCCGGTTCATAATGCGTTGCAGGTCATCCTGCGAGAACACTCCCCCGACCGGGCGTGATGGTCCGTTCTCGTCATCTACGAATTCCGTGGCGTATCCGTTGCTCAGGAAAATCAGCGGACGGTATCCGAATTCGCGTTCCAGACATTTCGCGTACTGTCTGGATTGTTCCAGTCCTTTCTTCGGATCATACGAGGTTCGTTTCGCCTCGATGATCGCCAGCGGCTTGCCGTCTCTGCCTTTGAGGTAGTAGTCGACATAGCCGACCTGCCCCTCATGGTCTTCCATACCGGTGACCTTGCGTTCTTTGACGACCTCAGCCTCGGAATCAACATCCCATCCGGCGAGCCGCAAATCAAGGTCGATGAACCGTTGCCGCGTCTCGTATTCGCTGATATCCATCTCGCTGTCCGGCATGGGTGGACGCGGAGCCTTCTGCACGGACAGCGCGGCTCGGGATTCCTCAAGCTGACGTTCGAGTTCCTGGATACGTTCGGTTTTGGCGCTCAGTTCCTTGGCGAGTTCCTGTTTCGCGGCGTCTTCTTTGGCTTGGACTTCCTTACGGGAGAGCGCTTGTTGGACGCACGGCACTTGTTTCGGATCGAAGGCGCGCTTTTCGTACCATCTGCCGTACGAGTAGTCGATCCATTGGATGAACACGAACAGGAGTTTCAGATCGAACATCGCGTCCTTGGGACTGATGCGTGTCTTGCCATGGACGGTGATGTTTCCGGCTTTGACGATGTACTGGAACGAATCCAACATTTTCTGGTTGCCGATCGCGCGTTCGAAAGTGGGTTCGTGGATTAGCGATTGGAGATTGTCGCGATACGGCATTTGGATGGAACGGTCCGCCGCGTACACCCATTTCACCGCCAGTTCGAACGCTTTGCGCGTGGCCATGGCGCACATGGTCGGAGAAATGGAGAACGCTTTTTCGGCTTCGACGCATGGAATGGCGAACTGCTCGTAATCATCCTGACCCAGCAGGAACGAGAAATTGCTCATGATATGCCCCTCCAGCCCCATCACACCGCGGAAAACACCATATGAGTTCATCATACCGCTTCCACGGCTTGCATAGGGTGTTATTCCAGTGTTTTTCCAATCGTTTCTAGTCTGTGTCAGCCACAGAAAAGAAGCTTGCATGCATAATTCCAGAGAGGCTGTTGAGAAGGTGGAGCATTCCGCCAAATCGCGATTTGTTAACTTGTCTGGCGAAGTCGACAAACTCCTGCTGAAGAGAGAGCGGTGGTATCGGAATGGACAACTTGGATAGTATTGCTTGACTAAGGTTTTGGATGTTGGCGCCTCTTCCAATCATGGCTTTTCGCATCGAATCAGACTTCATGCAGTTGAGAAAATAGTCGAGGTTTATATCATTCGACTCAATTCGGAATCGAATGCAAAAGCCACTGAATGTTAACTTTTCGTCTTTCGGGAAAACTGCTAGGCAACGACCAACTAGAGCTTTGTTGCCATTTGAGCGAACGAAGACAATATCGCCGTTCTTGAGCATCTGGCTGGCGTTTGGCCTTCCATTCAATGACACCGTGCCAATCTGACTCATGTCATCAATCGAATATTTATCTTTGAAATCTCTGACGCTCAGGCATTTGACTTCATACCCGTTGTCAACAGATTTGAAATTGACTCCATTTTTTAGTTCACCCATAGATTCTAGACGTTTTGTTTGCCAATTCTTCGGGTTGATAATCGGATCGCCGAACATGTCGACAAACCGGGATTTGACAAGAGAATCAAGTTTGTCAAGCTGCGTTTTTGCAATAACAACCTGCTTATCCACCAACGCAAGTTTTTCCACAGCCTCCAATTGACGCTTCAATGGTGGTAAATTGATTTCATATGCAGCGACCTCTTTCTTTGAAAGTTCTTTAAAAGTAGCCCCACGTCCCAATACTTGCAATTCTGATGATCGGTTCTTTAGATATCTATACAAATATTCATTGTTTACCGCATCAGAACAGACAAGGTTTTTGAATCCTTGATTACAACACATTGGTTCACCGGCGATAGCTACTTTGCCGATTGGCGCACGTGTCGTAAGTAGAACTGTTCCTTCTGGGAACATACGTAGCCTCGCACTTGCGAATCCTGCTTCTGTCAGATGCTTCGCAGTGTTATAGATAACATGACTGTCATCATTCAGCTCAGATGGGGTTATCCACTTGATATCTCCGCCCCAATAATCTTTAACTGTAGTTTTAGGAGTTGCACCTGACACGATAGAGCAGATATCACTCAGCTTCACTTTCTGCCCAACAAATTGGGGTTTGCTCGACTTCATGAGATGAATTTGCGGTGGGAACGCTTGACATTATCCTGATCAACCTGCGCATAGCAAAGCGTGGTATCGATTTTGCTGTGTCCAAGCAATACTTGCACTTGTTCTATCGGCATGCCCTTGTCTATGGCCTTCGTAGCCAAGGTACGTCGGAACTTGTGCGGATGCACGTGTTTGACGCCCGAATCGTCGCCGAGTTTGCGGAGTCTGGCTTCAACTCCGCTGATTTCCAACCTTTTGAAGGGACGATGCAGGGAAACGAACAAGGCGGGCTCGTCATCCATTCGCTGTTCAAGGTATACGAGCAGATGAGTTTTCGCACGGGCATCGAAGTAGACTCGTCGTTCCTTGTCTCCTTTGCCGTGGACCACACATTCGCGTGCATCGAAGTCGATATCACGACGATTCAGCTGCACCAGCTCGCCTACCCTGATGCCCGTAGACGTCAATAAATCAATCATTGCAAGGTCACGCGTCTCCTTGCAGGAGTCACGGAGTTGTTCAAGCGATTCGTCCGAATACACGGGTTTCAACGTTCTCGAAGTCCTGATTTTCTTGATTCTACGTACAGGGCTTTTGTAAATGTAGTCTTCCTCTTCAAGCCAGGAGAAGCAACTGGAGATGACGCGGCGGATGTTGTCGATTGTTGTCTTGCCTACGCGGCCATCACGCGAATATCGTGTGAGATAGTCGCGAATATCGTCGGTGGTGATGTCGTGAGCCGGCTTGGAGATTTCCGTAGCAAAACGGGACAATGTGGTCGCATAGTAACGCAACGACCGTTCTGAACAACCTTCGAGCTTCTTCGCGGCAAGAAACAAGTCTATGCATTCGGTCATTGTTTCGGGACCGCGTGGATTCCCACCTTTCTCAGTTAGACAGGCCACAAGCACCGTATGAAGTTCCGAAGCCTGCTCATCATTCAGCATAGGGGCCATAAGACGGTCAATTCGTTCGATTGTCTGTTGCATGAGAAAAGGCACCTCCTTGTTGGTTTCCCTACAAAAAAGGTGCCGTAAGCCATCGAGAACCTTGCAATATCAGGGTTTAACGAACTCTAATCTCCGAAATACTCCTGAGCGAGGCTATCGTAAAGCATTTGCAGTTTTTCGATCTGTTGTTGGGCGACAAATCGCGATTTATCGACCTGCGCGACGAAAGCAGCAAATTTGTATTGAAGGCTTAACGGAGGAAGGGGAACTGTCATCGTCTCTAAGTCGTCTTTTGTAATTGCTTCTCTAGTTGCACCAGCCATTCTTGAATGTTCAAGAAGAAAACGCTGATATGAATCACTTGTAAAAATAGAATTTAAGACACGCGGCAACATTCTATTTGGATCACAACGCACAATAGAAACATGTTGATTGACACGGCCTCCTGCCAAATAATCAGGAAGAAGACAGGAACGGGCAACTGATGCACCAGTGATATTCAAAAGAACGTCTCCCTTGTGCAAGGTAACATTATCCAGCTTTTTTGCTTGAATTTCATCGATATAAGCTAAATCTTTTGATTCAAAATATCCATTATGAACATTCATGCTTCTAATCAATGGAATACCTGATGTTTTATAAGCAGCTTTACCGCCACGAGGCGTAGCGCCAGAGCCGAGTTTAGTGCAAAGAGAAGCTAATGTGATGCGCGCCCATCTGTTCTCTTCGACTGGGTCTCCGAACATTTCGATAAACCGGGATTTGACGAGAGCATCAAGGTCCATAAGATGCGATTCCGCTATCGTCACTTGATTCGAAATCATTTCGAGGTTCCGAACAATACTCCTTTGAATTTCTATCGAGGGTAACGTGACCTGCATATTACGCAAAATGGTCAGATTGATGTTGTTCTGTGCAGCGCCCCTGCCCGATGATTTCGATATCGATTCTCGGGATTTTAAATAATGGTATAAAAAATCGCGATCAAGTGAATCATCTTTAATTTTGAGACCAGCAATTGCTTGATTCGTTGTCGCAGGAATCTTCAAGATGCTCACAGCACCAATCGAAGCGAATATTGAATATAGCAGGGTTCCAGACTCAAGCATTTTCACAGAAGAGTTGTTAAATCCAGCGTCTGTTATGCGCTCTTCAGTTGATGAAACATACTTTTCGGACATGTCTCCAATCTTCACCCAAGGTATGGTTCCATCTTTCCAGTATTCAGCAACGGAACGTTTGGGAGTTCCACCGGAGCATATCTCGCACAGCTCTCCGAGCTTCACTTTCTTTCCGACAAATTGGGGTTTGTCAGTCATTCTGGCCTCCTCCGAGCATTTTGTGCAGTTCCGCGAGGCTTTCCGTCATCTGCCTGTTCAAATCATCAAGATCGGCGAGGATTTCCTCAGTCGGTGGATATTCAATACGTTCGTACTTTGTTTCCGCGTACTTGTTGAAGCTGAAATCGTAATCGTTTTCCACAATTTCGCTCTTCGGCACCAGGAAGCTCTTATCAGTACGGGCGCGCTGTTCTTCCGTGTCGAGGTTTCCCCATCGCTCGAGAATGTCGGGAATGTCGTTGTGCTTCTCGTCCGAATCGCGCTTGTCGTCGAGCGTGTATCCGTCGCCTTCCATGTTGTAGAGCCAAACCTTGTCCGTGCCGCCTGCGTCCGTCTTCGTGAACACGAGAATAGCGGTACTTACGCCTGAATACGGCTTGAACACTCCTGACGGCATGTAGATAATCGCTTCGAACCTCTGGTTGTCCACCAGTTCGGCGCGCAACTGCCGGTAGGCCTTCGAGTTGGAGCGGAACAGCACGCCGTTCGGCACGATGCACACACAACGGCCACCAAGCTTGAGCATGCGCAGGAACAATGCGACGAACAGCAGCTCCGTCTGCTTGGTTTCCACAACCGCCTTCAACGAGTCGTCTATGTCCTCAACATCCACGCTGCCAGTGAACGGCGGATTGGCAAGAATCAAATCAAACTTGTCGCGGATGGTGTTCAGATGGGACAAGCTGTCCTGGTTGCGGATGTCAGGATGATCGATGGAATGCAACAGCAGGTTCATCGCGGAAATGCGCACCATGGTCTGGTCCGTATCGAAGCCGGTGAACTGTTCGCCGGAGAATGTCTTCCACTGTTCCTCGGTCATCTCCTGGTCATGGTTCTTTCTGATGGATTCCGCTGCGGAAATAAGGAATCCCGCCGTGCCGCACGCCGGATCGCAGATAAGCTGGCCGGGTTTCGGACCGGCAAGCGCCACCATCATGTTCCTGATGTGCTGTGGTGTGCGGAACTGGCCGTTCGTGCCCGCGGTGTTGAGCTTGCTCAGCATGTATTCGTACAGATCGCCAAGATCGTCAGCGTCCTGCACGTAGTTCGACAGCAGATCGTCGATGCCGGAAACGGCCTTTTCAAGCGTCTTGGGCTTGTTGAAACCGAAGGCAGCGTCCTCCATGCTTTCCGCAAAGGCGTTATCCGAATGCATGGTTTTGATGAACGGGAACGCCTTCTGGCTGACCACGTCAAACATCTGCTCCGCAGGAAGATCCTTGAACCGGCTCCAACGGATTGCCTGTCCTTCCTCCGTTTGCGGGAACACATGCTTAGCAGTCATCCCCAGCATTTCCATGTTCTCGGCTTCGAGCTCCTTGTCATCCAAGGATTTCATGAACATGAGATACGTCAGCTGCATGATGACCTCGATGGGGTTGGTGACACCACCCTCCCACATGCGCTGCCAGATGTCGTCAACCTTGTTCTTCGTCGCTCCGGTAATCATTTACTATCGTCCTTGCTCGTTTCCTACATTACGTAGTCTACCGGCATTATCGTTTGGCCATCGCATCCAGCCAGCCGAAATTATGTACATTTAACGCCCAATCAGCTCTCTCAGAGTTTCCCGAAATGCGTGTTCTGCAAATCACGGATATGTTCGCGCCGAACTGCCTTATCCGTAATATTCAGGCTTTCCAACCTGTCCGCCACTGCGTTCACGTCAGGCCCCATGCATTGCGGATGGTCAAGCACTGTAGATCTCAGATCATTCGTATGCACCACGAACTCACGATCGGAATGAGTTTCACTTTGAACTTGGTACGATTCGCAAAACATACAATCGAAATGAAAACCGAATCTTCCAATCCCAATAATTCCTTCAAGCATTGAATGTGCCCGTAATTCTGCCGCAAAGGCGAATGGATTTTTTGTTCTTGCCAAGGTACATGAACCATTCAGAATATTTGGAATCGCCGTAAATCGTGCCGGTATAGTTCTTCGTCTCCACTACGTAAATGCCATACGCTGAAACAACCACATGGTCAATCTGATACAGCCCCGTCGAATCCTTGAGCACCAAATCATCCAGCAAACGGTACTCTGATTGCGGCAGTTTCCTCAGTTCCTCACTGGCCCAATGCTTGCCAGCCCTGCCAGTAATTTGATTGCCCCAAATCGTTACGATTGTCGCAAGAATCAGAATCGGCAGAACAATCGCGACATACCAAATAGTCAAATTCGACTGAGCAAAAGCAACGGTGGCAAAACGCATCACTGCGACCCTTCTTCCTTGAACAACCCTCACTTGCAGCATACCCCCTCTTTCGCTCACATCCGAATAGAATGATGGAAAATCGCAAGACGTGCGCAAATCCAATCGAAAAGCAGGAGGTTCTCGATACGTTTGCTGACGAATCAGCCGTATCAACCAAAACGCAACAATGCAGATACAAAGGCACGAATGCGAAACATGAAAGTGGCAGCCGGGCAGTTCACCGTAACGGAAAAGCCGGAGCACAACATCAGCATCATCAGTGGGTTCACCAGCGAGCGGCACGCAATCATGCACGGATATTGTTGCTGCCGGAAGGTCTGATCGCCCGAAGTGACGATGACCCACGCTACACGGCCGACCACGCGCAAACCATAGACGGCCCATTCGTCACCGCGCTGCGTGGCATCAGCGAAGCCAACAATCTCGCCATCATGGGCACGGTCCACCTTCACGAGGACACCGCCGACCTGCCGTACAACTGTTTCCTCGTCATCGACCATGGCCGGATACTTCTCGAATACCGCAAAATCCATTTGTATAATGCGTTCGGCGAGCGCGAATCCGATTCAATCGCGCCGGGGCACGAGATTCCACCGCTCGTGGATATCGATGGTTGGAAGTTCGGTGTGATGACCTGTTACGATATCCGTTTTCTGGAGCTGGCTCGCCGTCACGCGGTGGCCGGCGCCGACGTGTTGGTTGTAAGTGCGGCTTGGGCGCGTGGCGAGGGCAAGGTGGATCATTGGACGACCTTATGCAAGGCGCGTGCGTTGGAGAATACCTGCTATCTTATGGCGTGCAGCGAGCATAGTGGGCATGACATCGGCCATAGTATGGTAGTTGATCCGGCCGCGCGAATTCTTGCGCAGTCCGGCGAACGCGACGAACTGATTTACACCGACCTGAATCGGAATCAGCTGGAGGACGTGCGCCGAATACTTCCCGTGCTCAAGAATCGTCGTATCACGTTGTAATCGCCTGTACGCACAACAGGACGCACAGGCGCTGGCGTTATTACTGTCCGGATGAGAAACGTGCGAGGACTCCGGACTTGGCCAAGGCACGGTACAGTCCCCATGATCCGAAACCGGCGAATACGGCCGCGCTTAGCAGTTCGCATGCGGTGCCGATGAGCCCGCGTGGACTGAAGAATGAGAATGCCTGGTAGTAGAACAACAACAAGTAGAAGTTGTAGACGACGCCGACCGTCAAGGCTGCCAGAATGGTGATGCTGAGTGTCCAACGACGATAACGGAACAGTGCGACACTGCTTCGGCGGCGGACGCTCCGACGGCGATGTCGATCACACGCCATGTCAATGGTCTACGTTTTTCCTGCGGCACGCCTTTGGCTGCACGCATAAACTGCGCTTGTTCGGATGGCGTCAACGGCAGGCAATTGACGATAAGTTTGCGATTATTCTCGATTCCCACCTATCCCACCTTAGGACAGACATGAGATAAGCCTTTCGCATGTGAGTGGCGAATAGATTCAGCCGGGTCTGACTTGACCCGGCTGAATCACATGTATGCGCCCGTCTGTTCAGGCGAGGGACTCGTACGCTTGCACGTCGACCGGCTCGAGCCATTCGTTGCTCATCACGTTCGGATCTCCTGCTGAAACCATGAATGCCAGATGGGAGAAGGATTCGCCCGGAGCCGCACCATGCCAGTGCTTGGTGTCGGCGGGAATGCACACGGCTTCGCCTGCCTTGAGTTCCCTGGGCTCCTGGCCTTCGATCTGGTAGTAGCCTCGGCCGCCCACGGCGATGAGCACTTGGGCTCCACCGTGGTGGATGTGCCAGTTGTTGCGGCATCCCGACTCGAAGGTGACGTTGTGGATGGAGATTTCGGGAGCGTCAAGCACCGGTGCAAGATAACTTTGACCTACGAAATACTGGGCGAAGCCGTCGTTCGGCTCTCCCATCGGAAATGCGCTTGGGTTTTCCATAATGGTCCTTTCGTATCAATACGTGTTCATTGAACCTCTCTGAAAAACCAATGTCCAATAAGTGTCGAACATGCTTTTCCATGCAACAAATGCATATAGAGAAAGCTGCGACACGTATTGGATTAATAACCGACGCAACGGTACCGTGGAACATATTGACGTCGTTCATTCCATCTATTTCAGGCAAGGGAGCTGCACAACCATGACAGACATGCAATACGCGCCATTGGGCCGGTCGGGAATCAACGTTTCCAAGGTCTGCCTTGGAGGCATGAGCTTCGGTAAGGCCTCGCCGGATTTCCATCAGTGGACCATCGACCAGCAGGGAACGGAACAAGTCATCGGCCACGCCATCGACCGAGGCATCAACTTCATCGACACCGCGAACTGCTATGCCTTCGGCACTTCCGAGGAATACATCGGTCAGGCGTTACGCAATCTCAATGTGGCGCGAGATCAGGTGGTGCTTGCCAGCAAGGTGTACTTCAATGATGGGCATCTTTCCAAAGAAGCCATCAACCGAGAGATCGACGGCACGCTCAAGCGTTTGGACACCGACTATCTCGACCTCTACATCATCCACCGTTTCGACTATACCACCCCCGCCGAGGAAACCATGGAAGCCCTGGACGCGCTAGTCAAAGCAGGCAAAGTACGCGCATTGGGCGCCAGCGAAATGAATGCGTACCAGTTCCACAACCTGCAGGCCGTGGCCGACGCCAATGGGTGGACCTGATTCACCAGCATGCAGTGCCACTACAATCTGCTCTACCGCGAAGACGAACGCGAGCTCATCCCCGTATGCCAGCAGTACGACGTTGCTTTGACGCCCTACTCTCCCATGGCTTCCGGACATCTGGCACGCCCGACATGGAATTCGAATTCCACCCGCGGCACCACCGATGGCACCATGCACAACAAGTATGACCAAGCGAAGGCGCAAGACATGCCCATCGTCGAGCGCGTGCATGAGGTGTCCGAGCGCCACGGAGTGCCCATGGCTCAGGTCGCGCTTGCATGGCATTGGGCCAAAGGCGTGACCGCACCGATCGTGGGCTGCTCGAAGCCGGCTCGCGTGGATGACGCCATCGCCGCGTTGAACGTTCAGCTTACGGAAGATGACATTGCCTACATCGAGGAGCCGTACACCGCGCACGAATTGGTCGGGCCGCTTTCCCGCCCCGGTGAAAAGGCCTTGGCCGGCACCCTGGCGCCCACGCTCAAGGAAACAACCCGAAACTAAAACCATATGTGACGGTATCTGCCTTATATATGGCAGATACCGCTCCCCGTCTCCACGTATCTCGCCTATATATGGCAGATAGCACCGGACAGCCTCGCAAATCTGCCATATATAGTTGAGTTAGAGGCCGAGACCCTCCACCCAAGAAGTCACTTCGTCGGCCGATACGCTGGACGAGAACCTCTGACCATCCTGCCAGTCGCCAGCTCCCGCCATATCCGCCAAATCAGAACCGCTGCTCCCCAACGGAGATGACGCAGAAGTGGCGAACGGAATGACTTTCTCGCCGGTGAAGTCATTGTCAGTCACAAAATGATTGACCGGCCATACGGCCCCGCCCCACCAGATCGGATACCCGATGAATACAGTGTCGTACTTATCCCACCCATCTGGCGAGGTAACGTTCAAAAGAACATCGCGCAGGCTTTCATCATTATGCTCGCCGTTCACTCGACTGAATTCGTCGTTCCAGTTCAGATCACCACTGGAATATTCCCGCTCCGGGGTGGGCTCGAACAAATCACCGTTCGCCGCATCCGCAATGGCCTTGGCCACGTCGGCGGTGTGACCCGTAGCGGAATAATAGGCCACGAGCACATGACTTCCACTCTGCCGGCCTCCCCGCGCATTCGGCTGTGAGCTTGTGGAACAACTTGCCGCAGTGCAGGATTCCATCGACTACATCGACTACAAACAGGAGTTCTATGACGGCGTGCTTGCAGGAACAACCGAATACTACAGCAATCTCATCGACGTAAACGGCGGTACAGAAACAGATCCGCCCGCCTGCGAGCATCTGCTCGACTGAGTACTCCATTTTACGCGCAAAGCCATGAGCTCTCTCAACATGTAGTTAAAAAAACATACGTCAGCATTAAATACTAAATCAGACTGCTTACACGTGGCCACGCAACCAATCTGATTCTCTATCGGCTAAAAACTCCTCACAATCATAAGTCGCGCAGATCCACGACTGCATCCCACAATATGCATGTCCGCGCAGCCCCTACACGTCGGAATCGGAAAAGTCGCTAAAGTCATCCAAAGATGACACCCGCTTGCAAATAACTATACGGATATTCCACTCGTGGCAGACTGGCGTTGTGTATAGGAGGGAAAATGAAACTAATCGCCATACTGTTGTCCATCGTCATGACGGGTGCGCCTAACTCCATGACTAATCAAGGTAGTCTTTTTACATCAGCAAACGTTCTCAATATGTATTCTGCAGAGATATACCCCAAGTGCCCGCCAATCCTACACTGGCTCTGCCGAGTCTTCTGACATGATGACAGGAAAACGCGCATGAAACTGCCATGCTCCTTTTTCAGAAGATGTTTTAGCAAATCCTCCTATGGACTTAATCCATTTCATATGCAGCGACAAACCGTTTCCGGACACCGGCTTGTCAGGAAATAAGTTCTTTGACGAAATATCATTCACCTGATCCACATGAATTAAATCATCGTCATCCCAAAAAACAATGAGACGGTATTCACCTCCTGGACTTCCATGCACAGCGATATTTGTATATAGCTCATGAATCAAAGAAAAAACCTCACGGGAAAAAGCATCATCAAGATTCTTCAAATCTTTTAGCGCAATTCTCGTCTTTCCATGAAATCCGAGTTCCTTCAGGAAGGAATCCCCTTGCTCACCTACAATTTGCAATCCAGAGAGACTCATATTGTCCGCTTGTACTGATTCCGTCTTTCCACCATTCATTAAATCAACAACAGATCGCATCTCATCCAAAGTTTCTACGACGAGAGCCCTCACTTCTCTTATTTCTTTCTCGTCAAAGGTTTTGTTCTTCTCAGCATCCAAGATTAGACCGTCCAGCAAAATTGCCATGTATGCCAAGTTACCAGCCACTGAATCATGAATTCGGCTGGCTACCACGCTCTCTTTTCGCAGGTATTCGACGTGCTGACTTAATTTTTCATACCTTAGTTTGTTTTGTTTGAGCTGGGCAGCAAGCTCTTTCCACGCAAACGTTTTTCCGACGAAGTATGCAAAGAACATGACAAGAATTAACATGAAATACTCATTGGCCGCCACACCATCAGCATTAAAGCGCCACATTCGAACCAATGCCACCGCGAACGGATACAGCATCCCCCACAACGACTCAATTCGCAGCCCCGCATACCCCAGAGCCAACCAAGTTCCCCATAAAAAGCTTGGACCACCGTCATCTGGAATAAGACAGCAAATCACAAAAGTAAAAAAAATGATATTGCAACATATAATCGGCCGCCGCGGCATCAGGACAACAGCTAATACATGCACGCATACGAGGAAAAATGTCATCACACCCGCAGAAGGGAAAAACAGTATTTCCGCAATAGTCATGATGGCACAAACCGCTACAAGCAGATATTGGAGGTGAAATACGCACCATGAGATAAATGGATTTACTCTTTTAGTACTCACGTTCATTAATTTCCATCCATTGAATTACTGCTTGAGTCCTATTTTTAGCCCCTAATTTCTTCATGACCCTTCGAATATACGTTTTCACCGTAGGTTCCCCTATGCCAAGCTTGATGCCGATCTCCTTTGAGGTAAAACCCAGGGAACACAGCCCCATAACCTCTCGTTCCCTTTTCGCAAACGTTTCATAGTTGACATTTCCACTTTTGGCAGTCAATAATCTCTCATGCGACTCCTGCGCACTTTCGGAAGATGCATATTTAACATCCGCCCGCCGCCCATTCACTATTGCACATAAGACATGGCAAAGACCTTTCACATTCGCCTTATCCACAAGACAGCTCGCTCCGTTTTCCAGAGCAGGCACACAGTAACGGTCCAGAGAAAAAGCAGTCATGCCCACTAAATCAACCTGAGCAGTCTCCTCACGAATGGTCCGGCACACATCGCAACCGCTCATTCCCTCTAGAGACATATCCACAAGCAATACATCAGGACGCGTCCGCGAGTTAAGACTCTTACTCACCGCGGTCAGACCATCCGATACAGCCCAACACACGTTAGCCTGCGGAAGAATACGCTCAATCATCATCTT
>OOCB01003071.1_pt1 | contig 17186 bp, 12 predicted proteins | sample 1671351 | NCBI WGS metagenome assembly OOCB01 (sample SAMN06348148, study PRJEB24527) | human gut metagenome | biome: human gut; feature: ankylosing spondylitis patient; material: feces | host: Homo sapiens | place: China | collected 2015-10
CGAGAAAAATTTGACCCAAGAACAGATCAGCCGATTATATTTCAGAATATACTATCAATAGCAATAAGAGCAAATAATCCTTCAAAGACAAGCGTAATTTCATTGCCGCCTGTTGTAATTCCCTATCTACTTTTTTGAGGTTGATGCATAGCATGTCAGCAATCTCTTTGTAACTTTTTCCCTCCAGTTTATGAGCTATGAATACCTGTTTGGTCAATTCCGGCATTTGTTCCAGTTGTTTGCGGCATATCTCGATGATTTCCCGCTGGAATAATTCGTTCGGATTGCAACTTTCGATCGTGCGGGTATAAAAATCCATCACTCCGCGCTCCTTCATCAGGATTTTCTCATACACGGCTTTCCCCGTATATCTATCCCGACGATATTTCAGACAGCGTTTTTTTACGACACCGAAAAGATAGGCCTCTATGCTCGTAAACTGTACAGTTTCCCGGTTCTCCCAAATTGTCATGAAACTGTCATGGACAATATCTTCTGCCGTATTTGCATCATGTACAAGGCTATATGCCACAGCATATAGTTTTCGCTGGTATAGGCGAAATAACTTGTCGAACGACTGCTGGGTCAGTATGATAGTATCCGGTTTCATTCCAAGAACAAAGATAAGAAAAAATTAAAAAGATTATAATGCAAAAAAAATATTTACCCATATAATTGACCTGCAACAGGTTAATTTAATAAAAAAAATTATTTGCAAAAAAACGCATTTTAGAGGAGGGAATCTTATTGAGTTGTGGAACTATATAAATAGATGCGATATTATGACAGAATGGAAAAAAAGGTTACAGATGCAATGTTATTCCGTTTCTTCGCAGAGCAAACGACTTTGGAAGAAACCGATATGATTTCGGCTTGGCTGAACGAAGATCCGGAAAAGAATCAGAAAGTTCTCGATAAAGCATATAATTTGTATGTATTGGGCATAATGTGTGCACCTAATCCGGAGGCGGGTATAAATAATTCACGCTCTTTCCTACGTTTCGGATGGCCGAAAGTGCTGCGTTATGCCGGAGTTGCTGCCGCCATTTTACTGCTCGGAATTGCTGTCGACCATGTGCTTTTGAGTCAACGCATGAACCGGTGGTTACAACAGCAAACGACTGTCGAGGTTCCGGCAGGGCAGCATATTCGCCTAACGTTGGGGGATGGCTCCATCGTGGAACTTAATGCGCAGAGCCGCATCGTTTATCCTGCGATTTTCCCAAAAGGGGAGCGGCGTGTCCAGTTGAGTGGAGAGGCCATATTCAATGTCGCCCATAACTCTGAATGCCCGTTCATCGTGGAAACTTTTGCCTGTGATGTAGAAGTATTGGGTACGCATTTCGATGTAATCGCCAACCAAGCGGAGAATCGTTTTTCAACAGCTCTGTTTAGCGGCCGGGTTGCCGTGACGAATAAAAAAAACGGAGAATCCGTCATTCTGCAGCCCAACGATATCGTCAATCTTCGAGATGGAGGGTTTCAAATCCAAGAACTTGAAGATAAAGACGATTATCTGTGGATGGATGGTATTATTTCAGTGTACGGAATGCCGTTTGAGCAGCTGATGAGCAAGTTGGAGCGTAGTTATAACGTGAAGATAGAGATTCGGCGCGAAACCATGCCCGTCGTAAAATACAAAAGTTTGAAAATCCGTGTTTCGGACGGTATAGACCACGCTTTGCATATGCTACAACTCGCCTCGGATTTCACCTTTGAACACGATGCTGTTACCGATGTAATCATCATTAAATAGTCCATCCAATTATTAACTTATCTCAAATTCTTTAGATGCCTATGATGTAAACCACGAACTATCAACTCTGAACATTTGCTTCCTGATATGAAAAACCGATGAGTGGGCGAACACTCACCGGCGTATAGTTCAATCAGGAATATTAACCAATTCCCAACCATTGAACCAAACTTGACAAATGTATGAATAAAAAGATTATTCAGCAAATCTGCCTGTCTTTTCTTTTAGTTCTTACGCTCGTCTGTATCCCTGTTACTGGGGTGCAGGCACAGACGCAGAAGGTTTCCATCAAGATGGAAAACGTGCGTATGAAGCAGGTAATGAATGAGATTGAAAGACAGACAAAATTTCTTTTCGGAATCAATGATGATGTAGATGTTAACAGGCTCGTTACGGTAAATGTGACGAACCAATCCTTGCAAGCAGCCCTCGACCAAATGGTCAAAGGGACGGACATCACCTATCAGATCAGTAGTTCCAACATCATTCTCTCAAAAAAACAGGCAAAGCTCCCTGTTGACATTTCCGGAACTATCCGCGATATCAATGGCTCCCCGATCGTCGGAGCGACCATTGTTATCCGGGGCACCTCAATCGGCATCAGCAGCGGTTCCGATGGCTCTTTCTCGCTTCAGATACCCCCCCCCGCTGCCTCCCGGCAATTGGAAGTCAGCTATTTGGGCTATGAGACTCTGGTGGTCGATGTGGGTAACCGTACTGCTTTCGACCTTACGCTTCAGGAGTCGTCCGCCGAGATCGAACAAGTCGTGGTCACTGCTCTTGGTATTAAGCGTTCGGAAAAGGCCGTAGCCTACAATGTTCAGCAGATCAAGGCCGAAGACATCACAACCGTCAAGGATGCCAACTTCATCAACTCGTTGACGGGTAAAGTGGCCGGTGTCACGATCAACGCCTCATCGTCAGGTGTCGGCGGTGCCTCGAAGGTCGTACTGCGCGGCAACAAGTCCATTTCGCAGTCTTCGAACGCCCTTTACGTTATCGACGGCATTCCGATGTACAACTTCGGTGGTGGTGGCGGTACGGAGTTCGATTCGCGCGGTGCTACGGAATCCATCGCAGACCTCAACCCCGAGGATATTGAGTCGATGTCGGTGCTGACGGGTGCTGCCGCGGCCGCGCTCTACGGTTCGGAAGCCGCGAACGGCGCTGTGATGATTACGACGAAAAAAGGCCAAGCCGGGACTCTGAAAGCTACGTTTTCGAGTAATATCGAATTTCTCGCACCTTTCATCCAGCCGGAATTTCAGAATCGCTACGGTACGGGTTTGAACGGCCAGCGCAGCGGCTCGAGCATTTACAGCTGGGGTGAGAAATTGCGTCGGGAGGCCCGCTACGGTTATACGCCGAACGACTATTTCGAGACAGGGCATGTCTATACCAACGCCGTTACGGTTTCGGGCGGTACGGACAAGAACCAGACCTATTTTTCGGCAGCTTCGGTCAACTCGGACGGAATCATCCCCAACAACGAGTACGACCGTTACAATTTCACGTTCCGCAACACTTCATACTTTCTGAAAGACCGGCTCAAGCTCGATGCGAGCGCCAGCTACATCTATCAGAAAGACCAGAACATGACCAATCAGGGAGTCTATTCGAACCCGCTGGTTCCGGCCTACCTGTTCCCGCGGGGTGAGAATTTCGACCTTTACCGTCGCTTCGAGCGTTACAACGAAGGGACGAAACTCATGGAGCAGTTCTGGAGTACGGACATGGAAGGCGGTGACTTGCGCATGCAGAATCCCTACTGGATCAACTACCGCAACCTGCGCAACACGGACAAGAAGCGTTATATGCTGTCGTTTTCGGCCAGCTACGACATCCTCCCGTGGCTGAATGTCGCCGGGCGCGTGCGCCTCGACAATTCGAATTCGCTCTACACGCAGAAACTCTATGCCTCGTCGAATACGACCATCACCGACGGCGGCAAGAACGGCCATTATACCGAGGCCCGCGCTTACGACACGCAGACCTACGCCGATCTGATGGTGAACATCAACAAGACTTTCGGCGAGGATTGGTCTCTGAACGCGAATATCGGCGCCTCGATCAACAATATCAAGACCGACGAACTGTCGTACCGCGGCCCGATCCAGGAAAACGGCCTTCCGAACGTATTTAACGTCTTCGACCTCGATGACACGAAAAAACGTGCGGAAAAAACCGGCTGGCACGACCAGACCCAATCCATCTTCGCCTCGGTCGAAGTAGGTTGGAAACAGATGCTTTACCTCACGGTGACGGGGCGTAACGACTGGGCTTCGCAACTGGCCAATTCGCCCGAGTCGTCGTTCTTCTACCCGTCGGTGGGCCTTTCGTGGGTTCCGACGGCGACATTCAACATGCCGGATGCGATCAGCTATCTGAAGATCCGCGGTTCGATCGCCTCGGTAGGTATGCCGTTCCCGCGTCACCTGACGGTTCCGACCTACGAATACGACGCCACGAACAAGGTGTGGAAAGACAAGACGCACTATCCCATCGGCGACCTGAAACCCGAGCGCACCATCACCTACGAGGTGGGTCTGGATGCCCGTCTGTGGCAACACATCAATCTTTCGGCTTCGTGGTACCGGGCCGATACGAAAAATCAGACCTTCGACCCGTCGCTGCCGCCCTCGTCGTCCTATACGACCATCTACCTGCAAACCGGCCATGTCCGCAATACGGGTGTCGAACTCTCGCTCGGGTACGATAACCAATGGCGTGACTTTCGCTGGACGACGAACTTCACTTATTCGTGGAACAAGAACGAAATCCGCGAACTTGCGGCTAATGCCGTAAACCCCGTGACGGGCGAATCTCTGAATCTCACCAAGCTCGACATCAAGGGATTAGGCAAGGCGAAATATATTCTTAAAGAAGGCGGTACGTTGGGAGACCTTTATACGACGTCCAATCTGCGGTATAATGAAAACGGCTATGTCGAAGTGGACAATGCCGGTAACTTACAGGTTACCGATGAGGGTGAGGATATCTATTTAGGTTCGGTGTTCCCGGATGCCAATCTCGCATGGCGTAACGATTTCAGTTGGAAGGGCATCAATCTCGGCGTGCTGTTCACAGCCCGTCTGGGCGGTGTCTGCTACTCCGCGACGCAGGCCAATTTGGATCTGTACGGCGTTTCGGAGGCTTCGGCCGCTGCACGTGATGCCGGCGGCGTGCTGATTAACGGCCGTGAGATGGTTGATGCGCAGAAGTGGTACCAAGCCATCGGCTCGCAGTCCGGTCTGCCGCAATATTATCTCTATTCGGCGACGAACGTCCGTTTGCAAGAGCTTTCGCTGGGTTACACCCTGCCGACAAAATGGTTCCGCGACAAGATGCGCATGACCGTCTCGTTCGTAGGGCGTAACCTGTGGATGATCTACTGCAAGGCGCCGTTCGACCCCGAAGCCGTCGCCTCGACGGGACTGAACTATCAGGGCATCGACTATTTCATGATGCCTTCGATGCGCAGTCTCGGTTTCAATGTCAAATTCCAATTCTAAAGCGCAGAAACTATGAGAAAGATCAATATGAGCTGGCAGTCGGTGTTGCTGTCGGTCGCGCTGCTCGGATTGGCTGCCTGCACCGGTGATTTCGAGGACATCAACCGCAATCCCAATCAGGTTACGGAAGAACAGATGGATGCCCTCAATTACAAGACCGGCACGAAATTCAAGTCGCTGCAGAGTCTTGTGATTCCCGTGCAGGAGCACATGTACCAGTTCAACGAATCGCTTTCGGGCGGGCCGTTCGGCGGTTACATCGGTGCTACGGTCGATACATGGCAGACCAAGTTCGAGACCTATAATCCCTCGGCCGACTGGCGCAAATGGCCTTTCGCCAACGTCATCACCGAGACCTATACCCCCTATAAGGGCATCGTCAACGGCACGGAAGACGAAGTGGCCATCGCTTTCGCCCGCCTGTTGCGAGTGGCCATCATGCACCGTGTGACGGACTCCTACGGTCCGATTCCCTATTCGAAGCTGGAGAGCAACGAGTCGGTCTATGTGGAGTACGACTCGCAGGAGGCGGTCTATACGAAGATGTTCGAGGAGCTGGACGAGGCTATCGAGATACTGGGCCGCAACACGACGCTCCCAGCCGAAGCATGGAGCCGCTACGACGGCGTCTATTACGGCAATATCGCGCAGTGGCTCAAATATGCCAATTCGCTCAAGTTGCGCATGGCCATGCGTTTGTCGTATGTGAAGTCCGACGTCGCCCGTGCGAAGGCCGCCGAGGCTATTGCCGGGGGTGTTATCGAGGCTAATGCCGACAATGCGGCGATGCACGCCGCGGAGAACCGCACGACGCTCATCTACAACGACTGGGGCGACCACCGTGTCGGAGCCGACATCCTCTGCTACATGAACGGCTACAAAGACCCGCGTATGGAGAAGATGTTCCTTGCGAACGATGTCGGCGACTATGTGGGTATCCGTATCGGCATCGATGTGACGAGCAAGTCGCAGGCCGTGTCGAAGTATTCGAATATGATCGTTGCGAGCGATACGCCCTACCTATGGTTCAATGCCGCCGAGGCAACGTTCCTGCGTGCGGAATATGAATTGCGCTGGGGCTCGGAAGAAACGGCACGGTCACTCTACGAAGCAGCCGTAAGGCTTTCGTTCGAGGAGCGCGGTGCCAGCGGCGCCGACGCCTATCTGGCCCAGACTGACGTCAAGCCCGCGCCCTACACCGATCCTGTCAGCAACTACAGCGCGATGGCCCAGAGCGACATCGGGATTCCGTGGGTCGACGGAGCCGAGAACTTCGAACGCAACCTTGAACGCATCATCGTGCAGAAATGGATCGCCATCTTCCCGCTGGGCGTCGAGGCGTGGTCGGAGCACCGCCGCACGGGCTATCCGAAACTGCTGCCCGTGCCCACCGACAAGTCGGGCGGCACGGTGGACGTAGCGCAGGGTGCACGACGCCTGCCTTACCCCGTCGAGGAGTACCAGCAGAACAACGCCAACCTTCAGTTGGCCATCCAGACGCTCGATGGCGAGCAGCAGAACGGCAACCGCACGGGCGACGTCATGGGAACCCGTGTATGGTGGGATTGCAAATCTTATAACAACTAACAGCTATGAAACAGAACTTTATATTCACGCTGCTGGCGCTGTTTTCGATGCTGTCGCTCGTCTCGTGCAGCGACTGGACGGAAACGGAGGCACTCGACAGTACGGTCAAAAAGCCTTGGGAGCAAGATCCTGCCCTATGGGCCGAGTACACCGCGACATTGAGGGCCTACAAGCAGTCGGAGCATTTCATCGTCTATGCCCGCATGCACAATTCTCCCGAGAAAGCGACCGGAGAGCAGGACTTCATGCGCTGCCTTCCGGATTCGCTGGACATCGTGACGCTGACCAACGCCGACAACTTCTCGAAATTCGACGCCGAGGACATGTCCGTCATGCACGAGAAAGGCACGAAGGTGCTCTATCAGATCGACTATGCCGCTCGTGCGGAGGAATTCGCCGATGCGGCGGCGCTCGACGCCTACTTGGATAAGGTCGTCGTTGCCGTCGCTGCCAATGGCATGGACGGCTACTCGTTCACGACCGACCCGTTGGCTGCGGATGCCACGGCTCGCATTATTGATAGGCTTGCCACGGCCAGAACTGACGGTCAGCTCCTCGTTTTCGAGGGTAATCCCCTGTCGCTCGCTGCCACCGACCGTGCAAAGCTGGATTACGTCATCCTCGATACGGAGAAACTCGAAAATGTTTTGGATGTGAGACTCCATGCCCTGCACGCTGTTAACTATGCCGGCATCGAGGCCAATCGGCTGCTGCTGACCGCCGAAATCAATGCGGCGCTGTTCGATGAAGACCGCACCGAGCACGCCGCTGTCGACGAAATGTCGCGCCGCGTCGTCGAACTCGGGCCTTATGCGGGGCTTGCGGCTTACAATATTGCCGAAGATTACTACCATTCCGAGATGAACTACCAAACCATCCGGCAGGCGATACAAACGTTGAACCCCTCTAAATAAAGACAGTCATGAACATGAAAAAGATACTAATGGCGGTTCTCGTTTCGCTCGTGGCTTTCACGGCCTGCGAGAACTACGGCGATGACAATCACAAGTTCGACAATGTCGTATACCTCGACGTCGCTTCGACGAGCGACGCACAGCTCACGACCTTCAGCAACACCCGGGCTACTTACGATTGCGCGTTGCAGGCGGTACTGACATATCCGGCAGGACAGGACGTGACTGTGTCGCTTAGGGTCGACCCGTCGCTCGTAGCGGCATACAATGCCCGCTACGGCACCGAGTGGCAGATGCTCGATTCAAAATATTATTCTTTGCTGTCCGAAACTGTGACCATTCCGGCAGGGAAGACGACCTCCGAGGCCGTCACGCTGCGCCTCCGTGAACTCACTGGAGAAGGGGATGAGCAGACCGGAGCTTTGCCGATCGACGAAACCTATCTGGTTCCGGTACGCATCGGCAGTGCATCGATCGATGTGTTGCACGGCTCCGACGTGGCTTACTACGTCGTCAAACGCTCCTCGGCCATCACCGTTGCGGCACAACTTACGGACAACTGGATCGAGTTCCCGACCCTCGATAAGTATTCCGAAAGCAGCAAGGATTGGAACGGCCTGCGGGCTGTGACCTACGAGGCCCTGATTTACATCGATGAATTCGTAAAAACCAATACTGAAGGCAATCCCGTCAACATCTCGTCCGTCATGGGCGTTGAGCAGTACCTGCTGCTGCGTATCGGCGACACGAATTTCGAGCGCGAACAGTTGCAGTTCGACGGTTCGGGCAGCGGCTCGGGCTTCGGCAAGATTCCCGGACGCGACGCGACGAAGCACCTCGAAACGGGGCGCTGGTACCATGTGGCCTGCACTTACGACCAGACTGCCCGCACGGCCCGCATCTACGTCGACGGGCAGATTCAGAGCGAAGTCACGGGCGTGGGCATCACGACGCAGAACGATAAGAACTGCATCAACTTGGCCATGCGGGCGCTCTACGACCTGTGGAACACCGCTCCCGAGGGCGACAAGGCCCAGTACGAAGAACTGGGGTACGATGGCCTGAGCGAGGCCTATCAGTTCTTCATCGGCCGCTCCTACGACGACTATCGGCCTCTGAACGGCAAGATCGCCGAGGCGCGTGTATGGTCTGTGGCCCGCACGCCGGAACAGATTTGGGAAAATATGTATGAAATCGAAAACCCGGAGAACGATCCGACGCTTTTGGGGTATTGGAAATGCAACGATGCCTCGGGAAATACGGTCAAGGACTATTCGATGTACGGCAACGACGGCGTCGCCAAGTACGACATCATTTGGCCGCAGGGCATCGAGATCCCGAAACTTAACGAAAACAACGAGTAACTATGAAGACGATTTTTGATTTGCAAACAGGGGTGGTAACGCTTCTCTGCACGGCGGCACTCGCGGGCCTTACGGCCTGCGAGGCCGATCCCGTGATGCAGGAAAGCGGGAAGTTGCCCGACAAAGGTTCCATCGAAGAGGTTCATGTGATGTTGTGCAGCAGCAATTCCGTGGAAAATAGGGTCGATGTGCTGCTGACCGAAGGAGGGGTTATGACGAAGAACTTCTACTTGAGGCAGACACAGCCGGCGGCAGCGGGATATTCGCTCGACGCATGGTGCGATGCATCTTTGCTCAATGACTACGATGCCGGAGATGAAATCGAACGCACGCTGCTGCCGGAGGCGAATTACGAGTTCCCCGACGGCAAGACGCTCGACCTCTCGGCCGCAACGCAGCGTTCGGAATTGAAACGTATCAAGTTCTCAGCGACAGGGCTCGCCGCCGGAGAATACGTACTGCCGCTTACGGTCGCTGAACAGGACGCTCCGGACGAAAACAAGACGCTTTACTACAACGTCTCGGTTCGCCAGCCTTACACCGACGAATACGCTCTGCACGACGGCCATGACCTGTTCTTCGTGTTTTATATCAATACGAACGATTTCCAGCCGTTGCTGGTCTTGGATTACATTATGCAGAAGAAACTGGCGCGCGGCTCGACCGTAGCATGGCACGAGGCCGTAGGCAACATCGTCAACCTGCGCACCGTCCAGGTCGGCTACGATGCTGCAACCAGCCGAGCCCTGCTCAACCTTGGATCCGACATGACCTATGTGCTCAGCCAATCGACGAAATATATCCGTCCGTTGCAGGAACACGGACGCAAGGTATGTATCAGTATCGAAGGCGGAGGCAAGGGGCTCGGGTTCTGCAACCTCACCGATGCTCAAATCGAAGACTTCGCAGCGCAGGTCAAGACCGTTATCGAACAATACGAACTCGACGGTGTAAACCTCTGGGATCGAAATTCCGGCTACGGCAAGGAGGGTATGCCGGCCGTGAACACGACCTCCTATCCGAAGCTCATCAAGGCATTGCGCGAGGCACTTGGCACGGAAAAATTACTGACGGTCACGGTTTACGAGGAGCCGACCGCTACTTTCTGGGATACGGAAGCGACGGGCGGAATCGCCGTCGGCGATTACATTGACTACGCATGGTCGGGTTACAACAGCAACAGCGAGGCCCCGCAGCTGCTCGACCCGTGGCATCCCGAACTGGAGTATGTATCCACCTATACGCAAAAGCCGATTGCCAATCTGCCCAAGGATCGGTACGGCTGCATCAACTTTCCCATCTATCCTGCTGCCCAAACGGAAGAAGAGGCCATGATGCGGGAGCCTAGATTCCTTATAAACTGGATTTTGGCCGATTATAGACCGAACAATATCATTGTCTTCGATGATTTGCGCGCCCATTTGCAGGACAATTATGAAACAGCATGGGACGGTACATTTGCAATGCATTGTACGTTTATGGACCCTGAAAACAAGCTCATTTTGGGAAGCAGAAAAGGATATAATTACCTGTTCGATAAAAACAGGCTCTCTAATATATCCGAGGGCATATACAATTACGGCAAATGGCTGAAAGACTGGAATTGATAAAAACGGTCGACAAAATACACCTGTGTTCTTCCATTTTATCCTCTCACAGCTCTTTAACCGGAGCAACTAACTACTATCTATTAACCTTAAATTTTTGTATTATGAAAAAGACTTTGAAACTGATGGCAGCCCTCGTGGTGGGTGCCGGTATGATGATCTCTTGCCAGCAGGCAGAAGAACCGACGATGGACAAGGCCCAGGAACCTGTCGTCAAAACACGTGCTTACGGGGACAAAACTCCGAAGGTCACCATTTATGTCGAGACCAACGACGTGAACCCGCTTAATGCCGGCGACTACCTGCTCTCCGACGGTTCGGCCTATGCCGATATCGTGGAGTTCTTCGCCGCCAATCTCAACAAGGAGACGGTCAACGGAGTAGTGCGTCCGACCCTCTATCTGAACGACAAGATGACCAACCTGCTCGAAAACGGCGGTGCCGCCACCTATGTAGCCGGCCTGCAAGCCAAAGGCATCAAAGTCGTGCTCACCATCCTGCCCAACTGGCAGAATATCGACTTCACGAGTCTCAATGACACGCAGGCCGACCAGCTTGCAACGATTCTCGCCTATGCCGTAAATAAGTACGGACTCGACGGTATCGGATTCGACAACGAGTACGGCGGCACGGTGACCTCCGTTTCCGGTTCGTATGGCAACCTGATCACCAAACTGCGCGCCAAGCTGCCCGCCGGCAAGTTGATTACCCTCTTCCAGTACAATACCGGCGGTTCCAGCCAAATCAACGCAACGGCAGGTGCCAAACTCGACTATGTCTATTCCGATTTTGCGTATTACAACACCAGCATCAGCGTTGCCGGCGTAACCAAGGAGCATTATGCACCCATGTCGATCAATCTGGGTAATTACTATTCCGCCTATCAGATTAGTCAGTATGGCAATTATGCCTATGATTTGACCGAGGCCGGTTACGGAGCGATCATGCACTTCAACCTGCGCCGGACATCTGAACGGAACCAGTTATCGTTATTTAATTCCATTGCCGACGGAGCATGGGAGGAAACCGTTACTTGCGAGAACGGCAATCGTCCGCAGGACTGGACGTTCGTCAGCAGCGGTTATACCATCACCTACGACGAGGCTACGGCCGAATAACTCCTCTGATTAGAATCGGTCGAGCATCTGTAAGCGACCCGATTTCGACCCGCACATCTTTTGAGGTGTGCGGGTGTTTTTAACTTTCGGATAAAAAAGCCGTTCGAAGAATATTCGAACGGCAATAAGAAAATATCCGGATGTAAATGTTGACCGATTCAGAATGTGAGCATCTGTAAGTCTTTTTGTATTGAAAAATTCACTTTTAATGAATCGTAACCGGTATTTTCTTTATGAAACGCATAAATTATAAATTTATTGTGGCAAAATCAAACTTCTCGGTTAAACCATAAATGAAATAGCATAAAATAAAAGCACGGACTTAACCTATTGACACCTGAGGAATGCTACAACCCGATGAACAGATAGGAGAGCCCGTGCTGTTTTTGCACGATTCTCCTATCATCCCGTCCATCTTGTCTTGGTAGCATTTTCAGGTGTCGATGACAGGATTCGACAGCTATTCGCTGTTTTGCAAAGATACGAAAAATTATCCAACAGATACTTTGTGAATACGAAAAATACACATGATTCTGCAATACGGAGATCTGTCTTATGAAAACGCTTATTCATACCCGTATATACGCGTTGCTAACTCAAAATGAATCGAATCCGTCGGAATTAGCCCATGCATACGAAGAGTTTATCGAGACGATGACCGAGATGGTTGCTAATTTCGATAACCGGGATGATATTTTGAGAATACTGTATTACAGCCGGGTTGAATTCGACGTATTGTCCCATCCATCGTTTAATCGATATTCGAACAATGTTTTAAGGACGACGTTCATCTATAAAATCATGTATATTCTGGATTGCGAAATCAATATCGTCAGCAATAGTACGAAATATAGCTCGAACCAAGACTATTCGTTCCCTTTATCCTATCAGGACGGCGAGTTGCTGTGGACAGGGACGCAGCAAGAGCTGCTGGAGCTTGCCGTTGCCCTTCATAAAAACGGGATTATCATGTACGGCAACCGCAAGGCGCGTTTCATCGAGATCGTCCGTGCCTTGTCTTCTACATTCCATATCACGATCAACGATGTCTATGTCAAGAAAACCAGGATGCTTGACCGCAGCACGGCGGTCACACCTTTTCTGGATAAATTGAAAAAAGCCTATGAGCAAGTCGTCGAAAGACACCTGCGATAGAGAGAGCGGAGACCTGTCAAGGACGAGAAAATCAGAAAGTTTTTCTCCGTTTGCAAAGTTTCAACAGTTTATTTTTCAGTTGATTATATTTTCATACTTTACAAAAAACTTTTTGATTTTTCCCGAGAGGCATCCGGAAAAGTGTACTTTTCAGTGATTTTGTATTATACATTTGCAGCAGAAAGCGACGCATAGTGCATCGCTGCATTCAAAATCCAAATAACATGAAAAACATCCTTTTAGCCGTTGCAGTCTTCGCTGCCGCATTCGTTTCCTGCAACAAGGAGACCGAAGTCGTACCTTCCCCCAATTCTTTCACCGATGGGGCACGTATCGCACTTACGCTTACCGATGATGCCGCCGACACCCGCTCCTTCTTCGATTCGACAGCCTCGGCCGAGGCATGAGAGTCTTCGTTGTCGTCACTGTCGATTTTCGTCTTCGATAATGCCGACAACTTCGTTATTCGCCGGGATTTAACATCCAGCGAGCTGGCCGCGAAATCGGCGACATTCTCCCTACCTAAATCTCTTGCCAGCACCCCCTGCTCATTCTACGCCATAGCGAACTACGACGCCTCGTCGGCCAAGACCCGCGCAGCCCTTACGGCCCTCGTGGAGAAGTCGGCCGCCGACTATAACGGCACCTTCGTCGAGGTGTCCACCGCAGCCAAACGTTCGGGCGGCTTCGTGATGTCGGGCATGAAATCGCAGACCGTCGGGGCCATGAACTCCACGACCAATGTCGGCATCACGCTCAAGCGCACTGTCGCTAAAGTAGCTCTTCAGACGACCATCGACCCGTCGTTCGCCGACAAATATGCCGGAACGCTTACCATCAACTCGGTAAAACTCTCCAAAGCCGCCTCGCAGTCGCTCGTCGTGGTCGGAACGCCGACACCCGGGCCCATGACCTTCAGCCACACGCAGACGCCCGCCATGGCTTCGGGAAAATACAATGCGCTGTTCTACTGTTTCGAGAATGGAGCTTTGCCCGCGGGCAGCCGCGTTCTGCTGGAAATTAACGCCACATACGATTCGGATGGCAACACCTCGACTACGGACGACCGCTCGGAGGTGACCTACTCGGTCGAGTTGACGGGCAAGGCCGCGGGCGAGATTCTCCGAAACGGCTACTACCGTGTCGCGGCCAATATCACGGGTCTTGTAGGTCAGGATTGCGCCGTATCGGTCACCGTCGCCGATTGGGAGACGCCCGTGACGCAGAACGTCGAACTGGGGGCATAGCCCTCTTGTTTTGGCAGCTCCCGTCCTCAGGGACGGGGGCTGTTTTCAATCCCTATTTTCAGATTTTTCCGACTATGAAAAAATATCTGTTGATACTCGCTGCCATCCTGTTGCTGTGGGGCTGCATCGCCGAGGACAGGACAGAATGTACAAATCCCCGCGGTGTCTTCGTCAGCCTGACGGTACGGCCCGAAAGGATGTCCTCCGTAACCCGCTCTGCGGATGAAACGGCCATCCGCGACCTGAACCTCTACCTTTACGACGATAACGGCAATGTTGTCCTGCACCGTTACCAGACCTCCGCAACGCTGCGTTTCGAATGCCTGCCGGGCGATTACCGGATGTGCATTGCCGCCAATCTGGGCCGCGATATGGGCGAAAACCCGACATGGGAAGATTTCACCGTTACACACGCCGACAAGTACGATGTATTGCCTATGGCCTATGAGGGCGATATAACGATAATTCCCTCGGCAGACGGGATGCTGACGCTGCCTGCCGTCGAAGTACAACGCTGCGTGTCGAAAATCTCCTATAACATTACCGTTGCTCCGGCCGTTGCCGACATCGAACTGCGTTCCGTGCAGCTTCTTTCCGTACCGCGTTCTGTATCTGTGTTCGATATGGCGGCCGCACCGTCGGATGATCCCGACGACTATACGGATTGTCCGGAGGTGGAACTTTCCGGACAGCAGGCCGCGGGCGACTGCTATCTGCTACCCAATATGCAGGGAACGGTGTCGGCCATTACCGACCAGCGTCAGAAGAATCCGGACAATGCCCCCGCGAATGCCTCGTATCTGCTGATCCGCGCCGTGCGCGGGTCGAAAGTATTGGCTTATTATATTTATCTCGGAGGAAACAACACTTCGGATTTCAACGTCCGGGCGAACGTACACTACCGGTTCAACATCTTGATCCTGGGCGACAGCGAGGTCGATACCCGCATTAGCAGCTATGCCGTCAATGTGCATGATACCTACGAAGAAAACTCGGTCGGCGGATATTGCACCTACAATCCGTTTCAGATGCTCGCTGTGGAGATCGACGGGAGTCCCGCACCCCTGACGCTTCGGGGACGTATCGGTGTCGCGCAGGGCAACGCCGGAGCATTCTGTCTGAACGGCTCTCCCGTAGGCGAAGGCCGCGACCTTACGCTTCCGGAACAGCCCGGCCCCAATGTCTTCGGCGTGAACTACGCTCCGGGAATCTATACGACGGTCAATTCGCAGGTGGTCTATACCGTCACGGTCGAGGATGATGCGGGATTTGCACAGTCGTTCGACATCGGACACCGCTTCGCCAACCGCCTCGACGTATATATTCACCCCGCGACGGCTGAAAACGGAAACGGTACGGTAACCGTCGCCGGAGCGTTGTATGACGCTGAAACTTCTTCCCTGACGCACGACCGGGTCGTCCTGTGCCATGAAAAGGGATGCACGCTGACAGCCGTACCCGAAGCCGGATACCGCTTCGAGGGATGGTATTCGGCAGCCGACTACAAGACACGGCTTTCGACCTCGGCTTCGTATGCCTACATTCCGACCTCGCCCGAAGCCGCGATCTTCCCGAAATTCACGGTCAATACCCGGCCGCTCGACGACGGGGGCACGGCCAACTGCTATATCGCGCCGGAGTTGAATACCTCCTATTCGTTCGACGCTACGACGATGGGCAACGGCCGTGCAACGACGAATATCCGCCCGGAGCCCCTGCGGGGTGCGGAAGCACGGGTGCTTTGGGAAACGGGCACGACCCGCGGAGCGATCGTCGAAAGTGCGGAGCTGACCGGCGACGGACGTATCGTATTCCGAACCGGCATGACCTGCGGTAATGCCGTGATCGGTCTTCTCGACAGCCGCGGGGTATGCATATGGTCGTGGCACATTTGGTCGGTGGATTACGAGATCGAGGCCACGGCCCAGACCTACGCTTCGGGAGCCGTCTTTATGGATCGCAACCTCGGGGCCCTGGCTACGGACTGCACGCAGGCCGCTGCCAAAGGACTCTATTACCAGTGGGGCCGCAAAGATCCGTTTTCGTATCCGGCGCTGGCCACGGACGCCTACACGCAGGCTCCGACCGTCTATGCTCCGGGATTCGAGTATGCTGAAAGCAATCCCCGAACCTCCGGAACTGAATCGCCTTACGACGTGATGACCCTCGAATGGGCCACAGCGCATCCAACGACCTATATGGACGGTGTATTTTACGAGGATTGGGAAGAGTGGACGTCGGTCGCCGACTGGCTCTACGTCCATCACCCGAACCTCTGGGGCAACGTCACGACCGGGAAGAACAATATCAGCCGCACCAGCCATAAATCCATTTACGATCCCTGCCCTCCGGGATGGAAAGTGCCCGGTGCTGAGGATTTTGCGGGAATAGAGCGGATAGGCGTATCGGCACCTTATTACGTTACAATCCGCTGTAACAGCACGCAGACGGCGAAAATACCTTTGGGCGGAACATTCTACGAAGGACGTTACGACCGCAACGGGTCGCTCGGAAGGCTCTACACGAACGCTCCGTATTATCTTCACTGGGACGACCTGACCGGCGTGTTCCATGACGTAGCCTGCACCTCGATCCTATTCGATACGAGCAACTACCCGCCGTTCGTCAACACAACGGATTTTTACCGCTATGCCGCCAATCCGGTGCGCTGCATCCGGGAATAAACCGAATTAACTTTCAACAATGAACAAACAACGAATCATACTGTTCCTGCTGCTGTCGGCGGCCTTGTGGGGTCTGCCCCGCAGGGCTGCGGCACAGATCTTCGCCGTAAGGGCCAATGCCCTCGCGGCATGCAGCGCGACGCTGAACGTCGGGGCCGAAACGGCCCTGACGGACAACTGGTCGCTGGAGCTGTCCGGCTATTGGAATCCGGTGCAAACCGCATCCCTCTCGATGAACTTCC
>OOCB01003072.1_pt1 | contig 17175 bp, 17 predicted proteins | sample 1671351 | NCBI WGS metagenome assembly OOCB01 (sample SAMN06348148, study PRJEB24527) | human gut metagenome | biome: human gut; feature: ankylosing spondylitis patient; material: feces | host: Homo sapiens | place: China | collected 2015-10
ACTACTCATGTGCTGCACCCAAGCAAGCTGTTGGGTTGACTTATCCGGAGCCGGATTTTTCTCCAGAAGTTCAGTCATTATCTGTTCCACTCTACGGTGAGCAGTTTCGTCAATTTCCCATAAATGCGGAAATAATGTCTCTGTTAGAATCATGTCATCTAAGAGTATTGGATTATTTTCCGCAAGAAAAACTCTGCGCATTCTACCGTACTTCCCAAGTGATTTATCGCTTACATAGCTCAACCGAATATCAGGGATGAGATAATCACCACAACGGGTATAAGTCAAATTCTGTGTCATAGCAACTCCTCCAATCATTTTTTCTTTCACTTTCATTGTAATGGATGCCCCCTAAAAGTGAAGTTTGTAGACTGGTCGTTTCATGCGTAGCATATATCTTCTGATAAACCTTTCGTGACGGTCTGCGATTGCCTTCTTCGATTTTATAGTAGTAGCTTGGTACAATCCCTATCCGTTCTGCAAAAGCCTTCTGTGACAGCCCCAGAGCCGTTCTAATGCTCTTTAGCGCTTCGGTATAGGGTACAGCAAGGAAACGGGAGAAATCATCATAGAGTAAGGACGCTTCGATTTCCAAAACATCTGCCAGCTTAATAGCTACATCATAAGGAATAGGATGTTTTTCATTTTCATACATCGCAACTGTCACTGGTGCAATATCCAGCTTTTCCGCCAACTGCCTTGTTGTCATCTGTTTCCACTGACGGTAGTACCTTAGATTATCGCCCGGCAAGTTAGTCTTTGGCTTTTCTTCAAAAGGCATCGTTAAATGGAGTAGCAGCTTGCCCTGATAAAATTCACACAACAATGTGTGATTGAAAATACCATTGCAAAAGCTATATGATTTTTACGAAAGTGGTTTGTGACAACATGTAGGCATTATCTCCGGGCGAGAGTTTCAGAGTTCAACGGCAACCGCAAAACCATCGCTTCTTCCCAACATTCTTATATCCGCACCCAGCCGACAATTCGGAAGAGGGCTTTCACGATTGTTTTGCACTGCAACGGTCGATTACCTTTTTGATTTGCAACTCTGCTTGTGGTATGCTACAATGATCTCCGAAGATAGGAACGCTGATTTCCGGTACGGTTCTATCGTATAGTGCATATACTGTATTTACAGATCGAGCGAGGAGGTCTTTCGTGTGAGCAATTATGAGTTTTCCCTCAGACAGGAAGTCCTGCTTGAAAAGGGGTCCGACATTCTCGGGTCACTTTTCCATTTTGCAAGGAATAACCATATTTCTCTCTCTGACAAAAAAGATCCAGTTAATGTTGTTTACGGTTTGGTATGGAACGCCAAGAGCAGCATCTTGGGGGCGGATACTGAGGCCGAATTGGATCAGATCGAAACGCAGTTTGATTTTGCTCGTAAGTTTTACGCTGGTATTGAGGCGTGAGCAAAATAGGCATTGAAAAAAATCCTGCTGATTTTCTGTCGAGTGATGTGGAGGCGGTTGTTGCCAGTGAGCGGAATTACGCTACAAGGTACAATCGGCAATCAGAGCCACGGGCAATACTTTTGGCTGGGCAGCCTGGTGCTGGAAAGACAGTACTTTCTTCCATGCTGAACAAACTTCTGTGCGGTAATGTGTATTTTATTAATGCAGATGAGTATCGGCGTTTCCACCCCAATTACAATGACAACCTTACATAAAGCATGACAAGAAAAACAGCGGTGCAGACAATTAGAAATCGAAAAAGCCACATTCCGATGACTGGGCGATCCAGCACATCAGAGTGTGGCTCTTTTTCATAGGCGGTCAGAGTTGATTTCGGTTTTCGTTTGTAAGGCCGTTTTTTCACTTTTTATACCGCCGTTTAGCAGTCGCTCTGCAAGGCATCGTTTGCCGTTGTTGGGTTATCCGTTATCGGGAAAATCCACGCGCCAATTAAGTAATTACAAAAGAAAGAATGTATCCGCTCAATAATCGCCCGTAACCAAAGAGCACTATCCGGGTCATTCCCGGATAGTGCTCAAATCAGTACAGTTTCAAAAATTGGTCAATCGTGTAGGCACGGCCGTCAACGATGATATGGGATCTGCTATTCTGCTTAAAAAAGTCAAGATAGGTTGCTTTGTTTGCTCGTTGAAATCGAACATATTCGCCGTAGGAAAATATGACACCCGGCGCAGAGAGGTCTTTGGCACAACCCACGCATACAAATTCATTTCCTTCAACACCGATGTATGTATCGATCCGGTCCAGCTTGCCTTCTTCGGTTTTGGAAAGGACATTCATAAGCGTCAATCCATGGCCGAAATCGTAGTAATCCGTTCTTCTTAACTTCGAGTGTATTTTCTCCATATCGTGCATCCTTATTTCTTGCGGCAGTATGCCGGTATTGTTGTTGACCAAGGCAAATAATCCCTCATCTGTTCGTTGTCAGGCTTTTCTCCCAGTTTGGGCAGCTCCTGAAGCAAAAACAGCAGATATCCAAATGGATCCAAATTGTTTGCCTTTGCTGTTTCTATCATGCTGAAACACAAAGCACTGGACGTTGCCCCTTTTGCCGTATCGCAAAACAAGAAGTTCCGGCGCGACATCACAAACGGCTTCACGCTTCTCTCCGCCAAATTGTTCGTTAACTCCAATCTGCCGTCCAGAAGGACAGCATCCAGCGTTTCCCGCTGATTCAGCGAGTACCTCTGCGCATGATAGAGCGCAATCTTCTCCTCCGCTTCGAAACTGTTCAGGTGCTCCCAATAGGCATCCAGAACCGGTTTCAGTTCCTTTTGCCGGTGCTCCAATCGGTTTTCCGGCGGGAGATCTTTCCATGTGCTTTCCAGAGCAAATATTCTCTCAATGAGTTGAAATGCTTTCTCGGATATGCTGTCCTTTACGGGCTTTCCATCTGCAAAACAATCTACCCATTTCCTGCGGGCATGAGCAAAATAGCCTACACGGGTGGCCTTTTCCACCGCATTGTACGCCGAATAGCCATCCGTCTGCAGGTAGCCGGAGTAGTCCTTCAGCATCTCTCTGGCTACCGTGCCACTACGGGTAGGATTATATTGATAGAGCGCGATATTCTTTTCCTTGGAACAGAATACCCATATCCGGGACATCTGTTTCGATTCGCGGCCATCTTCCTTCAGCACATGGCACTCTGTTTCGTCCGCATTGATAATCCCGCTGGAGAGGAGCTCCTTCCGGAGAACATCCCATAAGGGTTGAAACCAGCGCGAAGACCGAATGATCCAATTTGCCATTGTACTGCGCTGCAGATCCACGCCCTGACTCTTCCAGTATTCTTCCTGCCGATAGAGCGGAACGCCTTTCTGGAACTTCTCCTGCATAATATGCGCTACAGTAGCCGGAGCGGCCATGATCTTCTTCATGACCGGAACAGGGCTCTCTGCCTGAAGAATAAAGCTTTCACCGGTTTCTTTCTCACAATGGGCGCACTTGCAGCTGGCAGCATAATAGTCCACAGCATACACCTGAGCAGGAACAATGACCAATTCTGTGCGAGTAAACTTTTCGCCGATTTTGATCATCTCTGTGCCGCATCTGGCGCAGGAGCGCTCCTCCGGAGACAGTTCACACAAAACCTTCTTGTGCTCTAATCCCGCAGTCAATTCTTCTTTGGTACGCTTGCTCTTGCGCTCATGCGCTTTCACGGGTGTCGTCTTACCGGGCTCCGGGGCGGAGGCATTGCTGTAGGTCCCAGCTTCATTGAAGAAGTCCTGATACATACTCAACTGCTCTCCGCTGACATACTGGATCTTCTCACTGGACTGCCCGTACATTTTCTTACGAAGATTGACCAGTTGTTCCGTTAATGACTGCAGCTTTACCAGTTCCATTTTCTGCTCCAGAACGGTTTCCTCCAGAGAACGGATATAGGCTGCCACTTCGGGGGACAGCGTGCTCATATCGATGTTTTTCATGCTGAATCCCCCCTTTGTTCCTGGTTCTTTTGACGTAAATATTTTACCTTAAAATAGCAAGAAAGTCCAGAAAAGCCAACGTTTTTCCAGACTTTCTCGGGTGTTTCAGGATGCGTATTATACCAGCTTTTTGGGCGGTGATGGACGTATTGCTTTGGGCTGTTCCACACGAAGTCCCTGCATGAACCAGGTAAACTGCTCCCAAGTCAATTTTTGTACTTCGGCCGCTGTACGGGGCCACTGGTATCTGCCGTTGGATAACTGCTTGCTCAACAGAATAAAGCCATCCGGTTCCCACAGCAGGGCTTTCAGTTGGCTCCGGCTTTTACCGCAAAACAGGAACAAGCTGCTGTCTGTGGGATCCATCTGATAGTTCTGCTGCACAAGAGCCGCAAGCCCCCGGATCCCTTTGCGCATATCTGTGCGTCCACAAACGATGTATACATTCTTTGCCTGCGTGATGTCACCTAACATGATGTCAGTCCTCGGACGATGGCTATAACCATATCGCTGCTTACTCCGTGCATGCTGATGGAGATACCGTCTTTCTGTATCATGACTTCCTGAGCAGGCGTACAGCGGGAAGCTTGCGGCTCGATTTGCAGTGGAACCACTGCCTGTGTAACCATGATCTTTCCCGCAAGCTCATTTCGCAGGCTCCTCTGCCAACGCATGAACGTGCTGTAGCTGATCCCATGCTCCCGGCACCATTGCCGCTTTGGCATACCTCTTCCGTTGCACGCTTTTATGATTTCGATACATCTCTCTTTTTTCAGGGTTTGAAACTCGTCCGGCATTCCTGAGACCTCCTTGAGACTTTTGGTACCGATGAATCTTTTGATACCTCGGTCTCAATTATCTCATCTCTACTTTGATCTTGCCAGACGGTGGATTATGAGGCGCTTACGTCTATAGAGATGTTTCCTTGTGCATTTTGCGTTTCTTGATTGCCCTGCCTTCCCGGCGCTCCCGGTAAGTAACGGTGACTATACCCTCCATACCGAAACCTCACCGAGACTCTCGGTGAGTCTCGGTGAGGTTCACGGATATTCTGGCGCACTTCGCTGGATATTTCAATCAGGCCTATTATTTAACGCTTACCCTGCAATTTTGAAATACCTGAAAAGATCAAAACAATTCGGGGTGAGCAAAATTGCCTACACCGCCGCCTGTATGGATGAATACTACCGTATGATCACGTGTCAAAATGCCCCGACGGATTAAATCCACCATCCCAGCAAACGCCTTACCCGCATAGGTGTGGCATAGAATCAGTCCCTCCAACTCAGCAGCCATGTGAATAGCTTCAATTGCCGCATCAGTTACCGCACCATATCCTTCACCGACATAATCATAGTTCACTGAAATATCGTTTGGAGTGAAGGGCCGCTCATGAATTCCCAGAAATTCCATAGTGGTATTACACAATGCGGCAATTTCCACTTCTTTAGGCTGTGTGTGATGGCTAACACTGATGCCCAGCATTTTAGCCGATGCGTTTGCCAAGCGAAGCCCGCATTCGATTCCGGCCTGTGTTCCTCCGGTCCCTGTGCCAGCAATCAAGTAATCGGCATGAATGCCTTGTTCATCCATCTGATACATTAACTCATCTACAGCGTTAATGTATCCCAAGTTTCCCAAGGGCGTAGCACCACCTAATGGCATAAGATAAGGATGCTTTCCTCTCTGGCGATAACTTTCTGCTACCTTGCTCGTGATTGGGCATATTCCTTGAATCTCCTGATCCTCCAGTTCCTGCGTGATATTAGAATCATAGATCAATTGAGCCCCCAAAATTCGATCCAGAAGAACATTGCCCTGATAGACCTGCGGCATTTCACCTTCAAGTACTGCAACGCTGTCCATTCCCAATTTTCTCGCCGCTGCCACACACTGACGCACCCAATTAGACTGGACACCGCCTAATGTAATAACTGTATCCGCATTTTGCTTTACTGCATCCGCCATTAGGAATTCGAGTTTTCTGGTCTTGTTTCCACCAAAAGCGATAGCAGTCAAATCATCTCGCTTCACATATATCTTTGGCCCGCCCAGCATTTTTGTCAGTTGTGGTGCGAATTCCAATGGGGTGGGAAGCGGGGTTAGGTGGATACGTGGGTATTTAGCAATCACTTTTTTAATATCCATAAGATTTGGCTCCTGTCCTCCTTATTTTTTTGCTTACAACAGGCTAGGCAGCCACATGGTAAGTTCTGGCACGTAGGTAACCACCATTAAGGCAATCAACAGTGGGACGTACAGGGGTAGGAGTTCTTTCAGTACTTTGTGCGGAGCTTCCTTACCCACGGTAGCCACTGTGTATAGGCCAACACCAAAGGGCGGTGTCAGCATGCCAATGGTCAGGTTTAGAACTAAAATGACACCCAGATGTACTGGGGCCACACCGATTGCTGCAGCCACAGGCAGCAAAATGGGGGTCAAAATAGTCAAAGCCGATATAGTCTCCATGAACATGCCCACTAACAAGACCAAGAGGTTTATCAGCAGTAAAATTAAAAACGGGCTATCGGCCATGCCCAGGAACGCGGCGGTTACCATTTCAGGGAAATGTTCTAATGTCAGAACTTTAGTGAAAAACGAAGCTACTGCAATAATAATAAAGATGTTGCTGACAGTTTTATACGTCCCCATGATGGCATTTTTCAAAATGGAAAAAGAGAATTTGCCTTTAATTGCTTCGACAATCAATATGTAGATGACAGCAGCTGCGCCAGCTTCGCTTGGGCTGCAAAAACCACCCAGCATAGCAACAATGATGGCGGGGATCAGGAAAAGAATATGAGCCGCCTCCTTGGTGACCGCCCAAAGGCTTTCCTTTTCGGCGGCAGGATGCTCATCATGATACCCCTTCAACTTGGTTCGACACTGGAAGGAGATAAAGATATAAAGACAGATAACGATGGCAAAGGCAGGGACTGCGCCGGACATTAAGCAGTGCAGAGGAGATTGCTGCGCTAATACCGCAAATATCAGCAGTGGAATACTCGGCGGAAAGATGGGGCCTACCATTGAGGTGGCTGCCGTTACGGCGCAGGCATAGTCTCTTGAAAAGCCTTCTTCTTCCATAGCCTTGATTTCCACCTGTCCCAATCCACCAATGTCGGCTACCGCAGCGCCAGACATTCCTGCAAAGAGTAAGCTAACGATGATATTCACTTTTGCCGTATAGCCCTTTGCATTGCGCATCAGAACTCGGCAAAAGTTAAACAGCCGTGTAGTCTCTCCGAACTCGTTGATAAGGCATCCCATTAGCACAAACAATGGACTGGCCACCAGAGGGAAGGAGTTCAGTGCCTGAAATGCAGAATAGGCCATGGTGGAAATGGGGAGCCCCTCTACAATTACATAGAGCAGCGCTGGAATTCCCATGGATACAATAATTGGAAATCCTGCCAACAGCAAAGCCAAAAACATGACTAACACGATAGCAAGCATGGTTTACTCCCCCTTTCTCAATTCACTCAGCAGTCCCAGCACAGCAAAAATTGCCCACAGGATTGTAGAAACAATAATTACAATGTGTAGCCACGCATAAGGAATTCGGGCCGCATGAGTTTTTAGCATCTTGATTTGCGGGAAAAGCTGAAATTCTCCCGCCAAAATGCCCCCTGTCAGCATGAGAGTTAGTAACCGGCTAACAATATTCATGGCTTTTTTTCCTTTTGCCGGCAGAAGATCCTGCAAAAACTCTACCCGCAGATGTTCGTTGTGCCTCTCTACGACAGAGACGCCTACAAAAACCATGGCGATCAGGGCAAACGCGGAAACCTCCTCCGGAAACTTCAGTGGCAGATTAAAAAAGAAACGCGTGATGATCTGCAAGCCGATAACCCCAACAATCAGGAGATTAAGCGCAATTTCCAACCAGCCAATGATCTTTTCATAAAAATCCAACACTTTTTTCATAACAACCTCCTACTAACAGATCGGACCTGCTTGCATTTCAACAGCTCCGCCGTGTCAGAACCTCTGTTGGTTATGCTTTGCCAAGGTACTCCATGATTTCCTGGAAAATGTCACCCCAATCATCTTTGAACTTTTCCGCGACAGAATCACGGATGGCATCAGTGTCAAAGGAAAGCTCATCCTTCTCGATAATGACCATGCCCTTCTCAGCAATGGCGGCGCGGGCGGCTTCTTCGTTGGCGGCAAAGCTCTCGTAGACTGCCTGGCGCGCTTCCACACCGGCCTGCTCCAAGATCTTCTGGTCATCCTCGCTCAATTTGTTCCAGCTCGCTTCATTGATAAATACACCGGACAGGGTGGGGTTGTGCCCGGTCATAATGCAATACCCCTCGATCTCGTGCAAGCCGGTATCCACAATGTTAGAGAACGGCATACCGGTACCGTCGATCATTTTGGTGATCAACGAGGTGACTACTTCACTCCAGCCCATGGGAGAAGGAGTCGCCCCCATAGCGGACATGGTCTCCATAAAGATTTGGCTGGGAATAACACGGATCTTCATTCCCTTCAAGTCTTCTTCACAATAGACGGGCTTACTCGTAGTCAGCAGGTTCTGATTGCCCCAAGAATAAGTGGCAAGCAGACGTACGCCTGTACCGCTCAACTCCTCATTCAGCCGATCCATGATGGGAGATTCGGGAGCTGTAACTTTAAAGAGTTCCTCTTCACTATCAAAAAGGAATGGCGCCTCTAAGATAGACAGGGCTGCGCACAGATCTGTTACCTCACTAACATCATGCTGGCTCAAATCTGCAATACCAGTCTGGGTGCCCTCGATGTTATTAGCGGTTAAAGTTCCTCCGAAATAGTTTTCAATCTGCACGCGGCCTTCTGTTCGTTCCTCCACTAATTCCTTAAATTTGAGGCAGAATATTCCTGCAGGTGACTGTTCGGCATTAACATCGCTAAATTTCAGCACAATGGGGGCTGCAGCAGCAGAATCCTTTTTGCTGTCAGGATTGGGAGAAGATTTTGTTGATCCACCGGAGCACCCGGCCAACAACAGGGTCGATGCGATGCAAAGCGCTGCGATTTTAGTCAGTCTCTTCTTTAACATTGCTAAATCCTCCTCATTTTTCTTTTTATCACACGGAACTTTATTTGCTCCGAATGAATCATTATAATTCGGTCAGGACGCCATCCTTCATAAACAAAGACTCGTCCAGATAAATTGTAGGCTTTTCATAGACCAGGTCCAAATGCTGAGGGCAGACATTATTTCCGCCAAAACCAGTATTGCTGCCCAATGCAAAGTGGCCAGTACCATAGATTCCTTCATCGATCACAATGCTTCCAGTTGGTGTAGCACAGGGGTTCAGGCCGATAGCAAATTCCGCCACAACGGTGCCTCCTGGTACATTTTCAACCTTTTCCCTCAGGTGATCAGCTTGAGTGCCGCCAGTAATCCTGTAGGCTTTTCCGTCTTGGATCTCTAAATGGATCGGCTGGGTGAGCAGCCCCATTCCGGTGCCCATCACATCAGCAATCAAAGTTCCCGCCATCGTGTTCTCTATCGGGGCGATATAGACCTCCATATCTGGGACAGCCGCCATTGTGCCGGGGTCCAAACACGTGCCCTTACAGCAGTGAGATGTCCGGCTATCAATGCGAAAAGAAAGATCTGTTCCTTTCAGCGTGGTGACTCGGACCTTTTTTGCCTGGTCAAACGCCTTCATCACGGATTGGACTCGCCCTTGAAGGTTGACAAAATCAGCTTCTAACGCTTTGTTCGTTAAAAGTTCCTCTGTGGCCTCGGTCATTACAATGACCCGCCCTCCTTGCTGCGTGCATGTCTTGGCTGCAGTAGAATATCCAAGCGTACTAGTAGTAATGCAAATCACAACATTTGCCTGTTTCATAGCTGTAGAGATTGTCTCTGGAGGCTGACCATCTTTCAGTACGCCATCAAAGCTAAGCCTCTTAGGAATCACGCCAGCCTCTATACAAGCTTCATAGAGTGCCTGCTCCACGACGGGCGGACGCCCTGTGTCTGTAATTAACAGGACTTGATCATCTGGTTTGATCCCTATGCAGTCCCGCACAATCCTACGAGCCCCCTCCTGTTTTACCATGTTTTCATCCCTCCTTTTCTGTACGAGCACCTCACATCTGGCGATCATATCTGCCATTTCGCTTTTGTGCTTGTGCCAGTTTGATAAAGATAATAGCAATATTTGTGCCAAGTATATCCCCCTGAGTTTTTGGAAAAATTCTCATCAATTTCCCGTTTTTTCCCATTGTTTACAAAATGATTGGCCATCCCCCCTTTTCAATTGGTCAAATTTGCGATATAATTGGTCATCAATTGGTCGAGGTGATTCCAATGGGTAAGAAAAAACTGGCTGTTATTACACTATCAAAAGCCGTTGCTCAATTCTATGTCCAACAGCTCAACAACCTGTTTGGCAGTCGAGCCGATGTTGTATCGTATAATTTTGAAGATGGATCTGCTCTCAAAATTCAACCTGCCGATTTGTACGTTGTGTCTACAAGCGCATCCGAAAGTTACCAAGATGCGCAGAAATGGATTCCTCAGGGGAGTCCGTTTATCATATCCAATATTACTATTACCAAGTCCGCGTTGAATCAACTCCTTGCGCTTCCACGCGGGACTAAAGCACTATTAGTCAACCTGAACTTAAAAATGGCGCTGGAGGTTATTGCTGATCTGCACCACATGGGAGTCAATCACATCAAATTCATCCCTTTTTTTCCCTTTGCCAATCCGGTGGCAGATGTAGACCTTGCCATTACCCCAGACGAATTACGTTATGTTCCTACCTACATCAAGCGAGTCATCAATTTAGGACAACGCACTTTTGATACTTCTACCATTGTTGAGATCGCCATTAAATTAAACTGTGAAGACCTATTGGATACCGATATCTTTCAATCCTATTATCGCACCCTGCCTACTACCAACTACAGTTTGGATCATTTGTTTACCAAATCATATCATCTGGAAAGCCAATTTGACTTACTACTAAGCATTTTGGATGTGGGTGTAATCGGTGTAGACCACCGAAATACCATTTTCGCTTGCAACAAAATGGCTGCAGAACTGCTTGGCGTAGACTCTCATTCGGTTGTAGGAAACAACGCAACCACTGTATGCTCTTTTTTGCCCTTTGATTCCTGTGCTGAGAGTCGTGCAGAGTTACGCCCGCGTCTGATTCGCTTTAAGGGGCGAAATATCAAAGTTAGGCTTTCACCTGTTGTGCGACGAGGTACCTATCTGGGTGCGTTCGCCATTATACGTGATTTTACAGTCGAAGAAAACGAGCAGCATAAGCTCCGCGCCCAACTAATAGAACACGGGCACTGCGCCCGTTATACCTTTGATGACATTGTTGGAACCTGCCCCGCCATGGAAAATGCGAAGGCACTCGCCCAAAAGATGGCCCAAACTAACTTGCCAATCCTGATCACCGGTGAGAGTGGTACAGGAAAGGAGCTGTTCGCTCAAGCAATCCACAACAGTTCACCCAGACGGGAAGAACCATTTATTGCAGTTAACTGTGCTACCATACCAGACTCTTTGTTGGAGAGTGAACTGTTTGGCTATGAAGAGGGTGCTTTTACCGGAGCGAAAAAAGGAGGGAAGTTAGGATTATTCGAATATGCTCACCGTGGGACACTCCTGCTGGACGAAATCGAATGCATGAGTTTAAGCCTTCAAGTCAAACTCTTGAGGGCTATACAAGAAAAAGAAATTATGCGATTAGGCAGTCATAAAGTTATTCCTATCGATGTGCGCCTAATTGCTATAAGTAACATTGACTTGGAAGAGATGATTCAAGAGAAGACTTTTCGCAAAGACTTGTTTTATCGGCTGAGCACGCTCCCGCTTTCCATACCACCGCTTTGTGAGCGCAAAGGGGATATTCCGCTTTTAATCCATGCGATTCAGCGCACATTGGGAAGTTCGTTCACCTTAACGGACGAGGCTATGGAAGTTTTTCTTAATCACCCATACCCTGGTAATGTTCGCGAACTGTATAATTACTTAGAGTATTTATCCTGTCTTGGCGAGGGGTCCATCATTACATACAGTGCCCTACCAGTTCTACTGAAAAAAAGTTGGGAACAGCACAGATCTGACTCAAGCTCCTATGTCACTATGGATTCCGCTCCGCAAACTACCGCTTTTTTTCGTGCTGCTGGAATATATGCCGAGGAATTTCTCTTCCTTCTGGGCCAATTGGCTGAGGCTTCTAAGGCTATGCGGGGAATGGGGCGTGGATCTCTAAAGGCATCTGCTCAAGAGGCCGGTGTAGTCCTTTCAGATAATGAAATTCGTACTGCCTTGCACTGCCTAAGCCAGTTGGGGTTGGTTAAAATTGGGCGCGGTCGCCGAGCAACGAGGATTTCTGCCTCTGGTCTTTCGCTATACCGGCAACTCTGTCCAAGTAGTCAGCCACCCGCTTAGCTTTGAAAAACATCTTGGAATGAGCAAACCACTGCCCAACCCTTTCTGAACTATGCCCCCCTTAATCAGCTTAAAACTGCCGCGGCGGGCGAACGCCCCGGAAAAGCGTTCACGGCCGCCGCTCGATCACACAAGGAGAACCAACCGTGAAAGTCAAACGGAACACTCTGCTGCTCATCGCCGCTCTGGTCTGGAGTGCGGCGGGCTTCAACATCCTGCGCATCGGCCTGCCGGCCTACCCTCCCTACCGCACGATCGTCAACTATCTGCTGTCCGCGCTGGTATTCACCGTTTTCCAGATCTTCATTTTCGGACGGCTGGTGAAAAAGCACACGGCCCGCATCAGCGCCTACGAGGAGGAATGCACTTCTTCCTCAAATCCTTCGATGTGAAGTCCTTCATCATCATGGCGGTGATGATGACTGGCGGCATCTGGCTGCGGTCCAGTGGCGTGGCCCCGGACCGGTTCATCGCGTTTTTCTACACCGGACTGGGAGCCTCCCTCCTGCTGGCGGGGCTGCTGTTCGCCTGCAGCTTCGCCAAGGCGGCCCTCGCCCCAAGGGCACGGCGTAATATCGGAAATACGGCCCGCATGGAGCAGTTTTGAGACGATGGTCTCAAAACTGCTCTTTTTTGCGAGCAAGATGGCGCCATAATGGTCAAACAGCGGTCAGTGCGCGCAGATAATGTAATGTGCACCGAATAATAGAAAAAGCCTTATATTTCAACCCATAGAGGCCAATCCGTGGTATAATTGGAGCAAGAGAACTGGCAAAAATCCAGCAAAAACCTTGCACCTGAAAGGCAACTATGTATCGTTACAGCAATGGCCAGATCAGCCTGGCGGATTTCAAACAGCCGGTGGGCATGCATCTGAAGGAAAGCAACCGTTGGGTAAAGAAAGCCCAGACGATCCCCTGGCCGGAGATCGAGAAGCGCTACGCCGCCCTATTCACAAACCGGAAAGGCAATGTGGCCAAGCCGCTGCGTCTGGCCTTGGGAGCCTGCATCATTCAGGCGGAGTATGGTTTCTCAGATGAAGAAACTGCCCTTATGATCCAGGAGAACCCGTACCTGTAGTACTTTTGTGGGTATCCTGGCTATGATGACGAAAAGCTGCCCTTTGACCCGTCTTTGATGGTGTATTTCCGCAAGCGCCTGACGCCGGAAGTGCTGGGTGAGATCAATGAGATGATCGTGCGGGACGCAAAGGAGCGTCAGGTCAAAGAAGCCGAATCCAAGGATGACGATGATGATTCTGACGGCCAGCCGGGAACCGGCGGAAACATTGGTGGGTGTTAATTTTCTGGTCTTTTGTGCCGCGGCAGAGAAGTAGAAGTGCTTTCTTACAGTCTCCTTTCCCCCTAAATAAGTAGGCCAGTAATCAGTTGGCCAAAGGGAATTATCCCCCCTCATTTTCCATTTATCATAAAAATACCGCTTGCATTTACTGCAATTTGCACAAAATTTATTTTTCTTTTCTGTCAGGGTGTTCAAAGAGGGGGCTTTTTCTACATTTATAGTGGAGAGTTCGTTTTTGAAAATAATTTCTGATTAGAAAGTGAGACTACTTATGCTACACACAAGAACGATTCGGGAAGCAGCGGCTTGGTTCAAAGACCAGAATCCACAGACCTGCCTGACAGAAACCGCCATCCGCACATTGGTACGCAGCGGCCGTGTTCCATGTGTCAGGGTTGGCAAAAAATATCTGGTCACCATTGAAGCGCTGAAAAATTATCTGTCCGGCCAAACAGAGGCCCCAGTGCCATCCGTGGCCCAGCGCAAGAAAGTCTGGAGGGTCGAGTAATGACAGAGAATCAACACAACGAACTGATCACAGTCACAGCAGAGGAACTGATGGACAGGCAGTTTCTCCCCAGACACAGTGTAATCGATCATTTTCTGCCCACCGGGACCTTCATTCTGTCCGGACAGCCGAAAATCGGCAAATCGTTTCTGATGCTTATGCTTTGCTGGTGCGTGTCAGAAGGAAAGCCCTTTCTTGGGTTTGATACGCGGCAATCCGAGGTCCTCTACCTGACATTGGAGGATACAGATGCCCGTATCCAGGAACGTCTTTCCCGGATGTTCAGTAACACTGACTGGGATGGGAGCAGGCTACACCTGACCTTTCGCGCCACACAGAGTGGAGATGATCTGATTCAACAACTCCAGAACTTTGTTTTGAACACCCTGAAACTCGGCTGATTGTCATCGATACGCTCTATCTTGCCAGAGAGGGCGGCAACAGCGCAACGTACAGCTATGGATCTGACTACAAAGACATTCGCCCCTTCAAGCTGTTCACAGATGCCTACGATCTGGCTTTGATTCTCGTCCATCACACCAATAAAAAGCCGGATGAAGGCAATCCCTTCAATCAAATTTCCGGCACCAACGGCCTGCTGGGTGCTGCGGATGGAGGCTTCGCTTTATGCGCAGAGCAGGAAAAATGGTTCCTCCACTGCATCGGCCGGGATCTGCCTATGCAGTATTATGAACTTCATTTTGACCAAGAGACCTGTCTGTGGGAGCTGATTCGGTCCTACAACTCCACCGCTGAACTTATGCCGGAGCCACTCCTGGATATGATCGACACCATCGTTGAGGATACTTGGCAGGGCTCGGCCACCGATCTCCTGAAATCTATCCAGCGTATCAAACCAGATTTCCCCCTACAGCCAAACGCTTTGACTCGAAAGCTGAACTCTCTGACCAGTCGTTTGGAAAAGGAAGAGGGCATCATCTACCGGTATAGTCGAAGCAGTGAAAAGCGGGTGCTGGAGTTTACCAGAATTTCGGTTGAATGACGATTATGACGGTAATGACGGTCTCTCCCTCTGAGCCATACATCGTCATAATCGTCATTACCGTCACTGGAAACGACGAAAACCAATCATTTTCACCATGCATTAAGAGGGACCGTGTACGAATTCTGGCAAACTGTTCCGGTCAGCCACGTTGAAGATTCATGCGCACAGCGTGTGCACATTCAACGTCCCAAACTCCGTTCTGGACAAAACTCATTACAATAACCCCTTGTGTTTTTTCGGTGCCCGTTTTATCATAAAGGTGCTGTATCACAAGGCGTTAATCGAAAGGAGAACGCCGCCATGGAAAATACACCCAAGAAGAAGTATAAGTATAAAACCAAAGCGATCCAACTGCCGGACGGCACCCGCAAGTTCCTCCGAGCCAAGACACAAGAAGAGCTGAACGAGAAAGTCCTTAAAGCACAGATTCTGGTCAATTCCGGCGTAGATATTTGCAGTGAGGAGACATTTGGCCACTTTGCCCAGATGTGGTACGATATTTACAAGAAACCGTACCTGCGTGAGAGCAGTCTGAACATGATCAAGTTTGTACTCAACCAGCATATCCTCCCATTTATCGGTGGGTACCGCCTGCGGGATATTTCTCCCATGCAGATTCAAGCGATCATGGCTTTCGTGGCTGATAAGAGTAACTCTCTACAATCCAAAATCTTGGTACTGCTGCGAAACATTTTCCGTGCGGCACAGGATAACGGGTTAGTCGCCAAGTCTCCCGTCAGCACGATGCTGAAGCCCTCTGGCAAGAGGACACAGGAAAAGGTTGCACTTACACCAGAGGAAAGCCGGCTGCTCTTAGAGCGTGTGAAGAATCATCGGGCAAAAACCTTCCTCCTGATCGCACTCCATACAGGTATGCGCCGCGGAGAGATCCTGTGTCTCCAATGGAATGACATCGATTTCTCCAAAAAGATGATTCAGGTCAAACACGATGCAGTTCTATCCGAAACCACTACTGTCAGTGAAAATCTCAAAACCGCAGCAGGTTCCCGCACGATCCCTTTGACGGAAGAATTGGAATCTTGGCTGATCCAGCGAAAAAAGACATCTCATTCACAATATGTCATCGCCATGCAGAACCACAAGCTGCTAACGAAATCTTCCTATAAGAGCATGTGGAAGCTGATTGAGCGCGAACTGCCCAACACCCATGTAACGGCCCACATTCTGCGCCACACCTATATTATTCGTCTGTTTGAAGCAGGGCTTGATATCAAAGAGGTCCAGTATCTCGCTGGACACAGCACAGTGGATATGACGCTTCGGGTTCAGAAAAATTGTTGCAACAGTTGCAACAATCGCCAACCTGCTCTCCTACCTGCTTTTTCGTTGCAGAAGCCATTCTTGGTGCCAAAAGCAAAAAAGCGCCAGCCCATTGCAGCACAATGGATTGACGGATTTTAAAATTTGCAACACTTTTGCAACAAGTACACGAAAAAAGGCCGTATTTTGCCCCAAATTACGGCAAATACGGCCTCCCCCACTTCCCGGATTTCGGGTAGCAAAAACCCCCAAAAGCCTTGCGGCTCAAGGGGGTTCATTTGGTGGACGGTACAGGACTCGAACCTGTGACCCCCTGCGCGTCAACCGACATTTGAAATTTTTTATAATATTTTTCGTTCGTTTATGGTCATTTCCATTCAGTTTTATTTGCTTTCCAGCACTTTTTAAATCTGTCGTTTCCACATATTCCACGCAGGTCTGTGGCTGTTTGTGTGGTCAAAGCCCTTGCAGCAGAGTGGATTCAGCGTTCACCATCTTCTGAGCAGGGTTCAAAATGTGGGCAAATCTTAATTGCGATAGGAAACTTAGTCAGATTTTGCGATGCTGTTATCAAAGAATACCACAAGTGAAATCGTCATCTATGGTGAAGGAGCAAATAACGTCCGAAACGCTATTCCATAGATCGTACTTCGAAAACACGCGCAAAGGAAGCTACAAAAAATATTTTGCCCGTACCCGAAAGGGGACGATGAGCAAGGGCGTGTTTGAAGTGTGGTCCCGGAAAATGG
>OOCB01003093.1_pt1 | contig 17010 bp, 9 predicted proteins | sample 1671351 | NCBI WGS metagenome assembly OOCB01 (sample SAMN06348148, study PRJEB24527) | human gut metagenome | biome: human gut; feature: ankylosing spondylitis patient; material: feces | host: Homo sapiens | place: China | collected 2015-10
GAGGCGTTGCGCTTCTACAAGCAGGCAGAGTCGGTGGCTGATACATCCAACTATGATTTTATCGGCTATGTCAATCTTCGTATGGCCGAGGTATATACTTATTCCTATATTCAAAATCAAGAACATATACCCAAATTGAGGAAGGCGTTGTCCAATTATAAAAAGTCCGGCAATACGAAATATCAGCTTTCTTGCCTTGCTGGTTTATCTTCAATTTATCGGGTTGTTAATATGGACAGTGCCTATTACTATATGGATGTAATGGCGAATTTAGCGAAGACGATTGGTGATAGTGTAAAGCTGTATTCTGCATTGGCAACAAAGGCCCGTGCTTATGAATCGGAGAATAAGGATCGGGAGGCGATAGCGATAGGGCGTCCGGTCAGCCGGTTTCAGGAAAAAATACCGTTGGTTGCAAATGTTGACTACGACTTGTGTAAGGCTTATGCAAAAATCGGGAATCTGGATTCGGCCTTATACTTTTTTCGCAAGCTGCCGACGAAAAATCTTTCAGATCGCGAACGGTTGTTTAAGCTGATGGCAGAAACGGAAATTGCGTTGGCACAAAACGACTATAAAAGTGCGTTCTACTACAATGACCATTCAAGCAAACTGGCGGATACAATCATCGAAAACGCCCGACAGATGGAGCTGTTTGAAACAGAGAAGCGTTTCGACAAAAGTCAAGTCGAACTCCAGAATCTTCAGTTGAAGCAGGAACGCACCTTTTGGACGGCCTTGTTTTTCTGTGCCACTACGGTGTGCATTATTTTGATTGTGTGGTTCGTTCGCCGTCGTAACCGCTTGCGCGACTATCGTCTGCTGGTGGAACAGGTGCAGAACGAAAACCTCTCGATGAAAAACAGACTGATGGAAAAGCTGGATGCTCCCGACCCGATGCGCTCCGACGAATTTGAAGCCTTGCGTGCTGCCTTCCAGGAGCGTGTTGACGTTATCCGTCATCTGGTTGATTGCAGCTATTCGCGGAAGCCGGAAGATTTCATTCGGGAATTCAATAAATGTGTCACTGTCAATAATCCGGGCAAGACCTTTTGGCGCGATCTCCGCTGTTTTGTGGACTACAGTTATGACTCGCTGATAACGAAAATAGCTGAAGAATATCCCCAGCTTTCGGACACGGAACTGAATTTCATCTGTCTGATGTGCTGCAATTTTTCGAACGTGGAAATAATGGTTTGCATGGGTTACAAGAATGAGCGTTCCGTATGCAACAAGCGACTGATAATAGCCCGAAAGATGGAAATCGACATGCCGCTGGAACGTTTCCTGCAGTCGAAAATCGACGGCGAAAATGCCTCAAAATCGGCAATGTGAACCGATGTGACAAAATAAATTTTTAATGTATTGAAAATTAGATGTTTATAAATTGGGTTGTGAATGGTTGGTGAATTGCTTTTTAGGAGTTTTTTTATAACTTTGAAAAAGTTAAGTTTAATTTTTAAATCTAAGACAATATGAAAACAAGGATTTTATTATTGTTGTTGGTAGTGTTGGGTTCGTTTTCGGCAATGGCATACGAGCCAGCGGACAATGCTGGTTTGAGTTTGAAGGAACAGCGTCGCACGCTGCGGGGATATAAGTGGAATGTGGATGCGGGAATGTTGTTCCGGATAGAAGACCATTGGGATTTATATTGGGATATGGATAAAGACAAAGTTGTCGGTGCTATTCCGCTGAGTAACCGGTTTAGCGTTTCGACAACCCATGGCTATCAGTTCAATAACTATTTCTTTTTAGGTGGGGGCATTGCGTTTCATTGTTTGACAGATGAACAGGAGTTTTCCATGCCGATTTTTGTTGCGTTAAAGGTTAATATATTGAACCGTAGAGTAACTCCTTATGTGGAAACACGTTTTGGCATTTCTCCGGTTAATTATGTAGGCGTGTTTTGGCCGTCAATGCTGGGATTGCGTATCGCAATAGATGACAAAACGGCATTGCTATTTGCTGCAGAATACAGTATACTTGAAGTGGCCGGCGATTCGTTCTCCAGTGGTTTAGGTATTCGCATCGGCTATGAATTTTGAAATGGGTTTACCGTTTGCTGATGTTTAATTGCTTAATTTAATAACTTTAAAATTATCTGCTATGAAAAGAAAAATAATGATACTGTTGTTGGTAGTGTTGGGTTCGTTTTCGGCAATGGCTTATGAGCCAGCGGACAATGCAGGTTTGAGCAAGAAAGAGCAACGCCGCACGCTGCGGGGATATAACTGTTTTGTGGACATGGGGTATGCTTTTGATGTAGATGGCGATACAGACGATTGGGTTGACGGTGACTGGGTAAGTGTGTCGACGACGCATGGCTATCAGTTTAACGATTATTTCTTTTTGGGCGGTGGACTGGTGTTGGGAGTCAGCCCTAAATATAATTATTGGCATTTGCCGGTATTTGCGGAAGCCCGGGTTAATTTTTTAGACAGGCGCGTCACTCCATTTTTTGTATACAGGATAGGCAGTTCTTTTGTTAATATTGAGGATGTTTCTTTCTATGAAATGATGATGCTGGGATTGCGTATAGCATTAACTGAAAAAAGCGCTTTGAATTTGTCTTGTGGTTTAGATATGAATTTTGGCGCGTACTGGTCAGGAGGATATGCCCTGCACATCGGCTATGAGTTCTGAAAAATGGGGTTACGGTTTTGCTATTGTTTAATTTGACAACTTAAAATTATTTGCTATGAAAAGAAAAATAATGATACTGTTGTTGGTAGTGTTGGGTTCGTTTTCGGCAATGGCATACGAGCCAGCGGACAATGCCGTTTTGACTAAGAAGGAGCAACGCCGCACGCTGCGGGGGTATAAATGGTCGGTAGACGCAGGAATGTCATTCAAAAGAGGAAGTACTGTTAAAACTTATTGGTATGACAATATACGCGATGAAAAAATACCGGGATCGGAACAATATTATCCTAATAGCAACCGTTTCAGTCTGTCGACTACCCATGGTTTCCAATTCAATAATTTTTTCTTTTTGGGGGGCGGCGTGGCTTTCAATTGTCTTACCGATACGAAGGATTTTATGATGCCTATATATTTGGCAGCTCGCGTGAACATTCTGAACAAAAAAGTTTCACCGTTTGTCGAGGGGCGTATGGGCTATTCGTTTATCAATGGGGATATCGGCATTTATCTTCCGATTTCTGTGGGGCTCCGCATAGCATTGGACAAGAAACAGGCGCTCCACATAGCGGCTGAATGGAACGAAGAAACGATAGAAGGTGTGATATATGCTTGCGGTTTGGGGCTACGTATCGGCTATGAGTTTTAGCCTATAGATATTCAAACGATTTGATTGAAGTTTAAAGATAAGTTGCAAAATCAGCGACAAGGGCAATGGGAAATTGCTTTTGCCGCTGTTTTTTATGTGATGACATGTGTTTATGGTTTTTTGTTTACAGTTTGCAGAATTTCAAACCTCTAACCCCGATATGCTGCCCCGTGATAATAAATGGGCGGAAAGTTTGATTTTTCTCAATTATTTTTGTTACTTTACAAGTAAAATAGAAGAGAATGAAATTTTTATATAAAATACCCCGTAATCTGTTGAGTATTGTGGTGACGGCTGCTGTGCTTTATCTGACGTTGTCGCCAAATATTGGGGCAGGAAGCGGTCTGTTTTCGTTTCCCGGTGCCGACAAGGTTGTTCATGGGCTGATGTTTTTTGCTGTGGCGTTTTGCTACTATCTGGATTTTGGACGCTCTGAAAAGTATTCCAACCGTCAGGCATTGCTGTTTATCTGTTTTGGACTGTCGTTGGCTTTGGGGTGCCTGACAGAAGAATTGCAGACGATGATGAAATTTGGCCGTACCGGCGATATCTATGATTTGCTGGCCGACTGTGCGGGTATTGTGGTCGGTTTGCTGACTGCCCGCATGCTGTTGTTTAAGGACGACAAGAACACTTAGAATGGAAGAAGAACACAAAAAAGAAGAAATAAAGAAAAAGCCCCGCAAGCGTTTCCGCTTTCGGAAAGTGCTGAAATGGATAGGGATAGTAATGGTAGTGGTGATATTGCTGCCACTGCTGCTTTATGTGCCTCCGATTCAGAATGCGGTGAAGGACATCGTGTCCGAAAAGGTGTCGGAAGCGACAGGACTCGACATTTCCATTGGCCGCTTTATGCTGAAATTTCCGTTACGGGTGGCAGTCGACGATTTTCTGGTGCTCGACGAGCATGCCGACACAATGGTGGCAGGCAAGGCTCTGGAATTGCACGTAAAGATTCTGCCTGTTTTTCGTGGAAAGGTTGTAGTCGGGAAACTTGCGCTTGACAATGCTGCCTATCGGATGGTCAGTTCCGATTCGTCGATGGTGCTTTCTGCCCGATTGCGGCATTTTGAGTTGGGGCGGAGCAGTGTCGGACTGCTGGCAAGCCAAATAGATTTGTCGGAAGCTGAACTCGACGGCGCTGACGTGACGATAGCCATGGATGTGCGCAAGTCGCAACCTACGCCTCCCGACACTTCGGCTGCTTCTCCGTGGCTGATTAATCTGAAACGGTTGAAACTGAATGATATACGCTATCGTATGGCGATGATGCCAACTATCGACAGCCTGGATGCACATATTCCTCAGGCGGAGCTGCAAAATCTGGCATTAAACATGAGCACTTCGATGGTGAAGGTGGGAGGTCTGACTGTCGACAAGTTGGCGGCTGCCTATATCCTGCCCACAGCGGAGGCCGTCGAGGCGTTCGGCTATGTTCCTGCCGACACGGTGGCCGTTGATACGGTGGCACCGTCCGAACCGTGGGCGATTCTTGCCGACAGCCTTCGTATCAGCAATTCTACTGCTGTCTATGCCGTGAGAGGGGCAACGCCGGCCGAAGGACTGGACATGAACTGCCTGTCGGTGGAGAATGTGAATATCGCCATCGACAATTTCTATAATCGCGGAGCAAAAATCCGTGTTCCTATTCGTGACATTCGTCTTCGCGAACGAAGCGGGCTGGACCTGCGCCGTTTGTCGGGTACGTTTGAAATGGGCGATTCAGCCATACAGGCCAGTGATTTCCGCTTAGAAACCCTTTTGTCGTCGCTATCCCTCAATGCTCGGGTGGAAAACGGGCTGTTGGCGAACGATTCGACCGCCCGGGTGGATGTGGCGTTGGAGTCGAGCATTTCGCTGGAAGAGGTGGGAACGGCAATGCCTGCCATTCGTCCGCTGACTCGTGGCATATCGCGTGTGAAAAACGCGGAAGCCAAAGTGCAGTTGCACGGTACGGCAGAGAAACTGGATGTGGAAGCTGTGGCACTGAAAGTGCCGGGCATCGTCACGTTGGATGCAAAAGGGGCGGTGGAGAAACTGACCGATCCAAAAAAACTTTCGGGCGACATCACCATGACCGGACGGCTGACCGGCGGCGAATATTTGCACCGCGTCATGCGGCTTGACTCAACGTTGCGTGTACCGAATGTGAATCTCCGCTGTCGTGCCGATTACCGGAACTCCCGACTGGCAGCCCATCTGAGGGCTCTGGTGGATACGAGCCGTGTGGTGCTCGACGGAAACTGGGCAGTGGAACGCGAGCGTTACCGTGGTTCTCTGTCACTGACGGGCTTCGATGTGCGCTCCTTTATGCCGCGCGGCACTATTGGCATTGTTGACGGCGACATTTCTGTCGACGGTCGCGGGTACAATCCTTATAAAATGCAGACCGTGTGCAGCGCAGTCATCAACGAAGCCAATTATGACGGCGTGACTTATCGCGACCTGCTTCTCGACGCTTCGCTCGACAAGGGTGACTATCAGGTGGATTTCAGCTCGCTGAATGAGTTTGCCGATGTTACACTGAACCTGAAAGGACGAATGACTCCCGACCGCTATATGGCGCGCATTGTGGGTAACGTCAACAACATAGACCTGAATCGGATGAATCTTTCTGCCGACAGGCTTGGCGGCGGCATGAACGTGCATGCCTTTGTCGATGCCGATTTGAAGCGCGACTATTATGCCGGGCTGGTGCGGCTGTCGGAATTGCGGCTGCAAATGGCAGAGTCGACGTTTTCGACCGACAGTCTGAATGTCGGGTTCCGTGCCGATTCGGCCAGCACGAACCTGCGCCTGCGCAACAATGACTTGCTGTTGTCGTTCCATTCTCCGCTGGCCATGTTCCCGATGCTCGATACGTTGGCGAAAACGGGGGCGGCATTGGACACCATGCTCCTTGCACAGCGTCTGAAAGTCGATGAACTGCAACGTACGCTGCCTGACTTTACGTTTGAAATGAAATCGGGAAAACGCAATATCCTCTATACGTATTTGTCGAATATGGGCGTGACATACGACGCGATGCATGCGGAAATGGAAAATTCCGACCGTCTGCGCATCAACTCCGATATGCGGGGACTGCTGGCCGGCGGGTTGGCGCTTGATACGCTGATGCTCGACAGCTATACGGAAGCCGACAGCCTGCATTATGCCGTCAATGTGCGGAACAGCAAGCAGAACAATGTGCTTTTCAAGCGAGTGGATGCAGGTGGATATGTAACCGACAACAAACTGTCGCTGGCACTGAAGCAGGTAGACAAAACCGGCACGACGGGCTTTGACTTCGGTACACTCCTGTCGGTTGCCGATTCGGTGGTGACCTTGAGTCTGTTCCCGCAGAAGCCGGTCATCGCATTCCGCAATTGGGAAATAAACGACGGCAATTATCTGTCGCTTGACCTGCGGAACCGTTCGTTGCTTGCCGACATGAAAATCAAGAGTGGCGACCACAACTATCTCAATATCTACACGGCAGAAACAAACGCCGAATATCACGGGCTGAATGTCGACCTTGCCGGTATCGAACTGGGAGAATGGCTGACCTTCTCTCCGTTTGCGCCTCCGGTGGAAGGTACGCTTGCTTCGGAATTCAAACTGTTCTATTACGACAAGTATGTGTGGGGCGATGGCAATGTAGGTATCAGTAATTTGCGTTACGGCAAGCGGCGTGTCGGTGACATCGGTCTCATTACGCGGATGGCCTATCTCGGACAGGACAATCGCCTGATGGCAAAGGCAGCCATGAACGTCGACGGGCGCGAGGTGGTGAACGTGACCGGCTACCGTAATGATTCTCTCGACGAATCGACTTACGATTTGAAGTTAGACATCAAGCGTTTCCCGTTTGCTTCGGTCAACGCCTTCCTGCCTGATGTGGTCGGCAATATGGCCGGTTATCTGAACGGTTCTATGGCCGTGAAGGGTACTTTGAACGCGCCGGAAATCGACGGGTACGTGCAGTTTGATTCCGCTCGGGTGAACATGCCTGTGTTCGGCAGCAGCTTGGCATTCGACACGGTGCGCATCCCGGTAGAACAGGGAACGGTGAAATTCAACCGCTTCGGCATATTCGGACAGAACAAGAACGCCATCAACTTTGACGGCGAAGTCCGTTTGCAGCCTTTCGACAGAATGTATGCCGACTTGAAAATCAACGGTCGGAACGTGCAGATTGTGCAAGGAAACAAGACGAGCAAGTCGGAACTCTATGGTAAAGGCTTCATCGACGTGATGGCAAGTGTGAGAGGCTATCTGAACGAGTTGGACATGAGCGCGTCGCTGTCGGTGCTTTCGGGTACGGACCTGACGTATGTCATGCAGTCGGATGCCGTAGCGGTAGCGGAATCGACAACCGACGACATGGTGACATTTGTCGCTCTCAACGATACGGTGAAAAAACAGCCGGTCGACACGCTTGCCGTCCGCCCGTTTGCGATGCGTATCAATGCCGTATTGGCCATTCAGCCGAATGCCTTGTTTACGGTCAATCTTTCGCCGGACGGTAAAAACAAGGTTCAAATCAACGGTGACGGTACGTTGAACTATTCGCAGACCTATCAGGGCGATATGAACATGACCGGACGCTATGTCATCAACGGAGGTTTTGCCCGCTACACGCCGCCGATGCTTTCCGAAAAACTGTTTAAGTTTGTGGAAGGCAGCAGTGTGACGTGGAACGGCGACCTGCTGAATCCGTTGCTTAACATTAAGGCAATACAGACCATCAAGGCAAATGTGACGAGCGAAAATCAGGATTCGCGCATTGTGCCGTTTGAAGTGTCGCTGAACGTGGGAAATACGCTCGAACAGCTCGACCTGTCATTTGACTTGAGTACGGACGGCGATGTTTCGATTGCCAATGAACTCAGCTCGATGACCAAGGAGCAACGTTCGTCGCAGGCTATGAACCTGTTGCTGTATAACACTTATACCGGCTCTTCCACTTCGAAAGCATCGGCCAACCTTTCCGGCAATGTGGTGAACTCCTTCCTTGAGTCTTCGCTCAACAAGTGGGCGGCCGACAATATTTCAGGAGTCGACCTTTCGTTCGGAATCAACCAATACGACAAGACAGTTGACGGTGCAACATCGACGACCACCAACTATTCTTATCAGGTTTCGAAAACCGTGTTCGACGACCGCTTCAAGATTGTGGTGGGCGGAAGCTATTCGACAGACGCGTCGGCAGAGGACAACCTGTCGCAGAACCTGATTAACGACATATCGTTCGAATACAAGTTGAACAAGACGGGAACGGCCTATGTCAAGCTGTTCCACCACACGGAATATGAAAGTATTCTGGAAGGTGAGATTACGGAAACGGGTGCCGGTTTGGTGTGGAAACGGAAAATTTCTTCGTGGCGCGACATGTTCCGTATTTTCCGTCTGCTCCGCCGGACAAAGAAGGTGCCGGCACCAACTCCTGCTCCAGTTCCGGAACAGCCTGCCGATTCGGCAACGATAACTAACCCGATTATAGAGACAAAGGAATGAGAAAATATATATATTACATATTGGCATTGGTTTCCGCCTGCGGACTGGCGGCTTGCTCCACTACTGAAAAACTGGCGGAGGGAGAAGTGCTCTATACGGGCGTGAAAAAACTGAAGGTCAATGCGCCGAAAGATGTGGAAGTGCCTTCGGGTGTGGAGTCAAACATCAGTACGCTGATTGACGTTCCGGCGAACAATTCGCTGTATTCTCCTTATATCCGTACGCCGTTCCCTGTCGGGTTGTGGCTCTATAACCATTGGTCGCCGAATTCGAAGGGGGTGAAGGGCTGGATTTACCGTAAGTTTGTGGAAGAGCCGGTGCTGATGTCCGATGTTCGTCCGGACCTGCGTGTGAAGATGATTGACGATATGCTGGACAAAAACGGATTTTTCGGGTCGGCTGCCAGCTACGAACTGCTGTACGATAAGAAAAATCCTAAAAAGGCAAGGGTGAATTATACGGTCAACCTTGCTGTTCCGAAAGTGCTGTCGGAGGTGCGCTATCTGAATGACACGACGGAACTTTCGCAGCTTGTCAACCGTTTTGCCAAGACCGACAGCTATCTTCAGCCGGGAACGGTCTACTGTACGGACTCATTGGCCAATGTAAGAAACAAGATTACCGACCGTCTGCGAAACCGGGGATACTACTTCTTCCGGCCGGAATATCTGATGTATTGGGCGGACACGACTATTGTCGAAGGTGGCGTGGTTGTGCAGATGCGTTACAGCGACAATATGCCCGATGCTGCCAAACGGAAATATAAGGTGGGAAATGTGAATACGCGCATTTTGCTCAACAAGGGCGGGGGATATCCCGATACTACCTACACGGAAAACGGAATGATAGTGCAGATGCAGCCGTCGAACCTGCGCAGCACTACAATACCGTCCTGCATTACGCTGGAAAAAGGAAAGGTTTTGCGGGTAAGGCAGTTGAGCACTACGCAGTCCTATCTGTCGCGTCTGGGCATTTTTAGTGCCATTTCGCTGACTGTCACGCCTATCGATTCCGTTAAGTCGGATTCGTTGGATATTGATATTCTTTGCCGTTTTGATACACAGTTGGAAACACAGTTGGAAGCGAACGTAACTTCCAAATCTAACAGTTATTTGGGCCCGGGACTTTCCTATTCGGTGACAAACCGTAACATTTTTGGCGGTGGTGAACGGCTGACGGTGAAGCTGACGGGCGCTTATGAGTGGCAGGTGGGTAAAGTGTCGGGCGGAAAGCGTTCGGACTTTAATTCCTATGAGGTCGGATTGAACGGCGAACTGGCGTTTCCCCGTCTGTTGGCTCCGCGGTTCATCCCTGCCATAAAAAGGGAAATGAGCTGGACACGGGTGTCGCTGGGTGGCGATATCATGAACCGTCCGCATTTCTTCCGGATTGTGCAGTTTAATACGGGACTTAACTATGATTGGATGTCGTCGCGCTATTCGCGCAATCAGGTGAAACTGTTTGAACTTAAATACAACAAATTGCTGAAAACTACGGCTGACTTCGACGCCACGATGGAGGCCAATCCGGCTATTGCCATGAGTTTTGCCGACCAGTTTATTCCGCAATTCGGCTATTCGTACAGCTACGACCGAGGATTTGGTCCGGGCAATGACAAGTATCGCCTGTCGTTGCAGGCAACGCTGACGGAAGCCGGCAACCTGTTTTCAGGCATTTGGTCGCTTGCCGGAGCAGGCAGTGACAAGCAGCTTTTCGGCACACCGTTCTCGCAGTTTGTCAAAGGTACGCTTCAGGTTGTCTATACCCACAAGCTGATGGGCGATCATAAACTTGTTACACGTGTCTACACGGGAGCAGCTTATGCTTACGGCAACTCGGAGGTGGTGCCTTACAACGAACAGTTCTATATTGGTGGTGCCAACTCAATCCGTGCGTTTGCCGTGCGTTCTATCGGACCGGGCAGCTATCATTCTTCCAATCTGACAAACAAGGACTATTACGACCAGACAGGTAACTTCCGTTTTGAAATGAACATGGAATACCGTTTCCCGTTGTTGGGCATGCTGAAAGGTGCCCTGTTTGTCGATGCCGGCAATATTTGGTTGTTGGAAAATGACCCGACACGTCCGGGCGGACAGTTGAACGGCAAAAACTTTTTCAGGGATTTGGCATTGGGAACGGGACTTGGCCTTCGTTTCGATATGGGTATGATTGTCGTGCGCGGCGATTTGGGTGTCGGCATTCACTTGCCTTACGACACCGGCAAGTCGGGCTATTACAACATGAAAAACTTTGGAAACAGTCTGGCATTCAACCTGGCTATCGGTTATCCGTTCTGATTATTTGTCGTAGTCGCTTTTTCGGAGTGTCTTGAACGAAAGAATATAGACGGTGACGCCGCAGGCTATGGCCGCCATCAGGATTTTTACCCATACCAGTGGAATGAGAAAGAAAATGCAGTAGAGCATGGTGGCCCACATCATGCTGATGGCTATTATTTTGGCATGAAGAGGTATGGCTTTGCGTTCCATAAAATTACGGAGATAGGGGCCGAGCAGCCGTTGGTGGAGCAGCCAACTGTAGAGGCGTTCGGAACTGCGTACATAGAGGGCTGCCGCAAGCAGAAGAAACGGCGTAGTGGGCAGAAGCGGCAGAAAAATTCCTACTACTCCTAAGAATACGAAGATGGAACCGAAGAGAATGTAAATATATTTCATCAGTGGAGTTTAAAAGCGAAGGGCTGCAATGTCGTATAGAGAATGCAGTCCTTCGCGTGTATGTTTAGAAAAGTTCCATTTGTGTTGGCCCTTCTTTCTTTTTCTTGGCCGGTTCGTCGGTTGGACGTTCCTCTTTCTCGTTGCTGCTGATAGGAATGATGGGAACATCGGTCGGTGTCGTGATGGTCTCCATCAGCCAATCGGAGTAATCGGTCGTATAGTCGATGGCCGAGAACATATTGTCCTTCTTCTTTGAGCGTTCCTTTTTGGCAGTCTTGCGGGGTGCAACTTCTTCCAAATCCGTAAACAATACTTGTACGCCTTGTTTTTCCTTATGACTGTCGAGCTCGGATTGCAACTGTTCGTTGTGGTTGCGAAGGCGTTCTATTTCGTGCAGGAACTTTTCTTCGCTCGCTTTCTGAATGGAGTTGGAATTGTCGATAACTCCTTTCAGTTGGTTGGCAAAATTGCGCGTATCGTTAAGGCTGGAGCTGAGTGATTCGATTTCGTTGTCCTTTGCTGCCAATGCCTGTGTGTACTCGTTTATCTTTTGCCATTGAATATTGCGCTCTGATTTCAACGCTTCTATTTCTTCTTTCAAGGATTCGGTGCTGTCCTTTTCCTCTTCCAATTTTTGGAGTTCAGCTTTCAGAACATCTACCTCGTTGGTTTTGGCAAAGAGTTGGGCTGCTGATTGCGAAGCCTTGTCGCTTGCCTGGCGGAATTGCAGTCTGAGTTGTTCTATCTCGGCAACTGCGGCATCCTTTTCTGCAATGGCCTTGTTGGCATTTTCGAGTTGCGCTTTCAATGCTTCGATTTCGCTGTCCTTTGCGGAAAGTTGAGTTGACGATTTTGTATTAATCTCGTCAGCCTGTTGCAGCAGAGCTTTCAATTCTTGGATATTTTCCGCTTCTGCATCCTTTTCTGCAATGGCTTTGTTGGCGTTTTCGAGTTGTGCTTTCAATGCTTCGATTTCGCTGTCCTTTGCGGAAAGTTGAGTCGACGATTTTGTATTAATCTCGTCAGCCTGTTGCAGCAATGCTTTCAATTCTTGAATGTTTTCCGCTTCGGCATCTTTTTCGGCAATGGCCTTGTTGGCGTTTTCGAGTTGCGCCTTCAATGCTTCGATTTCGTTGTCCTTGGTGGAAAGCTGGGTTGACGATTTTGTATTAATCTCGTCAGCCTGTTGCAGTAATGCTTTCAATTCTTGAATGTTTTCCGCTTCTACATCCTTTTCGGCAATAACTTTGTTGGCGTTTTCGAGTTGCGCTTTCAGCGTTTCGATTTCGTTGTCCTTTGTTGAGAGAATTGTTGCGGATTCGGCTACGGCTTGTTGTGCAGCGGCCAAATCAGTCTTCATTTGGTCGAATTCAACTGCAAATTCATCGTTGAGTTTCGCAGTTTCTCCGGCTTGGTTTATTTGTTCTTTCAATAATGTTATTTCGGCATCTTTTGCTGCCAATGCAGCTACCGTTTCTTGTGAACTATGGGCAGCAACGGCAAGGCTTTCTTTTAAAGAAGCAACCTCCTGTTCCAGCGGCTGGTTCTTTTCCTGTGCTTCGATAAGTTGCACTTGTGCAGCATATAGTTCGTCCGAAATCTTTTGTATTTCAGCCTGCAACTGTTGTGCGATTTCGGGTTGTGGCGTATTACCGGCTGCGTTTTCCAGTTCCGTAATGCGTTGTTCCAACTGAACTTTTTCGGCGTTGGCCGTTTCCAGCTGCTGTTGCAGTGCTGCTATTTTTTCTGCATCTTCAACCGAAGTTGCAGGGGCGTTTTTGGCATTTAACGCCTCTTTGCGGAGCATGATGACGTCGTTGCGCAGCGAGGTGCACTCTTGAAGCATTTGGGTGTTTTCCTCTCTGAGCTTGTTGATTTCTTCTTCGTTTACAGAAGCCACCTTCAACTTGTTCATCAGACTCTTGCATTCAAGATGGTATTGCTCGCGCTCGGCTTCGGCTGTGGCCACTTTGTTTTCGTATTGGTTGATGCGCTCGTTGAGGGCAATTTTTTGGCGGTCGAGGCTGGTGATGCGGGCGCGCAGTTCCTCCATCTTGGCGGTTGATTCTTCCGCTTTTTTGCCGGATTCCTGAAGCCGTTTTTCCAGATTCATCCTTTCTGAAATCCACTCGCTCTTTGCCCTTTCCTCGATTGCCTGTCGGATGTTTTGGGTGTAGGTGCTGAAAGTGGTGCCGAATTCCTCGTTGATATATTTCAGTTCTGCATCTCTGTCCACGCATCCTTTGATGAATTCGGGCAGGCTTGCATTGATGATGTCAATGATTTTATCCTTGATTTCATCATGGATAGCCTTGTCGAAATCAGCTTCTGTCTGTTCCGATTTTTTATCTTCGGCCACGGCGGTATTTGCCGTTTCCTGCTTTTCGTTTTTGAAAGGGTTGATATAGGGCTTGTATTCAGTATTGACGTTGTCCTTTTCATCTTCATAGATGCTGTTGTCGTCAAATCCGAACATTTGTTTTATATTCTTCAGGAAAGCCATAGCTTTTTGTTTTAGTTGTTTGAGTGATTGGGTTTGATTACAATGCCTAAACCGGTCCTGCCGTTGATGCCAATGGTGAGCGGCTCGTCGAAATGCACTATGCGAAGGAATTCCGATTCATAGACAGCCGGTTGGCTGTTGAGGTAATCCGTGTCGCAGATGCCGCTTTTTGCACTTTTGTCGATAGTGAAATATCCGACACCGAACGATGTGAGGTTCTGGAAAAAGTGCGTTCCCTGGCTTGGCTCAATGCGGTAGTTGGGCAGCGACGATTCGACGATGAGTCGTGCCGCCGAAATATGCGGCCATTTGACAGGTATTCCCAGTGCCGTGTCGCTCGACCCCCAGCGTCCGGGACCTATCAATATGTAATTTTCGCCGCTTTCGTTGTATTTCCTGTTGATTTTTTCAATCTCGCGGGCAATGAGCGAATTGTTGAACGACGAGAAATGTTCCGGTTTTACATATATAATGTCCTTCACGTTGTCCATCATGCCGTGACCCAGTGCCGTGTTGCTCTTGAGAATCAGGGATTCGTCGGGTGTGTCCATTATCTTCTCGTCGAGCATCTCTTTACGGTCGACTATCGGGCGAATTTGCAGCCAATAGACTACGCCTTTTGAATAGTTGGTTTTGTCGATGTTGCCGGCAAATTCTATTTCCACGGGGCGACGCATTTCAGAAGCACCCTGCGAGAGCATGAAATCGACGATTTCTGCCAATGGGAACACTTTATGCTGGAGTACGTTGGCGAATGTCACGACTTTCCGGCCATTTCCGCAGTCGTTGTCGCGGATAATCTGGTCCAGGTGGTCGTAAGTGGAAACCATATATTTCAACGAGCCGTTCTTGGCAGCATCTTGAATGCGCAGTTTCTGGATGTTGAATCCGTCGTCGACACTGAAATTGGTGTCCACATCCGTCATGTCGAGAGCGTAGAATTGCGTTTGGGTGTCGCGCAGGGCAAGGTCGAGTGTGCTTGTCTGGAGCACATTGTCGGGGTGGCGGGGAGAAAAGCGCAAAGCCAGTCCGCCGTCCACGATATATTTGCCCAATCCGACGGCTATTTCAGCCACGCCGTCTTCCGGCTGTTCGTCGTTGATGGGGTAGTAGTTCAGTGAGCGTCCAACGCCGGAGAAAGAAGGGTAGTAGCTTGTATCATATTGCTTGCCGACTACTTCCTGTATGATAATCGCCATTTTTTCCTGGTCGATAAGATTGCGTGTCGCCGTCATGTAAGCCTTGCTTTCGGCAAAGAATACGGATGCATATACGCCTTTGATGGCGGAGCACAGCAATTTGTACATTTCGTCCTTGTCGTTGAGATGCGGAATCATATAGGTAGAGTAGACTCCGGCAAAAGGTTGGTAGTGGGAGTCTTCCAAAAGACTCGAGCTACGGATGGCAAGCGGCTTGTCCACTACTTCGAAAAGTGCATAGAAATCCTCTTCCAGTCGTGCCGGCAGTTCGGCTTCGAGGAATTTCTTCAGTATTTCTTCGTCGGATTCTTCTGTGAGGGCAAACGGATAAAGATTGTTCTTGTCCATGAACTCGTCGAAGATGTCCGTACAGAGAACAATGGTGCGCGGAATGGTCAGCGTTACTCCGTCGAAATTGTCACAGATTGGATATTTCTTTATAATGGAGTCGATAAACGCCAGACCGCGGCCTTTTCCTCCCAATGAACCTTGGCCGATACGGGCAAAGTTGGAATAGTAGTCGAAGCGGTCCTTTTTGAAAATGGCTACGACACCACGGTTCTTCATCTTACGGTATTTGACGATAAGATTGAAGAACAGTTGTTTGACAACAGGTGCTTCATTAATGTCGCGGAAACGGTGTTCCTGGATGATTTCAGCAATAGGGAACATCGCACGCGAATAAAGCCAGCGGGAAATGTCGTTGCGCTGTGCGTGGTAGAGAAGCGATTCGGCCGGTATGCCAAACAGTTTGTTTTGAAGGTCCTTCAAGTCGGTGATGCGCATCACCTCTTCACCTGTTTGCGGATTTTTTATAATAAAGTCGCCGAAACCGAAATTGTCGTAAATCGTCTTGCGGAGATCCTGTGGGAATTTCTTTGAATTCTTGTCGATGAACGATACACCGAGTTTTTCCGCATAAAAGGCATTTTCAACTTCCGACGATTCTAGTATAATAGGAATATACGGGTTGCGTTTCTTTAATTCTTTTGCCAATTTTATGCCGGCAGTCTTGTCTTTTTCTCCGTTATGGGTAAACGACACGTCGGAAATGATTCCTAAAATCTGTCCCTTATATTTTTCATAAAGCTCTTCCGCTTCTTCGTAGGTGCGGGCAAGCATCACTTTTGGACGTCCGCGCATACGGAGCATCTGTTCGTGCTCATTGAGGGCTTCGGTTGAGAATATGAGCGATTGTTTCAGCAGGAACTTGTAGAGGTGGGGAAGAACAGAAGAGTAGAAGCGTACCGAGTCTTCAACGAGAAGAATGGTTTGAACGCCCACTTCCAGAATGTCGTTGTCACCGTTCAGCTTGTCTTCCATCAGTTTTATGATAGCAAGCAGCAGTTCCACGTTTCCCAGCCAACTGAACACGTAGTCAACACCCGAAAAGTCTTCCTTGGCAAGGCGGCGCGACACTTCGTGGGAGAAAGGTGTCAGCACAACGACAGGAATATTCGGATATTTTTCCTTGATTACTTTTGCTTCCCGGAAAGGTTCGCCTATGTCAACGCCCGGCATGGCGATGATAAGGTCGTAGGCTTTTGCTTCAAGTGACTCGTAGGCTTCTTCGAAACTTCTCACCTGTGCCACACGGGGTGGAGAACTCAAATTCAGTGAGGTGTATTCGAAATAGAGCTGTTCTTCCACGCGTCCGTCTTCTTCCATCATGAAGGCATCGTAGGGCGATGCAATAAGGAGTACATTGTATACTCGCTTCTGCATGAGGTTTTGAAACGCCGTATCGCGTAGATATAGTTGGCTAAGTTTTGCTTCGTTCATTGTTTAGATGTAAATATAAAGACAAATTTAATACAATTTTTTTAGTTAGCTCCGCTTTTC
>OOCB01003139.1_pt1 | contig 16822 bp, 16 predicted proteins | sample 1671351 | NCBI WGS metagenome assembly OOCB01 (sample SAMN06348148, study PRJEB24527) | human gut metagenome | biome: human gut; feature: ankylosing spondylitis patient; material: feces | host: Homo sapiens | place: China | collected 2015-10
GGAGTTTTTGTCTCAAAAGACCTGATTATATCGTACACGTATTGTTCTTCAAAATGCTTGGCTATTTCATAGCGTAATGAACTCAATGAATTATCGACCGAAGATTTCCAACCGGTTCCTATTTCGTCCGAGCAGGAGATTGTAGCCTGGCATGGATCATTCAGCCTGCGCTGCACTTTGGTAATTCTGGTATCCTTATATCCTCCAATGGAACTGAAATACTTGTCTGACAGCAGGCGTACATTCCACCCGATACGGAGTGGGGTATTGTTCTTTTCGATGTAATTTCGGTCAGTCGTTCCAGTGTATTTGTTCGGGTCAAAACTGTAAGTCTCCAGAAAGTCATCTACAGACTGCTGGAACTCCTGTTCCGCTGCAGTGATGTATTCCTGAGGCATGGCAAAGTTCCAGGGAATATACTGATCGCCAGGCTGTGGGATAATCAAACCGCCTGGAATCTGAGTTGTTTCATCCGGATACACGTTTATGATTTCCCATTCCTTTGTATCTTCGTGCCAGGCAGCCTGAAAGGAACCGTCCGTTCCCCTGCCTGCCAGTTCGCCTGTTTGGAATTGCAGCATATAGTCCAGATCCGGAATCTCATAATCTTTCGGATTCCAGTTCATACCGTTGTCTTTGAAGTAATACACAGTGTATTTACGTCCTTCTTCGTTTGTTTTTTCTTCTGTATGTACTGAAGTGACTGTACCGACATATTTCGGGAATATATGTGAGAATGCATTTTCTTCTGTATCTTCTTTCACTCCGTATAGTTCAATGTTCTTGTCTACATACTTAGCCCGATTAGGCAATTGCAGACGGGGATAACCGTATTTGCTGGCGTCGATGTTTCGCGTACTGCCAAGCGGAAACAAACGAGTGAAAAATTTTACTTCTCCGTTATCCTCCTGTGACAGATTTGTCAGGCCCTGCATATATCCCAACTCTATACGTTCGCCACGTTCTGCTTTACAGAGATTAATCACATAACCGTCAGCCCACATTTCCGTTTCGAATGTGGCTGCGATACCATTACTTCCGAATGCTGCATTCCAGCACTTTACGTTCCGATAGTCAATGGTTTTGTTTTCGGAAGCAATAACTGTTCCGATACTCCACAGATTTCCACCGGCACGTCGGTTCATGTTGTCTATCCATAACTGGAGATGTTCGCGAGGGCCGCCGTCATATGAAAATTCGGATGTCGTACCGCCTTCCTGGAACAGCATCAGTGTATCTTCCGCATCGTGTATCGGTGCATAAAATTTTACACTATACTCGTAAGTCTGTGTGTTTTTTTGTTTTGGACGATATCGGGATTTTAATTTGTATTGTATACCTTCAAATTCGATGTAATCGTTTACATCCAGCGGAATATATTCCGGATTGGTAAAGGATACAGATATGCTACATTCTCCTCCTATCTCTTCCGTGATACTGGAAGAAGAGTTCGGGCTGGCAATCAACCGGAGATCGTTGGTCTTATCATATATTTTCAGTTCCATTTTATCGTCATTTAATCTGTGTTTAATCAATTTCTAAACGGAAGGTTGCGGTTCCAGAAATTTTATAGAGAACAGCACATAGAACCGGTCACCTTCGTAACTTTCGTACCATTCAGGATCCGCTGGCATATCCTGATACACCAAGCGATAGGTACGGTAATTCTTTACGGCAACCTCCAGCATTCCCGAAGTGATCTGTGTCATCATGTGCTGATATTTGTCCAGACGGTCGGCTGTCGAACTCCCGCTGAGCCAGAACTGCAAGGTGCGTTCAATGCTGCCCAGTTTCACGTTCGGGTTCTGAGGTAGTTCCACCCCGTTCCGTTCGCGGAAGTCTACTGTGGTAATATCCTTTGCCTTGGGCATACGAAGCAAAGCGTCCATGTTTACATGACCGCCCGCTTCTGTTTCGCCAAGGAAAGCTCCGTATTCCGTCCATACGTCCGTTCCGCTGATTGTAAGGTATCCTGTAAAGTCCATATTATTTCAACTTTATTCCGTTCAAATTCAAGTCTTCCATCAAGTCGTATATCAGTACAATGTATGCCGTATGCGATGCTATGGTTGCCAGCGTCTGGCTATCCTGCTTCTGTGCATTACGGATTTCCTGCACGAATTTGTCTGTATTAGCCAGATGCGTCTGCATGTTCCTTCCTATTGCTTCAAAGGTAGATATGCTGTCCTGGCTCATGGTAGTCAGCGCACCGCTGCTTGGTGACTGGCTGCTGCCGGAAGATGAGCTTTCCCAGCCGAATGCTTCAGCCATTTCGTCACGCTGTTTCATCAGGTCCTGTACGATCTGCTGATATTCATTCCGCAATTGTTCGGCTTCCTTTTCCGATATCTCTCCGTCGGATTTTGCTGCCTCAGACCACTTGTTATACAGGTCCTGTATTCTCTGCTGATATTCGCTGGATACTAAACCTGCCAGGATGGACTTTCTCAATTGAGTTTCAAAATTGTCACACATATCCTCCCATGACATGGACATATCAGCTAGACCATCAATAAAATCATTATAGAAACTATCTCGGGTCACACCTGTAAGTGCTTCATTCAGCATGTCTGCAATCTCCCCGGTTTCATCCTTAGCCTCTGCAATCTGTTCCAGGTATTGCCGGATATTACCGTTTACCTTATACCAGATATCAGGAAGCTTGCTCATTATTTCGAAAAGTTCATCACCGGACAAACTATACAAATCCTGTACGGCACGGATGTTCTTGCCAAGCAAATCACTGATTTGTTGAAAACCGGAGGGTCCGATATCTTCATTGCTACGGTACGCATATGAGTGTTTGAATAAACCGCTGCCGGCCTCTCCAGCTGCTTGGGCAAGTTGTCTGTAATTATCAATTTGTCTGTTCAATGTGTCCATCGCATCGTTTGCCGCATTTATCGATGCAAATCCCCCTCCGAATGAAATCATATCTTTCTGCTTCGATAAGATTTTGTCGTATATCTCATTCATTTCTTCGAGCACAGTCTTCAGTTCTTCATATCGTGCCGTACTACTTTCACTGAGTCCGAATAATCCTCCTATTGTCTGTCCGATACCTTTCAGCGCTCCTGTTATGCCGGTAAGAATAGAGAATGGTTTTGTCAGATCAATACTTGCCAGTGAGGATGTGACTGTTTCTAAGCCTGTCAGTACACTCTTCATTGCTTCCGGTACTTCTACTCCAAGCGATTCGAGCATATTTACGATGTCATTTCCCGCACTTACAACTGCTTCTCCTTTCTGACCGATAGAATTGGCAGCCTGTGTCAGCGTTTTCTGGGCAGCTGTTCTTTTGTCCTGTGCATTGCGCAATCGTTCTTCCGCTTCTGCTTGCGTAATCAGCTTCCGGGTAATCTCTCCGGTAACTTCATCGTATTCTTCTACAATTACATTTCCACCAATCTGAGTCTGTTGCAGTAAGCTTTCTGCTCCACGTACTTCTTCGGTGGCGGATATGTAATCTTTGTATCCTTTCTTCATCGCTTCGAAGGGAGAACGGTCGGCCAGTTCGGCATCAATATCCTTGAAGGCATCCATCACTTCCTTAAATGATTCCGGACTGATGTCGTCACCTATTCCTTCCAGATATTTCTTCAAGTTTTTACGAAGGTTTTCCAATGTTTCAGTCGATACTTTATCCAGATCACCGAATATTTTGTCCCAGTCCATTCCTCTCTTCAGCTCTTCATAATCAAGTGTCTGAATCTTTTTGTTGCGTTCTTTGCCAAGAGTCAGACGTTCACCTTCCGTTTCCGCTGCCGCTATCTTACGGGTATAGTCTTGTGTGATTGCCAGACGCTTTTCCTGATAGGTCCCGTATTCTTCATAATAGTCGATGAGAGCCTGCGAAGACTTGTTCCGGTATTCCTGTTCAATCTGGAATATCTGTTCATTGTATACCTGTTCTGCCAATATGCGATTGGTCTTAGCACGATTTTTTACTTCATCGTACTGGCTCTGCGGAATGTTGTCGCCTTGCTTGCGTGCTTTGTCCATTTTTGAGACTGTATCCCGCTCCAGTTTGTCGATTTCGGCAAGCCGCTCATCGTATTCCTGTTTGGCTAAGGCCATACGCTTAGCAGCTCCTTCCTGCATGATTTGCAGGCGTAGTTTCTCTGTGGTCTGCTGTGCTTTTACGCGTGCATCGGCAAGTAGGGAAGCGTAGTCGGTTTTTTGTTTAGTAGATTTTGAATTGCTGCCATCTAACTCATCGTTTATATAAGCCGATGTATCAATCTGTTTTACAGTTCCCTCTATTATCTTATTGTTCTTGACTATCTGTTCAGTAAACTTCTTGATATTTGAGATGCGGCGTTCATATTCTTCAATCAGTTTACCTTCTGGTGTATTACTAATCCATGTTTTCGCTGCATTGTCTACGATGATACTTCCCTGGTTTACCTTTCGGTAATTTTCCCACATCTTATCACGTTCTTTCAAAGCTTTTTCATATTCATCCTTGTTTCTGTTAGTCCAATTAGTATCTGCATTGATACCTCGCTGTAGCTCAAAATTTTTCTTAGAATAATCTGCCACTATAGCCTCTGCCGCTTGTGCCTGGCCTTTGCGAATAATAGCTTTGGTTAAATCATCATATGCGGATGCTGCTTTCCCAGTAAGTATAGCTTCATTCGTCAGCTTTCCAAAATAGCTGGGGTACATTTTTTGTAACTCGTCAACAGCATTGTTTCGCTCCTTCATGGATTTACTGTTGTCTTGGGTAGTGGTATAGAGAATTTTAAGTTTGGCTGATTCCTCAGAAGCCGCTCTTTCTCCTTCACGATGGGATATATTTACAGCTTGTTGTAACTTCTGTGTTTCAGAAAGCTCTTTGTTAGCTTTTCCTAAACTTTTTACCCAGTCCATAATATCTTTACCAAATACAATGCCTAGTGAGATTGCAGCCACCAATGCTGTCTGCCATGAAAATACAGCACCGGCCAGTTGTTTCCATACCGGTACACTTTTCTGTCCGGATGCTTTCAATAACTCATTCTGCTTGCGCACGTCTGCAATGGCATCAGCTAACATCGGGAGATTGTTGGAAATGGCCAAGATGAACATCTGTGGTCCCATGGCAAGTGAGGGCAGTTCTCTTGCTACCTGGCTGAACTGCATTTTAAGGTTGGTGGCCTTACGGGTTACGGCTTCAGTGTCGATATCAATAGGCTGCGTTTTTGCGGTTTCTTCCTTCGTTTTTTTCAGACTGTTCAGTCCTGCTTCCAGTCCACGCACCTGTCCGGTTAAAGCCTGGATGTTGGCAGCTTCCTGTGTGTAACTTATCCCTGCTGCTTTGTTGACCTCCAACTGATGTTTCTGTTCGGCAATTACCTGTTTCAATGCGGCAATCAGTTGCTGAGTCTGATTTTCCACATCATCCACATTCTTACCCACGCTCTGTAGTCCGGCCTTGGTCAAGTCTTTCATGAATATTTCAAGTTGTACAGGTACTGCCATATCCTTAATCTTTTACTGCGTATTTTGTGAAAAACTCCATCGGGTTCATTCCCTTTGTTGCATTTGAATTTTCTGTTTGTTTATGACTGTTCCTTTGTTTCTCCCGTTCCTCCATTTCGCGGATCTGTTGCATTATGTCTGGCTTCTGCGGAGGAACCCAGTGCGGCATATCTGCCATCATCATTTGCAGGGTTACCACGTTCACTTTGTCCAGAATGTAGTCAATGCTCCAACCTGTTTCCGTGGCCAGCTGACCTACTACGCCGAAAAGGCTATGTGAAGGTTCCGTATGTCCCTTCTTTAACTCCTCCTCTCGTTTTCGCTTTCGTTCCGGCTCGCTAAGGGCTGCATCTTGTTCAGTGCTGCTGCCGATGCGATAATAATCCCGAAAGACGTGGTAGATGTGCTGTTCAGTATCTGTCGCCAGGCAGTGGAAAGTTCATCTGGCGTCATCAGTTCCCGTAATAACCAAGCCACAGGGCGGTTAAGCAGCCTTCCCAGTACAGGGCCCCGGACAATGCCGTATGCAACCATTCGGCTGAGGTCCTTCCCATGCAGGAAGACAAACCGGATACGCTGTTCCAGATTGTATCCGTCGTATTCTTCCGGAGTAACCCCGATGCGTAGATAGCATTTGCTGATACGGAGCAGGCTTCGGGTTGTAGGTGTCTTCATTGTGATGCGGAACGGACGTTCCCGAAGCACTGTATGAAGCGGCAGGCTGATTCCTCCGTCACAGAGGAAACTGCCTGCCAGCAGTTCTATATCCTGTGCTTTCATAATTATCCTGCTGCATCTGCGGTTGCATCACTTTCATCCGGGGTTACTCCAGGAGGATAAGTACGGTAACGCCTTTCCTTTCCGTCTGTAGGTTTCAGCATGTCCACACGGATACCCATTGCCAGCACATTCTGCATGTTGATTCCGTTCTGGAAGCCGTTGCGGCTCAGACGGGCATTGAAGATGCGGAAGCTGTGTCCAGAATGCATGGAGATGGTAAGTACGCCATTTGCCATGAATTTTGATGGTGGGGTGTAAGAATCGTCCGCTTCTTTCTTGCCACCGAATACATCAACCATGCTCTGTGCATCCAGTTTAATAAGGTTCATGTTGAAAGCGTCGGATCCGGGGTTGGTCATGATGCTATCAACCGGCCCGTCTGTTACTTGTGCTGCGAATACATCCAGAAAGCTCGGTGCATTGCCCGCAGGCTGCATTCCGTTTTCATCCAGCCACCCCAGTGTCTTTTCCTGTCCTTCTTCTCCCGATGCCTTGAACTTTACAGCAGCCACACCATACATCAGTCCGTTGCTTTTATCCATAATCTTGTTATTTTTAGTGTTTGTTTAAATTATTCTTAATCAGTGCCCAAATAAGAGAAATTCCCAGCAGGGTTACGACTGTTCCTGTCAGCCATCCCTGCGCTCCGGTGTGCGTTTCCTTCACTTCACTGCTCACAGTTTCATCGCGTATGCGGTGGTCGGTTTCCGTACGTGTTACGATTACCTGTCTTCCTGTACTGTCGGCTGTTGCCGTGACGTTCACGCCACCTTCTCCGTCCGATTGAATGTCAATGTTCAGACCGTCGTTCCGATAATTCAGCCCGAATCCGGCAGGAAGCTTACTCAGGCTCAGCCACTGCTCCGCACTCACCGAGCAGGTCGCCGTCCTCTTCGGGACCGGCTCGTAAGTTGTTTGCTCGGTTACGTTCGTTCGGAGGCTGTCCGAGCGGACGGTTTCCGAGCTGGCCTTTCTGCTGCTGGCGCAAGAAGATAATAACAGGGCAGCGGTCAGCATACTTGCAAGTATGAAGTTTACGTAAAGCCGTTTCATGATTAATGTTACGTTCGTTTTGTTTTCGTAGTTGTTTACTAAGTTCCAATACCGTGGCACTCAGATCGTCGTAAAGAGTCTTGTATGTGCCTTCCGTTTCTTTCACTGCACGGACCTGATACACCTTCCTGTCACGCCACCAGGCAATGGCAGTAGCCAGCCATCCGGCAGGAAGAAGCCAGTCCCATAGTGACTGTAACAGGGTCCAATCCATAACTCTATTTTGTTATAACAATTCCCATCCAGTCCGGATATCCGCCATTTGAGCCGGTACTCCGTTTTCTACCTCACTGATTGCTGCTGCAAAGAGACACATAGTTTCCTTATCGTTCACGTTGGGCTGGAAGGTGGTCGGCACCTGCATCTTGCGACAAACTGCAGTGATGTAGGCCGATGTGTTGTTTTCGTGCTTTGGTGCCCATCGGTTGATGTAGTCTGTAATCGTCTTGCACCCGTGCATTTTATGATAGTTTTGCAACAGTTTAATCAATGCACGATACCCGTGGGGCATGTCTTCAAACTCCTCGAATGTATTGTCTTTCTTTGCAGAGGAAGGGACTTCTCCCTTCCAGTCTGTTGCGTCAGAGTTTCGGATATTTCCGGGGTTGCAGTTTCGTATTCCTCGTGGTTGATTTTTCATTTTTCAGTCCTCCTTATGCTTCAAGTTCTTCACCGGCTGCCGGATCTTCCTGCAACTTTTCTTCCAGTCCGTTTACACCTTTTTCTCCTCCTTCAGACAGGACCATAGCCATTTTGGCGGCTTCAGCTTCACGGCGTACGGTAGCCCAGTTCTTGTCTGCTTCCACTTCCTGGTCAGAAGTCTGTGCGGTAGATCCGTCGTAACTGTAGATAGCACCGATAGCCTCCATTTTCTTTGGAAGTACAATGTAATAATGACGGAAGTTTACTTCGTTCTGCTGGTAGTCTGGGTTGGTCTGTGCGTCGCGGTAATACATCTTGGTGCTTCCCTGTGCACGGAACACACGCTTGGTGTAGAAGCAGAAGGATGCCTGATGGTCGGTACCCGAAGGCGAGTTTTTGAACGGAACTTTTGTTCCTTCTTTAGTAAAGTACGGACAGTTCTCGAATTCATACACCTCGAAGCCGTACATATTGGCAATCTTTCCGGTGGTGTAGTTGTAATACTGGTCACGGAACTTCTGGTCGTCTTCCAGCAGGTCGTTCACGTGATCCGAGCAGAGTACCAACCGGCGGCCTGCTGCCGGAATCTGCAAGGCATCCAGTTTGCGTTTCAGGGCTATGATGTCCTTGCGGGTACATTTCTTGCGTCCGTTGTCGTCTTCGCCGGAAGTAGGCACTACCGGAGTTTTTGCCGTGTTGCTGTTCGGAGCCAGCGCATGGGCCGCTTTCTTGAATTTGGCTAGGGTAATGGCATCGCCGTGACGCTCAATTACGCTGCCCATCATGTCGTAGGAGATGGCAAAGAGCTGGTCGTCCGTTACGGCAGTCTTCTTGGTCTGGAACTTGTCAAGTCCCAGTGCAATATCCCCGTCCTTCAGTTCCTGTGCAGCAATGGGATACGTGGTGTTGTTAATCAGCACATCCGGGTCGCCGCCCACGTCTACTAGGTGCACCACTTCATTGTTCACCGCTGCCGAATAATCGGACACACCGTCCAGCCAAGATGCGACCATTCCTCCGCGAAGCTGCTTCACCAGTTCCCCCGTCCACACTTCAGTGTAAACACCTTCCAGGGCAGCATCTTTCGGAAGGAACTTGCCTAATGCCATCGGAAGCACTATGCCTATAATCAGCCCCCAGAATCCTGCATTCGGTACTCCAATCAGAAAGAGGATAATGATACTCATCAGCACATTCACCAGTGTGCCGGTTACGAATTTTACGATTTCTTTTCTCATGTTCGTGTTTTAATTTGTGTTCAACAATCAGTTAAGTTCCGGACAGTCCACACCGTATTCTGCCTTGTAGAGCCTGCGATATTGTTGCGGATCGTCCTTTCGCATCAGCTTCAGTTCCTCTGCCGGGACTTCGCTCAGTTTCTTCCAGTCGCCGGTTACTGCCTGCGAGGTGGGGCGGTTCAGTACCATCGACGGTTTTACTGTGCCGCGCATGGCCTCAAAGGTCAGTTTCAGGCTTTCCTGGCCGACTTTTTTCCCCAGTTCGATAAAGTGGGCTTTCTTTCCTGCTCCAATCTTTCCAGCTGTTACGGCTTCCTCCACCAACTGAGTGATACCCGATAGGCGCAGGGTATCAAGTTCCTTTTCCAGTTTTTCCTTTTCGGTACGTAACGTAGCATTGGCCGTCTGGTAGCCGAGTAATACATTAATCTGTTTCTGCACTTCCTGCAGTGTGGCGGTATCCGCCAGCCCCAACATCAGGGCAATGGTTTTCAGTTCGTTCATTGTCGGTAATGTTTGATTTTCATTAAAACTTTCCTTCAACAGCGGCAAGTCGCATCTGCCTCCTGCATCCAGCCTGAGTTCCCGCCCCTCGTAAGAGAGCCGGATGTTGTCGTCGTTCCCGCCGATGTCCACCATGCTGTATTCCATCAGCTTGCAGCGGGTCACGGTAGGACGGGTTTGTCCGGGTTTCAGCAAGGCAGCATCTTCGCTTGTTTCAAGTATCTCGAAGTTGGGCGAACCCATACGTAGCGTGCCCTTTTCCCATTGCTGCTTTGCCAGACGCGATTCTTCGCGTACCTCATCAAACCAGGGTTCGCCGGTCACTTCTCCATCCGCTACGCGTATGTCCTTGATCATTCCTATTACCACGCCCCGCTGGTGCATCCAGAGCAGTACGGGATTCCGGTTAAACTGCGTCAGGTCGATGCCTTCGGTACGGATCCACGTGCCGTAGCAGTTCAGCGTTTCGTTCGATATTCTGATTCGTTTTGCCATTTTTCCGTTCGTTTGACGCAAACTTACTCTGCCTTTCCCGTCCGGGCAAAAAAGTGTGTAACGGTTGCAAGGAAGTGCGTAACCTGTGCACTGTTCTCTGTAACGCTTGCACTTCTTTTTCCCCTTCGCACAAAAATGAATGAACTTTGCCTTAAACGAATATTAAACACAAGGTAAAACATGGCTAAAAACGACACAAAACAGGAGCTGGCACGGGTGCTCTACATGAGCGGACTTTCGCAGGAAGAGATACTTCAGAAAGTGGAAGTGAGCCGTCAGACGCTGAGCCGCTGGATTAACACTCTTGGCTGGAAAGAGATGAAGGCAGCACGCAGCATCACCCGTCCGGAACTGGTGAACAAGCTGCTGTCTTCCATCAACTCCCTGCTCGATAAGGCAAACGAGCCTGGGAACGAGGATATGTTGGCCAGTCTGGGTGACAAGCTTATCAAGACGGCCACCGCCATCGAAAAGCTCGAGAAGAAGGCCAGCGTGGTAGACCGTATTGACACGATGATAGACTTTGAGAACTGGCTGGCTGCACATAGGGACGAATATCCCCAACTTACCAACGAACTTTTCCAGCTCGTGAACCAGCTGCACAACGATTACCTGAATGAACTCTTCGCTCAGAAAGGAGGCTAAGCATGACGGAACAGGAAAAGAAAGAAGCCCTGAAACGATGGCAGGAACACTGCAAGCGAGTGGAACGGATGACTTCGCAGGAACGGGTAGAAACCGAAGCGGAACGCAAGAGGAACATAGCCCGTGCCTTGAAGGATTACGACTGTTTCTGCCAGCGCTACCTGTCGCATTATTGCCAGTGTCCGAATGCGAAATTCCATAACGAAGCGGCACGCTATATTGCGGCCCATCCAGAACTGCGTCTGGTCTGTAAGTGGCCGCGCGGTCATGCCAAGTCAGTACATCTGGACATCGGCGTCCCGCTTTGGCTGAAGTTCCGGGATGAACTGCATGTCATGGTGCTGGTGGGCAAGAGTGAAGACAGCGCCGACGGTCTGCTGGGAGATTTGCAGGCAGAACTTCAATACAACCAGTACATCATCCGGGACTTTGGCGAACAGTATAACAGCGGCATGTGGCAGGAGGGTGAGTTCGTCACACGCGACCAGTGTGCTTTTTTCTCACGTGGCCGCGGACAATCTCCCCGTGGCTTGCGTTTCCGTGAAATGCGTCCGGACTACATCGTGGTGGATGACTTGGACGATGATGAAATGTGCCGCAGTGAAGCTCGTGTACGTGAGATGACAAACTGGATAAAGGAAGCCCTGTTCGGCTGCTTCGGCGGCAAGGACGGGCGTTTCATCATGGTGGGTAACCTGATTTCCAAAAACTCCGTATTGCAGAAAATCATCGACACGCCGACCGTAAAGACCATCGAGGTGAACGCCATCGATCGCAACGGGAATCCTGCCTGGCCGGAGTTCTACACTATTGAGAAACTGCACGACCGCGAGCAGTTCATGGGCTACCGCTCGTTTCAGAAGGAATACATGAATAATCCCATCACTGAGGGAGCCGTGTTTCAAGAACGGTGGATACGCTGGCGGCCGATGTTGAAACTGAAATACTACGAGCAGATAGTACTCTACATCGACCCTTCGTGGAAATCCTCCGGAAAGAACGATTATAAAGCTGCCGCCATGATAGGTCGTCCCAAGCGCGGACTGAAAACCGCCTCCCACCGGGAACTGCATCTGCTGCGTGCCTTTTGCCGCCAGTGCAGTGTGGGCGAAATGGTGCGCTGGCTCTACGATGTCTACGAGTCACTGCCCGAAGATGCGGCGGTCTGCATCTATATGGAAGCCAACTTCATGCAGGATACCATCCTCGATGAATTCCAGCGCGAAGGCGACGCACGGGGCTACCAGCTTCCCATCATGCCCGACAAGCGGAAGAAGCCCGACAAGTTCGCCCGTGTGGAGGCTATTAGCCCACTGTGGGAACGTGGCTACTTCTTTTATAACGAAAAACTGAAAGAAGATCCCGACATGCGGGCTGGAATCGACCAAACACTGGCTTTCGAACAGGGAAGCCGTGCACACGATGACTTCCCCGATGCCAGTGAGGGGGCAATTTATAAGCTACAGAAACAAACCCGTGAGGCTTCGTTCACTCCCCGACTGGGCGTGCGGCGACCTCCTAAAAACTCATGGTAATTATGTTTATCACCGAACAAGACTACATACAGGTCAGCGCCGATGCGCTGAGAATCATCCAGCAGGCCACGGACGATAACCGTCTGCTGGCCGAACGCCGTGCCATGGACCGGATAGCCAGCTATCTGGATGGACGCTATGACATGCAGGCGGCCTTCTCGGCCGAAGGTGAAGAAAGGAACCTCGATCTCGTGGGATTGGTGGCTGATCTGGCACTCTACTTCATGGTGCTCAGCCTGCCGCAGAAGATGGGCTACGAAATCCGGAAGGAACAGTTTGAGAATGCTGTCGCCTATCTGGAGAAGGTGCAGGCAGGCAAGGCAGTCATGAACCTGCCCGAACTGCAATCTACGGGGGAGGAAGGGGAACAGATTGGCGCCGGTATACGCTACGGCTCCGACAAACGTAACAACTATATCTGGTAACGACTATGGCAAAGAAACCGAAAATAGAATATCTCAACCGGATGAATGCCGCCGAAAGACGGCGCATCAAGGAAATGAGCGTCAAGCTCCAGCTGCTCACCGAGGCACTGACACGGCGCGATCTGGCCGACTGGCGGCGTGCATGGCAAATGGCCATCAACGTAGATAACCCCAACCGTACACGCCTGCTGAATCTCTATACCGATGTGGATGCCGACCTGCACCTGACCGGATGTGTGCAGCAGCGCATGGGATTCGTGTTGAATAAGAGTTTCAAGCTTTGCGATGCGAAGGGCGTGGAGAACCCGGAACTGACGGAACTGCTGGAAGCTCCCTGGTTCAAGGAATTTTTGCAGCTGGCACTAGAAAGCAATTACTACGGCCATTCACTCATCGAACTGGGCGATGTGGTGGAAGTGGACGGACGGATGGCCTACAACCGGGTAAGTCTGATTCCGCGTACCCACGTGATTCCCGAATACGGTGTCATTATCACCCACGAAAACGATACCTGGCAGGTGGGTTATGACTACCGGAACAGCGAGATGAAAGACTGGTGCATAGAGGCTGGCGGCACGCATAATCTGGGCCTGTATCTGAAATGCGCCCAGCAGACCATTCCGAAAAAGAATATGTGCTCGTTCTGGGACATGTTCGGAGAAATCTTCGGCATGCCGCTCCGTGTGGCCACCACTACCAGCCGCGATCCGAAGGAATACGACCGCATTGAGCGCATGCTGCGCGACATGGGAGCAGCCGCTTACGGCCTGTTCCCCGAAGGAACCACTGTCGACCTGAAGGAAAGCACCCGTGCCGATGCATTCAATGTGTACGATAAGCGTATTGACCGATGTAACTCAGAAATATCGAAGGGTATTCTTACCGTGACCATGACCATGGAGGACGGAGCCAGTCTGTCACAGAGCGAAGTGCACCGCAAGATGCTGGAAAACCTGATTCAGAAGGATGCTGATTTCATCCGCGACCTGGTGAACTGGCAGCTTATTCCCCGCATGATTCGTCACGGATTTCCGTTGAAGGGCTTCCGCTTCGCATGGGATGATTCGGCAGATTATACTCCTGAACAACAGGTAGCCTACGAGCGTCTGCTGCTGGAGCATTACGAAGTGGAACCGAAATATTTTGTCGACAAATACAACATTCCGTTGAAACGGAAGAAGGACATGTCCTCCGTAGCGGTTCCGGATGTGAAGAAAACGGCACAACAGAAGTCCGGAAAGGAAGAGCAGAAGCTGGTATTGCCGGAAGGGGAACACCCTTTTTTCGACTAAGCCCCGATGACTACAAGGGGCTTCATCATAGATATGCTGAGACTCTGAAGTTAATAATTGAGGAAAAAGAAACGGAAGAAGTAATGGAGTTTCCTGCTTTGGAAGCCAGCTGGATTCTACTCATAGGATGGCTTTACCAGCAGACGGACGTTTCTCCGGAAAGTTTGACTGCAGAAGAGGTGCAGCGTTTCATCCGTACACATACTGACGCATTGGATGGGGCAGTAGATACCGCCCTGAAGGAAGTACTGTTGGATGACATATCGGTGCAACGCCTGAAGGAATCGAATTACGTGTTCAGCGGTATCAAGACCTTCCATGAACTGAATGAGGCTTTTCCCTCCCTGCTGGATGAGGAAGGAAACCGCAAGCCGTTTAATCAGTTCTTAAATGACGTCCAAAAGGTGTATGACACCTACAACGTGCAGTATTTGCGTACGGAATACAACTTCGCCCAGACATCCGCGCTGATGGCCGCACGATGGAAGAAATTCGAGCAGGACGGTGACCGATACTATCTCCAGTACCGTACCGTGGGCGACAAACGGGTACGACGTACCCACCGGATGCTGCATAATATCACCCTTCCGATAACCAGTCCGTTCTGGGATAAATATTTCCCGCCCAACGGGTGGAACTGTCGCTGCACCGTGGTGCAGGTACGCAAGGACAAATACCCTGCGAGCAATGAGCAGGAAGCCATGAATCTGGGCAGTCAGGCTACCGCCGGAAAGTATCAGGAAATGTTCATGTTCAATCCCGGAAAGCGGATGACGACCTTCCCGGCATACAACGGCTACACACTGCGCAAATGCAACCGGTGCGAAGTACGTCCCGACAAGATGAAACTGGCTGCCGACATTCCGGACAATGAGGTATGCCGGGCGTGCAGGCTGCTTCAGGAAATGCGTGCCGGAAAAGAACGGTTACAGGAACAGCGTAAAGCAGCCCGACAGTGGGCTAAAGAGAATCTGGTCGGTAAAACCGTGCTGGTGCAGGGAATACAAAACCCTGTGGAATTTACCTCAAACGGTATCAAGGAAGCATTGAACCAGCCTCACAAATTTGTAAGGGCAAAGAATGAAGCAGTCTATAATCTGATTAATCTGCTGAAAGATGCCGAACACGTTTTGGAACGTCCGGATGAAAAAGGGAATCCCATGGTCATGAAATATCATTACCTGCGCATCCGCATAGCCGATGAGGATTCATTTGCCGTAATCCGGGAACTGGTGGACGGAAGATGCCAGTTTTATTCCATCGTGGAGAAGCTGAAAAAAAGAAAAGAGAGCGACTGAAGCCTTTAGTGAAGGATCTGCAATCCAACCCAGTACTTCGCGTCACTCTCTCTTCTGCAAAGATACGATTAATTCATTAAAAAACAATGCGTAATGGTTGAAAAATCAAATCAGGTTACCCGGGAACTCCAGCGGCGGGTAAACCAGCTGATAAAAGAAACACTGAAGGACATACGGACGGAAGCTTTGGAGGAGTTCGACCGGAACTTTGAGCGTGAAGCCTTCTTCAACCAGAAGTGGGCACGGCGCAAATACAACGATGATGAGAGCCGGGGATTGCTTGTACAGACCGGAAACCTGCGACGCAGTATTACAGGTCGCATCACCAGCCGTGACAGCGTGGTGATAGAGACCACCGAACCGTATGCTAGGATTCATAATGAAGGCGGAACAATCACTGTGACTCGGAAGATGAAGGGTTATTTCTGGTATCGTTATCAGACCGTGACCGGAGGAAAGGCTATCGACGGATTCAGCAATAACCTGCAACGGAAGAAAAACGGCACACCGCGCAACAACAAACGGAACCGTGCTCTTACCGCCGAAGCCGAATTTTACCGGAGGATGGCCATGAAAAAAGCCGGAAGCAAAATCACCATTCCCAAACGTCAGTTCATCGGCAGCCATCCCGACCTGGAAAAACTGCTGAAAGAAATATTTTACCAAAACGCTAAAAACTTTGACACACTATGAGAAGAATGCTTTATCTCGGCCTGACCGAAACATTGAAAGAATTGAAGAATGAAAGCGGACAACCGCTTATCCGCCACATCGATTTATGGAACGAGCAGGTGGAGTTCATCGAGCAGGAAGAGCCGTTTGACATCCCGGCTGTGTTTATCGAATTCCGTCCCGTACAGTGGCGCACATTAGGAGGAACCACTCAGCAGGCAGACGTTCCGTTCCGGTTGCATGTGGTCACGAAATGGCAAGGAAGCGCAAAGGACGGAAGTATGTTCCAGGAAGAATCATTGGCGCGTTTTGATTTACTGGATAAGATTGATGCGCATCTGTTCAACTTCTTCCTTTCAGTTCAGAATGAATCTGTCTGCATGACTCGCCGTACGGGTAGCAGCACAAACCATAACCACGAGGAACTGGTGGAAGACATCAGCGATTTTACCTGTCAGGCCACACAGATTTTCTAACCGAAAAGCGTCAGTTGCTGTTCCACCTGAGCGATTCGCTTTACTACGCGAGGATCGGCACTGGCATTGATGATGTTGTAGAAAGTTTTTTCACAGATGCGGTATTTCGGCCAAATATAGCGGCGCAGGATTTCGCGGTTCGACAGTCCGCTATGTGCATGTTCATCGTAAATGCGCACGATATCCTGTACCCTGTGCGCATAGCTCATACCTATTATTTTCTGACGACTTCCTTTTACCATAATCCAGCTGACTTTATCGCAAAAATACGAAAAAAAACGGAATTAGTTATATACTAATAACT
>OOCB01003169.1_pt1 | contig 16678 bp, 17 predicted proteins | sample 1671351 | NCBI WGS metagenome assembly OOCB01 (sample SAMN06348148, study PRJEB24527) | human gut metagenome | biome: human gut; feature: ankylosing spondylitis patient; material: feces | host: Homo sapiens | place: China | collected 2015-10
GGGGAACGGGCGGGCCTTCCAGATGTTTCGGGCGGCATTTTTTTAAAGAGGAACGCACATGAGTGAATTGACGCCCCGCGAAATCGTCGCGGAACTGGACAAATACATCATCGGTCAGAATCAGGCGAAGCGTATGGTTGCCATAGCGGTTCGGAACCGTTGGCGTCGCCAGCGCCTTGCGGCGGAACTGCGCAACGAGGTCGCTCCCCGCAATATCATTATGATGGGCCCCACAGGGGTAGGCAAGACTGAAATTGCCCGTCGCCTCGCCAAGCTGTGCTCGGCTCCGTTCATCAAGGTTGAGGCCACCAAGTACACCGAAGTCGGCTATGTGGGCCGCGACGTGGAATCCATGATCCGCGACCTTATGGAAATCGGCATCAATCTTGTGCGCGCTGAAGAGGCCGAAAAGGTCAAAGGCCGTGCCGAAGCCGCCGCTGAGGAGCGCCTGCTCGATCTGCTTTTGCCCTCCGGCGACGGCAGGGAGAACACCCGTGAGAAGCTGCGCGAGCTTTTCCGGCAGGGATTCCTTGATGACCGCGAGGTCGAGTTCGAGGTGAAGGAACAGTCGCAGCCCATCGGTATGCTGGGCGTGCCCGGCATGGAACAGCTCGGCGATCAGATGAAGGGCGCGTTCAGCAAGCTGTTCCCTCAGAAGACGCACCGCAAGAAGATGAAGGTCGGCGCGGCGTGGCGTCATCTCATCGAGGACGAGTCCTCCAAGCTCGTGGACGAGGACAAGATCACCGATCTCGCCCGCGAGCGCGTGGAGCAGATGGGCATCGTGTTCATTGACGAAATCGACAAGCTCGCCAGCGGTTCGCAGCAGCGTTCCGCCGACATTTCCCGCGAAGGGGTCCAGCGCGATCTGCTCCCCATCGTGGAAGGCAGCGCCGTGAACACCAAGTACGGCCTCGTGAACACGGATCACATCCTGTTTATCGCGGCGGGCGCGTTCCATTTATCCAAGCCTTCCGACCTGTTCCCCGAGTTGCAGGGCCGTTTCCCGCTCCGTGCGGAACTGGAGGCTCTTGGAAAGGAAGAATTTTACCGCATCCTGACCGAGCCTCACAATTCGCTGACCCGACAGTACGAGGCCATGCTTGAAACCGAAGGTGTGCGTATTGAGTTCACGGATGACGGCCTGCGGGAAATCGCGGCCTTCGCGGAAGACGTGAACACCCGCACCGAGAATATCGGGGCGCGGCGGCTGCACACGATCATGGAAAAAATCCTTGCCGACATTTCGTTCGACGCCTCGGAAAAGAGGGGCAGCACGCTGGTCATCGACCGCGAGCATGTGGTCGCCCAGCTTGCCGATGTGCGCGCCGATGCGGAACTGAGCCGGTTCATTCTGTAAGACGCGGAGTCTGTCACATGGATGCAAAGCTGCAATCTCAGGTTCTTATCGAAAGCCTTCCCTATCTGCGCAAGTTCCACGGCGAAACCGTCGTCATCAAGTACGGCGGGCACGCCATGAAGGACGAGGCGCTCAAGGCCGCCTTCGCCCGGAACATCGCGCTGCTCAAGCTGGTGGGCATCCATCCCGTGGTGGTGCACGGCGGCGGCCCCCAGATCGGGAACATGCTGGAGAAGCTGGAGATCCGTTCGGAATTCCGCGAAGGCCTCCGTGTGACGGACGACGCCACCATGAACGTCGTGGAGATGGTGCTGGTTGGCTCGGTGAACAAAGATATCGTCAACCAGATCAACCGGGCCGGGGCGCGGGCCGTGGGCCTGTCCGGCAAGGACGGTATGTTGCTGCACGCCGAGAAGAAGGCGATGGTCGTCACCCGTGAGAACCAGCCCCCGGAAATCATCGATCTCGGCAACGTGGGCCGTGTGACCCGCGTGGAGACGACGCTGATCTTCTCGCTGATGAAGGACGGGTTCGTGCCGGTCATCGCGCCCGTGGGCGTGGATGACGAAGGGCACACCTACAACATCAATGCGGACGCCGTGGCCGGGGCCGTTGCGGGTGCGTTGCGCGCCCGCCGCCTGATCATGCTGACGGACGTGGCCGGCGTGCTTGACCCCGAAGGCAAGCTCATCCAGTCCATCCGCGTAGAGGACGCTGCGGGCCTGTACGAGAACGGCACCGTGACCGGCGGCATGATCCCTAAGTTGAATTGCTGCATCGACGCCATCGAACAAGGCGTTGAGAAGGTCATGATCGTCGATGGGCGCGTCGAAAACTGCGTGCTCCTCGAACTCCTTACCGATCAGGGGGTGGGTACCGAAATCGTCGGTGAAGAGCGCTGAGAAAAAACGGCGGTGCGGGAAAGCGGTTTTGGATAGATCTGTTTTACCGGCTCGTTTCCCGGCGGGGAAGATAGAGCGTCCCACAGTCTGACCTTCCGCCATTGAAGTTGAAAAAAGCCGGGGGATAGAACCTCCCCCGGCACATTTCCGAATGAGGCCCCATGAGCTACGACTACCGCATCCCGCAGGGCCGGGACAAAGGCAAACGGACGAACGGCATGTTTTCCCTAGGTGGAAAGCTGGGTTCCGTCTTGTCCGCGCTCGGAAACGGCGAAAAGCTCATGCAGGTCCGGCTGTGGCAGAACTGGGAAATGGTCATGGGGCCGGACATCGCGCCGCTGGCATGGCCTCTCGGCGCACGGAACGACATCCTCATCGTCGGCGGCGAGGACAATCTCGCGCTTCAGGAACTGTCGTTCATGACCCCGGAAATCCTTGAGCGGGTCAATGCGTTTATGGATGCCCCGGTATTCGACAGGGTCGAACTGCGGCTTGTCATGGGCGACAGGCCTCTGGATCAGATGCCTGACATCCAACCTTCCACGCGGGTCCGCCCGGCTCCTCCCCGACCCCGGCAGTTGGGCGCTCACCTTGAGGAGATGAACCCGGATTCTCCCGTCGCCCGATGCTACGCGGCCTATCTACGGATGCACGGCGTTCCCACGGAACGGAAAAGCTGAAAGGCAGGATCTGGTTCCTGCCTTTTTTCGTCATTGCCCTTCAGATTTTTCTTGTTTTCCCTACCTTCGAGATCGCGTTTGCCGCACCTTCCATCCTTTCCCCGAAAGCAGAGGTGAAGGTTGATTTTAGAATGCTCAACATAAAAATACAGTTATTTCTATAGAATATAAAAGCGAAAGCATTTAGGGGCTAACACGCTCAAGCAAAGGGGCTTTTCCTTTACTCAGGGAAAAACGCGAATAGGGATTCGATAAGGCCGAAAGTCTTTGGAGGTGGAGGGATGGGGGTGTGGGGGAAGGGAGGAGGAACCTTTCTCCAGAAAGGTTCCTCCTCCCTTCCCCCACATTTCCCACCCCCCTAAAAAGCTTGTCCCCTCATGCAAGCTCAGCTAAACTGCCTCGCAGCAAGACTGAGCCTTTGGAGGGCAACGCAATGAAAACGGATACCGGGGCCATAGGTGTTCTGGGTGGGGTGGGGCCGTATGCCGGTCTGGACCTCATGCGCAAGATTTTTGATCAGACCGAAGCGAACTGCGATCAGGAACACCTGTCCGTGATCCAGTATTCCCTTTCCGAACATATCATCGACAGAACGCGCTTTCTGCTTGGGGAGACGGACGAAAATCCCGGCGAAGCCATCGGCGAAATCATGGTGCGCATGGCGAAGGCCGGGGCCACCGTTATCGGCGTGCCTTGCAATACGGCGCACAGCCCACGGATCATGGATGTAGCCGTCGCCATGCTGCATGAGGCGTCCCCGAAGACGCGCTTCGTCCATATGATCGATTCCGTCGTCGCCTTTATCCGTGAGAGCCTGCCCCATGCCCGGAAGATAGGCGTCCTGAGCACCAAGGGGACCTACGCGACCGGGCTCTATCAGGATGCCCTTTCCGCCGCGGGGTTCGTTCCTTTGTTCCCGGATGAGGAAGGCCGCGAGCGTGTCCAGCAGGCCATCAGCAATACTGCGTACGGCATCAAGGCCCAGTCGAATCCGGTGACGCCGGAAGCGCGCGCGGCGTTGCTTGCCGAGGCGGAAAAACTGGTGGAGCAGGGGGCCGACGCCGTGATCCTCGGCTGTACGGAAATCCCGTTGGCGCTCACGGAGCCCGATTTGCGCGGCGTTCCGCTGCTGGACGCCACCAAGGTGCTTGCCAGGGCCCTTATCATTGCTTTTGCTCCGGAACGCCTGAAAAAAGCTTAAAGCTATTTTTTTCAGAGTATTGCGCTTTCCTTTTACGTATTAGGGACTGCCTATGTCTGTTTCTTTGCCTTCCATTGCGTCTTTCCATCAGGGCGCGCACTCGGTGGCCGTCGTCGGCCTCGGGTATGTCGGCCTGCCGCTGGCCGTCGCTTTTGCCCGGCATTTCAACGTGATCGGTTTTGATTTGAACGCCGCCCGCGTGGAAGAGCTTTCCGCAGGCACGGATCGGACAGGCGAAGTGGACTCGGAGGCGCTGCAAGCTTCCACGGCTCGTTTCACCAGCGATCCGGCGGCACTCCGCGAGGCGGGCGTCATCATCGTGGCGGTTCCGACGCCGATCGACGAGCACAGGAATCCGGACTTGTCCCCGGTGGAAGGGGCTTCCCGGACTGTGGGGCGGCATTTGTCCCGTGGCGCGGTCGTCGTGTACGAGTCCACGGTCTATCCGGGCGTGACCGAAGAGGTCTGCGTCCCGATCCTTGAGGCCGAATCCGGCCTGCGGTGCGGAGCCGACTTCACGGTGGGCTATTCTCCGGAGCGGATCAACCCCGGCGACAAGGTGCATACGCTTGAAACCATCAAGAAGATTGTTTCCGGAAGCGACGCGCCGACGCTGGATCTGCTGGCGGAGCTGTACGGGACGGTCGTGCGCGCGGGCATCCACCGTGCCCCCAGCATCAAGGTTGCGGAAGCCGCCAAGGTCATCGAGAACACGCAGCGCGACCTGAACATCGCGCTGATGAATGAGCTGTCCATCATTTTTGACCGGCTCGGCATTGATACGCTGGATGTGCTGGAAGCGGCCGGGACCAAGTGGAACTTCCTGCCGTTCCGTCCGGGGCTGGTCGGCGGGCACTGCATCGGCGTCGATCCGTACTACCTGACCTTCAAGGCCGAGGAACTCGGCTGCCATCCGCAGGTCATTCTGGCCGGGCGGCGTATCAACGACGGCATGGGCAAGCATGTGGCGGAAACCTGCGTCAAACTGCTGATCCGGCAGGGGCGGCTGGTCAATGCGGCCCGTGTGGGCATCCTTGGCTTTACGTTCAAGGAAAACGTGCCGGACTTGCGGAACACCCGGGTTATCGACGTGATCCGCGAATTGCAGGAATACGGCGTCGATGTGCTGGTACACGATCCGCTGGCTGACGCCGGGGAAGTGCGCCATGAATATGGCCTCTCTTTCGCGGCGCTGGATGAGCTCGCCAATCTGGACGCGCTGATTCTGGCCGTGCCGCACAAGGCCTACGCCGAAAACGGCGTTCTGGAACCGGCAGCCCTGCACGCACGGTTTGCCGTGCCCGATAAGGCCCTCCTGCTGGATGTGAAGGGCTGTCTCTCGCCCAGTGCCGTGCAAGCCGAAGGCATGGCCTACTGGAGGCTTTAGGCGAGGCAAAGGGAACGCTGCCTGTCCCCGCCTCGTTGCCTTTGAATCGGGGCTGTACACATCTTCTCCCGATATGTCCCGTCCGCGTATCCTTCGGGGGCAGAGGCGGTTCGTTTTGGGGGCGTGTTCCGTATCCTGAAAAGAAGTCAAGAGCCGAATGTGGTGCATTATCGGGGAAAAGCCGATTCCTCCGTCCTCCCGGCAATGAGGCCGTTGCGGGCATTTGATGTATTTCCCAAACGTGTCTGGAAGGTATCCGAATGAAGACAGTTCTTGTAACCGGAGGCGCGGGGTTTATCGGTTCCTGCTATGTGCTGTCCCGGCGCACTGCGGGGGAGCGGGTCGTCAACCTCGACAAGCTCACCTATTCCGGCAACATCGGTAATTTGGCGTCTCTTGATGGGGATGCCGAGCATATTTTTGTCCGGGGCGATATTGGGGATGCGCTGCTTGTCCGCCAGTTGCTGCACCATTACCAGCCAGATGCGGTCATCAATTTTGCCGCTGAGAGCCATGTGGATCGCTCCATCCATGACCCGGATGCATTTGTCCGCACCAATGTCCTCGGAACCTGCACCCTCCTGCGCGGCGTATTGGAATGGTGGAAAGAGCTGTCCGAAGAAAGGCGGAACGCTTTCCGTTTCCTGCACGTTTCCACGGATGAGGTATACGGAACGCTCCGCCCCGGCGAGCCCGCCTTCACGGAGACCACTCCGTATGCGCCGAACAGCCCCTATTCGGCATCCAAGGCGTCCAGCGATCATTTCGTGAGGGCCTATCACGAAACCTATGGGCTCCCCACGCTCATCACGAATTGCTCCAATAATTACGGCCCGCGCCAGTTTCCGGAGAAACTCATTCCCTTGGTCATCCTGAACGCGCTGTCCGGAAAGCCGCTGCCCATTTACGGCACCGGGGAGAACATCCGCGACTGGCTGTATGTGGAAGACCACTGCGAGGCCATCGTTGCCGTCTTGGAAAAAGGGGCGCCGGGAGAGTGCTACAATATCGGCGGGCACTCCGAGCGGGCCAATATCGATGTCGTCCGGAGCATTTGCCGCATTCTTGACAAGCTCCGTCCCACAGCGGCCCCCTATGAAAAGCAGATAACCTTTGTGGCGGACAGGCCGGGCCATGATTTGCGCTACGCCATTGACGCCGCGAAGATCGAACAGGAGATCGGCTGGGTTCCGCGCCGTCGTTTTGAGGAAGGGCTTCGGGAAACGGTGGGCTGGTATCTTGAGAATGCCGCGTGGGTGGAGAACATCCAGAGCGGGGGATATCGCCAATGGCTCGAAACGAATTATAGCGGGCGGTAGGCTGTACGAAGCTGCGGGCGGCTCACGTCAAGCCGGCGCGCAAGATGGGCGGTTTCAAAAAGTATGGGAACTGAGAGCGGGGAATGCATCGAGGAGCGCCAGCCTCCAAGAGCATTCCCCGTTCGCGCGCAACGGCGGCTGAAAGTGCCGGGATAGTGAAACACGGATGTTTTCGCGTTCTTTTTCGGGAAAAAGGCAAAATGGCCATGAGTTGGGAAACTACGGCGTTGCAGTCCGCGGGACGTGAATTGTCATACCTTGTTTTCAAGGACGTCCGCGATGAACGCAATCATCTTCTTCCGAAAGATCTCCTCGGAAAAGCTTTCCGCCTGCCTTTTCAGCTTATCGTGTACCCACGTTTGTTCTGTGGAGGCTTCATAGGCGTCGAGCGCCTCGGTTAAGGCGTCAGCCGTCTGCCGTTCAAAAAAGATCCCGGTCTCTCCATCCGCCACACTGTCCAAGACCCCGCCCCTGCCGTATGCGATGACGGGGCGTCCGGCGGCCATAGCCTCAAGAGGCGTGATCCCAAAATCCTCTTCGCCGGGGAACAGGAAAGCCTTACAGCCCGCATAGAGGGCGGGGAGCGCCGCATTGTCCACGCGGCCCACAAAACTGACGTTCGGCCCGGCAATGCTTTCCAGGCGCTTCCGCTCCGGGCCATCCCCCGCAACGACAAGCCGCCGCCCGGTACGGGTACACGCCTCCACCGCCAGATCCACACGCTTGTAGCTCACCAGTTCGCTGAGGCAGAGATAGTAGCTGCCGGGCTCTGGGGTGCCGGGGACACTTTGAAGGCCCGCCATGTGGGGGCTGGAGAAACGTGAGATGTCAACGGGGGGATGGATGACGGCGGCCTCCTTTCCCCACCAGCGCTTGACCCGGCGCGCCACGGTGCGCGAGTTTGCGATAACGTGATCGACGCGTTGCGCCGAGGCATAATCCCACAGCCGCAGCCGATGGAACAGCGGGCGCATGAGCAGACGCGTCACCGCTCCGGCGGATTCCAGATAGTCTTGATAAAAATCCCAGAGATAGCGCATGGGAGAATGGCAATAGCAGATGTGCGGCGTGTCGGCCCGGGTGATGACCCCTTTGGCGGGCCCGGACTCGCTGGAAATGACGAGATCATAGCCGCGCAGATCCAGCTGCTCCAACGCAAGCGGCATCAGGGGAAGGTATTTCTGGTAATGCCGCACGCTTCCCGGAAGCTTTTGGATAAATGTCGTATGGATCGGGTGGGACGTAATGGTTTCGGAGAGCGCCTCGGGGCGTACGACATGCGTGTAGATATCCGCCTGTGGAAAAATCCTGCACAAGGCTTCGACGACTTTTTCTCCGCCGCGCATACCCGTAAGCCAGTAATGGATAACGGCTACGCGCAGATGCGGCAATGTTCTTTCATCCATGCGATATTTCCTCGGCGTTTCCTCTGGGAGCCTTTTGTGAAGTGGGAGCAATCGGCGGACACGCCGAATCCATACCCGGCGGGGTGCAGCCGAGGTACGCACCTTATGAAGGGGTGCGCCTCCCCCATCCCTCAGGCCGTACTGGGCTGTGGGGTTATTTCCATGACTCGGCGACGCGTTCGGGCAGGGTCATGAGGTAGTCCCCATAACCGGATTTTTGCAGCGGGGCCGCCAGCTTCATGAGCTGCTCCGTCGAGATGTAGCCCTTGCGCCAAGCGATTTCCTCAATGCAGGAAACTTTGAGGCCCTGCCGGGTTTCGATAGCCTGCACAAACGTGCCCGCCGCCATGAGCGAATCGTGGGTGCCGGTGTCCAGCCATGCGATGCCGCGCCCCATCAGCCCCACATGCAGTTTCCCCGCGTCGAGATAGGCCTTGTTGACGTCCGTGATTTCCAGTTCGCCCCGGGGGGAGGGCTTGATTTCACGTGTAATGTCCACGACGTCCTGATCATAAAAATAAAGCCCGGCCACGGCGTAGCTGGATTTGGGATGTTGGGGTTTCTCCTCGAGGGAGCGGACTTTCATATCCTGATCGAACTCGACCACGCCGTAACGCTCGGGATCGCTGACGTGATACCCGAAGACGGTCGCGCCCTCTTCCTGCTCCCGGGCGCTGATGAGGAGATCTTCGAGGCCGTTGCCGAAGAAAATATTGTCCCCAAGGATCAGGCAGGAGTGGCTTCCCTGGATGAAATCAGCGGCAAGGAGGAACGCTTGAGCGATACCTTCCGGCTTCGGCTGTGTGATGTATTCAAAGGAGCATCCCCATTGGCTGCCGTCCCCGAGAAGTTTGCGGAACTGCCAGCCGTCGTCTGGCGTGGTGATGATGGCAACCTCACGGATGCCCGCCAGAAGGAGAACCGACAACGGATAATAGATCATCGGCTTATTGTAGACCGGCAACAGCTGCTTGCTGACGCTGAGCGTGAGGGGGTGAAGCCGCGTACCGGAACCGCCCGCCAGCAGGATACCTTTCCGTGATGCCATATGCAAAACCTTCCCTTAAAATTGAAACAGGCAAATACCATTCGCAAGGAGGACAGGGCAAGCGGCGCTCTTTGAGGGGGAAATCCGCGTGATGAGCCAGCCGCCTGCAATGCCTATCGGCCCGGCCTTTCTTTCCTTACGAGCTTCAGTGCGCCTGTGGGGCAGACGGTGACGCAGGCGGTATCCAGCCCGGCATCGAGGCGGTCTTTGCATTGATCGCATTTGACGGATTTCCTTTTGCGGGGATCAACCCAGATCAGGTGATGCGGGCAGGCTTTCTGGCACGCCCCGCAGCCGACGCACGCTTCTTCCCGTATGAAGACGATCCCGTCGCTCTCCCGGCGGATAAGCGCCTCTTTGGGGCAGACTTCCACACAGCGCGGCTGAGGGCACTGTACGCAGGCCCGGTAGCGGGTATGAAGCACAACCCGGGGTTCTCCGTCCGCCGCAAGCGGTGCGGGCGCTTCCGGCCGTGCATGTTTGACGATGATCGGCGTTGCTTCTTCCGCGGCGTCTTCAAAGCGGGGGCCATCGACAAGCAGCGTTCCGAGGGAAATGCCCGGTGCGCTGTCATGGGCCGCCTTGCAGCTGGCTTCACAGGCATGGCAGGCGATGCAGCGATCTTGATCAACGACAAGGCGATATATGCTCATAGTGCCTCACTCGGATGCCTTGCATCCGGCGATTGTTTGCTGATGCGGCGTCCCCCGCAGCGGGTACAGGGGAACGTCCATTCTTGAGGGCCGGTTCAGTTCGTTTCTTCGGCTTTTCGGATCGTTACGAAGTGCTTTTGAAGGGCCAGCCCCCCGCCGAGCGGATCTTCATGCTCCAGCCCGCTGACCATGCAGGCTTCGTCGGCCACGCCCTTGCCGAAGGCCCGCGTTTCTTGAGGCGTTTTCCTGCCAAAGCCGTGCAGCATGAAGACGGCCTCGGGGTGGATGCCCGTGGTTACCTTAGCGCGTAAACGGCCAACGGGGCCTGTGGCTGTACACACTTCAACCCAGTCGCCATCGGCAATGCCAAGGGCCTGGGCCCGTTCCGTGTGGATCCATAACGTATTGGTGGGCGCGAGTTCGGACAGCAGGGGGTTGTTCGTCGTGCTGGCCTGCGTATGCAATGCCGCCCGGCCGGGAATGACGCGGAACTGGTCGGGCGCGGCAGGCCGCTCCGGTGCAGTGTAGGGCGGCAGGGTGTCGTGCCCGGATGCGGCCCATAAGCGGCTGCGGGCCTCTATCTTGCCGGAAGGCGTGGGCAACGTGGTTTCCGCAAGGGTTTTCCAGCGCGGAGCGGACGCGAGCGGCACAAAGCCGGTTGCGTCGAACGCCTCTATGCCGAGCCCCGTACCTTCAAGCTGGTAGTTCCATATATCCTCAATGCGTGAGAAGGCGAGCTTGTCAAGCCCGAGGCGCGAGGCGAGGCCGCACAGGATCTCCCAGTCGGCGCGCGTGTCGAAACGCGGCTGCACGGCGCGCTGGCGGCGGAAGAACTGCGGCTTCAGCCCCAGCTTGGAGGCCAGAATGCTTTCCCGGGACAAGGCCGGGGAGAGCGGCAGCACGATGTCGGCATAGTCCGCCGTGGGCGACCACGTGGTGGTGATGGCGACGATAAGGTCGAGCTTGTCCAGCTTGCTGCGCAGCGTATCCGGATCGGGCAGCGAAGACAGGATGTTGTGGCGCATCGAGATATAGGCGCGGACCGGATACGGATCGCCGGTCACGGCGGCGTCGAAGGCCCGGTGGAGCAGGCCGGGCTGCTGCCAGTCGGCCTTGTCCGCCATCGGCTTGGTGATATTGGGGTAGAGCGCCGAGAGGGGCCGCAGCCGTTTCCCCGTTTCCTTGGGGGAAAGGCTGATGGGCATACCGCCGCGCGCGCCGATGGAGCCGAGCAGGGCGTTGATGAGGTAGGCGCTGCGCACGGTGACGAAACTGTCAGCATACCGGGCCGTGAACCAGCCCGGGTACCAGAGGACACGGGGGGCGGCCTCAGCCAATTCACGCGCCAGCCTGACGATGCGGTCGGCCTTGATCCCGGTTTCGGTTTCCGCCCACTCCGGCGTACAGGGGCGGACGCGCTCCTCCAGTTCCCCGAAGCCGTCGATATACGGCAGCATATGGGGATCATAAAGCTTTTCCGAAATCAGCACGTGCAGCACCGCAAGGTTCATGGCGTAATCGGTGCCGGGGCGGACGAAGAAAAAGGTGTCCGCTTTGGCGGCGCTGACGGTGGCGCGGACGTCCATGACCGTCACCTTGCAGCCGTTGGCCCGCGCTGCGGTGATGCCCGCGACTTCCGCAAGGTTCAGGGCCTCCAGCGCGTTGCGGCTCTGGAGCACGATGTGTTTCGACTCCCGGTAGTCAATGACGAGGCGTCCGCGATCCAGCCCCAAAACGGATGCGCAGGCCTGATCCACGTTGCGGGTGCAGGTGACGCTGTGGCTGTAGATATTAGGCGTACCGAGGCCGCGTGCGAAGGCCTTGTAGAGATCCGTAAACGGGCCGCCACGGTGCGAGAACATGACGCTTTCGGGGCCGTATTGATCCCGTATGGCGCGGAGCTTGCCGGCTACGGCATCGAGCGCTTCTTCCCAGCGGACGGCGCGCCACTTGTGCCCTCCGCGGGCCCCCACGCGCATCAGGGGCGACTGCGGGCGCTCGGAATCCTTTTCCAGCGCGAGCGCCGCGATGCCGCGAGGACACAATGTCGAACCCGTGGCCGAGTGGGGATTGCCCTGAATCCAGACCGCTTCGCCGTTTTCGACTCCGACGGCAACCGGGCACCGTGTCCCGCACATGCCGCATACGCTATAGACTGTCTTCATGATGCGTTCCTGAATGGAAAGAGGGAATAATGGAGAAAATGCGTTGGTTCCATTGCTCTGTCCCCAAAATGTTGAGCGGCGGAGGCTGGCCAACGGAGATTTTCCCGTATCCGTTTTCCTCCACGCCGCCTTGATAGGCTCTTTCGAGATTCCCCAGTGTACCCCGTCGGGTTATTCCGATCAATGGAGTCGATCCGGGCATACCTCCGACTGAAACAGAGGATCCCATAAAGTCAAAAATCGTTGAAGCGGGATGAGTGGAGGGTGGTGAGGGAAGGGGAACCTTTCTCCAGAACGTTTCCTCTTCCCCCGCCAGTAAGATCTCAATAAAAAACGCCCCGGCCTTTCGAACGTGCGGGGCGTATCCTGACAGGGAAACGGGCATGGAGGGCTTAATAGGAAGCTATGTAGTCATCCATGTTCGCCGCCGAGCAATTGCGGCTTACCCAGAAGGCCGAAGCCCAAACCATAAGGGCCGTGGCTTCGGTGTCGTCCAGGCGTTTCAGCTTGGCTTCAAGGCTGGTGCGGCTCGCGCCGTAACGGGAATGGAAGTCGGTTTGCTCGCACAGATCGGCAACGCGCAGGAGAAGATAGGAGAGGCGGGTATGCGCGGGGAGCAGACGCTGATCACGGTGAGCTTCAAGAATGGTTTTGAGTTCCGGTCCGGTAAATGTGCCTTTGATGGTCGTGATCGCGCGGAAAAACGTGTCTACCGCCCACGGCAGAATGAATTCGGCCCCCGCACTCTTTGTGCGGAAGTAGTCCTTCAACCAGCGTTCCTGCTGCTCGTTGATGCGTGCTGCGACCTGAGGCATACGCGGCTCCTTGTGAAGAATATTGACTAGACGCTATCGTAGAATCTCTTAATATTCAAGCGCCTTCGTGCCTGGAAGCAGCAAGTGGGAACATGTCGTCATACCATACTTTTTTCATAGTCAGACCGCAGGCCGGAGCCGTGAGGGGAGCTATCCGGCGATCGCAGGCGTCGAGGATGCCGGGAATATCCGCCGGTTCCAGCTTGCCCCGCCCGACAGCGACGAGCAGCCCCATGGTATTGCGGACCATCTGTTTGAGAAAGCCGTCCGCTTCAAAGCGCCAGGTCAGTTCGAGGCAGCCTTCGGGGAGCGGGCCCACGGGGGTGCGGGTGATGGACAGGATGGTACGCACCGTTGTGCGGAGATCCGTTCCGGCGTTTTTCAGGCTGGCGAAGTCCCGCTTGCCAAGGAGGTAGCGGCTCCCCTCGTCCATACGCTCCACATCCACAGGGCCGCAGGCCCAGACGAAAGGAAAGAGCTGCGGCGGCGTGTAGCGCTTGGAGAGCCAGAGGCGGTATTCGTAGGTCTTGCGGACGGCACTGTGCTGTGCGTGGAACGTGTCGGGCACAAGAACGGCGTCCGCAATGCGTATGTCGCGCGGCAGGAGCGTATTGAGGGCCAGCTGCCAGTCCATACGGGCACGCGATTCGGGGACATCGAGGTGAGCGACCTGCGCTTCGGCGTGAACGCCCGCGTCGGTCCGTCCTGCACCGTGCACATGGACGCGCTCGCCGAGCACGTGAGCCACGGCGTCCTCAATGATGTTCTGAATGGTGGGCAGGGGGGAGGCGTTTTTGCGGGCCTGCGTCTGCCAGCCGTGATACTGGGTGCCTACGTAGGCTATCGTCAGCTTGAGGCGGGGCATGGAAGACCTTTGGGAAAGACGAAAAAACGACGAAAGCCCCGACCCCCGATCCGCGAAAACGGCGGGGCTGACAGTACAGTATCAGGGCCGGTTCGGAGCGGGGCGTTTGCCCCTCTCCGGGACTACTTGGAGCGGTGTTCGCTGCCGGTGATGCTGAAGGCAAGGGCGTAGAGATAGTGGAAGAAGTCCACATACTCCACGACGACCTTTTCAGGCACGTGGATCCGGGCCCCCGCGAAATTCAGGATACCGCATACGCCCGCTTCGACCAGATGGTCGGCCGCGCGCTGTGCGCGTTCCGGCGGCGTGGTGATGATCCCGATTTCAATGCCCTTGGCGTCCACGGCGGACTTCAGGTCGCTCGTACACGTGACTTCCAGCCCATAGACCTGCTCGCCGATCTTGAACGGATCGCAGTCGAAGGCCCCCACGATGTTGAAGCCGCGGGCCTTGAATTCGGCATGGTGCAGCAGCGCGCGGCCGAGGTTGCCCACCCCGATCAGCGCGGCGCGCCATTCGCGGTCAACGCCAAGGGAAGCTTTGATGGCGGCGATGAGGCTGGCTACGTTGTACCCTACGCCACGCACACCGAATTCGCCAAAATAGGCAAGGTCCTTGCGCACCTGAGATGCGTTCACGTCGCACGCTTCAGCGAGCGGGCCGGAGGAGATGACCTCCACGCCGTTGCGCTGCATACTTTCGAGCACTTGAACGTACACGGCAAGGCGACGAATGGTGGCTCTGGGAATACGTTCGCTTTTCAATGAGAGCATAGTGGTATCGCATTGCTAAAGATGAAAAAAACAGGGGGGAGAGAACGGCGTTGCCGGTCCCTCCCCGGAAACCCCGGCGGGCCGAGGACCCGCCGGGGATAAGCCGCTTGCTTATTTAGATGAAGGGGTTGGCGAACAGGATGATCAGGTTCACCACGAGGGAGTAAATGGCCAGGGATTCCACGAAGGCGAGGCCGAGGATAAGGCTGACCTGAATCTTGCCGGCGGCGTCAGGGTTGCGGGCGATGCCTTCGCAGGCGCTCTTCAGACCGAGGCCCTGACCGATACCGCAACCGGCGGCGGCGACGGCCATGCCGATGGCGCAGCCGAAGATGGCGAGGCCGAGAGAGGCGGAATCCAGTTTCACGGGAGCGCCGTCGGCGGCGAAAGCGAGGCTGGCGATGCCCATCATGGCCACGGTGCTGAGCAGGGTCACAAGAATCTTGCGCATGTATGTTGCTCCTTGAGCGGTTGTATTGTGTTGGTCAAAAAGACCATTTCCCCCGAGAGGTGTGGCCCCTTAGTGGGCCGGTTCCATAGCGCCCTTGAGGTAGATGAGGGCCAGCATGTAGAAGATGAAGGCCTGCAATACCTTGGCGAGCAGGAACAGGAAGTAGATGGGCAGCGTGCTCACGAGCGGCGCCATGAGGAAGAAGAGCAGGAGCACGATTTCTTCGCCGCGGATGTTGCCGAAAAGACGGAGCGTCAGCGACAGCGGGCGGGCGAGGTGCGAAATGAATTCAAGGATCATCATGAACGGCGCCAGCGGGAGCATGGGGCCCATGAAGTGGTGGATGTAGTGGCCGTGCCAGCGCTTGATGCCCTGATAGTTGTAGTACAGGAACACGAACAGGGCCATGCCGATGTTGGTGTTGATGTTGGCGGTCGGGGCGTCACAGGCGGGGATGAGGCCGAGTATGTTCTGTACGGCGATGAAGAGGAACAGGCCGCCGAGCACGGGGAAAACCTTGCGTCCGTCCTCGCCCATGTTGGTGACGGTGAAGTCCTCAAGCCCGCCTATGATCGACTCGAAGATGTTCTGCATCTTGCCGGGGATCAACGAAATATTGCGGCGCACAAGCCAGCCGACGACAAAAAGGATGAGCATGGCCATCCACGTATAGAAGACGTGCCTGAATTCCACCGTCTGCCCAGCGATGGTGATATGATCCAGATGAACCAGTTCGGAGATGAGAATCGGCTCAGGAAGTCCGCCTGCCATGTGTGCGCTCCTTCAAATGTCATTTACGCGTACGATGCGTCCGAAAAGAGGCGTCCCCGAGAGTGGCGAACACGCCTGTTTTCATGCCGACCGGAATCGGTTCGATAATCGGCTGTAGAAACCTGATGAAACAAAGATGCGGCTTGCGCGGGCTCTCTGTAGCCTGTCAGACCGGCTTTTTCAATGCCTTTTTCAGGCCTCCCGCGGTCATCCCGACGAGAAGCACGGCAAGCCCCAACAGTACCGCAGAGATAGAGCCCTTAAACCATACCAGAACCATGTACAACAAAATTCCGGTAAATAAAAGTCTCATGTTCGTGCGGAGGAGAAGGGCAAAAAGGCTGCTTTTGCTCCAACCAGCCGAGATTACTTTAGGAACAAATTTTATTAAGGCAAAAAAATTCCATGCGGAGAGCAGCGCTCCGAAGCCAAACCAGAAGATCCACGCCCCCGCCGGGTGAAAGGGCCAGAGCACCGCGCCGAAAAGCAGGGACAAGGCAATGACGCTGATCTGCCAGCACAGGATTTCCCGGATCGTGGGGTCCTGCACGCCGCTCCGCCACAGCCTCTTCTCCAGCCAATGGAACGGGCCGTTATTTCTGCCGCTTTTTGCCTGCATCGTCCTGTTCCCCTTGGCGGAGCAATATGCGCGCGTCCAGCCAGATATTGCGGAATCCCGCGCCGATGCCCACGATAAGGCCCACGCCGGCGCACCACGGATAGGTTCCGAACCATTTGTCCAGCCAGTACCCGAGGAGGCAACCGACGATGATGCCCGAAACCATGTGCAGGCCCATGACGCTGGCGCGCCCCAGCGAGTCGAACAGGCCCTGCTTGTTCTCTTTTGATGTCATTGGAGTGCCTTTTGGGGGAGGGGCAGGA